>Ga0310038_10000697_pt1 | contig 27254 bp, 31 predicted proteins | sample Sb_taG_6_FD_200461 | JGI IMG/M metagenome (GOLD analysis project Ga0310038, IMG submission 200461) | Peat soil microbial communities from Weissenstadt, Germany - Sb_50d_4_PS metaG (v2) (version 2) | ecosystem: Environmental > Terrestrial > Soil > Wetlands > Peat | place: Germany: Weissenstadt... | reverse complement strand
CGGCATCGCGCACGAGGTGCTGCACCGCACCGGGCTGTCCCCGTCCGGGCAGGAAGATGAGGCCGTGCGCTGGATCGCGGAACGGCACGGCGAGGACCACATCCACATCGTGGCGATGCTGGCCCGGCAGGACGGCGGCAAACCGGGCTTGTCCGGGGAACGGTACAAGGTCCGCGCCGCGTGCCTGGGCGCCGAGCAGCGCTACGGGCTGCGCTGCACCGCCCCGGCCGACCGCACCGCGGCCCGCCGGCCGTCCCGCGCCGAATCGGGAAAGGCGGCCCGCCGCGGCCTGGAGGAGGCCCCCAGGGTCACGCTGCGGCGGCAGGTCACCACCGCCGCCGCATCGGCGAACAGCCAGGACGAGTTCTTCGTCCGCCTCGATGCGGCCGGGGTGCTGGCGCGGAAGCGGTTCAGCGCCACCAATCCCGGCCAGGTCACCGGGTACGCGGTCGCGCTGCCCGGCGACACCGCCAAGGACGGCGGGCCGGTGTGGTACAGCGGCGGGAAACTCGCCACGGACCTGACCTGGCCCAAGCTGCGGCAGCGGTGGACTGCGCACCGGGCCACGCCCAGCCCCGGCCGGCTGACCGCCGCGGAGCGGAACGCGGTCTGGGACCACGCCAGCCGGGCGGCGGCCGGCGCCGCCGCGCAGATCCGTCACCTGGCCTGGACGAACCCGGCTGCCGCAGCCGACGCCGCCTGGGCCACCTCCGACACCCTCCACGTGGCCGCCGCCATGCTCGGCAGCCGCATCCTGCGCCAGGCCGCCGACGCCTACGACCGCGCCGCCCGCACCCCTCACGGCCGCATCCCGCCGCCCACCCCGGCCGGAAACCAGCTCCGGCAGGCTGCCCGGTTCCTGCCCGCGTTCGCCTACCTGACCGGCGACCGGACGCTGGCCCCGATCGTGCTGATCACCCGGCTGGCCGCACTCGCCGAAGCCGTCGCCGAACTGCGCGACACCCAGCAGCATGCCGCCCAGGCCGCGGCCGCCCGCGCCGCCGCCGGACGTCTGCACGCAGCCGCCCGCCCGGCCTGGCCAGCGCAGCCGCGCACAGCTCCGCGTGCTAGCACCGCCGCCCAGCTTGCCGCACTGTCGTTCCCCCCGGCCGCTCCCGGCCGCCAGCCGCCCTCACCCGGACAGCCCGGCCCTGATCATCGCGGCCCGCGGCCAGCACGCGGGCCATCTCCGCCCCGGCCGCGCGGTCCGGCCCGTTGACCTTGGCCGTGCATTCAACGTCCTCGCTGCCTGGCTCCCCGGCGCGGACCCGTGCCTAATGTCAGCCTGGCAGAGTGCCCGCCTGCACCGCGCGGATGAAGGCCATCCAGTTACGGGGAGCGACAACGAGCGCCGGCCCGGCTGGATGCGTGGAGTCGCGGACCACGATGATCCCCGGGAGGTTGGCGGCGACCTCGACGCAGTTCTGCCCTTCGGATGAACTCCACGCGCTCTTGCGCCACACGGCGCCGCAGAGGTCGACCGGACCTGCGCTGGGGGCCATGCTGCACCTCCTCCAGGTCATCCGTCACGCTGATCACGCCATCCGTTGCGCTACATCGGCGATCATGGCCCGGGACTCGTGGGGTCCGAGTGCCCGCGCGACGAGATGGCTGAATCTCAGCCTATACCGCTCGATGTCCGGGGGTTCTTCCAGATAAAGCCCGTCAGTGGCGGTCTCCAGGTGGACCATGGGCGGGTCTTTGGGATTCTGGAAGCTCAAGATGACGAACGGGCCGCTCATGCCGGGATGCGCGCCGGCCGCCAGCGGCAGGACCTGAACGGTCACCACGGCGTTCGGGCGGGTGCTGACCTCGATGAGGTGCCGCAGCTGGGCAACCATGACGGCCGGGCCGCCGACGGGCCGCAAGATGACCGATTCGTCGAGCACGGCCCAGATCTCGGGTGGCTCGGGCCGGGTGAACAGCTCCTGGCGGGCCATCCGGGCCGCGACCCGGCGCTCGGCGGCTTCCGGGTCGGGGCGGACCTGGCCGCCGCTGATGACGGCGCGGGCGTAATCCTCGGTCTGGAGCAGCCCGGGGATGAACTGCGACTCGTAGCTGTGGATGGCGGAGGCCTCGGCCTCCAGGCCGATGTAGGTGCCGCTGCCCAGCACGTCGGTGTAGCGGGTCCACCAGCCGCGCCGGCGGGCTTCGCGGGCGAGCTGGATGAGGGCCTCGCGGGTGGCCTGGTCGCTGATGCCGTAGACGCCGAGCAGGTCGATGACGTCGCCGGCGTTGACGCGGGACTGGCCGTTCTCGATCCGGCTGAGCTTGGACGGCGACCATTCCAGCCGGTGGGCGACCTCGCTGTGGGTCAGCCCGGCCTCTTCGCGCAGGCGGCGCAGCTCGTGACGCAGCCGGCGGGCACGGGCGGTGGGGCTCGGCGTTCCTGGCATCTCTCCTCCATTCTTGCAATTTGCAGATATAGAACTTGCATATTCAGAGCTTGCGGGTACATGCTAGTGACCAGAGCATGCCAGCAACGACACGGACGCACAGCCAGAACACGCCGGCCGGGCAGGAGGCTGCATGATGAGGAACTGCATCACCCGGTCACAGCCGAGCCGACCGGCCGTCACGCCTTCCTGCCGCCACGACCACGGCCAGGGGGGCCCGCCAGCAGCTGACGGCAGACCATCACCGCCCGGCCCGCGCCCGCCCTGGCGGAGGCCATGCCAGCCGCGCCGGCAAACGGCCCTGCCCAGCCGGGGCCATACCCGATGGCTGCGCTGCTCGTGAACGGCAGGGCCGGCGCCGTCAGCGGGCTGCCCTCCCCCGAACCAGCCCCGAGCACAGCCCCGGCGCTGGTCCTGCCCTCCGCCCCCGGCGCGAGCAGAGCATAGCCGTGCCCGCCGGCCCCTGGCCGCTGCAGAGCCACCTGGAACTTGGCGCCCTGCCGACCGCAGTGCCATGCGCCCGGCTGCACGCCCGGCAGATGCTGTGGGAATGGGGGCTTGACGGGCTGTCCGAGACGGCCGAGCTCCTGGTCAGCGAGCTAGTTACCAACGCCGTGAAGGCCACGGCGGGGCAGGACCTGCCGCTGCCGGTCCGGCTGCGCCTATCCAGCGACAAGGACCGGCTGCTCATCGAGGTCTGGGACGCCGATCCCCGGCCGCCCATCCTGCCCGGCCTGGAAGACGACGGCACGCCCTCAGCGGCACAGGAGGGCGGACGGGGATTGTTCCTGGTCGCGACGCTCAGCCACCGGTGGAACTGGTACGCGCCACCGGAATGGGACGGCAAGGTCGTCTGGTCCGAACTGCAGTTAAACGCCGGCCACCGACGTGACCAGCACGGCACGGACCGCCTCAAGAAAGGAGCATCACCCGCGATGAGCAGCCCCGCATCGCACCGCAATCCGGCATGCCCGCCGGAGGCCGCCAGCGAGCCGGCACCCGTCCCAGACAGCGCACCCGCCATGGCGCTGCCGCGCAGGCCCCAGCCGGCCGGGGCGGCGGGCGCCACGCACTGGGTACTGGCCGACCCGCAGATCCTGCGGCGGGTCAAGACAGCCCTGGCCAGGCCCTGACCGGCGGGACGCGGGTCCGAAGGAAAACGCTGCGGAACCGGAAAGCACTCCTGGCCGACGTGACCACGAGGACGAAATCCCGCGTTGCTGCCCGAGGCGCTAGCCGGGCTCGACACGAAGATCAAGCAGGCGATCACCCGAGATCATCGTCTAGCACCGCGAATATCCTGTCGGGCTCGAATACACGATCAGGGCGGTGACCTGCTTCTTCCCGTAAGAGCGGGGGCATGTCATGCGGCGATCTGGTACTCGTACGTGAGTCCACCGAGGACTTGTCTTCGGCGGATCCGATGCTCGGCGAGGTTGATTTGCGGTGGCCGGCAGCCAGCTTGTGCCGGTGCGAGCTGGCCGAGGGCCCGGTGCGGCCGGGCGGTGTTGTAATGCCGCAGATACTCGGTCAGCACCCGGCGCAGGTGGTGCTCATTGACGATCAGCAGCCGGTCCAGGAGCTCGCGGCGCAGGGTACCAATGATCCTCTTGCGGATCGCCTTCGCTCTGGGCGCCTGAGGCGGGCTGGCGAGAATCCTGACGCCTACCGCGGTGAACACGGCATCGAAGGAGCCAGTGAACTGGCCCGCGCGATCCCTGATCAGGAACTTGACTGAAGCCACGCGCTGCCCGAAATCCATCAGGAAGTTGCGGGCTGCCTGCGTTGTCCATGCGCCGTCGGGGTTCGCGGTGATGCCGGCCAGGTGAACGCGGCGGGTGCCGTGCTCGATGACGATCAGGGCATAGAGACGCCGCAGGAGCACAGTATCCACGTGGACGAAATCGGCCGCGAGAATGCCGCGGGCCTGCACGGTCAGGAACTGCTTCCACGTCGGACCCGTACGGCGCGGTGCGGGGTCAATCCCGGCGTCATACAGGATCTGCCACACCGTGGAGGCCGCGATAAGGTGGCCGAGCTTGACGAGTTCGCCCTGCACCCGCCGGTGTCCCCAGGCCGGATTGTCGATGGCCATGCGGATAACGAGCTTGCGGATCGCGGCTGCCGTGCGCGGCCGTCCGGGACGCCGACGGGTCGTGTAGTCCCATCGGCGTGTGACCAGTCGTCGGTGCCAGGCGAGCAGCGTCGCCGGGGTCACCGCGAACACCTCGCCCCATCGGCGCCGGGGGATCAGCCGGGACAGGGCCGCGAGCCACAGCCGGTCGCCCGGCTGGTAGCGGACCCGCCCGATCTGACGGCGCAACACCGCGTTCTGATGCCGGAGCACGGGGAGCTCGGCATCCTTGGACACCTCTCGCCGGGCCAGCACCATCAGGCACCCCAGCAGACGGCGCGCGAGCAGGTAGGCGACGGAGAAGATCACTCAGCGATGATCCCAGCCCCTGAACACTGCTCAGGCCGTGCCAGATCGAGTAAATCGAGCCCCACAGGCTCAGGGCGACCAGCCGGTCCGCCCCCTGCGACCAGCGGTCGACTGACCGGATCAACGTGCCCTATTCTCAGTCGCGGTCACGTTCTGCGCCTGCCTTCGGCTGGCCGCTATAGTTGTTGCGTCCATGAGCAGAGCATCTGCGACTCCAGCGCCAGCCCTGCGCGTGGCCACCAGGAATCACGTTACGCAGCTCCAGAATCACGCTGATCAGGTCCAGAACCCGGCGCACTGCCGGGCTCACCGACCGCACGATGGCCGGGCAGCCGGCAGGGCCCGCGCGACGGCGGCCAGGGCCTGGCACTGAGATCAGCGGCCAAGCGCCCGCGCGAGCTGCGCTTTGCTCATTGACGAACGGCCCTTGACGCCGCGGCTGCGTGCCTCGGAATAGAGCTGCGCATAGGTCGGGCCCTGAGCGCCGCGGTGCGACCGCAGCCCACCGCGGCGGGACGAGGACATGTCCCGCTTTGATGTGCGGCTGGCCGTCTTCGCCTCGCCTGACCGGGCGCGTTCCTTGTTCACCGTGCGCGCCGCGATCTCCTCCGCCCGGCCGGTGCTCTCGCCGCGCTGCTTCGCGCTGGCCTTGATGTGCTCGTATTGCCGTTCCCGCTTGGTGCTGGATCCCCGGGGCATATCAGCCACCACCTGCCGTAGCCGGCGCGCCCGCGCGCGCTACGGCTGGCGTCTCTACCCCGGTCACCCCGGTCCATGCCCGCCGCCCTGGAGGCTGCTCCGGCTTGATGCGACGGCCGTATGGACCACGGCTTTGCCACCACGGTGGTCGGCGGGTAGCTGGCGGGAAGCCGGAACGCGGCACGGGTCGCCGGGGTTGGCCCGGTGCAGGGAATAACCGCGAACTCCTCAGGAGATACGGTGTCTTCCCGCGATTCACGGCGGGAAGCGGACCCGTCCACGGGCGAATGGCAGTACGAAACCACAGGCCGACGAAGAGGCAGGCGGTGAAGGCTGCGATGACCACCACGGTCAGTCCCTTGTCCACGTGGCTGACCACCAGCAGCACGGCGGCTGAGATGGCCCGGCCTACGGCGGCAAGGCCACTGATCGCCATGATATTGGCGTCCTTGACCAGGCGCTCCTTCTGGTGGCGGCCGAACACCAGCGTGTGGTAGGCGACCGGACCCAGCAGCAGGGCGTGGAAGCCCCGAGCAGCAGGCTGGCCACGTATAGCCCGCGTTGCGGGGGGCTCAGCTCGACGAACCTGCTGGTGAAGGGAAGGGAGAGCAGGAAGCCGAAGAGCACCTGGACGCCAAGGCCAGTCATCCGGAGCTCCTGCCGCAGTTCGATCAGGTTGCGGTCCTCCCGCTCGGCCTCGGTTTCGCCCGGGCGGGCCTGCGAGTTCACCCGTGCAGATGAGTCCCCAGCCACGTGCAGCCTCCAGTAATGCAGGTCACGGCGACAAGGCTTGCCGCGGGCAGGCAGCCGTTGCCCGGCTGGCGGTCAGCGTGGCGAGCTTCCGTCATTATGTGGCGGCCAGCCTGGCCGAGGAGGTGCCCCGCTGCCAGGTCCGTTGCTGGACCGGTATCCGGCCGAGCCGGGCGCCGAAGCGCAGATCGACTACGGCGCGCGCTGGGCAGGTAGCTGGATGCCCTCACCGGCGCGCACGGCGTGGGCGTTTGTAATCTTGTGTGATCGTGCTTGCCTGCACGCAGCATATGTTCTTCTTGCGCACGGTACTGAAGATGAACCAGCAGGCGTTGACCGCGCGTCACATTTGAGCGATCGAGAAGGAGAGCCTCAGACCGACTGGACGCCGGCTTCCACGGATGTCGCTCCCGCACTTCTCCTCTCCTCGGCCACTGGTGGCCTGTCTGTATCATCCCGGCGCGTCGCGGCATCGGAGGACGACGACGGAGCGCGCAGCGACCGGGAGCCTAGCCGAGCTGTCGAGGGCTTCGCCCTCCCAGCCGGGGTCGGCCGTCAAGATGACCGGTTCCCACCACTTGCTCCACTGCTGGGGGAGAACCCAGTCGATGGGCTCGTAGTGGGCGTTGAAGAGCAGCAGGAACGAATCGTCGGTTACCCGCTGGCCGCGACGGTCACGGTCGGCGATCGCCTCGCCGTTGAGGTAGAAGCCGACCGAGCGGGCGAAGCCGGCGTCCCAGTCGTCGTCGCTCATCTCGTTCCCGTCGGGCTTGCACCAGCCAAGCGCGACAGAGCCTTCGACCGGACGGTGGTGCAGGTAGCGCCGCCTGCGCAGCACGGGATGCTCCCGCCGCAACGTGATGAGATCGCGGGTGAAGCCGAGCAGATCCTGGTCGATCTGGTCCCAGTCCTGCCATGAGATCTCGTTGTCCTGGCAGTAGGCGTTGTTGTTCCCCCCCTGCGTGCGCCCGCACTCGTCCCCGCCCAGCAGCATCGTGGCCCCCTGGGAGAGCAGCAGGGTCGCCAGGAAGTTGCGCTGCTGCTTCCGTCGCAGCCCGAGGACGGCTTGGTCGGCTGTGTCACCCTCGGCGCCGCAGTTCCATGAGCGGTTGTGGTTCTCGCCGTCGGCACCGCCTTCACCGTTGGCGTCGTTGTGCTTGTCGTTGTAGGAGACTAGGTCGCGCAGGGTGAAGCCGTCGTGGGCGGTGATGAAGTTGACGCTGGCGCCCGGGTGGCGGGTGTCGGCCTGGTAGAGGTCGGAACTACCGGTGAGCCGGGAGGCGAATTCGCCAAGGGTGGCGGGCTCGGCCCGCCAGAAGTCCCGCACGGTGTCGCGGTAGCGGCCGTTCCACTCCGACCATGGGGCGGGGAAGTTGCCCACCTGGTAGCCACCTTCGCCGATGTCCCACGGCTCGGCAATGAGCTTGACCTGTGAGACGACCGGGTCCTGCTGGATGAGGTCGAAGAAGGCGGACAGGCGATCAACCTCGTGGAACTGGCGCGCCAGGGTGGCGGCGAGGTCGAAACGGAACCCGTCGACGTGCATCTCGGTAACCCAGTAGCGCAGCGAGTCCATGATCAGCTGGAGGGTGTGCGGGTGCCGCACGTTCAGGCTGTTCCCCGTCCCTGTCGTGTCGTAGTAGAAGCGGGGATCGTCAGAAACGAGACGGTAGTAGGCTGCGTTGTCGATACCTTTCATCGACAGGACCGGGCCAAGGTGGTTGCCCTCGGCCGTGTGGTTGTAGACAACGTCAAGGATGACCTCGATGCCTGCCTCGTGCAGCGCCCTTACCATCGCCTTGAACTCGGCGACCTGCTCGCCCCGCTGGCCGCTGGCGGAGTATTCGTTGTGCGGGGCCAGGAAGCCGATCGAGTTGTAACCCCAGTAGTTCCGCAGCCCCCGCTCGACGAGATGGGCGTCATGCACGAACTGATGGACGGGGAGCAGTTCCACGGCGGTGACCCCGAGCCCGGTCAGGTAATCGATGGCGGCGGGATGTGCCATGCCGGCATAGGTGCCCCGCTGCACCTTGGGGATGTCGGGATGGGTGGCGGTGAAGCCCTTGAGGTGCAGTTCGTAGATGACCGACTCGTTGAGCGGGATGTCAGGTGGCCGGTCATTGCCCCAGTCGAAGTACGGGTTGTGGACGACGCCCTTCGGAACGTGGGCGGAGCTATCGTCGTCGTTGCGCGAGCTGTCGTCGCCGAAGGTGTAAGGAAAGCAGGCCTGATCCCAGTCGACCTGGCCCTCGATGGCCTTCGCGTAAGGGTCGAGGAGCAGCTTGGCGGGGTTGCAGCGCTGGCCCTGCTCTGGTGCCCACGGCCCGTGGACCCGATAGCCGTAACGCTGCCCCGGAGTCACCGCAGGCAGGTAGGCGTGCCAGCAGAACGCTTCGACCTCCTCTAGCACGGCCCGCTGCTCGCCGCCGTCGTCGTCGAAGAGGCAGAGCTCGACCCCTTCTGCGACCTCGGAGAACAGCGAAAAGTTCGTCCCGGCGCCGTCGTAGGCGGCGCCGAGGGGGTAGGGACCACCCGGCCAGGTTTCAATGGCCTTGCTCATATGCGGTTGAGTCCTTCCTGCCGGCGACCAGCCGACCGCGGTCATGACGAGCTTCCTGAATGCTTGGGCTGGGAAGCGCGTGCGAACGGGTTCGGCGCCGTCGTCACCATCGTGGCGCCCCTTGGCGTCGTGCCCTCTTCGTTGCGTGAGCGACGGTCCGCCGCAGGCCCCAGGGACGTGGGAACATCGCCGTCAGTTCACCGATGCCGGGTGCCGGAGCCTTCCTAAGATCCCCCACCATTCGCCTCACTTTCGCGTCCCTGCTACCCGCACACGCAAGGCCCAACCGGTTGTCAACGGCCAAGTTGCGGTCCCCGCTGGTGGCCAGTTAAAAGTCCCCACCCCTCGGGTTGATTATCTAACCTTCAGGGCGGTTCCTCCTCGAGCTCGGGCCTGGCGCATGCGGTACGAATCGCCGGCTGTGACCACGACGTTCGCGTGGTGGAGCAGACGGTCCAGGAGGCTGACGGCGGTGGTGTGCTCGGGCAGGAACCGGCCCCAGGACTCGAAGGGCCAGTGGCTGGCGATGCCGAGAGCGCGTCGTTCCCTCCGGACACGGCAGCGCCGGCCACGTCGGCGATCAGCTGCCGGCACCGCTCCACGGGAACGTGCTGGAAAACCACCAGGTACACGGCCAGCGCCCGGAGCCTGGGGCCGATCGACAGCGCAGAATCCGGCACGCCCGCCGGGCGCGGCGCGACGTGCGTCTTCCCGCAGGCGCACCTCGCGCTGTGCAGGTCGTGCTGCACCCGCTCCGTCGCCGCGACCGGGACCTCCTCCTGCTGATACGACCGGGAAACACCCAGGTCAGCGGCATCCGCCAGGTCCAGGCCGCAGGAGCAGGAGCCCCCGGGATAGTGGTCCTCGGTCCGGTCCGGGACCTCCCACGTCATCGACGCCCCCGGGCTGCCCGGCTGCTTCCCCCGCTTCTTCTTCCCCGCCCGCTCAGCAGCGCGCCGCTGCCTCCCGGGTGGCCTCCGCCCCGGCAGGTCATCCGACGACGGCGGCATCGAGGAGTTCCCGCTGTTCCGCGACCCCGACCGCTCCGCCGCCGCCAGCTGCTCCCGCAGGTCAGCGACCACCGCCTCCAGCGCGGCGATCTTCTCCGCCTGCGCCGCGATCAGCTGCGCCTGCTCCCCGATCAGCGCATCACGCGGATCCGCGGACGGCTCCCCGGGCGGCGCATCGGTCACAGCCCCGGATCATCCCCGAAACCGCGCTCAGCCACCACGGCAACACCGCGCCCGCCGCCAAAACGTAACCGTCCATCACGCACCGCAGCAGCAAGCCCAAGGAACGTTTACCCCGCCAAGGCGGCCTGAACCTGGGCGTGTTGTTCACTTACAGGCCCCTAGCCCCGATTTCCGAGCCGCCCCCCACTCGCCCCCTCCCGGGACCGGTCAGCTTAGGCCATTTCCGCTTCAACGGCAGAATCGCCGAAGTGCCGCGTAACGCCGGGCCGTCCCGGAGCTTTCAGTAGTGACAGACATAACCCAGACTTCCGCAAGGAGATATTCATGACGACCCCGCAGCAGTGGGACAACCTGATTGGCCTGACCGCGATCGACAGCGATGGCGACCAGATCGGGAAGGTGGGCCAGGTCTACCTCGACGACGCCGCCGGGCAGCCGGAGTGGGTCACGGTCAGCACCGGCATGTTCGGCACCCGGGAAAGCTTCGCGCCGCTGGCCAGCGCCTCGGTCCGCGACGGCCAGCTCGTCCTGGCGGTGCCCAAGCAGCTGGTCAAGGACGCTCCCAACATCGATGACGACGGCCACCTGGCGGACACTGAGGTCGCCGCGCACCTAGATCCCGCATCCGGCCGCGGGACGCGGGATACGGACGACGGCGGCTACCCTGTCCGCCACGCCGGCGAAGACGTGACCAGCGCGGCGGGAGACGACACCTCGGGTCCGGTCACCGACGACGCGATGACCAGGTCCGAGGAGCGGCTGCACGTCGGCACGAAAGCGTGCCGGCCGGCCAGGCGAGGCTGCGCAAGTACGTCGTGACCGAGAACGTCACCACCACCGTCCCGGTCAGCCATGAAGAGGTCCGCCTGGAGCGGGAGCCGATCACCGGTGCCAACCGCGACGCCGCCCTGTCCGGCGCTGACATCTCCGAGGAAGAACACGAAGTCCGCCTGTACGCCGAACGTCCGGTGATGACCAAGGAAACCGTCCCGGTCGAGCGAGTGCGCCTCGCCACCGAGACCGTCACCGGCGAGCAGCAGGTCAGCTCCGAAGTGCGCAAGGAGCAGATCGGCGACCCCGAAGTAGACACCGACCCCCGGGACCACTGAGGTCCGGGCGGCATAACTTTCTCAAGGAGAATCCGAATGCCTGAGGGATCCGTCAATTTCGGCACGGGCGTGTCGAACGCCTGGTCCAACGTGGCGACCTTCGTCCCGAAGCTCGCCGTCTTCCTGCTGATCCTGATCATCGGCTACCTGATCGAAGGCCATCGCCAAGATCCTGGCCACAGTCCTGCAGCGGTCGGCTTCGACCGGTTGGTCGAACGCGGCGGCATCAAGCGGGCACTGGACCGCTCCTTCTACGACGCGGCCGGCATCCTGGCCGAGATCGTCTACTACGCGATCATGCTGTTCGTGCTGTCCACCGTGTTCGGCGTGTTCGGCAGTAACCGATCAGCGACTACCTGCGTGCGGTGATCGCCTACCTGCCGCTGGTCTTCGTGGCCATCGTCATCGTCGTGATCGCCGCCGCCATCGCCGCGGGCGCCAAGAACCTGATCCAGAACAGCCTGGGCGGGCTGTCCTACGCCGGGGTGCTGGCCAACCTCGCCTCCGGCTTCATCCTCGCCATCGGCGTCATCGCCGCCCTGGACCAGCTGCACATCGCCGCCAACGCCGCCAACGCCGTCCTGTATGCCGTGCTGGCCGCGCTGGTCGGCATCGCGATCGTCGCGGTCGGCGGCATCAAGGCCATGTCCCGGCGTTGGAAGCGGCCGCGGCCACGTACGACCAGGAGGAGCCGAAGATCGCCGCGGCTACCCGCAACGCCCCGAGCGTCTCCGACCAAGCCCGCCAGTACACCGGCGACCGCGACCCGTCCCCTAGTACCGCCAGGCCTTACCCCCAGCGACCGGACGACCCCGGCCGTTACTGAGCTGCCTGGAAGGTGCCAGGTCCCCGCTGCCCCGCTGCCCCAGTCAAAAGAGATTTTTGGCCGAACGAAGGCCCGGCCAGCCTGCTCGGCAGCGAACTCCAGGCCACCGCCACGAGCGTGCCCGCGGATATTCACTCCGGCGCGCGGTAGGCACAGGGCATGGATCACTCCGCCGCGCCCCCTGGATGCCCTGACCGACTACCACGCAGAGACCTGTATGGGTTTACCCGCCAGGACACCGCCAGGGTCGCGGTGCGGATCCGCGCACGCGCGCCGCGATCGGCGAGGACGCGTTCCGCTCGGACGTGCTCGCCACGGCCGGGCTGGATGACCGCAGGTCTTCCCGCGGTTACCTGTCCAGGGCCGAACAGCTGATGGCGGACGCCGTCGGCGCGGAGCAGGCCTTCTTTTCCACCTGCGGCAGCTCCCTGTCGGTCAAAGCGGCCATGCTGGCCGTGGCCGGCGGCCGGGGCGACCTGCTGATCAGCCGAGATGCGCACAAATCGGTCGTGGCCGGCCTGGTCTTCAGCGGAGTGCAGCCGCAGTAGATCCGGCCGCGCTATGACGCCAAGCTGCATCTGGCGCACCCGCCCTCGCCCGAGCAGGTGGAACAGGCCTGGCAGGAGCACCCGGACGCGGCCGGCGCCCTGATCGTCAGCCCGACCCCGTACGGCACCTGCGCCGACATCTCCGCGATCGCCGCCCTGTGCCACCAGCGGGGCAAGCCGCTGATCGTCGATGAAGCCTGGGGCGCCCAGCTCCCGTTCCACCCGGACCTGCCGGCCTGGGCGATGGATGCCGGCGCCGACGTGTGCGTGGTCAGCGTGCACAAGATGGGCACCGGATTCGAGCAAGGATCCGTCTTCCACCGGCAGGGTAACCTCGTCGACCCTGACCAGTTGTCTGCCTGCGCCCGACATGCTGATGATGACCAGCCCCAACGTGATGATCTACGCGGCGCTGGACGGCTGGCGGCGGCAGATGGTCCAGCACGGCTACGATCTGCTGGACGCCGCGCTCACCCTGGCCGCGCACCTCCGGCACGACATCGACGCGCTGCCCGGCCTGCATGTCCTGCGAGAGGAGTTCTGTCCCGCCGAAGTGGATCTGAGCATCATCCGGTGGCGTCGCGCGGCTCGAAGGCAGCAGTGAGAAGACGCCTGAGCTTAGCGTCCTTCGCGAGGCAGAAGCGGGCCAAGCGGCCCCAGGTCCAGGTTGAGGTCCTCGACGGTGAGACCGAAGTGGTCTCTCAGCTCGGCCATCCGGGCCTCGAGGGCCATCAGGGTCGATCCGACCTTCTCGATCTGATCGTGCGTGAGTGACCTCTGTTCCACCCGGCGCAGGGCCTGACGCTCCATCAGCTGGCGCAGCAGTTCGACGAGGGTGAGTACCAGGGTCACCAGACCCTTCTCCACCGACTCCGGGTCGGCGTGGATCCGGAGCCGGCGTACCGCATTGCGCTGATCCGTGGTGACCACGCCATCCTGGCCATCTGCCATCAGCGGTACTCCTGCGAATCGTCCATAGCTTCCATCAGGCCGCTGATCGACGTCACCAGCGCGCGCAGTGACACCCTGACCAGATCCACCTCGGCGATGGACAAGGTGATGTCACCGACGATGACCACCCCGCCGGCCAGCACCCGGTCGAGCAGGTCCACCAGGGCGATGCGTTCCCCCTGGATCACGGGGTCGTATCCCGGCCCGGTCACCGCGGACCTGGCCCGTCGCCCTCGCCGGCGAAGGAGTAGGCGGGCCAGGGGCCCGTCAGCGTGAGCTGGACGAATCGGTGCCTGGCGGTCAGGTCGGCCATCGCGGCGGCGAACTCGCCGGCTCGCTCATCGGCCACCAGATACGCGGCGTTGAGGACCATCGGCGTCTGCTGCCCGGCCAGGTCCGGCGCTTGCGGCGGGTAGAGCCGGGACGAGACGGCGAACCGGCCTAGGTCGGTGTAGACCGTCCGGGCACTGGCCAGCGCTTCCTGGCGGGCATCCTTGCTCGCGGTCAGCTGAGCACGGCGCCGCTGCAGGTAAGCGGCCCCGGGCCCGGTGGCCGGGCCTTCCCGCCCGGCCGCCGGGCGCCCGGGTTCCCCGGCCGGATCGGATTGCTTGACCGCATACGCCTTGACCCCCCATTCGCTGCGCGCGCTGATCAGAGACAGCGCCTCGCGGAAGTCATCGGCTCGTTCCTGCAGCGTGCCGGTCACTGCAGCGTCGGAGGCAAAGAGGGTGGCCAGCCGCATGGGAACCACGGGACCTCGCTCGGCGACAGCCTCCAGGACCGCATGATGCGCCCGCGCCGTCCGGGCGAGCCAGTCCAGGTCCTCGAGGTTGCGCCGCAGCGCGGCCTCACCGTATTCACGATCGCCTACAGCCCCCACGATGGCGGTGAGCCCGGCGGCCGTGATGGTGCGGGGCGGGGCCCCGCCGACCCCGGCCACACCGTCAGCGAAGGCCTCGAGGTCGTCGCCGGCCACCCCGTACATCCACACCCAGCCGCTTTCAGCCGCCATCGCGTGATCTCGCCTCCAGGGCCTTCACCCGGCTGCGCAGCTGGCGGTTCTCCTCCTCGAGCTCCCGTCTGTTCGAGCCGTTCGCGGCGTCGGCGCTGAGCCAGGGATCGGCTTGCCACCAGTTGATGCCCACCTGGCTCGCCGTGTCGAGCGAGGCGATCACCAGGCGCAGCTTGATCGTGAGCAGTTCGATGTCGAGCAGGTTGACCTTGATATCACCCGCGATCACGATCCCCTTGTCCAGAACCCGCTCCAGGATGTCGGCGAGATTGGCGGACTGGGGGCCGCTGCTGGGGCCGGGGCTCAGGCCCGCGGACGCGCCCGTGGCCAAACTACCTTGGGTCATCTCAGAGTTCCTCAGTGTCACCGCGGCCGCGGGCGTACCGTCTGACCCTTCGGTAGGACAGCAGCTCTCCGTCCGCGTCGATAGTCGTTTCGTAGGTCGCCAGGACGTCGGCCGACGAGGGAATCCTTTGGTCCTCGAGGAGTTCGATGCCGACGGTCCAGCCGTCTTCCGTGCGCTGCACCCCGGTGACGCCCTCGGGCTGCTTCGCGGTAAGGGCCGCGATCTCGCGCAGCGCCGCCTTGGCGGCCTCACCGGCCGTCATGGCCTTGCGACTGCGCCGGGCCGGCCGCCGCTGGCCGTCGGCCGGAGATTCATCCTGGTCGGCCGCCTCCGGTTCGTCGGCGTCGAGCATCTCGTCCTCGTCGGCCGCCTCCGGTTCGTCCGCGTCGAGTATCTCGTCGTCGGCTTCCCCGGGTTCGTCGGCGTCGAGGAGCTCCTCCTCTTCGAGGGCCTCGGATTCGGCTTCGAGCAGCTCCCGCTCGTACCGGCTGGACGGCGCCCGGCTGCCGGTGCTCGTCCTGCCGCCGGTGCCGCTGCGGGCTTTTCGTCGTTCTGCCATCCCAGTCAGCCCCAATCGCTGGGTGCGGCCGCGGTGCTGCGCCGAGCCCGGGTGAACTCCGCGAAGGCCGCGTCCCGGAAATCGGCCGCTTGCTCCTCGGACATCTCACCGGACGCCAGTGCCTGCTCTGCGTGCTCGAGCTTGCGCCGGAGCGTGGCAGGGTCAGCCATCTGCCGTTCGGCCTCGTCTGCGATCACGGAGGCCAGGTTCACGAGACCCCGCACGGGAAGCAGCGGCAGCCGGAACGGGAACGTGAGCAGGGACATGTCAGCCTCCGCTGCCCACGAAATCGTACGGAGCCATCGGGCCCCGGACGTTCAGTTCCACCCGCCCTTGCCAGCGGTCGGCGAGGTCCTGGACGACTCGCTCGAGCTCGCCGACCTGGTCGGCCTCGATGAGGAAGGCGACGTACACGGCGTCCAGTTCGCTGGTCTCGGGGCGGACGCCGCTGGCCACGCAGTGGTCCTTCATCGCGGATACCAGCAGGCGCGTATCTGCCTGGCGCTTGTATGCGATCGCGTTGTTGACGATCTCCCCGAGCTGAATTCTCAGCTCCCGGGTGGCGTCGGGGTCCGCCCCGCGAATCCGGTCTCGCAGCCGCGCCGCCCTGGAGTCCTCGGACAAGATCTCCTCCAGGATGGCCTGCTCCACATAGCGGCCCCTGACCACGTACTGGACGCACCCCTCGAGTTGCCGGAGAGCCGCGGCGAACTCGTCGTGGTTGGCGTCGAGGAGTTCGCTCGCGACCGCCTCCTCGTCGGTCAGGACCGCTCCGAAGCGCGAGGGCAGGACGGGCACGTCGGTAATGGTCGCGTCGAGGATTTCCACATGGGTCTGGAGGTCTTCCGGCGTCCCCAGCGGCTTGGTTATGTCCACCTCGCTGACCAGGGCGGCCAGGTCTCCGGAGCGCACCAGCCTGATCTCGCCGGGCGGATCCCCGACACCATGGACCCTGGAGTCCAGCTCCACGTCTCCGGGCACGATTCCGTACACGTACACACCCGTCTGCTGCCCCGTATCGGGGCTGGACTTTTCTTGCGTCGACGTCGGCATGTCAGTCCTCCTCCCGGCGGCCGCGGCGGGCGCCTTGTCGCTCGCGCCCGCCGTTGTCCGCGAAGTCCCTCAGCTTGTCGGTGGCGGCATCGAGCACGCCCTTGGTCTTGTGCCTGGCGCCGCCTTCCTGCATTTCGCCGACGAGTCCCGGCAGGCCCTGCTTCTCCTGGCTGATGTCCAGGCGGTTGACGGCCTCGGCGAAACGCAGATACGTGTCGACGCTCGCGATGACGACGCGCGCGTCGATGGTGAGCACTTCGATTCCCACCAGCGACACCCGCACGTAGGCGTCGATCACCATCCCCTTGTCGAGGATCGTCTCGATAACGTCGGCTAGCCCGGTGGGCGATGGCCCGCGGCTACCGCCTGATTGCATGACTGTCATGTGCTACCTCCTCGCTGTGCCGCGGCACCCGCGCGCCTCCGCGCGTTCCCCTGGCTCGCGCTGCCTCGGCGCCCGGTGCCTTGGCCGGTATTGCCCTGGCTCGTGCGCCGCGCTGACCTCGCCTGTCCGGCGGGCTGGCCGCCGCGGCTGGCGGCGCGGCCGTTGGCGGTTTCCTCGCCCGCACCCTCTTCTTCTTCGCCTGCGCCCTCGTCTTCCTCGTGTTCGGCGGCTACCGTTTCGTCGGCTTCCCCGGCCGCTTCCTCATCGCCTTCGGCGCGGCTGCGGGCCTCGTCATCGACCTGGCCGTCCCCGGCCTGCCGGGAATCCTCCCGTTCGGGGCTTTCCTGCTGTTCCCTCTCGAGCGCGTCTTCGTGGCTCTCGACCACCTCACCGTCGTGGATGGTGCCGCGCCAGCCCTCGATCTCGTCGGGATGCAGCACGCCCTGGGTCATCATGTGCCGCCGGAAGTGCTTGAGTTCCAGGCGGGCCCGCCTGCCCTGCGCCCGCCAGAGGTTCCCGGTGCGCTCGAACATGCCCTGCGGGTGATACTCGAGGACCAGCAGGACGCGGGTCAGGTTGGGTGCGAGCTCATGGAAGGTCACCGCCCCATCGACGTGGCCCTTCTGGCCCTTCGAACGCCAGACGATCCTCTCATCGGGCACCTGGTCGATGACCGTGGCTTCCCAGGTGCGGTGCGACCAGAAGACCTGGGCCTTCCAGTTCGTCTTCTGCTCTTCTTTCCTGTTCTTGTCGACGCTCTCGAGCTTCTTCATGAACTTCGGGAAGTCGTTGTACTGCGTCCACTGGTTGTAGGCGAGGGTGACCGGGACCCCCACGTCGGTCGACTCGACGATATTGGTCAGCTTGAGCTTCTTGCCCCCGCCGCCCTTACCGCCCCTCCTGAACAGGCCGGAGACCTTCTCCTTGACGCCTGCCATCCCGGCGCCGAGCATGGACCGGGCTGGCGACTTGCCTTCGGCTATGCCCTTCGCCCCGGTGACGGCGGCCATGAGACCTGGGCCGGCTCCGCCTTCGACGTATTCCTGCAGGCGGCCGGTCGTCCCCTCGACCTTGTCGAGCAGCGACGTCACGGCCCGGTTGCTGAGCGCGCCGACCAGGTTGCCGACTTCACCCTTGAGCCGGTCCGTCAGCGCGTTGCGGTTCTCCGATTCTTCTCGCGCCATACCGGTCACCTCCTGGCCCGGACGACTGGCGAACGAGTGGTCCTGCGACGCCGCGGCGCGGGTTCCTCGGTCTCGTCCTCCTCCGGTTCGTCGGCTTCATCCGCCGGCGCCTCGTCCAGGTCCTCTTCTTCCTCGTACTCGTCGGCAGGCTCTTCGTACTCGTCGGCAGGCTCTTCGTCCTCGTCCGGCTCGTCGCTGGCCCGGGGCCTTTCGCGCCTGGCCCGCCCGTTGTGCCGCTCTTCCTCTTCCTCGTCGCGCTTGGGCTCGCCCTCTTCCTCGACATCGGCTCCCCGGCCGCGACGCCGCAGCCCTCCGAGCTTCCCGCCGGCCCGGCCCACGGTCTCACCCGCGCGGCCCACGGTCTCGCCGGCGGTCTCACCGGCCTTGCCGACGGCGGCTTCGGGATTCCTCAGCGTTTCAGCCCGCTCGTGCAGGTTGTCGCTCAGCGAGTCGATCCGGCTGGTCACCGCCGCGGCGGCGGCGCCCTTGGCCGCGTCGAGCAGTTCCCCGCGAACCGTATTGACGATCTCGGTTACCTGGGGGCCGAGCGCGCCGGCGATATCGGTCTTGCCGATGTACTTGGCTCCCTGCCGCATCGCGGCGGGCCCCAGCCGGGCCGCGCCTCCAGTTGCCGCCCCGAGGGCCAGCATCGTGGCCAGGCGCATCTTGCGCCGCCGACCGAGGATGTAGCCCACACCGAGCGCCAGTGCGGTCTGTGCGCCGCCTTTCATCACAACAACCCCTTCCTGCGGGTCGATTTGTCCCCACACAGCTCGAACGTTCGCGTTCTTGGCTCCGCGAACCGAAACCACGACTTCCCAGCCGAGCTTGGCCAAAACAAGAAATGCCGCGTGATGACGTCGGCGATCGTGGGCCGCCTCGGCTCCCGGCCCCGTGTCGCGGCGTAGCACCAGGTCAGCGCCTCCCAAGCCTAAGTTAGTTTTTCCTTCAAGCACCCAAGTTTCTTGCTGACACGGTGCGCTCATGTCACGAGGAATAGGTTTGCTTACGTCAAGTGACCGGCGCTCCGCTGACGCGCGGGGTACGCGTCATGCCGGGACGGATGTCGATTGACTGTTGTGCAGAAGCACTAGCAACACGGAATTCATAAGATGCGGTTAATCGCAACAGTTTCACACTTGCAACTCCTGTGCCTTGCTTTGATCACGGCTTGCACGCGAATCGCCATCCACGTGTACCGCCTCTGGCCGGAAGCGGCCCTGTGACGCTCCCCGGCGGCCTCGCAAGGTGGACGGCAGGCGCCGCGAATTGCGCACGGCCAAGTGTTCCCTGTGCGGTATCGAGCTGCCGACGGGCCTGATAGTGCCCGATGGCGGTAACGCCTCCGCCGGCCTCCGCTGGTACTGCAAAGACACGAAGTCCTGTACCGCGCGCCGGACCCTTCCATCGCAGGCTGCCCCGCGCCGCCGTGGCAAGCAGCCCGTCCCGTTCGGCCCTTTATATCCCGAACGGGCCTGGTGCTGTCCCCGTATCCCGCGTGCCGTCCGGGGCGGGCGCCGCGGCCTGCCTCTTACTCCGCGGGCAGCCTGCGTGTATCGCGCAATTCGGTGAACGGTTCCTTGTTGGGCGGGAGTCCGCTGGCGATGGCGCGGCCCCGCTCCAGCTCGGCGTTGAACTCCGCGCCGATCAGCACCGCGGTGTTGGAGATCCACATCCAGATCAGGAAGATGATCACCGCGGCGAGGCTGCCGTAGACCTTGTTGTAGCTCCCGAAGTGGGCCACGTAGAGCGCGAACAGTCCCGAGGCGATCAGCCACAGCGCCACGGCCAGCACGCTGCCCGGGCTCACCAGTCGGAATCCGTGCCTGGCGTTCGGGCTGGCCCAGTACAAGATGGCGAACATGATGCTGACGATGATCAGCAGCACCGGCCATTTGGCGATGTCCCAGGCGGTGACGGCGGCCGACCCGATGCCCAGCGCGTGTCCGACCCGGGCCGCGAGCGCGCCGGTCACCACCACGATCAGGGCGGAAGCGACCAGTAGGACCAGCATGACCAGGGTGACAGCAAGCCGTATCGGCGTGGTCTTCCAGAACGGCCTGCCCTCGGGAACGTCGTAGATGACGTTGGACGCGCGCATGAACCCCGCGACATAACTGGATGCTGACCACAGGCCGACCGCGATGCCGAGTGCCGCCAGGATCCCGGCTGCCGCGTGGCTGTGCTGCAGGTGGACCATCGCGTTGAGGACGATCTGGCGGACGGAGCCGGGCGCCGCCTTGGTCAGGCCGGTGATGACCGGCTGAGTGGCGGACTTGCCCAGCAGGCCCAGCAAGGAGATCAGGACCAGCAGGCCGGGGAAGATTGACAGGATTCCGTAGTAGGTCAGCGCCGCCGCCCAGTCCTGCAGGTTGTCTTCCTTGAATTCCCTGATCGAACGCTTGGCCGCCGCTGCCCACCCGGCCGCGCCGAGCCTGGCCGGGGCGCCGGGCGAATCGGGCCGCTCCGAGGTGCCTGGATCGGGCATGGCGTCTGTCGTCCTGTGGTCCACGGCTGCACCGCCTTTCGCTGAAGGCCGTGCCCTACCCCCTCGGCATGGGCTCTAACGTGATTAGACCCGCGCTCTATCGGGGAGGAGGCCTGCTTGCGGGACAACCCGCGCGATACCCGGCACTAGGGAACCGTGACATCCCCCGAAGAGGGAGGAGCACCTGCCATGCAGGTTGTCTACGTACTCCAGATCAGCGATGACATCGACAAGCCGGTAGCGTACTCCGCCGAGGTACTCGCCAAGGACGGGGCGGCGCTCGCTGCGCACGACAGGGGCGTCACGCTTGATCCGTGGGTAAACGGCGACGACGGCAGCTTCATGCGGGCCGAGTCGGCCAGCGCGCTGTTCACGATCTACCGTTGTCCCATACATGAATCCTGACCCGCATCGGCTTGCCCTCCCGCACCCGCCCGGAGGAGGCTCCAGTGTAAACGGGGGTGTCGAACCCGGCCCAGCCCTCCTCGCCACCGTGGCAAGCACCCGCCCGTTCGGGATGATCCGCCCCCACCCTTGCCGACAAGGTCCTGACCAATCGAGTCGATGGCACATCGACGCGTGCTGCGCAGCGGAAATCCTATGAACAGTTTGGTGATGGTGTCAGCTTTCCGGTTGCGCAGTCCGGGCGAAGTCGTATGCGGCCATGGGCCCCAGCAACTGAACGTCGATTCGCCCTTCCCACTCATGGGCCAGATCCTCGATCACCCGCTCCACTTCGGGCTCCTGGTCGACAGCCACGAGGAACGCGACATGAACAGCATCCAGCTCTTGGGTCGGTTCCCGCGCGACGCTGGCCACGCAAAGCCTGTCCATAGCTTGCCTCAAGGCCCGCGTGTCCTCTTCCCGCCTGGCCTTGACCGTCTGGTTGAGGAGCTGGCCTAGCTCGATCCTGGCGTTCCGGGCGGCGTCAGGGTCCTTGCCCTGGATCGCATCCTGCAGCCCCACGGCCTGCTTGTCCTGCGACAAGACCTCACCCAGGACGGCGTCTCTGACGTAGCGGCCCTTGACCTGGAACTCTGCGCGGCCCTCAAGCTGATCGAGAGCGGCAGTGAACTCGTCGTGATGGGCCGCCAGCAAGTCCTCGGCCACCGCGTCCTCACTGGCCAGGATCGTTCCGAAGCGCAGCGGCAAGACGGGCACTTCGGCGGCGGTGGCGTCCAGGATCTCCCGATGGGTCCGCAGATCATCAGGCGACCCCAGCCATCTGTACGAGTCCACCTCACTGATCAAGGCCGCCAAGCCGTCGAAACGGACGTCACGCAGCAGGCCAGGACGTTCCCCGACGCCGGGTATGCCGACTGCCACCTCGATGTCTCCGGGGAGGATCCCGTAGACATAGATGCCTTTCTGCTGCTGCCCGCCTGCGGCCCCGGCGGCCGTCGTCGAGGAGCCCTCCGCGTTCTGCGGTTGCGAGCGACTGGTCTTAGCCGCCTTCTTGGAGCCTGCGGCTCCCGCCGCGGCCCCGCCGGCCGTGGCTGCGTGCTGCCTCGAACGGCTGGTTTTCGCTTCCTCCCGCGACCTGCCACCGTGCTGCCGACGACGCCCCTTGGGGGTGGCTTTCCTGGCTTTCGCTTTATACCGGGCTGCAACCCTGCCCAGGGCGTTACCGTCTTTCCGGCAGAGATCAATCTCGTATGCCTTGCCATCGAGCCCGAACGTCCTGGTCTTGACCTCGTTCGTGCCGCCGCACACGTCACAGGTGAGTTTTACCTGAGTGACAGTCGTCATCGTCCTGTTCCCAACCGGTCAGTCAGTATCGTGAGCAATCCGGCTACCCGTCTCGGCCGCGGACATGCCTTCCCGCCATAACATGGCGGCAAGGCTGTTCGCGGCCTGTAGATGAATGACTCGCAGATGCGCTAGCCGGGCTCGACCATGCGCCACCGCGCCTCGCACCAGGAGTACAACCCGAAGATCACCAATCCGAGCGTGATGGCGAAAAGCAGCCACGGGCCCAGCGGGGTGGCTGCGGTCTTCCGCAAGGAGCCGTCAAGGCCCTGCGCCTTTTGCGGGTTGAAACTGACTGCCGCATCGATCTGGAACGCGCCGGCGACGCAAAACACTGCCCCGCGCGTCACGTAGCCGGCGACGCCGAGCCCCTCGACCACCTTGCGGGCAGGGCAGCTCATATGCGCCGTGCGCAGGTAGGTGGCGAAGGTCCTGCGGAGCCCGTAGACGCCCAGGCCAACGCCCACGGCGGCAGCCGCTACGCCGGTCCCCGCGACAAGCACCTGGCCGCCGCTATGGGCAAGCAGCCGGGCGGTAAAGCTCTTCGATTCGGTGTCGCTGGAGGTGCTGCCGCCGACGCCGAGGATGAAATCGACCACGACGCTGCAGACGCTGCCATAGAGCACTCCCAGTGCTAGCGATGCCAGCCGCTTGGGCGCTGCCTGGCCGCCCGGCCCGGCCTGCCCGTATATGGTTTCGGCGAACCGCCACAGGGCCAGCCCGGCAAATCCCGCCGCCAGCAGCCACAGCACGACGATTCCGCCAGGATGCCTGGCGACGGCGTGCAGCGCGCCGGTCGTGTCAGCCTGCGCGCCGCGGGAGCCGAGTGCGATCTGCACGGCAAGCGACCCGACAAGCAGGTAATTCACTCCCCGCGCCAGCAAGCCCGCCCGGGCCAGCCCTCGCATCCACCGGCTGGACACGACTTCGCGGCCCGTCGAAGCGGCCTTGCGTCCTGCCCTCCTGGCCGTGTCGGCGGCGTCCGGGGAGACAGGCGCTGGCTCCCCGCCGCTGCGGCAGGATCCGGCTCGGCTCGCTTCTTGCTCGCCGCTATCATCGCGAGCCGGCTCCACCCGGTAGGCCCTGCCGTCCTCCATCAGCAGCACTCCTTCGCCCTTGCCCAGTGGCGGGATGACCCGGCCGGTGAGCCCGAGCACGGCGGCCTCGTTGGTGGGGCTGTGGCCCACCACCAGCGCCCGCCTCCCTCCGGCAGCCCGTCGATCACCTGCCGCAGCGCCGAGGCGAGCCCCACTGACTCCTGCCGGATCAGGCCCGCGTCGATGGCCCGGATGTCATCCAGGTCTGCGCCCTTCCCCGCTGCCTTGGCGGCGTCCCGCCATCGGTCCTCCACCGAAGACCGCAACGCTGTCGCCAGGGTGATCGGCAGGTCGTCCTGCCCGGTCGCGTGCCGCAGTATTTCGAGCATCTGGGTGGCGCGCGCCACGTCGGTGGACACGAACGCGGCACACGGCGGGTGCAGCCGGTCCCGCCCGATCACCTCAGCCTCTGCCGCTCCATGTGGGGTAAGGCGATTGCCGTCATTGTCGGTATGCCGGCGCAGCTCCACGTAACGCATGAGCCCGTCCTGCCCAGCCGCGGTGGCATCATGCCCGCCGCTCGCGGACTCACGCTGTGCCGTGGTTAGAAGTCCCCGCCCCCTCCGGCGGCGAACCCTCCCCAAGGTAACCGGGACTTCGAGCAGCCCATTCACCCCCCACTCCCCCGGCGCCGAGGGTAACCAGCCGAAGTGCAGGTCGGCGCCGTTGACCGCGTAGTCGAACGCGTCCCCGGCGATGTCGTAGGCGGGCTCGAGCACCCCGGCGATCAGCGCCCCGGCGGTGTGCGCGCTCAGCGGCGGCAGCAGGTCCCACTGCATGCTCGCCGGCAGCGACATGGCCCGGCCCCGCCGCCGCACGTAGGGGATATCGGTGACCCGCGCGGTCGCCGCGACGACCAGCCCGGCGAACACGCCCAGCATCTTGGCCTGCGCCAGGACCGTGTCGCTAGCTTCGGGGACGGTGATCGCCAGCACCCCGGTCCGGGTGGTCTGTTCCACCACCGGCACCCACACCCGGACCGAGCCGTCCCGGGCGCTGGTAACCGGCTGGCCGGTGGTGAACGCCCGGCCCGCCATCGTCCCCGGCACCTGCTCCTCCGGCCACCCCGGCGGCCAGCGGGAACAGTACCATGTAGGCGAAGTCGGCCAGGTACACTACCGGGTCCCAGGCTGGCACCGGCTCGCATGCCGCCGCCAGCACCTGGTGCAGGTCACCCCCGGCGTCCTGGCACAAGACCCGGAGCGCTTCGGGGATAGCCGGGCACGCCCATCGCGGCTCCACTCCCGTGATCACCCAACCGCAGCGCCGGCCGCGCTGTCCGGCAAGCCTAACCGCACGGTACCTGGCCGGCCAGGCCCGCGTGCGCTCGCGAATGGTACCGTCGAGCCGCTGCCCGCGAATCCCGGCGGTCATCGCGCCGCTGCGTCAGGCCGATACCAACCTCTGGGCCTATACGGGCGTCCGCGACTGGACGTCGTACCGGGCGATCGATCAGCTGTCGACGACCCGGCACGTCACCTCGCGCCACCCGCCGACGTTCCTGTCGGTGGGCGACGCCGATCCGTTGCGGTCCCGGGCCGCGGAGCTGGCATCGGCGCTGAGGCGGCATGCCGTGCCGCTGACGACATTGTTCTGGAACGGGACCGGTGATCACCTGAACCACGAGTACCAGTTCGACTTCGATCTTCCCCAGGCGCGGACTGCGTTCCAGCGGACGCTCGCCTTCCTCGCCACGACCACCAGGGGCTGAGCACATGCCGGACTCCGCTGCGCCCCTTCGTTCGCCGCACCCATTCGCCGTATGGCCTGGCGAATCGGATAGGTGCTGCTCGCCCTCGTCGGCTTGTGCGTCACCTACAGCCTGCTGGTCGTGGGCGGCCGGTGAGCACAAGGGAGAACGAGATGCCGATTCCGGCCGGGAGCCGCTACGTGGCGATGGGCAGCTCCTTCGCGGCCGGACCCGGCCTGCCGTCACGTGTTCCCGGAAGCCCGCGCCTGGCCGGCCGGTCGACGGGCAACTAGGCGCACCTCGTCGCCCGGGCGCTCGGGCTCGACCTGCACGACGTCACATTTCCGGCGCGACCACCAGCGACATCCTGGGCCCCTCTGCCGCGGGCCGGCCTGCTCAGCTCGACGCCGTAACCCCGGATACGGCACTGGTGACGATCACCGCGGGAGGCAACGACGTCGGCATCGCGCCCCGGCTCACGCTGGCGAGCCTGCCCTGGCCGCTGCGTAGCTGCGCCAGCTCCTCGTCGGAGAACACCCGAGTCGCCAACCGGCCACCTCAACGCCGCTGATCCCATGCCGTCCGTTCCGGGCCACCCTAGACCCACCGTCAGCGTCGGGACAGGTCATATCCGTTGGATTTTCGGTGTCTGGACCTGACACCCCGGATCGAGGCGGGCCGGCGGGAGCGGCGGGTCCCGACCCGGGTCTGCCGGGCCGCGTGGTGAATGCCCGATGGCGCGCCGGCCGGGCCACCAGGCGTAAGGAAGTGCGCCCGCCTCGTGACCTTGCCCCGGAATCTGGAGAACGGCGCGGCCCCTACTGGCGCCGGGCCATGCTGCCAGGAAGCGCCGGATCGCCGACTCGGCGCGGGCGGCACGCCGACCGTTAGTCGCGGCGCGTGCGGCCAGATTCACCACCCATGCGTTCCAGTCTGCCGGCGCGACGTGGCTCAGCCAGGTATCGTTCCGCTGCGGAGCCTGACGGTGAAGCCGTCGTCGGCGTGCCTGAGCGCGACGTCGATGTCGAGCTGGTGCATGGCCCAGAGCCCAAGTCCAAGTCGCCGGTCCGAGATGTTGCCTAGAGCGGGGACTAGGCCTGCCAGGCGATCGGCTGGGCCGCGGCCTTTGTCATGAACGGTGACCACGATGCGGCCCGGTGTGGCCCAGATGCGTACGGTCGCGGGCGGGCGGCCGTGGCGCTGTGCGTTGCTGACCGCTTCGGAGACGCCGATCAGCAGGTCGTCGAGCGTGGCGCCGGGGATGCGGCCGGGGCCGATCTGCGCGAGCGCGTGCCGGGCATCAGCGGCGGATCGGTTGACCAGCTCGATCATGGGCGTGGAGTCTTCGAGCGGATCGGGCGCGAACGGGAGGCCCTCGAATACCGCGACATCCTGGTAGCGGTCGCTGGCCCGGCGCTCTCCCGACGGCGAGACGATACGAGGATGCGTTCGCACGGGCTCCAGGGTTGCGGGCGATCTCCACGAGCACGTGCCCGTGCCGGTCAGCAGCGTCCAGCTGCCGTCGCGCTCGCCAGGATGACTCATACCCCCTGATCATATTCCCGTGAGAAGATTCCCGCGAGAGATTTCACGCGCTATTTTTCTCATGCTTCTATTGACATGTCTCCGTCGGGCGCCGATCCTGGTAGTGCCACAGACCGTGCCCGACGTGGGGAGGGATGGCGATGACCACGACCCTCGGCGGGGAGCTTGCCGCCCCAGGTCAGAAGCTGCAGTCCGCCTCACCTCAGCCAAGCACCGCCGGGGCAGCGGTGTCACCGCAGCAGCCGCAGCTGGCTGTGGTCACGCTGCCTGGCGAGATCGATATCAGCAATGACGGCCAGGTCCAGGACACGCTGACCAGCGCGCTGGACGACGGGACGGCGGTACTGGTCGCCGATGCGGGCGGGACGACCTTCTGCGGGTGCTCGGGGGTGACCGCGCTGCTACTTACTCATCACCGGGCAGCCGCTGCCGGAGCGCAGCTACGGGTCGTGGTGGGCAGTCCCTCGATGCGGCGGATACTGGAGCTGACCGCCGCCGATCAGGTGCTCAATACCTACCCCACCCTGGCCGCGGCGCTCGCCGCTGGGCAGACACCTGATCGATCATGATCCATTACCCGGGTGCCACGCCAACATCGTGGATCAAGCCGCGCGGGGGGCTGGCTGCACCTCAGCCAGCCGCAACGACGCCGCAATACTGCATGCCGCGGC
>Ga0310038_10000691_pt1 | contig 27372 bp, 25 predicted proteins | sample Sb_taG_6_FD_200461 | JGI IMG/M metagenome (GOLD analysis project Ga0310038, IMG submission 200461) | Peat soil microbial communities from Weissenstadt, Germany - Sb_50d_4_PS metaG (v2) (version 2) | ecosystem: Environmental > Terrestrial > Soil > Wetlands > Peat | place: Germany: Weissenstadt... | reverse complement strand
TGTCGGCGCTCCTTGGATTCTCGCCGGCGGTCAAGGACGGAGGGGTGGGCCCACAGGTCACGTCTCAGTCAGCTCCGGCGGCGTCCACCACCACCTCGTCCACGGCTGCTCCATCTGTGCCGGCGACCACCTCAGTCCCGGCCGCAGGTGCACCGTCGACGACGACGTCTTCTGCACCCGTCACCACCGCACCCTCGAGCACGGTTCTGAGCACCACGACGACCACGTTGACCACCACTATTACGTCGCAGCCGACCCCGGCATATCTGTACTCGGGAGATTGGAATGGCCAGGCGATCGACCTCACATTGTGGTCGCACGGAGCTCTGCCTCCGGCCAGCACGCCTGTCGGCCAGCTCACCGGATTCTCCACGAACGATCCGACCATGTCATGCCTCATGTCCGGCCCCAACCTGAATGTCGAACCGGTCACGGGAATGCCCAACGAGTACCTCGTCGTCGCCACAGAGCCCAGTGATTGCCTCAATGCCGTCTTCAGCTTCACTGTGACGGCGTAGAGAAGATGACCGTGACTAAAGGCTGGACCAAGTAATGGAGCACACCGCGACGTCGACTCTGGTTCGAGAAGTGGAGGTCGAACCTCGGATCGAGTCTCTCGCCGAGTGGCCGAAGATCCCCAGACTTCCCGATGGACCCCAGGTCGACCCACGCAACAAACGCTCCCTGGGCCGCCGCATCATGAGTGAAGGAAGCGTCGTCTTCATCCTCGCCTTTGGTCTCTTCCTGACCGTTGCGATCCTCCTCGACTACAAGTACCTGGTCTTCCCAGGAGACGCCTTCTCGCGGATGGCCAACGGCTTCTACATCCTTTATTCCCGAGACCCCCATCTGGCCGCCGTCGGCTTCGTCTGGACGCCGCTGGGATCGTTCGCCGATCTGGTGCTCCTGCTCGGGAACCACCTGTGGCCGGATCTCTCCCACCGCGACATGGCCGGGAGCCTGGTCAGCGCGCTCTCAATGGCGGGGGCCGCCTACCAGATCTGCGCCGCGCTGCGCGAGTGGGGTGTGAGCCGGACACCCCGCCTCGTCCTCACGGCGTGTTTCGCCCTCAACCCCATGATCCTCTACTACTCCGGCAACGGGATGAGTGAAGGCCTCTATCTGTTCACGTTGGCCGCCTCTACCCGCTACCTGTTGCGATGGGCGCGCCAAGGCGATCTCCGGTCGCTGGCCTACGCCGCGGTGATGCTGGGCCTCTCCTACTTGGCCCGCAACGAGGCGGCTGGGGCCGTCATGGCGGGAGCAGTGGTCGTGGGGGCCATCAGATATTGGCGTTCCGACGGACGGCGACCGTCGCGAGCCAGGACGGCCATGTCGGACGTGGCCATCTTCGTCGCCCCTGCCTTCACGGCCATAGCGGGTTGGGCCGTCGCCAGCTACATGATCACCGGAACCTTCGCGGCACAATTCACGTCATCCTACGGCAACACGAGCCAACTGCGGGTTGCGCACCTGAAGGCCCTGACACTCTCCCAGCGGGCACTGTTCGAGGCCCATGACATCGGCGCTCTCGGGCCGTTGCTGCCCGTCGTGCTCGTGGCCGCCTTGGCGGTGGCTTTCAGTAGGCGGGATCCCAGGGTGTTGGTTCCCCTGGCCGTGCTCGGCGGAGCGATGGGATTCGACATGCTCGCGTACCTCGACAACAGCGTCTTTCCCTGGTTCCGCTTCTACATCATGACTGTTCCGCTGGAAGTCCTGCTCGTTGGAGCCGTCGTGGCGGCGCTGCAGACTTCTGGGTGGAGTCCGGTCGGAGAGCCTGCGGGCAAACAAACATCGCACCCAATCGGCCGCGCCATGCTCGCGCTGGCTGGTGTCGGCCTCGCCTTGGTGGTCATGATCCCGGCCACCGTGACGACGGCGGCCGGCATGTTCAACCCGAACATCGGCAAGGAAGAGTCCAGCGATCTGGGCTTTATCTTCCATTCGCATCCGAGTGCGGCGGACCTCGCATCCAAGGACTTCTACCCTTACATTCTGAAGTTGAGCAGCTACTTCGCCGACCTTCACCTCCCCGATGGGGACATCGTCGTCGACAACTTCTCGCCGTGCGTGCCCGAAATGATCACCACAATCAGCCAACCCAAGCTCTTCGTGATCCCCAACGACCGAGACTTCCAGCGCGTCCTTGCCGATCCGATCACTTTTCACACCCACTACATCCTCGAGGCCGACCCTGAGGGTGGCCTTGGGAGCCTCACCGCGACGGCTGCCGAATTCCCCAGCCTGTGGACCACGGGGGGCGGGTTCACCAAGATGGCGCACCAGATCGCAGCCGGCGGCAACTGTCCCGAATTCCGCCTCTTCCACGTGCTCCGTCACTCCAACCTAGTGTCGTAAGGCAAGGTGCACGTGGCTCGCGTCTAAATTTAGGTCCGTGCGAGCCTGTCGATGCTGATCGCCTCGACACTCGAATAGCTGTGCTGACCACCAAGGGTTGTTGATGAGCCTGGTTCGCCCATGATGTGAGCCCCGGGGGGGCAGTGTCGAGCTGGTTACACAACCACACGACCCCAGAGGCTCAGTGCACGCTAACGCTCGTCTCACCCCACTTGGCCGATTCACCCTGTGCCTGGTGCGGTTCTCGAAGACGCTGCGGTCCAGCAGTTCGCACTCGAGGGTGACGAAGAGGCTCTCGGCCAGGGCGTTGTCGAAGCAGTCGCCCACCGATCCCGTCGAGCGCGTCATCCGGGCCGCCCTGCAGGCCTTGGCGAAGTCGTAACTGGTGTATTGCCCTGGTCCGAGTGGCGAACTGAGGTTCCCCCGAATTAGTGGACACCTAACAAGCCGACCTTCGGTCGGCTGGAAGGATGTCCGATATGGGAGCTACAAGGCGGAAGTTCACGCTGGAGTTCAAGGCAGAGGCTGCTCATCGCGTGATCGATACGGGCAGGACGGTGGCCGAAGTGGCGGCCGAGCTGTCGGTGGTGGACAGCGTGTTGGCCCGATGGGTGCGCGATGAGCGCCGTCGGCTCGACGCGGTGGCCGGTTCATCTGATGAGCCGTTGAGCGCGGCGGAGCGTACCGAGCTCTTGCGGCTGCGCCGCCAGGTGGCCGAGCAGGACAAGGACCTGGCCTTCTTGGGAAAAGCTGCCGCGTACTTCGCTTCGAATCCACCAAAGCAGAGAGATTTGCGTTGATGGCCGCCGAGTGCGCGAACTTCGAGATCACCCGCATGGCCCGCCTCTTGGAGGTCTCGACAGCTGGCTACTACCGCTGGAGGGCGACCCAGGACCGTCCAGCGCTCCCGAGCGAGGTTCGCCGGGCCGATCTCGACGCCAAGATCATCAGCTTGCACAAGAACTCGCAGGGCACCTACGGCGCTCCTCGGATCACCCTGGACCTCCATGAGGCCGGAGAGCGGGTGAGCCGCAACACCGTGGCCGAGCGCATGGCCGGCCTCGGGATCGTCGGGGTGAGTCCGCGATTGTTCAAGGTCACCACCAGCCCCGATCCAGCCGCCATCTACCCGGCGGACCTGGTGAACCGCCAGTTCCATCCAGACGGGATCGACGAGTTGTGGACGTCGGATATCACTTACCTCACCGTCGGTGACGGCGAGGCCTACCTGTGCGCCATTCGCGACGAGGGATCGTCGAGGGTGCTGGGGTTCTCAGTGGAGGACCACATGCGGACCGAGCTCGTCCTCGAGGCGCTCGAGCAATCGACAGCGACGCGTGTTGGGTCGGTGGTCGGAACGGTGTTTCACACCGACCGGGGCAGTCAATTCTCAGATGGCAAGGTCGTCGAGTTCTGCGAGTCCGCCGGCCTGGTCCGCTCGATGGGGGCGACGGGCAGTTGCTATGACCACGCCAGCGCCGAAAGCTTCTGGTCGATCTTCAAACACGAGTACTTCTACCGGCACACCTTCGCTACAATCGACGAACTCCGAGCCGGGATTGCCCGCTACATCAACTTCTACAACCACCAGCGTCGTTGCACCAAGGCTGGAGACCTCAGCCCCGTTCGCTACGAGTTAACGTTGGCCCTCAAGCAACAAGCCGCATAAACCGCGTGTCCACTATTTCTGGGCAACCTCAAACGACCACGCCTGTCGGCCGGCGCCGGCGCACCGCCATCTGGAGCGCCCTCGTCACCAGCTCGGTGTTCTGGTTGGCCGCCATGAACCGGCCGACCCACCTGGCGGTGAAGACGTCGAGGACGATGGCGAGGAAGAAGAAGCCGGCCCAGGTGGGCACGTAGGTGATGTCGGCCACTAGCGCTGGTCGGAGCCGGTGGCCGAGAAGTCACGGTCGAGGAGGTCCGGCGCTGGTCGGGCCCGGTCGTCGCGCCTCATGGTCCGGCAGAACTTGCGCCTGATCACACCCTGGATCCCGGTCCGCTTCATCAGGCGGGCCACCTGGTGCCGGCTGACGGTCTCGCCGTGGGCATCGACAAGTTCGGCTCGGACCCGCCGATAGCCGTAGTTCCGACGGGAGTCCTCGTAGGCCAGGTGGACCTTACCTCGTCGGAGAGCGCCCGGGCCGAGGGGGGCCGGGAGAGGCAGCCGTAGTAGCCCGAGCGCGAAACACCGAGCACGTCGCACATCAGCGCAACCGAATGGGCAGCCCGGTCCGCCGAGATGAACTCGACGGCTTCCTATGGGGTCGAGCCGCTCTCCTTAGCGAACCAGGCCGCGGCTTTTTCCGGGATCTCCTTCTCCTGCTCGAGCACCTTGACCGACGGCGGAGTTGGGCCTGCTCGGTCCGCTCCTCGGTAGTCAGCCCGTCGGATCGCCACCCGGCATCGCGATCGGCCTGGGCCAACCAGTTGCGCACCGTTTGGTCGGAGCAGCCGACGACGGCTGCCGCCTCGGCGGGGCTCCGCCCACCCTCTCGGACGAGACGGATGGCCTCAGCGCGGACCTCGGGGGTGTAGGGCGGCGGGACTCTCCCGGACATAATGGACTCCTTTCTGCCAGACGAACATCGTCTCGTCCAGCGTCAAGGTGTCCGCGGACCCCGGGTCACTCCACGGTCATGCAAGCAGTGACATAGATAGGGGCCCAATGCAGGGACAGTGGCCCCTGCGCCCGGGCCGCCGGTACCGTCCCGGCAGCACCCGGGCGGCGGGCCCGACCTAGACTCCCCGTCCGCCGGCGCGACCCGGCTCTTGGCGGCGTTGAAGAGCAGGCGGACGACCACGCCGATGATGGCCAGGTCGAGCAGCATCTGCGCGGAGACGCTCATGCATGCCGAGTCGATCCTCGGCGTGATGTCGCCGAAACCGACCGTAGAGAAGATCGTGATCGTGGAGTACAGCGCCTTGGCGTGGTCGAGCTTTTCCGTGAAGGTCCCCGGAGACTCGTGGGACATGGAGAGGTAGATGGCCGAGAACAAGACCAGGAACAGCGCGAACACGATGCCGGCGCGCAGCTCGGGCAGGTCGGCCGCGTTGATGCGCCCGATCTGCCAGGCGAACACGGCGCCGACCAACGCGATGTCGGCACCGAGACGGACCAGCGCCTGCGGGCCTGACTCGTGGCCGTTCGGCAGCCCGAGTAGGCGCCCACGACGAGCACGATAGTGGCGACGCAGCGGAACAGGGCCAGCCGCCGCTCGCGCTTCTCCAGGTCGGCCAGCTGGACCGGCGCCGCGGGGTTCGATTGCCCCGGCGCCGTCCCGTCGCTCCGGGGTTCGGCCCCTTACCCGAAAGCCCCGAATCCACGGGACAAACGTAACGAGGTTTCTGCTCAGCGGTGTGGATCGTCGTCGTCACATGAGGTGGTGCTTGCCTCGGGTGCCAACCTGTCTGTAAGCGGGCCGTTTCCGCGCAGAAATAATCCGCACGTCACGGGCCATTCGCGCAACGCGAACTCGGTGCTGTCACGATTGCCCGACGGTGCGCAGCGACCACACTCAGCAGCCGGGTCGGGACAGTCGCGGCCTTCGCCTGGCGAGGGCCGGCCTGGTGGGTGCCCTGTCTCTCGCTGCCGTGTCATTCACCGCAGCGATCCTGCCGGCTGCCGTGGCAGCATGGAAACTGAGGAGAGTTCGTTGACTGGCGCAGGGGTCGTAACAAGCGAACAAGGGGTAGCAAGCCGCGACGGACGATCGCTCTCGGTCATTATTCCGACAAGGAATGAGGCCGACAACGTTCAAATACTCGCCCGGAGGCTCGCCGTCAGCCTGAGAGATGCGGGGTTACGCGGGGAGTTGATCTTCGTCGACGACTCTGATGACGAGACGCCAGCGCGGATTGGCAACCTTCGTTCCGAGGAGTTACCGGTAGTCCTGGTCCATCGTCCACCGGACGAGCGCCGAGGCGGGTTGGCGGGAGCCGTGGTGGAAGGATTCTCCGCCGCGCGAGGAGACATTCTTGTTGTCATGGACGGCGACCTGCAGCACCCGCCCGAGACGATCCCCTCGCTGGCATTGTCCGTGCTCAGCAACCAGCGCTCCATCGCTGTGGGCTCACGCTATGTCGCCGAGGCACATCCCGATGGCTTATCCGGTCCGGGGCGCCGTCTGATATCGCAGTCATCCCGGATGCTCGTGCGGCTTCTGTTCCCGTCGATCTGGAAGCTCCAGGATCCTTTGAGTGGACTCTTCGCGTTCCCGGAGAGCGTGATCAAAGACAGCGTGCTGGCTCCCGAAGGGTTCAAGATCCTCCTGGAGGTGCTCGTTCGTGGCCACTGGGAGGACATCATCGAGGTTCCATATGGATTCGCCTCGCGCAACAGCGGGCACTCGAAGGCGGGATGGGTAGAGGGGATGCACTTTCTGCGTCAAGTGATCAGGCTCCGATTCTCGCGTCGTCGGCGCACCGCTAACGACGGAATCGGGCGCCGGAGTGAGTACTTCAAGCTCCGGACCGATCCCTGATTCGCCTCAACCGCCGAATCGTCGCAAACCTCAAAGCCGCGAAGATCCGCTACGTAACCCGAACAGCCTTCAGGTGACTCGTGGACACTCACGACACTAGGCGGAGGGTTTGGCCCGGCTCGGAGTCGGCCTCGGTATCGGAGTCCAGCCCATGGGCCGTCTTTTCCCAGAAGGACGGGGTCACCACTAGTTGCCACATCGCCTTCAGGGCGGCGACTGACATCATCACCCAGTAGATGGGCACGAGCATGGCGGCCAGCACCAGGCCCTCCGGTCGGGTGTGGCGCGCCGTGAGGACGGTCAGATACCACAGCAGGAAGTTCCCGAAGGCCCACAGCGTCAGGCCGACGTAGTACACGGGAGCCGGGAAGATCTCCTTGAGGAACAGCGGCTGAGCGATGAACCACACGAGGGTCATGACCCAGAAGATCGGGTTGACCACGGCGAGGATCGGGGTGCCGCCCACGAACGCGCACAAGTGACCAATGCCCTTGAGACCGATCTCGCTCTTGAGCTGACGAGGGGAACGGAGGTGGATGAGGAATGTCTGCAGGTAGCCCTTGTACCACCGGGAGCGTTGCTTGACCCAGTTCACGAAATCGCTGTTGGCTTCCTCCAGCGTGGTCGATTCGAGCACTTTGATTTGATAGTGCTCGCGGAACATCCGGATCCCGAGGTCGCAGTCCTCCGTGACGTTGTAGGGGTCCCATCCCCCGAGGGCCCGCAGGGCACTGCGGCGGAAATGGTTCGACGTCCCGCCCAGCGGAATCGGTGCGTCCAGCGTCACCAGGCCGGGAAGGAAGAAGGAGAACCACATGGCGTACTCGACGGTGAACCACCGGGTGATGATGTTCTGAGTCGCGTTGCGGTACGACAGCTGTGCCTGCACGCACGCCACTTCGGGGCCGAACCGACCGAGCGCGACGGCCGCTCGGCGCAGTTGGAGGATGTCGGGCGTGTCCTCGGCGTCGTACACGGCCACAATGTCCCCCCGGGCCAGCGTCAGACCAAAGTTCAACGCCTTGGGCTTGGTGCGAGGTTCGGCTGGAGGGATCACGACTAGTTTGAACTGCGGAGGGGGATGAGAGGCGCGCAGCGCGCCCATTGTCTCCTCATCGTCCTCCTCGACCAGAAGGAGCACCTCGAGGCGATTGGCGGGGTAGTCCATTTGGGCGAGGTTCTCGATCAGCTTGATGATGACCGAGGCTTCGTTGTACACGGGGAGCAGGATCGTATAGAACGGCAATTCGGAGTCAGGGAGGATCAGGGCTTCCTCGTCGGTGACGATCTCGAGGGCATCGCTCTTCGAGGACCGCGTGAAGAGGCAGGCACGGTAGATCACGGCAATCAGGTAGCCCAGTGTGAAGAAGACCATGATCGCAGTGATCGTGAGGCGGACACTGAGCACCAATCCGATGACGATGACGATCAGCAGTCCGATCAAGAAGTTGCGTTGCCCCCGCGAGACCAGGCTGCGGGCGGACATCAGGGGCGCCCGGTCGGCAAACCCGGAGATACTGGCGTCGAGTCGCATCTCGACCTCAACCTCACCCATCGCGACCGGCTGCACCGCCAGGAACTCTAACAAGGGAGGTGACGCACTCCCTTCAGGCCGGTTGACCAGATGACACCCAAGTAACCGCTGCGCAAACTTCAGGTGACACCGGAAAAGGCCATTTCCCCTGCATCTAGATTGACGCAAGTGTCTGGCACAGTGAGCAATCAAGAGCGCGTACGGCCATCCCCTCGGAGATGTGGTGGCCGGTGCGCGGTCATCGATCTCAAGCACAGCAGGAGTGCCCGGTGACGACCGATTGGGGCACGTCGAGGTGACCACGAATGGGACACGCAAGGTGACCGACGCCGAACAACCGGAGAACGTCCATGAGGCGCCACGGCCCCTCAATGGACAATCCATGGATGAGCGCTTGGACGCGCTGATGGAGACCATCCGTACGTGGGATTGGCGGGCGGCTCCCGTCGAAGCCGGTCCACCCCCGGCCAATAGAACGGCATCGACTGTCTCAGCCCTCACGGCGACAGCGCCCGCCGAGCATCGTGAGCAACCCGCTGTCGTTCATGGGGAACCCGCTGTGGTTTCTGAACAACCCGGCGTGGTTCTTGAGCAACCCGCCGTGGCTTCTGACTCATCTGTCGTGGTTCGTGACGAACCCGCCGTGGTTTCTGAGCAACCCGGCGTGCCTTCTAACCCATCTGTCATGGTTCCTGAGCAACCCGCCGTGTTTCTTGAACAACTTGCCGTGGTTCCTGAACAACCCGCCGTGGTTCGTGAGGACTCGGAGCCACTGACCCATGATCCGTCCCCGGTCTGGGGCGCCCAAGAAACGCAGCCGGTCGTGATTGAGCCGCTGCCTCCTCAGGTCACGGCTGAGCCGTCAGTGCCCGAGAAACCTGAAATCGCGATCGACGGCGCGAGCTCGTCGCCCGCACCAAGGCACAGGCACAGGGCCAAGGCCAGGCCCGCTCCCATTCGTCGCTTGTGGTCACATCGCTGGACCAAGATGGCGGTTCTGTGCCTGGCCGCCGTCGTGGCTGTCTTCCTCATCATTAGCGGGATCCGGCTCGTGAACAAGAATCCGAACTTGGTTCCCCCGTCGACGACTGTGACGACCGCGACGAGCCACGTCCATCACACAGCCTTCGTGGCGCCGATCAGTGCCGCGCAGCTGGCCCAGTACGAGCAGTACGCCCAGGGTCTCCAGAAGGCCAATGCAGTGGCGACCAAGGGGTTCGTCAGCGCCGGCAGCACGCCCACGACGACCCAGCTCACGGTGGTGGCCACACCGTACCGTTCCTCGCTGAATCTCTACGACTTCCAGCTCAACTTCATCCAATGGCCCGCGTCCATGCAGACCGCTATCGAGCTCGATCACACGCAGCTGAAAGCTCTCATGAGCTTTCTCCCGTCGATCTCCTCTGTCAGCCCCACCGGCATCAGCGCCTGGTTGTCTCAGTTGCACAGCCGGACCGGCTTGGCGCAGACGGCGGACAACCAGGTCCGCGAAGACCTCGGATTGCCCATTTCGACCTCGTTTCCCTAGTCCTCCTTCTTAGCGCTCGCGAGGACCTCTCGGATCAGCGGGGGAAGCCTTGTGGGCCCATTGGCCCGCTCGGGCGCTGCTCGGGTTCATTGGCCCGCCAGTGACGGTGCTGCCGCCAGGAGCGATGCGCCGCCGACCTCCCGTCTTCGGCCGTTCTCCGCGCAGAATTAAGACGCCCGTCACGGGTCCTTCGCGCAACGCATACTCAACGCCGTCAGGATTCCTCAATCGAACCCTGCAACCTCTCTCACCAGCCGGGCCAGATCCGTTGTGGTCTCCACCTGGCGGGCGCTGGTCTGATAGGCGCCCTGTCCCTCACCGCTATGAGTTTCACCGCGGCGATCCTGCCCGCAGCCGTCGCCGGGGCGACCACTCCGGCCTCCCTGAACTGCGGCACGCTCGAGATCACCGGCACTGACGCCAACACGTACCAGTTCAGCGAGTTCACGACCGGCAACGCGGCACGGTCGAACTCCGACGCCGGGGGATCGGTCGCCTACGGCGGTGTGCTCACCGCCAGCAACTGGACCGTCGGCCAGGGCATCAGTCCCCCGGCGAGCCAGCTCACGACCCTCGTGGGCGGGAACGAGACCGGCCAGCTGAACGTCCAGAAGGGCAGCGTCGTGATCGCGGGCACCGCGAGTGGGCCGATCAACTTGAACCAAGGGGGAGCGACGAAGACCGTTGGCGGCGGCGCCAGCACCCTGCCGTTCAGCTTCTCCTCCATCGGCTCGGCGCTCACCACCTGCTCGAACAACTACGGGCCCAACGCCACCACCACGACCGGGACCGTCAACGGCGTCGGGTTCTCGTCGCCCTTCACGGCGGTACTCGGCTTCTGGGGCACGGGAAGCGTGAACGCCTTCAGCGTGACCGCCGACCAGCTGGCCGCGGCGCAGCGGCTCGACTTCAGCGTGCCGGCCGGCTCCACCAACCTCATCCAGGTGCAGATGTCTGCTGACCACGCGACCTCGCTCAACCTGTCTGGGATCAACTCGGGCATCTTCTACGGGTGCCCGAACAACGCCCCCACGCCGACCAACTGGAGCAACGGCAACTGCGGCAGCCAGCCCAGCGCCGGCGACAACACCTCTGCGATCGGCAAGGAGCGCGACAACACGGTCTGGAACTTCGCACCCGGCCTCTTCGGGACGGGCTACGCCCTGACCATCGGGGCATGGCAGGGCACCGTGGTGGCGCCTGCCGCCGCGGTCACGCTGTCAGGCGGCGGGGCCTTCGAGGGCAGCATCTTTGCCGCCTCCCTCTCGGGCAGCGAGCAGAGCGACTTCGACCCCTTCGGTTACGGCGAGCCGATCCCCAACACGGTCGACCCGCTGCCCGCCCTGCCCGAGGGACTGCCGATCGCCATGGGCGGCCTCGCCCTGATGTGCATCGCCGGTCTAATGGTGCAACGTCGCGGTCGTCGCCGTCATCGAGCTGTCGGAGCGCACCTGCCGGTCGCATGAGCACCCGAACGGTACCGGATCCGCCGGAACCGTTCGGGCAGAACCGAGGCGGCGGGCCGGCGCGGTGGTCTCGGCGGGGCGGTCGCTACGGAGTCACGACGCCATGCCCACGACCGGTTTGTTGAGCACCAGGCTGCCGGCGGATCCGTAGAAGGGCGCGTCGCCGTAGTTGAAGATGCCGCCGTCGGACGCCACCAGCCAGTAGCCCTTTCCGCTCGGCGAGGCGGCCATGCCCACGACCGGCTTGTTGAGCACCAGGCTGCCGGAGGAGCCGTAGAACAAGGCGTCGCCGTAGTTGAAGATGCCGCCGTCGGTGGCCACGAGCCAGTAGCCGCCGCCGTCGGGGGTGGCCGCCATGCCGACGACCGGCTTGTTGAGGACTAGTGACCCGGCCGAGCCGGCGAAGGTGGCGTCGCCGTAGTTGAAGATACCGCCGTCGGAGGCGACGAGCCAGTAGCCCTTGCCGTCGGCCGTGGCCGCCATGCCCACGATGGGCTTGTTGAGGGGCTGGCCGCCCCGGGAGCCGAAGAAGCCAGCATCGCCGTAGTTGAAGATGCCCCCGTCGGATGCCACCAGCCAGTAGCCGCCCCCGTCGGGGGTGGCCGCCATCCCGACCACGGGCTTGTTCAGGACGAGGGACCCGGCCGAGCCGTGGAAGAGCGCGTCACCCTCGGTGAACACGCCACCGTCGGAGGCCACGAGCCAGTACCCGCCCCCGTCGGGTGTTGACCCGATCCCGACGACGGGCTTGTTCAGATGGAGCGAGCCTGTCGAGCCCTCGAACTGCGCGTTGCCGTAGTTGAAGACGCCGCCGTCACTGGCGCCGAGCCAGTAGCCCTGGACGCCGGTGAAGGTATCGAGGAAGCCCTGCGTGTTGCCCGGGTCCGCGTAGTACCCGCCGACCGTGCAGGCCACCGGCGAGTAGCAGGCAACCGTCCGGGCCACCGAGTACAGGCCACCGGTCACCGCGGCGTTCGCAGGCACCGGAGCCTCGAGGGTGCTCCAGGACCCGCCGACGAGGGTCTCGACGTACCCCGTCTCCGCGTCGTTCGGCCCGATGTACTCACCAACCGACAGGCAGAAGGCCGGTGTCGGGCACGAGGCATCGAAGAGAAGCGCGTTCTGGGCCGACCCGGATGCGGCATTGGACGGCATCGGCGCCTGGGTCGCGGTCCAAGTGCCGCCGGCCAGGGTGTCGATCAGCCCCAAAGAGCCCCCGGTGTTGTCGTCGTAGATGCCGACGGTCGTGCAGGACGCCGCCGACGCGCAGGAGACCGTGGTGAGTTGGGCGAACGCGGTGATCCCGTTCGAGGGCAAGGGCGCGGTGGTGGCCGTCCATGTGCTCCCGTTCCAGGAATCGATCAACCCCTCCGTACCGGCGCTGGTGCTCTCGTAGAACCCGACCGCCTCGCAGGCCGTCGGCGACGCGCACGAGGGCTGGATCAGTTCTCCGTCCTGGTGCGAGTCGCCGTCGTTGCCGGCGTCGGCCGGCTCGGGTGCCCGCGTGGCGGTCCAGTTCCCGTTGGCCAGCATGACGATCAATCCGTTCGTGCCGCCGGAGGTGTCACGGTATGTGCCCACTGCCGTGCAGGACGACGCGGTGGCGCACGAGATCCCGATCAGCTCGGAGCCGCTCGCGGCAGCGCCCGAGGGAAGCTGCGTCACCGCCGCGGTCCACGACGTCCCCGAGAGCGTGTCGATGAAGCCGTTGAACTCGTCGCTCGTGTTGTTGTAGCTACCCACGGCGACGCATGAGGTCGCCGACGTGCAATCGACGGAGAAGAGATACGACTGGGGGTGGGCCGGTCCCACGTCTGTCGCCGCGTCGGACGGCAGTGCACCCTCCGTCGCCGCCCAGGACCCATTGGACAGGGTCTCGATCACGGGGAGCGTGTACCCGGCGGTGTCCTTGTACTGCCCGACGGCGACGCAGTACGTGGAGGTAGGACACGAGACCGCGTGGCAGGGGACTGAGATGCCGCACGAGTTGGATCCGAGCCAGAGCGCCTGATTCGAGCCGCTGCCGGCGTTGGACGGCTGCGGAGCCTGTGTCTGTGTCCAGGAGGTCCCGCTCTGCGTCTCGATGAGACCCCACGGGTTCCCGGACGTGTCGTCGTACCAGCCGACGACGGTGCATCCCCCACTGGCCGGGCACGCGGACGAGGCCGTGTAGACGTCTGGGTTGGTGCTGCCGTTCCCGGCGTCGGCAGGGAGCGGCGCCTCCTGCGTCGTCCACCCCTGCTGAGGTGGCGTCGCCGCGGCCGCGGGCACGCCGGCGGGGATCACCACCGCGGCGAGACCCGTGAGCAGGACGGCGACACCGGCCAGTGAGACGAGGAGTGCCCGGGGGGCCCACCGGGCCTTGCTGCGGGGAGTTCGAGTCGGGATACGGGATCGGTCCATGTGCATGGTCCCTCCAAATGCCGTGGGCCGACCTCGAGCGGCCGCCCCTGATCCCTCACCCCTCTTCGAACCATAACGCCCCGACGGCCCTGGGTGGAAGGGGCTCTTCCGCCGGCGATGACCGGGCGGGTCACTTCAGCCAATACAGCTAAGACGCCGACGCCTCACCGGTCGTCGTCGCCGGCCCATCGGCCGGTGCCACCCTGGATTTGGCCGCGTTGAAGAGCAGCCGCACGACGACACCAATGATGGCCAGGTCGAGCAGCATCTGCGCGGACACGATCAGGCGTGAGGCGTCGGTCCTCGGTGTGATGTCGCCGAAGCCCACCGTCGAGAACACGGTGATCGTGAGGTAGAGCGCCCTTGCGTGGTCGAGCGTCTGGGTGAACGTCCCGGGGGTCTCGTGCGACAGCGAGAGATAGATGGCGGAGAAGGCCACCAGGAACACCGCGATGATGATGCCGAGTGCCTCCACGGCGCGCAGCTCGGGCAGCTCGGCCACCGAGATGCGCTTGACCTGCCAGGCCAGCACCGCACCGATCAGCGCGATATCCAAGCCGAGCCGGAGCACGGCGCGCAGCCCCGACTCGCGCCCGATGGGCAACGCGAAGTACGCACCGAAGATGAGCACCCACGACAGGCCGATGATGGCGGCGGACCGAAGCATGGCCGGCCGCCGCAATGACGGGTCGAGATCGGACAGGCTGATCGCCGTCGCGGGCGTCGCGGGCGGCCGCTTCCGGAGCGCCGCGGCGATGCGGCGGGGCCGAGATCCTTCGGCGGGCGGCTCGGAGTCCATGGGACAAGACGCTAACGAGGCGCCGGTCGGGTGTCCGGGATAGCGGCCCGGACACCCGTCAGGGTGGGCTCAGCCCAGGCCCCGAACGATCGCGACCATCTTCTCCCCGCACTCGGTCGGGTTCTGGGCCACCGCGACCCCGGCGGCCGACAGCGCCTCCATCTTGGCCTGGGCCGTGCCCTGGGAGCCCGAGATGATGGCACCGGCGTGGCCCATCTTGCGGCCCGGGGGGGCCGTGACGCCGGCGATGTACGCCGCCACGGGCTTCGTCATGCTGGCGGCGATGAACTCGGCCGCACGCTCTTCCTCGGAGCCGCCGATCTCGCCGATCATCATCACGGCCTTGGTGTCGGGGTCGGCCTCGAAGGCGGCCAGGCAGTCGATGAAGTTGGTGCCGGGCACGGGGTCGCCGCCGATGCCGACGCAGGTGGTCTGCCCGATGCCCTGCTGGGAGAGCTCGTGCAGGGCCTGGTACGTGAGCGTGCCCGAGCGCGAGACGATGCCCACGGGACCGCCGGCGAGCGCGATGTCGCCCGAGGTGATGCCGATGTTGCACTTCCCGGGGCTGATGATGCCGGGACAGTTGGGCCCGAGCAGGCGGGTGCCGGGGAACTCCTGGACGAGGCGGTTGTAGGCCACCGCCTCGTCCTGAGCCGGGATGCCCTCGGTGATGCAGACGATGAAGGAGATGCCGGCGTCGGCCGCCTCGATGATGGCATCGGCCGCGCCCCGCGGCGGCACGGAGATGAACGATGCGGTGGCACCGGTCTCCTTCACCGCCTCGGCCACGGAGGCAAAGACCGGAATGCCCTCGATCTCCTCACCGCCCCGCTTGGGGTTGGTGCCGCCCACGATCTTGGTGCCGTACGCCTTGTTGCGTAGGCCATGGTAGAGCCCCTGGCTTGTCGGGCTGATGCCCTGGATCACGACCTTTGTCGTCTCGTCGACGAAGATGCTCACGTTTGTCTCTGTCCTCTCGGTGTCGGTCTCGGGGTCTCGGGGTGCCTAGGCGTTGGCCAGGGCGACGGCGTGGCGGGCCGCCTCGAGCATGGTGGGCTCGGCGATGAGCGTGTCCGACAGGTGGTCGGCCAGCAGCGCCCGGCCCTCGACGGCGTTGGTGCCGTCGAGGCGCATGACGACGGGCGAGCTCAGCTTGACCCGGCCGATCGCCTCGATGATCCCCCTGGCCACCTCGTCGACCCGCGTGATGCCACCGAAGATGTTCACGAGGATGGACTTGACGGCCGGGTCGGCGTTGATCACCTCGAGCGCGGCGGCCATCACGTCGGCGTTGGCCCCGCCCCCGATGTCGAGGAAGTTGGCGGCCTCGCCGCCGACCTGGGTGACCACGTCGAGCGTGCTCATGGCCAGCCCGGCGCCGTTGGCGATGATGCCGACGGTGCCCGACAGCCCGATGTAGTTGAGACCCTTCTCCTTGGCCATCTTCTCCCGGGGGTCGACGTCGGAGTCGTCCGCGTACTCCTCCCACTCGGGGTGGCGGAAGGCGGCGTTCTCGTCGAGGGTCACCTTGGCGTCGAGCGCGTGCACCTTGCCCTCGGGGGTGAGGATGAGCGGGTTGATCTCGGCCAGGTCGCAGTCACCCTCGACGTAGCAGTGGTAGAGCCGCACCAGCAGGGTGGCGGTCTGGTCCCGCGCCTCGGCGTCGAGGTTGGCCCGGTCCACCCACTCGCGGGCGGCCTCCTCGCTCAGCCCGACGACGGGGTCGATGTGGATCTTGGCGATGGCATCGGGGTTGGTCTCCGCCACCTCCTCGATCTCGACCCCGCCCTCGGCCGAGAGCATGCCGAGGTGCAGCTTGGCCGGCCGGTCGAGGGTGAAGCTGGCGTAGTACTCCTTGGCGATGTCCGACGCGTGCTCCACCCACAGCCGCTTCACGACATGGCCCTTGATGTCGAGTCCGAGGATGTTGCCGGCATGGAGGCGCACCTCGTCAGCGTCGGCGGCCAGCTTCACCCCACCCGCCTTGCCGCGGCCGCCCACCTTGACCTGTGCCTTGACCACGACCGGGTAGCCGGCTGCCTCGGCCTGCTCGACGGCCTCGTCCACCGTGTCGGCCACCCCGCCCGGGGACGTCGGGATGCCGAAGCGGGCGAAGTACTGCTTGCCCTGGTACTCGTAGAGGTCCACTTTGGGTGCTGTCTCCTTTGTCGGTGTGGGGTGTCGCGATCAGTGTCCGGGTCCGGGGCCCACTCCCGGGTCCGGGTCGGGGGCGGAGGCGGAGGCGGAGGTAGGGGCGGTAGGCAGGCGGTCCGCCACGGGGACGGGTCAGGCCTCGAGGGCCTCCTCCCGCGCGTCGAGCGCGTCGGCCAGCCAGGACCCGATGGAGTCGAGCGGCGCCCCCGGCGTGAACACCTGGGCCACGCCCTCGTCCTTGAGGACCGGGATGTCGGCCTCGGGGATGATCCCGCCCACGATCACGAGCACGTCGCCGCGCCCGGCGTCGGCCAGGAGCTTGACCACCTTGGGCACCAGCGTGAGATGGGCCCCGGAGAGAAGTGACAGCCCGACGGCGTCGGCGTCCTCCTGCACGACGGCCTGGACGACCTGCTCGGGGGTCTGGTGCAGGCCGGTGTAGACGACCTCGAAGCCGCTGTCACGCAGCGCCCTGGCGATGACCTTCGCCCCCCGGTCGTGCCCGTCGAGGCCGGGCTTGGCCACGACCACCCTGTAGGGACGTTTCATGCGGGTCCAAGAATAGGGATCACCCTGCGCAGACGCCAGACCGCTACCCGCCCTGCCTTGGTCCGGGACCGGCGGGCCCCCTCCGTCGACCCGGCGACGGGAGCGGCTCAGGCCCGGCGCAGCGGTGTGGCCGAGAGCAGCAGGTTCTTCGTGCCGACGGTGTCGAAGGCGACGGTCGCCTGGGCCCGGGACCCCTCGCCCTTGGCGCTGATCACGACCCCGTGGCCCCAATGGTCGTGCACCACCTCGTCGCCGGGCACGAGCCCGAGGTCCTCGGCCCCGGTGCTGCCCCTCGAACCCGCCTTGGTCGCGGCGGCGCGGGCGGCCAGGGGCACGGCGGGAGCGAAGGTGGCACCCGGCAGGTGCTCCTCGGCCGACAGGGTGTCGTACCCCGTGCCCCGGCGCGGCGAGCCCAGGCCGACGTCCTCGACCAGGTGGGAGGGGACCTCGGTCACGAAGCGGCTCGGCATGGCCGGCTGCGTGCGCCCCCACGTCGTGCGCGACCAGGCATGCGAAATGGCGAGATGCCGCCGGGCCCGGGTGATGCCCACGTAGAAGAGGCGGCGCTCCTCCTCGAGCTCGCTCGGCTCGGAGAGCGAGCGGAAGTGCGGGAAGATCCCCTCCTCGAGCCCCACGACGAACACGGCCGGGTACTCCAGGCCCTTCGCCGTGTGCAGCGTCATGAGGGAGACCCGGGTGCCGTCGCTGTCGAGCTCGTCGGAGTCCGCCACCAGCGCGACCGTCTCGAGGAAGCCCATGACGTCGTCGAAGTCGGCGGCCTGCGTGGCCAGCTCAGCCAGGTTCTCAATGCGGCCGTCCGCTTCGTGGGTGTGCTCGGCCACCAACTCGGCCAGGTAGCCGGTCCGGTCGGCCACCAGCTGCACGAAGTCGGCCGGGTTGACGGTCTGCACCAGCGGGCGCAGCTCGGCCAGCGTCTTGGACAGCTGCCCCGCGCCCCTGAGCGCCTTGCCCGACAGGCCGGCGTCGGCGGCCCGGTCGATCGCCTCGCTGAAGGGCACGTGCGCGGTCTGCGCCCAGGCGGCCAGGCGGGCCACGGAGGTGTCGCCGATGCCGCGCTTGGGGACGTTCACGATGCGGCGCGCCGACACCTCGTCGTCGGGGTTCGCCAGGACGCGGACGAAGGCGAGAATGTCCTTGATCTCCTTGCGGTCGTAGAACTTGGCTCCGCCCACGACTTTGTAGGGGATACCGCTGAACTTCATGGACGTCTCGAGCGGGAGGCTCTGCGCGTTGGTCCGGTAGAAGACGGCGACGTCGCCCCACGAGAACCCCTCTGAGGTGTGCATGCGCAGGATCTCGCTCGAGACCCACGACGCCTCGTCGCGCTCGTCCTCGGCCCGGTACCGCTTGATCGGACCGCCGGTGTCGCCCACGGTGAACAGCTCCTTGGGCTGGCGGCCGATGTTGTTGGCAATGACGGCGTTGGCCGCATCGAGGATCGTCTGGGTGGAGCGGAAGTTCTGCTCGAGCATGATCGTGGTGACGTTGGGGAAGGCCCGCTCGAACTCCAGGATGTTGCGGATGTCCGCGCCGCGCCAGCGGTAGACCGACTGGTCCGAGTCCCCCACCACGCACACGTTGCCGTGGGCCTCGCCGAGCAGCTTCACGATCTCGTTCTGGGCGTGGTTGGTGTCCTGGAACTCGTCGACCAGGATGTGGCGGAAGCGCTCCTGGTACGCGGCCCGGACGTCGTCGCACGCCTCGAGCAGGTTGGCCGTCACCATGAGCAGGTCGTCGAAGTCGAAGGCGTTGGCCGCCAGCAGGCGCTGCTGGTACTGCGTGTAGACGTCGGCGATGCGCTTGCGGAACGGGTCGGGCCCGCTGCGGGCCTCGTCGCGGAAGGTCTCGAAGTCGACGAGCTCGGCCTTGGCCTGGCTGATCACCCCCTGCACGGCGCGAGAGGGGAGGCGCTTCTGGTCGAAGCCGAGCTCGGAGGTGATCATCTCGATCATGCGGCGCGAGTCGGTGTCGTCGTAGACGGTGAAGGCCGAGCGGTACCCGAGCCGGTCCGCGTTGGTGCGCAGGATGCGCAGGCAGGCGGAGTGGAACGTCGAGACCCACATCTTCTCAGCCGGTGGCCCAACCAGCTCGGCGACGCGATTGCGCATCTCGTCGGCCGCCTTGTTGGTGAAGGTGATGGCCAGGATGCCCCAGGGCGGCGCGTCCCCGGTGGCCATCAGGTGCGCGATGCGGCGGGTCAGCACCCGCGTCTTGCCCGAGCCCGCGCCGGCGATGATCAGCAGCGGGCCGCCGCGGTGCTCCACCGCGGCACGCTGGGGCAGGGTGAGGTCGTCGACCAGCGCGGCGGGGCGGCCCGCGAAGGCCCCCGATTTGGTGGCCGTGCGCCGCCGGCCGCGGCGACCGTCGTCGGCGCCCTCGGTCGTGGTGTCGACGGCACCGGCCCCGTTCTCGTCCCCGTCGGCCGCTGCCACTGCGGCAGCCGCCGCCCCCACGCCCTCGTCCGAGTCGTCCGAGGTGTCGAACAGCTGTGCGTGCTCGCCGCTCCCCGGCGCGGTGGTCACTCCCACTCGATGGTCCCGGGCGGCTTCGACGTGACGTCGAGTGCCACCCGGTTCACGCCCTCGACCTCGTTGATGATGCGGGAGGCGATGCGCTCGACCAGGTCGTACGGCAGCCGGGCCCAGTCCGCTGTCATGGCGTCGTCGCTGGTGACGGCCCGGATCACGATGGGATAGGCGTACGTGCGGCCGTCACCCATCACCCCGACGGTGCGGACGGCCGGCATGACGGCGAAGCTCTGCCACAGCTCGCGGTACAGACCCGCCCGGCGGACCTCCTCGACGACGACGGCGTCAGCGTTGCGCAGGATCTCGGCACGCTCGGGCGTCACCTCGCCGATGATGCGCACGCCGAGGCCGGGGCCGGGGAACGGCTGGCGCCACACGATCTCGTGCGGCAGACCGAGCTCCTCGCCGACGGCGCGCACCTCGTCCTTGAACAGCAGGCGGAGCGGCTCGACAAGATCGAAGGCCAGGTCGTCGGGCAGCCCGCCCACGTTGTGGTGCGACTTGATGTTGGCGGCGGTGTCGCTCCCCGACTCGATCACGTCGGGGTACAGCGTCCCCTGCACCAAAAAGCGCGGCCCGTCGCCGTGGGCGGCGCCTCCGGCGGCATCGGCCGCGGCACCCGAGTCTCCGTCGCCACCCGCCCCGAGGTCCCGCGCCACCTCCTCGAAGATCCGGATGAAGAGCTCGCCGATGATCTTGCGCTTGCGCTCGGGGTCCGTCACGCCCGCCAGCGCGGTGAAGTAGCGGTCGGCCGCCTTGACGTGGATCAGGTCGACCTTGAATTGGCGCCGGAACGTGTCCTCGACCTGGTCCGCCTCCCCGGAGCGCATGAGACCGGTGTCGACAAAGACGCACGTGAGCTGGTCGCCCACCGCCTTGTGCACCAGCGCGGCGGCGACGGCGGAGTCCACGCCGCCGCTCAGCGCGCACAGGACGCGGTCGGAGCCCACCTGGGCCTGCACCGCCGCCACCTGCTGCTCGATGATCGACACGTGCGTCCACCCCGGCAGGCACCCGCACACGTCGATCAGGAAGTGGTCGAACACCTCGCTGCCGCGGTCGGTGTGCACGACCTCGGGGTGGAACTGCAGGCCGAACAAGCGGCGCTCCGGGTCGTGCATGGCGGCCACCGGCGCACCCGGGCTCTTGGCGGTCGCCACGAACCCCTCGGGGACAGCGGTGATGGCGTCGCCGTGGCTCATCCACACGGACGAGGTCGCGGGCCAGTCCGGGCACAGGGGCGAGGCGCCCGTGAGCAGCAGCTCGGTGCGCCCGTACTCGCCCTGGCCCGTGCGCGACACCGTGCCGCCGAGCTGCAGCGCCATGAGCTGCGCGCCGTAGCAGAGGCCCAGGATCGGGATCCCCAGCTCGTAGATACCCGGGTCGATGGAGGGTGCCGGCGTCTCGTAGACAGACTTGGGCCCGCCGCTGAAGATGATGCCCTTGGGAGAGCGGGCCCGGACTTCGTCGACCGAGATGCTCGCCGGCACGATCTCGGAGTAGACATGCGCCTCGCGCACCCGGCGGGCAATCAGGCGGGCGTACTGGGCTCCGAAGTCGACGACGAGGACGGTGTCGGTCACCGAGGGTTGCGCGGCGGGCGCGTGCTCATCGGGTCAGTGGCCCATGCCGACGCCCTGGGACCGCTGGAAGAACTTCCCCTCGGTCTGCAGAGACGGGGCGACCATGACCTCGGCCTTCTGGAATTCCTTGACCGTCTCGTAGCCGCAGGTCGCCATCGCGGTCTTGAGTGCGCCGAACAGGTTCATGCGGCCGTCGTTCTCGTGGGCGGGGCCGTAGAGGATCTCGCGCAGGCCCCCCCGCACCGACGTGCGCACCCGGGCCCCGCGGGGCAGGGTCGGGTGGAAGGTGGCCATGCCCCAGTGGAAGCCGCGGGCCGGCGCCTCGACGGCGGACGACAGGGGCGAGCCGAGCATCACGGCGTCGGCGCCGCAGGCGATGGCCTTGGCGATGTCGCCACCCTTGGACATCCCGCCGTCGGCGATCACGTGCACGTAGACGCCCGTCTCGTCCAGGTGGCGCATCCGGGCCCCGGCCACGTCGGCGATGGCGGTGGCCTGGGGAACACCCAGTCCGAGCACGCCCCGGGTGGTGCAGGCATTGCCCGGCCCGACGCCGACGAGGACACCCACGGCGCCGGTGCGCATCAGGTGCAGGCCGGCCTGGTACGAGGCGCAGCCGCCGACGATCACCGGGATGTCGAACTCGCGGATGAAGCGCTTGAGGTTGAGCGGCTCGGACGTCTTGGACACATGCTCGGCGGAGACGACGGTCCCCTGGATCACCAGCATGTCGAGCTCGGCGGCCAGGATGGCCTGGGCCAGCGACTCGGTGCGCTGGGGGGTCACCGAGGCGGCCGTCGTGATGCCGGCCTCCTTCATCTGGCGGATGCGGGCCGTGACCAGCTCGGGGACGATCGGCTCCTGGTACATCTGCTGCATGCGGGCGGTGGCCTTGTCGTCGTCGAGCTCGCGGATCTCGTCGAAGAGGGGGGACGGGTCCTCGTAGCGGGTCCAGAGGCCCTCGAGGTTGAGGACGCCCAGGCCGCCCAGCATCCCGAGCTCGATGGCGGTGGCCGGGCTGATCACCCCGTCCATGGCGGCGCCGAGCAGCGGAAGGTCGAAGCGGTAGGCGTCGATCTCCCAGGAGATCTCGACGTCCTCGGGGTCCCGGGTCCGCCTGCTCGGGACGATCGCGATGTCGTCTAACCCGTAGGCCTGACGCCCCGACTTGAAGATGCCGATCTCGATCTCAGCCACTTGTTCGCCCTCCGGCATTCGTGGGGCCGGTACGGCTCACGAACCACACCGGCATGTCTCTTGGACTCGATTGCGAACGCCGGGCCGACACGCCGACGATCCTTCATCCTACTCGCTGCGTTCTCCTCCCCCTCCTCTCCGGCCTCCGATTTTCCGGATTCCGCTCCGGGCGGCCGGCCGCCCCGGTCTCGCCGGACCGGTGCCGGCGGGCGACCGGGACCACCGGGGCCGAACGATCAGAGCGACCTCTGACCTTGCGCCCCCCGGCACAAGCGCGAGACTCCTCCTTGTGCCGGACCAGGACTCTTCCGCCGCCCTCTCCCGGGGCATGCGTCTTCTCCTGGCGCGCCGGGCCGCCGAGGTCGCCCACGGCGCGGCGCCGGTGGGCTGGAAGATCGGCTTCAACGGGCCCGCCGTGCAGCAGCACTTCGGGCTGAGCGAGCCCGTCGTCGGGTACCTGACCGACACGGGGGTCTCCCCCGACGGTGCCACCGTGCCCGTGGGTGGGTGGACCGCGCCCGCCGTCGAGGTCGAGGTGGCCATCCGGGTGGGCGATCGCGGCGAGGTGGGCGGCCTCGCGCCCGCGCTCGAGCTGGTCGACCTCGACCTGCCCTTCGACGACCTGGAGCCGATCCTCGCCGGCAACGTCTTCCAGCGCGGCGTCGTCTTCGGCGGGGAGGTGCCGGGCGTGGACCCCTGGGCGGTCCGGGTGGCCGTGATGAGGAGCGACGAGACCGTGGCCGAGGGCGGGCTCAGCGAGGATCCCGCCACGACGGTGGCCTTCGTGCGGTCGTTCCTCGCCGCCCACGGGGCGGCGCTCGTGCCCGGTGACCGGATCATCGCCGGCTCCATGATCGCCCCGCTTGCTGTCGCGCCCGGGGACGCCCTGCACGTCTCCTTCGGGCCGCTCGGCGAGCTCGGCGTCAGCTTCGGCCCGTAGGCGCGTCGTCCAGCCGCTCGCTCAGAAGCCGGTCTTCCCCGTCAGCACGATGCTCAGCAGCTCGTGGATCATGCGCGCCGTGGCCCCCCAGATCATCTCGCCCGAGACCTCGAAGAACCAGACGGCGAAGGAGTCGTCGGCGGTGGCCGGGATCGTGCGCCCGGCAATGCGCCAGCGCTCCTCGTGGAAGATCTCGGGATCGGCCAGCTCGGCCAGCGCGACGTCGAAAACGCGCTCCACCTCCTGCGGGCTCCCGACGAGGTGCGGCCGCCCCGGCACGGTGGCGAGCACCGGCATGATGAGCGACGCCGACACCATGGTCATGACGGGGTGTATCCAGCCGACGAGGGTCACCTGGGAAGGGTCGAGGGCGATCTCCTCGTGTGCCTCGCGCAGCGCGGCCGAGGCGGGGTCCTCACCCTCGTCGAGCCGGCCGCCGGGGAAGCTGACCTCGCCCTTGTGCGTCCGCATGCCCGACGAGCGGCGAGTCAGGATCAGCCGGGCCTCACCCGCCTCCTCGAAGAGCGCGGCCAGGACGCCGGCGTTGACGTTGTGCACAGCGGGGGCGCTGGTCTCGTTGACGAGGATGGTCGGCCCCAGGACCCGGTCCGGACCGATGCCCTCGGGCACCGGTCCGCGCTGACCGAGGCTGACCAGGGCGTCGAGCACCCGGTCGACCGAGATGCCGGTGCGGTGCTCCCGGGGGACGTCGGCCCAGGGTGCGGGCTCCCCCGGCCGCCAGGCCGGTGGGCGGGGGATCACCTGGGGCGGGACCGGTCGGGACATCGACCCAACGCTAACGGCGGCCCCGGGGACTCCAGGGCGGCGTCGGGGGAGCGTGGCCTCGCTACGCTCTCGCCCCGTGACGTCACCGGCGGAGCTGCAGGCACAGGCGGACGCATTGGCGTGGTACCACAGCATCGACCTGGGCAACGGCGTCGTCACCAGGGGCAGCAGCGTGCAGGAGACCTCGGCCGACGTCATCCCCGACGTCTCGGGGCGGAGCGTGCTCGACATCGGGGCGTGGGACGGGAAGTTCTCCTTCCTGGCGGAGCGGGCCGGGGCCAGCCGGGTGGTGGCCCTCGACCACTACGCGTGGGGCGTCGACTGGGCCGCCCGGGGTGCCTACTGGGAGGAGTGCATCAGGAACGGCACGCTCCCGGACCACTCTCGCGACGAGACCGACTTCTGGCTCCCGGATCTCCCGGGCAGGCGGGCCTTCGAGTTCGCCGCCGCCGCGCTCGGGTCGAGGGTCGAGCCGTTCGTGGCCGACTTCCAGACCGTCGACCTCGGCGAGCTGGGGCCCTTCGACGTCGTGCTCTACCTGGGAGTGCTGTACCACATGAAGGAGCCGCTCACCTGCCTCGAACGGGTGCGGGCCGTCACCAAGGTGGTGGCGGTGATCGAGACCGAGGCGGTGCACCTGCAGGGTCTCGACCACGAGGCGCTCCTGCAATTCTACGCCGGCAGCTCGCTGCACACCGACTTCGGGAACTGGTACGTGCCCACGATCGAGGCGCTGCGCAACATGTGCCGGGCGGCCGGGTTCTCCGATGTGCGCACGATCGTCGGCCCTCCCGCGCCGTCGCCCGAGCCGGCACCCGGGCTCCGCCTCCGCCTCGGGCGTCGGATCGGGGACATCCCGGGGCCGAAGCCCTCGGCGCCCAGCACGAATTACCGGGCCGTCGTCCACGCCTTCGTCTGACCAGACCCTGGGCCACCCCGCTCCTCGGTCCACCCCGAGCACCACCGCGCGGAGCACCGGCGGCTCGGAAAAACCCGCAACTTTTGGTTGCACTTCGGACGAGTATGTGCAACAATAAGTTGCACGTTACGAGAAGGAGGTCGGAAATGTCCGAAATCAGGAACCGAGTCGGAGTCAATGCCCCGATCGACGAGGTGTACGACGCCATCGCCACGCGCGAGGGCCTGTCGCAGTGGTGGACGAACGACGTCGAGGGCGACGCCCGGGTCGGAGGAGAGCTCGCGTTCTTCTTCGGCGGCCCGGACCGCGTGGCGAAGATGGAGGTCGTCGAGTCGAGCCGGCCGAGCCGGGTGGTGTGGCGTGGCGTGCAGGGAGGTCCGGACGAATGGGTGGACACCACCTTCACGTTCGAGCTGCGAGCCGAAGGCGACGAGACCGTGGTGCTGTTCACCAACGCCGGCTGGCGCGAGCCCGTCGAGTTCATGCATCACTGCAGCACGGCGTGGGCCTACTACCTGCTGAGCCTCAAGCACGGGCTCGAGGGTGGCAAGGCGACGCCGTTCCCGCGCAACGAGCTCGTCAGCAGCTGGGGGTGAGCGCCATGACCGACCTGAGCATCGAACGCGAAATCCTCATCGAGGCACCGGCCGACGTGGTGTGGCGCACGATCACCGAGCCCGACCAGATCTCCCAATGGTTCGCGGACCGGGTCGAGCTCGATCTGCGATCGGGTGGCGCCGGCACCCTCGTGTTCGAGGACTCGGCAACCAAGGAGCCAACGACGGCGCCCCTGGTGGTGGAGACGGTCGAGCCGCCGCAACGGTTCTCGTTCCGATGGGGTCACCCCGACGGAGAGGCGCCCGTGCCGGGGAATTCCGTCCTGGTCGAATTCACGCTCTGGCCAGAGAGCGGCGATCGAACACGTCTGCGGGTCTCGGAGACCGGTCTCGACGGGATCGGCTGGCCCGAGGAGCAGAAGGCGCGCTACGCCGAGGACCACCGTGACGGCTGGGCCTTCTTCGTCGGCCGCCTCGAGGATCTCTTCGCCGACCCGGCAGGATGAGCCCCGCTACCGACGATCAGCTGTGGTCAGCGATCGCCGACCCGTCGCGCCGCCGTGTCCTCGACCTGCTCGTCGAGGGCGGCGACGCGACCGCGAGCTCCCTGGCGCAGAAGGTGCCGTTCAGCCGCCAGGCCGTCATCAAGCACCTGGTGGTGCTGGAGCACGCCGGACTGGTCACCCGCCAGCGGGACGGACGCGAGGTTCGCTTTCGCGTCGACCCCGATCGCCTCGACGACGCATCGCACGCCATGGCGCAACTGGCCAACCAGTGGGACCGACGACTGCAGGCCATCAAGCGGCTTGCCGAAGCCGCGCACAGGGAAGCCGGTGGTCGAGAGAAGAACTGACGACACCCGGCGTGAGTCACACGGCGAGCCGTGACTCGACCCTCCAGGCGAACCTGCGTCAGCGTGTGCGCAACCTCTTGGCGGCACGCCGGGCGCGGGCCGGGACGGCGTCGGGGCCGGCGACGCTCCAGGCGGCCCGGTTGGCGAGTGGCGCCAACCGCGGGCCGGCGGGGCGCCGGCACACGTAGCCCAGCAGGTAGCAGTCCGCGATCTCGTGGAAGACGCCGCGCTTCGTGGCGAGCTCCACGGGGTCGAACACGCCACGGGCGACCGACTCCCCTCCGTAGTTGATCCCGACGGCCTGCTCGATGACGAACCCGTTCCCCCGGAGCATGGCCGCCAATTCCTCGTGCGCGTACTCGTACTTGTGGTCGGGATCGATGTACGCCGCCTGCTGCAACCGGGTCAATTTGCTGTTGGGCGTGTCGAGGGCGAGGTACCCGCCGGGCTTGAGCACCCGGCGGGCCTGAGCCAGCACGCTGTTGGCCTGGCGTCGCGTGATGTGCTCGATGCTCTGCCCGCTGTACACGAGGTCGAAGGACCCGGACGGGTAGAAGCTCAGGTCGGTCATGGAGTGGTAGCGGTACGTCACGAGGCCCCGGGGGGTCTGCACCGACATGGGGCGGGACTCGTCCTGGTAGAGCTCGTGCCTGTCCTCGCTCGGGAGATCCACGACGATCAGCTCGTCGAACGGGTACGGGTAGCCCATCAGC
>Ga0310038_10000689_pt1 | contig 27403 bp, 19 predicted proteins | sample Sb_taG_6_FD_200461 | JGI IMG/M metagenome (GOLD analysis project Ga0310038, IMG submission 200461) | Peat soil microbial communities from Weissenstadt, Germany - Sb_50d_4_PS metaG (v2) (version 2) | ecosystem: Environmental > Terrestrial > Soil > Wetlands > Peat | place: Germany: Weissenstadt... | reverse complement strand
GCAACCCGTGGCTGCTACCTTTAGAATCTGCAACCCGGTGAAGGTGACCGTGTAGCCGCTCTTCTGGCCAGTGGTGGTCAAAGTTGTGTCCAACAAGTTCGACAAATCGCAGCTTCCCGGAGGTGGGCCACCGAAGTGGGCGAAGTCCGGCGGAAAGCCGTTGTTATACGTGGACTGATAAGTTACCGCTGCGGTGTTCATGGTGCGCAGCGTGCCGACCGCCGAAGCCTCGTTAGCCGCAATGCGGGCCTTCAAGAGGTTCGGAATAGCAATCGCCGCGATGATCAAAATGATCGCCACGACGATCAAAAGCTCGATCAGCGAGAAACCCTTCTGACTCTTCTTCATCTTCTCTCCTTGTAAATTCCTGCTTGAGCATCCAGCTATAGCTCTCGGGGGCTGACTCGCTGGCGTCATGCCTGAGTTAAGTGCAAGCGCGTTGCCACGAGCCCGCTTCTCCGTGGCTGTGATGCCCGGTTCCAATAAGTCTTTCCATATCAGCGATATACGAAGATTCTACAAACCAAATAAGTATCGCGAGCGACATCCCAGTTTGAAACGTCCTGCGAAAGTGACAATTTTTGTCGACCGAAATTGCTTTATATGACCGACTGTTTGATCTCTCTCGCGAGAGTTCCGTTGCTCAGGAGAATCTAGGAAACGGAATCGGTCTGTGCCCGTACCTAGGATGCCAGTCTGGCGGTGCCTCGCAGATTCGCGCGTAGTTGAGACCCGCATGAGCTCCGCTGGGAGTAAATCACACCGTTCGAGCCATGCGGCAGAAACTGGGCGGCCGGGTGGACTGCGGCTCTGCCGCTCGGAAAACCACTGCTAGTATGGCAGTCCAGCGATGCGTCCGCAAGGCATGGAAAGAACGGGTAGTGTCCTACGTTCGAGATAAGACTTGCAGGTCCGTGCTTGCATGTAAAGCTGCTTGACGGACTCGCTCCGAAGTGCCCGGCGCTAGAGCGAATCCGTGGTTCGCGACGCTTTTTCGGAGCGCCGAAGCGCTCCTCCCCCGCATAAATGCGGGGGCTGCCACCTAACTGCAAAGGCTTTCGGGCTCGATTGGCGGTGCTGCCACCTAGCTGCATATTTTGGCCAGAAATGCGAAAAGGGGAGAAAGAATGATCTTTCTCCCCTTCGCAAAGTGGGACTGCTAAATATTTACTGCAGAGCCGAGAGAGCTTCGCAGGCGGTGTCGGTGCCCTGCGCCGCGCCGCCCGTCGGATCCACGTGGATCACGCCGGATTCGTCGCTGCAGAACGTGCGGTTACCCGTTGCGTTCACCGTGACCGGCACCGCGTTCGAAACGTAGGTGCTGGCGCCGGCGTTGGCGCAACCCGTGGCTGCCGTCTTCAAAATCTGCAACCCGGTGTAGGTGACCGTGTAGCCGCTCTTCTGGCCAGTGGTGGTCAAGGTTGTGTCCAACAAGTTCGACAAATCGCAGGTTCCCGGAGGCGCGCCACCGAAGTGGGCAAAGTCTGGCGGGAAACCGTTGTTATAGGTGGACTGGTAGGTCACCGCTGCAGTGTTCATGGTGCGCAGCGTGCCGACCGCCGAAGACTCGTTGGCCGCGATGCGGGCCTTCAAGAGGTTCGGAATAGCAATCGCCGCGATGATCAAAATGATCGCCACGACGATCAAAAGCTCGATCAGCGAGAAACCCTTCTGACTCTTCTTCATCTTCTCTCCTTAGGATTTGGACGGCAAAAGGAACTCTTCGGGCTCCCTGGCGGGGGTGCCGCAGCTATAGTTTGCAACTGTGCTGCCAGAAGTAGTCCTAGTTCCAGTACTCGGTCGTGATTCCATATATCGTTTCGTTTCATCGGCTTACATGTTATCGATCACCATCCGCCGCCAGCGCTCGTTCCCGAAACGGCGCGTCCGGCCCGGAAGTTGACATTTTCCGTCGCCCCGTCCTGACCTTGCAGGGCAGATTCGCTCGCCAGTCGACATCCCCGGTCCATCCCCGGCGTTTTCGCGAATTCGAGACTCACTGGACGCATTGCCGGGCAGTCGCAGCGCCCTCTGAAGAATCGGCTGAATGGGAAGAAGCATGAGATGGCGACAAAGCAGGAGGGCTAGACGCCGTGCTTCTTGGCGTAGTGACGGAATGAGCGGTAGCTCATCTTGAGAAGCTCGGAAGCGCGGACGCGAACTCCGCCCGTGCATTCCAGCGCGGCAAGAAGGTAGGCGCGCTCGATTTCACCGATCTTCTGTTCCAAGTCGAGGCCACCCTCCGGTACCAAGAGCTCCCGGGAAGCGGTCTTTAGATCGGGCCGATGTTCTTGATAATAGCGGGTGATGCGCTCGGGGAGGCCTTCCATGGTGATCCAGCGGCCGGTTTCCAGGGCTACAGCGCGTTCAATCGTATTCTCTAATTCGCGGACGTTTCCCGGCCAGTCGTAAGTTTCCAATCTCTCCATAGCCTTTGGCTCGATGGCTTCGACGGACTTGGACATGGATTTCCGGTAGCGATCCAGGAAGGAACGTGCCAAAAGCGGAATGTCCTCGCGCCGCTCGCGAAGAGGCGGCAGATGGATGGGAATCACGCTCAGCCGGTAATACAAGTCCTCGCGGAAACGCCCTTCGGCGATCTCTTTCTCGAAATCCTTGTTGGTGGCGGCGATTACGCGGACGTCGACATCTTCTTCCGCCGTGCTGCCGAGCGGCCTGACCTTGCCTTCCTGGAGCACGCGGTAGAGCTTCACCTGCATGGTGAGGCTCATATTTCCGATCTCGTCCATGAAAAGCGTTCCGCCATCGGCAGCTTGAAAGAGTCCGCGGCGATTCTCGCCGGCGCCGGTAAAGGCACCCTTCATATAGCCAAACAGCTCGGACTCGAGGAGCGTCTCGGGGAATGCTCCGCAATTGATGGTGATGAAGGGCTTCTTGGAGCGCGCGCTATTCTCGTGGATGGCGCGTGCGACGAGCTCTTTTCCCGTGCCGCTTTCGCCGGTGATGAGCACGCGGCTGGACTGTGGCGCGATGGTCTGAATCAGCTCAAAGATTTCACGCATCTTCGGGCTGGTTCCGATGATGTGGTCGAGGCCCGTAAGACGGCGGATCTCGCGCCGGAGAATGCCGGTCTCTTTCTTCAGTTCAATGTTCTCGGAAATCTTCGCGACTGCCTGGCGCAATTCATCGACGAGAGTGTCGCCTTTGATGACGTAGCGGTCGGCGCCGAAATTGACGGCATCGATTGCCGTGGAGAGCGTGGGAACACCGGTAATCAAGATGAAGACGGTCTCTGGAGAAACTTCGCGGGCAAAGCGGAGCAAGTCCACGCCGCTCATGTCGCGCATATTGATATCGGAGACGATGATGTCAAAAAGCTGAGTTTCCAGGCGGCGCTTGGCCTGCTCGCCGCTGGAAGCCAGCTCGACGCGATGCCCGTCTTTTCGAAAGGTGATTTCGAGGAGCTCGCAGATGGATCGTTCGTCGTCAACCACCAGAACGTGAGCCATGACTTAGCCCTGCCTCACGGCTTCGACGGCCGGTTCAGACTCAGTTTGTGGCGCGGAATTGGGCTTGCGGCGCCCGCGGCCCATTTTCGGCAGCTCAATCGTAAATTCAGCGCCCTGGCCTTTTTCGGAATTGAGATGAATGCGGCCTCCGTGAGCCTGGACGACTTGATAGACGATGGCTAGGCCCAGTCCGGTTCCTTCGGCAAAACTGGATTGGAAGGGCTCGAAAATTCTGGCGGCCTCAGAGGGATCGATTCCGATGCCCGTGTCGCGAATGGAGATGCGCAGCCACACGGCTTCCGCTTCGAGATTGATGGTGATGGTGCCGCCATCGGGCATGGCGCGCACGGCATTGTTCAACAAATTCCAGAAGACCTGCTTGATACGATTACGGTCCACGCGGGCGCGGACGGCGGTGGAGGCGAAGCGCCGCTCAATGCGATAGTTCTTGCTGAACTCCGGCTGGTGCTCGAAGAGCATCAGGGTTTCGTCGAGCAAGGCCACGACGTTGTGATCGCTGAATTCGTAATTCTTCTCGCGGGAGTATTCCAGGAAGTCGGTGATGATCTGATTGAGGCGCTGCGATTCACGCGCGACGATCTGTACCAGGCGTTGATCGTCATCCTCGAGAGGAGCGAGACGCGAGAGAGATTTCAGCGCGCCGGTCATGGCCGAGAGCGGCTGGCGGATTTCGTGGGCGATGGCGGCCGAGAGACGCCCCAGGGCAGCCATGCGGTCCTGCACCGCAACTTCGTGCTCCAGGCGCTTGAGCTCCGTCAAATCCTGGAAATTGAAAACATACCCGCTCAATTGATTCTGCCCAGTGCGCAGCGGAGAGATGGAAATTCCGAGGAAGCGCACTACGCCGTACGGCGTGCGGCATTCGACTTCCTTGCGCAGTGCGAGGGGCGTTCCGCGCTCATCCATTTCGATGGGCCAGAATCCCGGGAAAACATCGCGCACATGCGCGGCGCGATTCGGACCGTCTCCGCGCCCGGTAATTTCGGCGCCGGCGCGGTTCATCAGCACGATGCGTCCTTCGAGATCGATGGTGAGCAAGCCGCCGCGCATGGAGCGGATGATGTCTTCATTGAAGGCTTGCAGGTCCTTCAACTGTTCGCGCTTTTCCTCAAGCTCCACGCCTTTGTGGCGCAGCGAGGCGGATAACACCGAACCGAGATAGGCGACGCCGACGAATGCCATGAGGTTCGTCGACAGCCAGAATTCCAATCCGCGCGGGCTGAGCACCGAGGAAGAGTTTCGCGGAATCACATCGTAATAGGCCAACTCGACGACGGCGCCGAGCAAGATAAAGCTTCCGGCCGCAGTCAGGATGGCACCGCGGCGCGAAAACAGGATGGAGCCCATCAGGACGATGAGCAGATAGAGCGACGTGAAGTAGCTATCGTGCGCGCCGGTGGCGTAAACGACGGCCGAAATCATGATGGCGTCGCAGGACACTTGAAGCGGCGCGTGCCAGGCGGCGCGAGGCATCCAGCGCAGAAGAATCACGAAGAAAATGGCCAGGGAATACCAGAGGACGACGGTCGGCGCGAAGAACTTCGTGGGCAGGGCCAGATGGGTTACGTCGCGGACGAATAGCACCAACGCAACCAGCGAAGTGATTACAAGAAAGCGAACGCGGCCCAGCCACGGTAGCCATTCGCCAGTGTCGTGAGAGAGTTCCATGCGTTACCCACGGGCCGGCGCCCTGGCCCGCATGGGACTCGCATTCATTCCCGCTAGACCGGCGCCGCGTACCCCCCAAGAGACCTGAAACTGGCCGGGGAATGCGCGCGGTGCGGCTTCCCCGGCCCTGGAAACTTCCCTGCTCTGCTACCCCGACAGCTTAGAGATGAGAGAGAAGAGCGGCAGATAGAGCGATACGACGATGCCCCCGACGACCACGCCAAGAAACAAAATCATGGCCGGCTCGAGAAGAGTCAGCATGTCTTTTACGGCGACGTCCACTTCGTCTTCGTAGAAGTCCGCGATCTTCTGGAGCATGGCGTCCATCGCGCCGGTTTGTTCGCCGACACCGATCATCTGCGTGACCATGCCGGGAAACACATCGCTCTCCTTCAATGGGTCGACGAGCGAGCGTCCGGCCTCAACGGCTTTACGAGTGTTAGTGATGGCCTTTTCGATGACGGCGTTGCCTGCCGTGCGCGCCGTGATATCAAGACCTTCGAGAATCGGAACGCCGCTGGAGATTAAGGTGCCGAGGGTCCGCGTAAATCGCGCAACGGCGATCTTGCGCAGCAGCATTCCGATGACCGGAATCTTCAGCATGATTGTGTCGATGGTAATGCGGCCTTGCGGGGTCCTGTACCACCAAGCGACAGCTCCAGCGAAGCCGACCACAGCCAGGAAGATGAGGAAGCCGTACCAACTTCCGATAAATTGGCTGAGACCGATGACGACGCGGGTCGGGAGCGGCAGCTCTGCGCCGAGGCCGTTGAACAGGGTGACGAAGATGGGCACGACTTTCCAGAGCAAGAGAGTGATCACCAACGCCGCGATGCCGATGACGGCCGTCGGGTAGATCAATGCCGAACGAACGGCGCGTTTCAAGCGGACGTTCTTCTCGATGTAGGTGGCCAGCCGCTGCAAAATCGTGTCGAGAATACCGCCGGTCTCGCCCGCGTCCACCATGTTGTAGTAGAGCGCGTCGAAGACTTTGTCGTAGATCTTGAGCGACGCAGAGAGCGTCGCGCCGCCTTCGACCGAGGCGCGCACGCCGGTGAGTACCTTCTGGAAGGTCTTGTTCTCTTGCTGGTTGGCCAGAATCTCGAGGCACTGCACCAGCGGAAGACCTGCGTCGATCATTACCGAGAACTGCCGTGTGAAGACGGCCAGCTCCTTGGCGTCAACGCCGGTTCCAAAGGTCGGGATGTTGAATTCCCGGCCCTTCTCCGACATCTTGGAGACGTTGACCTGCTCGCGGCGCAACATGGCCGCGAGTTCGGTCTTGTTCGCCGCGACGCGCTCGCCGGAAACGACGTTGCCCGTGCGATTCGTACCTCGAAACGTATAGACTGGCATTTCCTTCCTCCTTGATTCCCGGGCGCGCTATTAGCGCCGGACTGGGGTGCGAATTCCGCCCGCGGGCGGCGAGGTCACTCCCCGGTTGATCAAATCCTGCAACTCGTCGGGATTCGACGAGCGCATCAAGGCCACTTCCAGGGTGATGAGCTTCTGGAAATAGGCGTTGGCCAAGCTCTGGTTAAATGTTTGCATGCCCGATGCGCCAGTTCCGGTCTGCATCGCCGAATAGATCTGGTGGATTTTGTCTTCGCGGATGAGGTTGCGGATGGCGGCGGTGGGCACGAGAATTTCCATGACCATGACGCGGCCGCGGCCGTCGACGCGGGGCAGCAACGATTGGCAAAGGATGCCCTCGAGCACCATGGAAAGCTGCGCGCGAACCTGCGGCTGCTGGTGCGCCGGGAAAACGTCCACGATACGGTTGATGGTGGAGACGGCGGAGTTGGTGTGCAGGGTCGCGAAGGTCAGGTGGCCCGTCTCGGCGATGCGCAGCGCGGACTCGATGGTCTCGAGGTCGCGCATTTCGCCGATGAGCACGACGTCGGGGTCTTCGCGAAGCGCGGCGCGCAACGAATTGGCGAACGAGTGCGTATCCGAGTGGATTTCGCGCTGGTTGACCAGGCACTTTTTGTGGTTGTGCAGAAACTCGATAGGGTCTTCGATGGTGATCATGTGCTCATCGCGCTCGCTATTGATCTTGTCGAGCATGGCGGCGAGAGTGGTGGACTTGCCCGAGCCGGTCGGACCGGTCACGAGCACGAGTCCGCGCGGCTTGTCGCAGAGCACCTTCACCACCTGCGGCAATCCGAGGGCTTCGAAGCCCTTGATCTCCCATGGAATGGTGCGGAAGACAGCAGCTACGGCGCCGCGCTGATGGAAGATGTTGCCGCGGAAGCGCGCCAGGCTTTTCAAGCCGAACGAGAAGTCCAGCTCGAGATTCTCCTCGAGGCGGTGCTTCTGCGCGTCGGTGAGCACGCTATAGGCCAGCGCCTTCGTGTCCGCCGCGGTCAGGGGCGGCATGTCGAGCGGGCGCAGCTTTCCGTGCACGCGGATACGCGGCGGACTGTTGGTCGAAAGATGAAGGTCGCTGCCTCCCATCTCGATCATTTTTTTCAGCAACTCGCTAAGTGTGATTCCGGCCATGGCAGTTCCTTTCTTAAAGCACTGTCTCGCGTAGTACCTCTTCCATCGTCGTCTGTCCGAGGGCCATTTTCGTCAGCCCGCTTTTCCGCAAGGTGATCATTCCCATTTCCAGCGCCTTTTTCTTCAATTCCAGTGCCGAGGCGCCCACCAAGATTAGTTCCCGAAGGTCATCATTGATTTCCATTACTTCGTACAAACCGACGCGGCCTTTATAGCCGGTGTTGTTGCAAGTGGTGCAGCCGCGGCCGTGAAATACTTGCGTCGTCTTTGTTTCTTCAGGCGTGTATCCCGCGTCCGTCAGCGCCTGCGGAGGAAGCGGATTCGGCTCCTTGCAGGCGACGCAGATGCGACGGACCAGGCGCTGGGCGCAGATCAAATTGACCGAAGTAGCCACCAGGAAAGGCTCAATACCCATGTTCATAAGGCGGCTGATGGTGGAGGGCGCGTCGTTGGTGTGCAGCGTCGAGAGCACAAGGTGGCCCGTCAGCGCCGCTTTCACGGCGATTTCGGCCGTTTCAAAGTCGCGGATTTCGCCGACGAGGATGATGTTGGGGTCTTGGCGAAGGAAGGCGCGCAGAGCCGAAGCGAAGTTCAGCCCGATCTGCTCCTTCATCTGCACTTGGTTGATTCCGGCCAGTTGGAATTCGACTGGATCCTCGGCCGTCATGATGTTCGTTTCGGGTGTGTTGAGCCGCGCAACGGAAGAGTAGAGCGTGTTGGTTTTTCCGGAACCGGTGGGCCCGGTGACCAGCACCATGCCGTACGGTTTCAGAATTTGGCGTTCGAATTTGGCCAGGGACTCGGGTTCGAAGCCGAGCTTGGTCATGTCCAGACGAAGATTCTCTTTGTCGAGCAAACGCATAACGACTTTTTCGCCAAAGAGAGTGGGAACAGTGGAAACACGGAAATCGAGTTCTTTCTTCTTTCCATCCTTTACGTACTTGATCATGATGCGGCCGTCTTGCGGCAGACGCTTCTCGCTGATATCGAGCTTGGCCATGATCTTGACGCGGCTGGTGATGGCATCTTTCAATTTCAGGGGCGGCGCCATGACGTTTTGAAGAATGCCGTCGATGCGGAATCGGACGCGGTATTCCTTCTCGTAAGGCTCGATATGGATGTCGCTGGCGCCCCGCTTCACGGCATCGGTCAGGACCAGGTTCACCAGCTTGATGATTGGGGCTTCGTCGGCGGCCCGCTCGAGGGCGGCCAGGTCCATCTCGGCTTCTTCAGCCGCCAACTCCATTTCGGCTTCATCGCCGGCAAGGTCTTTCATGACCTTGTCGAGCTCTTCGCCAGCCTCGACGGAGCCATAGAACTTTCCGATGGCTTCCGTAATCGCTGTCTCGGAGGCGACCACCGGCTCGACGTTGAATCCGGTCATGAACTTGATATCGTCCATGGCGAAGACGTTGGTCGGGTCCGTCATCGCGATGGTAAGAGTGGAGCCGACGCGCGAAAGCGGCACAATCTGGTAGCGCACGGCGGTCTCTTGCGGCACGAGCTTAATCACCGAGGGGTCCACTTCGTAAAATCTCAAATTGATTGACGGCACGCCGTATTGGCGCGAGAGCACCGCGGTAATGTCTTCGTCGCTCACCAATCCCATCTTCACCAGGCAAGTTCCTAGCCGGCCGCCATTCTTCTTCTGATAGTCGAGCGCCTGCTTCAACTGATCAGAAGAGATCAGGCTGTCTTTGACCAAAATGTCGCCAAGCCTGGAAGACACGCCACCACCCCAGCGGCAAACTTCGCCGGATAGAAAAGGCTAGCATGCGCGAAGAGTCAGAATGGGAACCGCTTCAGCCCATCGTCATGTAACAGGCAACCCCCTGTACCAAAGTACAGTCCTGTCCGAACGGCCAGAGAGCTGGCTTGACTTGCCCGTGAGGCGTCGCTATCTTCGCTGATAAATGCAGGCGAGCGCGTTGCACGTTGCTGAAAGTGGCCCTCCGGTGACCTCAGGACATAAATCGGCACCCGAGCGACAAAACTTGCCTCCTGTGCGCGAGTACTATGAAAGGCTCTCCACAGTGATGGGGCCGCAGCATTGGTGGCCGGCGAAGACTCAATTTGAGATTGTTGTCGGGGCGATCCTTACTCAGAATACTTCCTGGTCGAACGTCGAGAAGGCCATCGCGAATTTGCGTGCCGCGAAGATGCTCCGGCCCACAGCGATTTTGAGAGTGCCGATGGCCCGGCTTGCGCGCTTGATCCGCGCGTCTGGTTATTTTCGGCAGAAAGCGAAGAAGCTGAAGGAGTTCTGCGGGTTTCTCGAGGCGGAGTACCGCGGCTCTTTGGCCAGGATGTTCAAGACACCGACTGCCTCGCTTCGCGAGAAACTATTGGGCGTCTTTGGCATCGGACCGGAAACTGCGGATTCCATCCTGCTTTACGCGGGGACTCATCCGGTGTTTGTCGTGGACGCGTACACTAAGAGGATCCTGCAGCGGCACGGCTGGGTGCATGAGAAGACGGGCTACGATGAGCTACAGCGCCTGATTCAATCCGATATGCCGCAGGAAGCTCGGCAGTACAATGAGTTGCATGCGCTTTTCGTGCAGGTGGGCAAGAACTGGTGCCGCGGGCGCGAGGCTCGATGTACTGAATGTCCGCTCGAGTCGTTTCTGAAGGAGAGCCGTTGAAGCAGCGCTCGTGGACGCGAAAACTATGGCTCGCTGTCGGCGGGTTATCCATTGTGCTGCTCGCGGCCACGATCTTCACGCTGGGATCGCTGCGAGCGCCCGTTCATCCCGAGCAGGGTAATTCGCTGGTCATTCTTTTCGCGCTGTCCACGTTCGTCTTCGTGGCGTTCCTCGTGTTTGGGCTTGTGCTGCTGCGCAGCCTTCTCCGGCTGTGGAACGAGCGAAAGGCCGGGCTGCTTGGCTCACGCTTCAAGACTAAGATGGTTTTCGGCGCTATGGGCGTTTCGTTGCTGCCGCTGGTCTTTCTTTTCATGTTCAGCTATTCGCTGGTCAACCGGACATTGAATCTCTGGTTTCCGAAGCCGCTGGAAATCGCCAACGCGGAGAGTCAGAAGCTGCTCAATGACTATTCGCGCGAACTGCACGAGCGGCTGAATCTGAGGGCGGCGCGGCTGGCGCCTACTCTTGATGCCCGCGGCGTGCAAGCAATCCTCGACCAATCGCAAGGCGGCACAGCTCTTCCTCTCGATGCCATCTGGATTGCCGACGCAAAAAACGGAATCGCGCAGGCGGCTCCCTCCGCTCTCGCGGACGGTCACTTGCGCTTCGCGCGAGCTTTGCCTGCGAACGTGGAAGTCTGGCAGACGGATACCGACGCGTTTATTACCGGCTCAGCGCCGGTGTCGGGCGGAAACCTTTACGTCGGCCGCAAGCTCGGGCCGGGCTTTCTCGCGAGCGTCGCCACGATCGAAAGTCAAACGCGGGATTACGAGCAGCAGCGCCGCCAAATTCGTATTTATAAGAATCAGATCCTTCTGGCGCTCCTGCTCATTACTGTTCTGTTGCTCTCGTCCACGACCTGGGTCGCACTCTTTCTCGCCAAGCAAGTCACAGTGCCAATTCAAGCGATGGCTGAAGCTACGCAAGAAGTGGCACACGGGAACTTCGATCATCGGGTCTCGGTTCAAGCGCAGGACGAATTGGGAACGCTGGTCACTTCATTCAATGAGATGACCGCGCAGCTCGGCGAAGGCCGCCGCCAGATCAACGAGTTCACGAGAAATCTTCAGCAAGCATTCGAGGAGCGCGACCGCCGCAGGAAATTGATGGAAGCGATTCTCGAGAATATTCCCACCGGCGTGCTATCGCTCGACGCGGAAGGCGGAATCTCGCGAGTGAATTCCGCGGTAGTGGCGATTTTCGGCGAACATGCGCGCGAAGCCCGCACCTTAAGCGATTTATTCGGCGACGAAGCCTCGCGGCCGGTGCAGGCTTTAATGCGCCGCTCCTTGAGAATGGGCGTCGCTTCGCGCGAAATCGAAATCGCGGCGTCGGGACGCCTGGTGCGCGCCGCCGTAACGGTCAGCTCCCTCGGCACTCGCCGCTCGAATCCGGGATTCGTCGTGGTGATCGACGACCTATCGGAACTTTTGCGCGCGCAGAAAGCGGCTGCGTGGCAGGAAGTGGCGCAGCGCATTGCGCACGAAATCAAGAATCCGCTTACGCCGATCATGCTCTCGGCTCAGCGCCTGAAGCGTTTCCTCGAGCGCGCAGAGCCTGCCGTGCCTAAGACGGAACTCGGATCGCTGGTCGCCGAATGCGCCGGACTCATCGAGCGCGAGGCTCATACTCTCGAATCCCTGGTTCACGAATTCTCCCAATTCGCGCGCTTCCCTTCAGCGCGGCTTACGCCTTCGGACATCAATCAGATCGTGAAGGGCGCACTCGCCCTGTTTCAAGGCCGCCTCGATGGCGTCCAGGTCAGCACCAATCTCGCGGATCAACTTCCGGCGGTCAGGGTGGACGAAGAACTTCTTCGCCGCGTTCTCGCGAATCTGATCGACAACGCCGCCGAAGCGATGGAAGACTCGAAGCTCCGGCGCCTCGCGGTGGTCACACGCCTTCGAGAAGAAGGTGATGCGGTCGAAATCGAAATATCTGACACCGGCCACGGAATTTCGCCGGAGGACAAGGAGCGGCTGTTCCTTCCGCATTTCTCGACTAAAGATCGCGGCACGGGTCTCGGCCTGGCGATCGCCAGCCGCATCGTCTCGGAACACAACGGCTCTTTGCGCGTAGAGGACAACGAGCCAGTCGGCTCTCGCTTCATCATTCGATTCCCGGCTATTGAGACGGCTGCTGTTTCAGCCAGCGCCAGCCCGGCGGCAAAAGATTCGCCGGTCGATGAATTGACGAGCGAAGGCACTTCCGATTGAGCGTTCTCAAGAATTGAAAACTAGATGCCCGCATCCATTCTAATTGTCGACGACGAACTCGGGATTCGCGAATCGCTGACTTCTCTCCTGCGCGAAGAGGACTACACAGTCGACTCCGCGCCGTCGGGCGAAGAATGCCTGCGCTTGATCGAGGAGCGGCACTTCGATCTCGTGCTCCTCGACGTGTGGCTCGAGAAAATGGACGGGCTGCAGACGCTCGAGAAGATCAACGAGCTCGATTCGCCTCCGATGGTCCTGATGATTTCCGGCCACGCCAGCATCGAAACTGCAGTGCGCGCGACGAAGCTCGGCGCGTTCGATTTTCTCGAGAAGCCGTTATCGCTCGAGAAGACCGTTCTGGCCATCCGCAATGCCCTCGATTTTCTGCGCCTTGAATCCGAAAACCGCCGCCTGCGCGCGGAACTCGAGCAGCGGCACCAGATTTTGGGAAACAGCGTGCCGATGAAGGCGCTGCGGCAACAGATCGCGCTCACCGCGCCAACGAACGGCCGCGTGCTGATATATGGCGAGAGCGGAACCGGGAAGGAGCTCGTTGCGCGCGCGCTGCACGCGCAGAGCGCACGTTCGTCGAATCCTTTTGTCGAAGTGAATTGCGCGGCGATCCCAGAAGAGCTGATCGAATCGGAGCTATTCGGCCATCGTAAGGGAAGTTTCACCGGAGCGAGCGAAGACAAGCTCGGCAAATTTCAGAGCGCCGACGGCGGGACGTTATTTCTAGACGAAGTCGGCGACATGAGCCTCAAGACGCAATCAAAGGTATTGCGCGCGCTCGAGGAACAGCGCGTCGAGTCGATCGGTTCGAATCAAATGGTGCGCGTGGACGTGCGCGTGATCGCGGCGACAAACAAGAAGCTTGAAGATGAAATTGCACGCAACGCGTTTCGCGAGGATCTCTTCTACCGCCTCAACGTGATTCCATTCACGGTGCCTGCTTTGCGCGAGCGCGCGGAAGACATTCCGATTCTGGCCGCGCACTTTCTCGCGGAATTTTGCCGCAGTTACGGCAAACGCCCGAAGGAGCTAACACCTGCCGCGCTTGAAGTGCTGTTGCAATACCCGTGGCCGGGAAATGTGCGCGAGTTGAAGAATCTGATCGAGCGGCTCGTCATTATGAGCCCGGGCCTGCGCATCGAGCCGCATCATTTGCCACCTGAGGTTTTCCGCGGAGCTTCGAGCAGCCCACATCGGCCTTACGCGAGCCTTCAGGAAGCGCGCTCGGCCTACGAGCGCGAATTCGTTCTCAGAAAGCTGGAGGAGAATCGCTGGAATATGACGCGAGCCGCTGCCGCACTAGGTCTGGAGCGCAGCCATCTCTATCGCAAGATGAAATCGCTGGGAATTGCCGGCGCGGCGCCCGAGCGGGCCGAACGCACCAACTGAGAGAACGGCGCGCTACTCCTCTGTGTCGTCCCCGCCGAGCTGTTCCAATTGCCGATGCCAATCAAGCTGGCGAACCATGCCGGACTTTTGCCGCCAATTGGCTTGAACTTTCACGAATAATTCCAAAAACACTTTGACTCCGAGCAGTCCCTCGATTTCGATGCGGGCTTCGGTGCCGACCTTCTTCAGCATCTCGCCGCGCTTTCCGATCACGATTCCCTTCTGGCCTTCCCGCTCGACATAGATCGTCGCGCGGATGCGAACCAGCTTTTCCGATTCTTCGAATGTATCGATGGCCACGGCGAGCGAAGCCGGAAGTTCCTCGTGCGTGGCGCCAATTAATTTCTCGCGGATCAATTCGCTGGCCAGGAATCTTTCGGGCTGGTCGGTGAATTGATCGGCCGGAAAATAAGCGGGATGCTCGGGCAGATACGACGTCCAAGTTTTCACCAGATCCAGCAAGCCATCGCCGGTCAAAGCCGAGATGGGAACGATTTCGGCGAAATCGCGCAAGGCGCGGTAGCGATCAATCAGCGGCAGCAATTTCTCTTTCGGAATGCGGTCGACTTTGTTCAGCAGCAGAAATACCGGGCCATGAAACTGCGCAATCCATTCGAGCGCCGAGCGATCGTTCGCGCCGAAATCGACGACGGCATCCACGATCAGCGAGAGCACGTCGATTTCGTCGATGGCCTGCTGCGCTTCGCTCATCATTTGCCGGCTGAGCGCGTTGCCTGCGCGATGGATGCCGGGAGTATCGATGAGCACGATTTGCGCGTCATCGCGATTCACAATTCCCTGAATGCGATTGCGCGTGGTTTGCGGCTTCGGAGAGACGATCGCAACTTTGCGCCCGACGAGCGTATTGACCAGAGTGGATTTTCCCGCGTTCGGGCGGCCGACGACGGCGATGAAGCCGGACTTAAATGCCAACTTGTTTCACCATGGTGATTTCGGGCATGAATGGCTGCGCCACTCAGATAGTCCTAGACTGCGCCGCGCCCAAAGCGCGTCGCGCGCGAAGCCGCAGCACTTTGCGCTGATTGGCTTCGAGTACTTCGAACTGCAGGCCGTCGTAGTCGATCTTCTCTCCGGTTGCCGGAACGTGGCCCGCCACGCTGTTCAGAAGCCCGGAGAGCGTAGCCGCGCCGGCGTTCTGTTGCGTGACTTCGATTTCGATACCAAAAAGCTCCTTCAATTTTTCGACGGAAACGCTTCCGCGCAACACCAGGCTGCCGGAAGGTTCGCGCACCACGTCGGGCGCGGGCGCGCGGTCTTCGTCTTCGATCTCTCCGATAATCTCTTCGACGAGGTCTTCCACGGTTACAATTCCGGCGACGAGTCCATATTCGTCGATGACAATCGCGATTTGCTCGCTCTTGCGCCGCATTTCCTTGAGCAACTCCGAACCAAACTTGGTTTCAGGGACAAACATCGGCCGGCGCATCAATTCGCGAACCGTGCGCTGTCCAGCCTCCCTTTCGGGAACCTTCAAAATATCGCGCGCGAAAACCAGCCCAACCATATCGTCGAGATTTTTCTCGTACACAGGAATACGCGAGAACTTCGATTCCACGAACAGGTTGCGCAATTGTTCGAGCGACGCAGAAGCCGATATGGCGATCACGTCGGGCCGCGGCGTCATCACTTCGCGGACGCGCTTGTCGCTGAACTCGACTACCTGCTCGATCATGCGCGCTTCATCGTGTTCGAGAATTCCCTCTTCCGTGGCGGCTTCGACCAGCGCTTCGATGGCCTGCTGCTCGGGCTCTGGAGCGCCATGCTCGCTATCTTCGTCGGTGATGTTGAGGAAGGACACAACGAGATCCAAAATCGCGTACACCGGCCAGATCGTCCATAGGAACACGCGGATTGCCGGGACCAACGGCGCGCACCATCGCCCCGACGCCCGCGCCACCAGCACGTAGGGAATGAACTGCATCGCCAGGATGACTTCGATGCCTAGGAACGTCACCATCTGCGCGACGGCTTCCCAGGTTCCGGGCACGAAAAACAACACGCCCCGCGCGGTTTCGACGGCCACTAGCACGAGCCACATGCGACTCAGCAGGCTGAAGGCGGTGGCCGCGCGGTGCCTTTCCAAGTGGAGTCGCGGCTCGACGTCCGCTTCGAACACATCGAGGTGCTCGTGAATGCGGCGAGTCGTGACTCGCCCCATCTCGCGATAGACGCGATCGAGATAGGAAAAGACGACGAGGCCTGCGGTTAGGCCGAGTACGCCGAGAGTGTAAAGAAAGATCGCCATGATTCAGGCCAGCCGGAACCGCGAGCGCAATTGCAGTTCGTAGCGCTCCATTTCACCGTGGTCGGACTCGTGATCGTAGCCAAGCAAATGCAGCACTCCGTGCAGAATCAAAATCCTCAACTCGAGCGAAAGCGAGCGCTCGAAGCGCTCGGCATTCCGGCGCGCGACGGAGGGCGAGATGGCAATATCGCCCAGATATTGTCCCGCCGTTGAATTCCTCGTCATTCGGCGACGCGTTCTCAATTGCCGAACAATCCTCGCGCTCGCACCGTTGCTGGCGGCCGGAAACGATAGGACGTCCGTCGAGCCATGTTTCCGACGATAAATTCGATTCCAGCGCGCCACATCGGCGTCGCGCGCGAAGCACACGGTCACGCTATCCGCGGGCAGCCGGAAATGTCGCAGAACGCTGCCAAGAAATCGATCCAGCGGGGCGACGGGAACACGAACACGATTCTGTCGGTTGAGAACCATGGGCGGTTGGCTAAGGACGCGGAACGCGCGGCGGATGCTCGCGCGCCGCGGTGCCTGCGGGGCCGCGGCCCGGCACATAGGGCTGCGAGGCCACGTGCTCGTCGTACGCCTTGATGATTCGCTGCACCAGGCTATGGCGCACCACGTCGCGCTCATCGAAATAAACGAAGGCGATGCCGTCGATCTTCCCCACAATTTCGATCGCTTCGATCAGGCCCGAGCGGCGCTCGCTCGGCAGATCGATTTGCGTGATGTCCCCGGTGATCACCGCCTTGGAATTGAAGCCGAGGCGCGTCAGGAACATCTTCATCTGTTCGCTGGTGGTGTTCTGCGCCTCATCGAGAATCACGAAGGAATCGTTCAGCGTCCGTCCGCGCATGAAAGCCAGCGGCGCGACTTCGATGATGCCCTTCTCGAGAAAACGTTCGAGCTTGTCGGTTTCGAGAAGGTCGTAGAGCGCGTCATAGAGCGGGCGCATGTAGGGATCCACTTTTTCCTGAAGCGTACCGGGAAGAAAGCCCAGCCGCTCACCGGCCTCAACTGCCGGGCGCGCCAAAATGATGCGGTTCACTTGCTTCGAAAGCAGCGCAGAGACCGCCATGGCCACGGCGAGGTAGGTCTTTCCCGTCCCGCCCGGGCCAACGGCGAAGACCATGTCAAAAGATTCCAGCGCTTCGATATAGCGGCGCTGGTTCAGCCCCTTGGGCGTGATTTGCTTCCGGCCCACGGAGCGCGGCACGCGCACGGGCGAAAATGTGCCGCGAAGGGGCGCCTCGGGATCCTCCGCAGCCACGCGAATCAGCGACTGGATGTCGTCGCGCTGCAGCACCGTTCCATCGCGGACCAGGTTGTTATATTCCTTCAGGACTCGCGCCGCTTCCTGCACGCGGGCGCTTTCGCCGACAATCTCGATCTTGCTGTCCCGCAGGTTGGCGGTCACTTGCAAGGCGGATTCGAAGAGTTTCAGGTTCTCGTCGAGGGTGCCGCAGAAATCCGAGGCTTCTCCCAGCAATCGAACGGTCTGTTTCATCTAGATTGGCAGCCAAACTCCTCGTGGCAAGCAGGCCGGAACAACACTCAAATTAGCGTAGCGCACGCTACCAAGCGGGTCAAGGACGCGCGCCCGGCTCAGCGGTTCGGCGGTGGAAACTCGACTTTCGGGACCTCTTTCGAGGCTTCCGAGGCCTTGAAATAGGCCTCATTGCGCTTGAAGCCGGCGATGTTGGCGACGATGTTGTTGGGAAACAGGCCGATGTACGTGTTGTAGTCCTGAATGGCATCGTTGTAGCGCTGCCGCTCAACGGCAATGCGATTCTCCGTGCCGGCCAGCTCATCCTGGAGCTTCAAAAAGCTCTCATTGGACTTGAGCTGCGGGTAGTTCTCGACGATCAAGAGTAAGCGGCTAAGCGCGCCATCGAGCTGGCCGTTCGCCGCGATTTTGTCCTGCGGCGTTTGGGCGCCGAGGAGTGCCGCGCGCGCTGCGTCCACGTCGTGAAAGACGGTCTGTTCCTGCGCGGCAAATCCCTTCACGGTGGCGACGAGATTCGGAATCAAATCCGCGCGGCGCTGCAGAACATTGTCAACCTGTGCCCAGTCCGAGCGTACCGTCTCGTTCTTCGTGACCATCTGGTTGCGGCGGCCGACGTACGACCCGGCGAGCGCCAGGGGCACGAGCATTAGAACGATTACAGCGACGACGACAGCGACAAGCCCCTTCTTCATGCGGTTCCTCCCGCCGATACGGTATCACAGTCACTCGAAAGAGTAATTTCTGCGAAATCTCTGCGCCCTCAGCGTCTCTGCGGTATCTCCGGTTCTCCTTCACCGCCGGGGCTGAAAGCGCCGATCGACCTCATCCGTGATCAACTCGACCAACTCCAAATATCCATGCAACACGGCCTCAACATCGATATCCGCAGCCTTACGCTTTCCGTCGCGAGCCTCCAGCACCGTCAAGAACGGAGCAGGATCAGCTCCCACCAAATGCGCCGCCCCCTCGATAGCCTCGCGCATCGAACGCGGCGGCGCCTCTCCCATGCCTAAAAGCGCGTGGCGAAATAAAGTCGCAAATGACGAAATGGAATCGGTCATCAGTGCGAGCAGTACGTGATTCTTCGCCGGCGCGGCCAGAACAGCCCGCCGCAAACGAACCCAATTGGTTCGCAGCTCGCGTTCGACTTGCAGGCGATGCAGCCAAGTCGGCACTTCAAAATTCAGGAAGTGGTCGTCGCCGAAAAGAGTGCGGTGATTCGCCACGATATCCAGCAGCTCGATCGCAAAAATATCGGCCGACCGCCGCAATTCTTCGATGGTGAAAACCAGCGGCGCGGCCTGCCCCTGCCGCATCCACCATGCGACCGCAGGCCGCAAAGCCTCCAACTGGGAGGCGCCCGATCGCTCAACGATACACAGCACATTCAAATCGGAGCGTCCCGCGGCGAATTCGCCTGTGACGGCGGAGCCATAGAGCACCACCGATTTCAAATTGACGCCCGCCGCTTCCTTCAGCTTCTCGATCAGCTCTACGAGTTCTTTCTCCATTCCCCGCTCTTCTGCGACAGCGATTGCCGAGCCGTTTCCCGACTCAATCGCCCGCTCGAATTTTCACCAACTGCCGCTCGCTCCTCCGCCACCGAACGAGCCCCCGCCGAATCCGCCAAATCCTCCCCCGCCACCACCTCCGCCGCCCCAAGACCCGCCTCCACTCCAACCTCCTCCGCTCCATCCGCCACCGCCCCAAAACCACGGCCCGCCGAACCATCCGGAGCGACGGCCACGATAAGTGGCGCGACGAAACAACATGGACATGAACCAAAAGAAGAAAACGACAAAGATGATGAAACCGACGATGCCGAGCTTATCGCCATTCGATTCCGTCGGTTTAGGCTCACTCGAAATGCTTGAAAACGAAGTGAGAGTAACTTTCTGATCGGCGGCGATGGTCTCGGCCACGCGGCGGGTCATCAACGTCACTGCCCCGCTATAGTCTCCGTCGCGCAGCAACGGCACGGCTTCGCGTCCGAAGCTGCCCACTTTGCCGTCGGGCAGGATCGGTTCGAGTCCGTAGCCCACTTCAATCCGGTATTTGTGCTCAGAAGGCGCGAGCAGAACCAACACGCCCCGGCTGTTGCCCTTCGGTCCGATTCCCCAACCCATGGCTAGGTCCACGGTAAATTGCTCGACGGACTCGCCATCGAGCGAGGTGACCGTCACCACGGAGATTTGCGCGTGAGCTTTCTGGTCGACCTCGGTGCAGAGCGCTTCGAGCTTCTGCTTCGTCTCGACGTTCAGGACGCCGGCGAAATCGTTGACGTAGCCGTGCGGCGAAAGTTGCTGCGTCTTTCCAGGCTTCTGCGCGGCGATGAGAAGTAAACCTACCGCGCAAGCGACAATGCGAAGAGACCGCATCACGATTCCCGTCTTCCCTCTCGAATGTCTGGATGAATTACCTCAACTGCAGAGGCCTGACCGGCATCAATTCTAAGCCGATGCGCACCGAGGCGCAAATTCACACACCGTGAGAACGAACGGAAATCGTGCTTGGTATTACAAGCAAGCTTCAAAGTGGCCCGAAAGTAGGCAGCTACGTGGCTGGTTGGATCGAGTGGGTCGAGAAACAAGCACGGGGCCAAATCGCGGCCGTTCGCGGGCTAGATATCAAGAAAAAGGGGCGCGTAGCAAAAGCGCCCCCTTTCAAACATCGGGCGGCGGCGTGGCCCCTGAAATCGCGCCGCGCCGCCGAATTGGTCCGCGCTTAGCGGCGGACTCTTAGGCTGATCGTTGTTGTATGGGTCAGGCTGCCCGATATACCGGTAATGGTTACGGTCACCGTTCCGGTAGTTGCCGAGCTGCTGGCGGTGAACGTAACCGTGCTCGTGCCGGTCGCCGGATTCGGGCTGAACGCCGCAGTCGTGCCGGAGTGCATACCCGCCGCGGAAAGCGTCACGGAGCCCGTGAAGCCGCCCGAGGGCGTAATCGTGATGGTGCTCGAGCCGTGCGAGTTGCGTGTGATGCTCAAGCTGGTCGGTGAGGCGGACAGAGTGAAGTTGCCAGAGCCAGGCGCGGTCACGGTCAGTGACACGGTTGTGGTGTGCGTCTGGCTTGCGCCTGTCCCAGTTACCGTGATGGTGTATGTGCCAGTCGCGGTGGTCGAGGCCACGGCCATCGTCATCGTTGACGTGCCAGAGCCAGGCGCCGTGATGGTCGAAGGATTAAAGGTCACGGTCACGCCTGTCGGCTGGCCACTCGCGGATAACGCGACGGCCGAACTGAAGCCGCCCGAGACCGTGGAAGTGATCGTCGACGTGCCATTGTTGCCTTGTACCACGGAGAGAGAACCGGGCGAGGCCGACAAGCTAAACGTCGGTGACGATGAGCTTCCGGCGAGGGCATTGATCAGGCCGGAGCCGTTCGGACTGCCGAGGCCGGTGGCCAAATCGTAGCCAGTAGTGGCCGAAAAGCCGTTGCTGCCGCTGGTGATGTCGTGGAAATCGGTGCCGTAGCTCGACCCCGCAGCGATCGGATAGATGAGCGGGTTGATGAAGCCGACGGTTTTGCCGGTGCTGGAGACTGCTTGCTGATTGACCAGCGCCATATAGCCAGCCCACATGGGAGCCGCAAAGCTGGTCCCGCCGTACTCGTTGGCGGTGCAGGTGGTTTGGTCGGCGCAGACGTAGAACGTGAAATTTGCGTTGGCCGAAACGTCCGGGCCGTTGCGGAGGGTTTTCGAACAACTCGAGCAGCCAGAAGCCGCGGTCGTCTGCCAGGACGGAATCGAATACTTGTCCGGCGAAATGCCGCCGCCACCGTCAACCCAAGCGGTCTCCGAGCTCCATGCACCGCCCGCGCTACCGGTGACCAAATCGGTGCCGCCGACCGAGGTGACAAACACATCGTCGGCAGGGTAGATCGCCGAACCTGTTCGCCATGCGCCGCTATCGCCGGACGCTTGGAACAAATTCTGTCCCTGCGCGGCGAACTCCTGGAAATAGGGATTGTCGGTGTTGGGATCGGCCGGAGACCACGTCCACGAAGAGCTCAATTGCGCGTTTAGCGGAGTGCGCGTGGCCATGGAATTAAATATGGGGGCATCGTTTGAGCCTACGTAAACGATGAGGCCTGACATACCGGGCGCCATGCCCAGGGCTTGCGTCATGTCGAGCGTCTGCTCGGTGTCATCGCAGCCGGGAGCGACGCAGGCGGTGCTGGTGCCGTCGGTGGAAACGAGCGTGACCGGGACAGCATTCGTTTGATGCGCGTTTGTGTAGTACGTAGTCAGGTCGGCCAGATCGGTGCCGGCATATTCCAGCAACCCGAGCGACTGGCCGGCGCCACCGAGAGCTGAGCCGCCGTAATAGGCGGCACGCATGTCGCTGCCGAGGAAGGAGGCCGACGGACCGGAGCCGGTCGTCGCGTTGGGCTTCGCTCCCTTGTTCCTGTGCAAGCCTGCCGGGTGCGGGATCGAATAGTTATCGAGGCCGGCGATGCGCCAGAGCTGCACGGAAACGTTGGGAGTGGGTTCGCGGTCCGGGCCGAAGAAGGTGCGATTCTCGGTGGGATGTTGATAGACGCCCATGGTTACATGGAAGGCTTTTTCAATCGTCGACACTGTTCCGGTGATATCGAGATTCAGGCGATTGCGGGAAGTGCCCACCACGGTGAAGCCGTTCGCCTCCGCAAAATTGGTCAATGCGGCATAATCTTCTTTGCTGGGCCCAAACAAGGAGGTGAATTCATCCACGCTCAGGAATTGATGAAAATACGGGCTGGAGGGATCGTACAGGTCCTTCAAGAACTGATCTAAATGGGATTGATTGCGAAGCGGCAGAACCAGGGTGAGGCGCATGGACTGCGTGGCGGGAAGTTTCCCGACTGAGCGCGCCTGACCGGTGGCAATGGCGTCGCGCACGTGGCGCGTCATCGGCGGAAGCGCTTGCGCCTGGCAATCCAATCTTACGACCAGCACCATCGCGACGACCGCGAGCAAGAATATACTGAGTCTTCGGTTCACGAATCCTCCTTGTACCCCAGAATGTCGGTTCTCAATTTTCCCTGACAGTCAAATCGGGAGTTCCGATTTGGCCTGACCTAGTGGGCTCCGATAATAGGTCAGGTCGAACAAAGGTCAATCAAAAAAGTGATACTGCTTGAGGTTATGTATCGCATAGTACCAGCCGCGAGTTGTCTTTCGTGCCAGCCGGGCCTCGCGCGCGACGACGGTGAATTCGCGGCAAACTGCGCCACGCTCTTCTTTATGTCGCTTCATTGGTTTCGTTGCGGTGCAAATGTGTGCTTTCCTACGTTTCAAATGAATCGTGGCTGTTGATGGAGTCTACGATTTAGCTTCTATGCGATAGTCTGCTGTCGCATGGAGCTTTCGAGATTGCGTGGCGATCGATTGGCGTCTGTCCGGCGGCTCCAAACGTGTATTTAGCGGATCAGGAGAGCTTCAAAACAGGCGCGTTTTTGTCTTGAATAGAAAAGACGTCCGTGCTTTATTTTCAAAGAGTTACGTCGATTTCTGCTTCCCTCGGTGTCTTGAATAGAAAACCGTGGATCGGACTGCCTGCTGGGGCTGTTTTTCTTAGTGTGGCGGCCGGGCTCATTTGCGATTCCCGACGGTAAGCTAGCAGTGTTTTGTCATGATTCATATGGTACGAAAGGACAGTGTCCGTAGAAGACGAGAGAGGAGCAGCGTTCTCACACACTTTTTCATCCTTGCAGAACTTCTGCAGGGAAATTGCGGTGCGGCTCGGCCGGCACTATTGCAGCTTGGCGTATTCGGTCTTGGCTTCTTTCAGGATGGGGATGTCGGGGTCGGCGTCTTTCCAGAAAGCGAGGAAATCCTGATACGCCGCCTGGGCTTTGGCGGTGTCGCCGGATAGCGCGTAGGCGCGGCCCAGGCCTAAGTGCGCCAGCGCGCCGATTGGTTCATTCAGAACGACGCCAGGGTGGTCAAGAATTTTCTGAAACTCGGCTGCGGCTGCGCCGCCTTGGTGTGCTGCCAGATAAGCTCCACCACGGAGGTAAACGGGGTAGAGAGCCTGGCCAACAGTACCGAGTTCGTACGGCGCAACCGGAGCAACCGCTTCGATGGCCTTGCTGGCGCTGCCTCCTTGCAGAGCAGTGGCTGCACGGATTGTGGGCAGATAATTGAACTGCACAATCGTGTTTTCCGGGAAGCGTTTGGCCAGGTCGGCGGCCGGCCGCGAGGATTGCACGGCATCACCCGCCAGACCCAACGCGATGGCCGATAGAGTTTCAGCATCTCTGCCGGTCGAGAGAGCCAGCGCCGCCTGCGCCTGCTGCTTTGCCAGGCTCATGTTGCCCACCAGCGCCTCGCGCCACGCAGCTTCGGCCTCGTAGTCCGCCGCCGTCTCTTTTTCATCAGCGCGTTGGGCCGATTCGGACGCGCGCCGCGTCAGTTCCCGTGCTTTGGAAAAGTGCCCGGCATACGCGGCAGTGTCGGATTCAACATCGAGCATAACGTCTTCGAATCCGGGCTTTCCCATCAGCGCGGCCGCTTCACGCTCCATTCCCGCCGCATCGTGTTGCAGGAAATCAATTGTGTAAAGGAGTTGGTGATTTGCAGGATTATCCAGATTGTGGGCTTGCGCCTCCTGCGCGGTGGCCCTGGCTTCATCCAGGCGGTAAACATTTAAATAGCCCGTAACGAGGTTTGAGTAGTTGACTCCGCTCTCGGGACTAAGTTTTAGCGCCTCCTGGTTCGCAGCGAGGGCCTTATCGTAGTCGCCCAGAGCGCCGTAGATGACGGACAAGTTGTTGGGCGAAACCTCGTCGCGCGGGTAGGTCTGCGCCCACAGTTCATAGGTCTTGCGCGCTGCTTCCAGGTTCCCGTTGACGTACTCTTCATAATGCGAAACGATGTAAAACTTCTCGCGCTCGCTTACTCGTTCGCGAAGTTCGTAGGCCTTGCGGGTATTCTCGGCGGCACGAGCGGTCTCTCCCAGGTTGTGGTAGCCCGTCCCCAGCCGCGCGTAGGCCATGGCAAAGTTGGGGTCGAAGCTGACGGCCCGCTGGAATAACGGGATGGCGGCAGCGTTATCGCGCTTCACGTTCTGCGCCTGGTAGCCCAGGCTGTAGGCCTGCAGCGCCTCCAGCGATGGTGTGGTCACGTTCTCCGCTGGCGCGTCATACTTTTTTACGGAAGCCAGCGATTCGCCCAGTTTGCTGCGGATTTCCGACGCCAGCTTTCCCAATGCATCAAGCACATGGTTCTTGTCGCTGGTCTGCACCTCCGCACTCGCCAGCGATTCCCCGCTGGAGCAATTGACGGCCTTCAGGGTCAAAAGGTACTGCGTGCCAATCTGCGCAATCGACCCATCCAGAACCGCCGCGCTGGCCGTGCGCTGGCAGATTTCGCGGGCCAACTCGCGCGTAAGCCGGGCATCTTTAGGCTGGGCCATCAGAGCCAGCGTCTGCGCCACACGCTGGTCAGAAAGCAAGCTCAGAAACGGCGACTGTTCCAGTTGCGCCGACAGCCCCTGCCGCAGCGTGCCGTCGAAGACCGCGTCGCCCGTGGTGTTGGTGAAATCGGCGAGAACAATGGTGTCTTTCTCGGTCAAAGGCGCGGCTGAGCGCGAGCGCAGCAGCAGAACTCCTGCGACCACAGCGGCAATCACAACCACTGCAGCGGGAACCAGAATTTTCCAGAGTTTTCTTCCTCCAGAAACCGGAACTTCGGCAACTTTCACAGCAGCCGATGATCCAGCGGCCGGAAGAGATCCTGATGACGGCGTGGGCTGCTGGACCACTCGTTGAGAGCCTGTATCCTGTACCGCTGCTACTGTCCCCGAACTCGTTGGCACGCCGTGCCGCGATTCGGTTTCCCGTTTCAATCGTTTCAGGTCCGTGCGGATGTCCGCTGCATGTTGATAGCGGAGGTCGCGATCTTTCTCGAGCGCCTTGTTGATGATCTCTACCAGCTTGGGCGCAACGTTCGGGTTCAGATCGCCTGCCGCAACCGGATCAACAGCCAATATTTCGTGGAAGATGACTCCCGAACTTTCCCCACGGAACGGCAATTGCCCGGTGGACATCTCGTAGAGCACCGCTCCGAACGAAAACAGATCGCTGCGTGCGTCCAACTCCCTGGCGCGCACCTGCTCTGGCGACATGTAAGCGACCGTGCCGAGAGTAGCTCCCGGACTGGTCAACTGGTCCGCGCTCACCCCGGCGAGCTCAATTGTGGCGAGCGTGGCCTCGGAGGCCGCGGCTTCGCGCTTGGGCGTCTGTTTGGCCAGACCAAAATCCAGAATCTTGGCGTGACCGCGTTTGGTCACGAAAATATTCGCCGGTTTGATATCGCGGTGGACGATGCCTTCGCCATGCGCTGCATCGAGAGCGTCGGCGATTTCGATGGCCGGATCGAGGACGCTTTCGATTTCCATCGGACGGCCGGCGATGCGGTGCTTCAGCGTCACGCCGTCGAGATATTCCATGACGATGTAGGCTTTGCCGTTGTCGTCGCCGATTTCGTGGATGGTGCAGATATTGGGATGGTTCAGAGCAGACGCTGCCTGGGCTTCGCGCTGGAAGCGGGCCAGCGATTGTGGGTCTTTGGCGACTTCATCGGGAAGAAACTTCAAGGCTACGAAGCGGTGCAGGGTGACATCCTCGGCTTTGTAGACGACGCCCATTCCGCCACCGCCTAACTTCTCGACGATGCGGAAGTGGGAGATGGTGCGGCCGATCATGGAGGAGGAGTCTGGCATTGGGCGCACATGTTAGGTTGGAGGCAGAAACAAGTCAACGAACGTGGATTGATTGCGGACAGGAATGCGCGGGATCTCGCAACACGCAGATGGGTAGCGGGTCAGTTTGAATTTCGCCGTACTTGAAAGGGCCCCAGAATGAGCCTCAGGAATAAAACGAACAGCACAACGGAGACAATCGCCACCCACCACGGCCTAAGCACTATCGGAAATAGGATAATCAGCAACCACGCCCACCACGGCACTTGTGACCACCGATCACTGCCCACTTTCGTAGGCTTCGTCTGGTTGTCCATGTGGGGGAAGAGTATTCCCGATTGCCCAAAGGATCAAAGAATTTCAAACTCGCCCACTACCCACAGAGGCCGAAAATTGACAAAGGTGCGTGCGTCCGCTAGTTTAGATAATTCAATTTATCGAATGAAGGAGAGCTGAATGCCGCAGGGCACGCCGATCAAGCATAAGAAGAAGAGCAAGTCGGTATTGAAGAATATTCGCCAGACGGAAACGCGGACGGTGATGAATCGCGTGAACCGGACGCGCGTACGTTCGGCTATTCGCAAGCTGCGGGCGGCGCTGGCTGCTGGAGATTTTGACGGGGCGCAGAAGCTCGTAGGGGCTACATTTTCGGAGATCGACCGCTCGATCCGCAAGCACATCTTGCCGGAAAACACTGCCAACCGATACAAGTCGCGGCTTACGCTGGCGATCAACGCATTGCGCGCTAAGAAGAAGGCTTAGCTTTAGTAGCGCCGGCGTCCCTGCCGGCATCTTGCGACTACTCGCGCCAATTCCTGCTTAGACCACGCGCGGAGCTCAAGCGAGAGAAATGGCTTTGGTTCGCATTTTCTTCCGCGGGAGATCGCGCTTGTAGATGAACCTGCGTTCGTAAGATGCCGGCGGGGACGCCAGCGGTACGGTGGCGCTTAGGCGGCCTGCAACTTTAGCGTTAGTTTTGTGAATAGGAATTCCATGACGGCGCGCTGATCCTTCACGCCGGACTTCA
>Ga0310038_10000683_pt1 | contig 27520 bp, 28 predicted proteins | sample Sb_taG_6_FD_200461 | JGI IMG/M metagenome (GOLD analysis project Ga0310038, IMG submission 200461) | Peat soil microbial communities from Weissenstadt, Germany - Sb_50d_4_PS metaG (v2) (version 2) | ecosystem: Environmental > Terrestrial > Soil > Wetlands > Peat | place: Germany: Weissenstadt... | reverse complement strand
CCACGTCGGCTCGCTCCAGCGCGCGCAGCGCCCGCAGGGTCGAGTGCTGCTCGGTCCCCCGATCTGTCTTGGAAGGGCGGCGCAGGCCGGCGGTGTCGATGAAGCACACGGGCCCGTCGGGAGTCTCCACGACCGTATCGATCGCATCACGCGTGGTGCCCGGCATGTCGTGGACGACGGAGCGCTCCTCGCCGAGGAGCTGGTTGAAGAGGGTCGACTTCCCAACATTGGGGCGGCCGATGATGGCGACCCGGGGCGTGCCGGGGTCATGACTCTCCTCCCCGGGCCCGGGACCAGGCGGCACTGGCTCCTCTGTCGGGAACAGGCGCACCACCTCGTCGAGCAGGTCGCCGGTTCCCCGCCCGTGCACTGCGCTGATCGGGAAGGGATCGCCCAGGCCAAGCGACACGAACTCCCACGCAGCCGCTTCCCGGTTGGCACCATCGACCTTGTTGACGACAAGGCGCACAGGGGGCCCGGCACGCCGGATCACCTTGGCGGCCGCGAGGTCCTCCTCCGTCACCCCGGTCGTGACGTCGACCACCATGAGCACGACATCCGCCTCCGCCAGGGCGCGCTCAGCCTGCTCGCTCACCTTGGCCTCGAGGGCGTCGCCGGCTGCCAACCAGCCCCCGGTGTCCATGACGGAGAAAGGCACGCCGGACCATTCGGCCGTCAGCACCTTGCGGTCCCGCGTGACACCCTGCTCTTCCTCGACCACCGCGGCGCGGGCGCCGACGATGCGGTTCACCAGTGACGACTTGCCGACGTTCGGGCGACCGGCGATCACCACCATCGGCTCGGTCATGCCGCGCACGCCGGTCGGAAGGATGTGCCATCGAGTGCGATGCGTAGCGAGCGGCCGTCCGTGGGCACCACCTCGACGGGCCGGGGCAGGTCGGACAGGGTGAGCCCGTCGAGGAAGCGCCCTTCGTTGAGGCAGGCGTCGGCCAGCAGGCAGCGCGATCCCTCGGGGACACCGGCCAGCGAGCGCGCCACGTCCTCCCCGGTGAGGAGGCCCGCCACCCCGATGTTCCCTCCGAAGAAGTCGTTGGGCACCACTCGAACCTCCACGTCGTCACGCGGGTGCGACGCCAGCAGCGGACCGAGCACGCGGGCGCCGTAGGTGCCCGTGAGCACCGTCACCGGTCGACTGTCCGCTTCGGCCGGCCTGACCGGGAGTCTCGGGGCGCGGTAGCCCTGGGCGGGCGCGGCGTCGACGGAGGCGAAGAACCCGTGGCGCACTCCCCCCGGACCCTCCGCCGCGGGCCGCGTGAAGGACTCCACGAAGGCGCGGGCCAAACCGATGCCGTTCTCGTGCTGCGGGTAGCCGTCGTAGTGGCGCGCCGGGGGGAGGTCCCGCCCCGCCAGCAGGTAGTACTCATCGGCGGCGAAGACCATGCGGTGCCCGAGCGCCCGCCGGAACAGGCGCTGCCACTCGTCGACGGTGTCGAGAACCCGCACCGCCTCGTCCTTGGTGTGCGGGCGCATCTCGGGCTCGTTGGAGTACCGGCTGACCCCGAGGGGCACGGCGCCCACGCTCGCCAGCGCCGGGTAGAGGTCCAGGATCCCAGCCAACGTGTCCTCGAGCGCGGCACCGTCATTGACGCCCGGGCAGACGACGACCTGACCGTGCACCTCGATGCCGCCGTCGAGGAGCACCCGGAGCCAGCGCAGGCTGCTGGCGCCCTTCGGGTTGCGCAGCATGTGCGCCCGTAGTTCGGGGTCAGTGGTGTGAATGGAAACGAACAGCGGGCCGAGGCGCTCGGTCAGGATCCGCTCCGCGTCGAGCTCCGTGAAGCGGGTGAGCGTGGTGAAGTTCCCGTAGAGGAACGACAGCCGGTAGTCGTCGTCCTTGAGGTACAGGCTGCGCCGCATGCCTTTGGGCAGCTGGTAGATGAAGCAGAACGCGCAGTGGTTGTCGCAGGTCCGGATGCGATCGAAGACAGCGGAGGAGACTTCGACACCGAGAGGCTCACCGGCCTCCTTGTTGACGCGCACGAGCCGGGGCAGCGGCGCTGCGGCGCGCCGAACCAGGACGCTGAGGTCTCCCGCGTCGCTGAGGCGCTGGAAATCGATGACGTCGCGCGGCTCCTGCCCGTTGAGGCTCAGGAGCTCGTCGCCCACGGCCAGTCCGGCGCGGGCTGCCGGCGACGCCGCGGTGACCGAAGTCACCGTGGAAGCTGACATGACCTCCAGGTTAGTGCCGATAACCTGGACTTTGTGCCCGGAGTCGATCGAGTGATGCTGGCCGAGCCACGGGGGTTCTGCGCTGGCGTCGAGAAGGCGATCAAGGCCCTGGCCTGGATGGTCCGGGTCTTCGAGCCACCCGTGTACTGCTACCACGAGATCGTGCACAACCGCCATGTCGTCGACCGATTCCGCGAGCAGGGGGTCGTTTTCGTCGACGACGTGGCCGGGGTGCCCGCCGGCGTCCCGCTCATGCTCAGCGCACACGGCTCGGCCCCGGAGGTCGTCGAGGCTGCCCGGGCCCGGGGTGGTGTGGTCGTCGACGCCGTCTGCCCGCTCGTGACCAAGGTGCACCACGAGCTCAAGGTGCGGAGCCGGAAGGGCTACACGGTCCTGTACGTCGGCCACGCCGGACACGAGGAGGCCGTGGGCACCATGGCCGTCGCCCCCGAGTCGGTGCACCTCCTCGAGCACGAGGAAGACCTCGATGCACTCGGTGATCTGGGCACGCCTGTCGCGCTGCTGGCCCAGACGACGCTGAGCCACGACGAGTGGCGAGGCCTCATGGAAGTGGCCCGGAGCCGGTTCCCCGACCTCTGGATGCCCAACCGAAGTGACCTCTGCTTCGCCACGACCAACCGCCAGGCTGCCCTGAAGGCCATTGCTTCCGAGTCCGACGCCGTGATCGTGATCGGCTCGGCCAACTCCTCCAACACCGTTGCCCTCGAGAAGGTCGCCCGCGCCAGCGGCTGCCCCCGGGTGTTGCGGATCAATGAGGCCGACGAGCTGCCCGACGACCTCACGGGCACCGTTGGCGTGACGGCCGGCGCCTCCGCACCGGAGGAACTGGTGGACGAGGTGATCGCCCGCCTCTCACCGGCCGACGGCGTGACGGAGGTCACCGTGACGACCGAGGACGAGTACTTCCCTCCCCCGCCCGAGCTCCGTGAGCTCCTCCGAGCCGTGGGCTCCACCCTGGGCTTCCTGGCGGCTCGCCCCGAATCGGGCCGGGAGGACCCTGGAGCCCAGGACCGCGCCGTCTCGGCGGCCGACGTGCTCGACCTGCTGGCCTCGTGAGCGCGATGATTGTCATATGACGTTCACCCGGATGGACCAGTCAACGGCTGAGCAGTGGCAGCACATCATCGTCGAGTCGATTGAGCACCAGCCCCGAGTGGCCGACCGCGTGCTCGCCATGCTTGCCTCGCTCGAGGACATCACCGATGGCTTCGAGGTGGACCAGCTGGTCCACTCGCTGCAAACCGCGACGCGCGCCGAGGAGGCTGGGGCCTCCGACGAGGTGGTCGTGGCCTCGCTGTGCCACGACATCGGCAAGGCCGTCTCGGTCATGAACCACCCTCGGATCGCGGCGGAGATCCTCAAGCCCTACGTAAGTGACGATACGTACCACATGATCAGGGCCCACCAGGACTTCCAGGGGAAGCACTACTACGAGTACCTCGGACAGGACCCCAACGCGCGCGATGAGTACGAGGGCCAGTCCTGGTACGGCCTGGCGGAGCAGTTCGCCGACGACTGGGACCAGACGAGCTTCGATCCCGACTACCCCACCAAGCCGCTCTCGCACTTCGAGCCTCTGGTCCGCCAGGTCTTCGCGACGCCACGGTCGTTTTGAGCGTCCTCGGCAGCGCCACCTCGGGCGCCAGCATCCGCACCGATCCCGACCACGCGCGGCGCGTCATCGAGGAGTCGCGCCGTGAGTTCGACACTCGACACCCCGATGTCAAGCTCTCCCCCGCCGTAGGTCTCATCTGCGCCTACGAGGAGGAGGCCAGCATCGGTGCCGTACTGGCGGCAATGCCGGCGGAGGCGTGTGGACTCGCGGTCACGACGCTCGTCGTGGTCGACGGCGGGAGTGACAAGACGGACGAGATCGCCAAGGAGTCGGGCGCGGTGACATTCGTGCTCAGCGAGAACCTCGGTCATGGCTACGCGTTGCGGGTTGGGTACGCATTGTGCATCGAACTGGGGGCGCAATATGTCGTCACGCTCGATGCCGACGGCCAGAACGACCCGGAAGAGATTCCGGTCATGCTCCAACCCTTGGTGGACGACGAGGCCGACTTCGTCGTGGCCTCGCGAGTGCTCGGACGCGACACCACGACCGACCGGTTCCGCAAGGCAGGCGTTCGGGTGTTCTCCTGGATGATGAGTGCCGTGGGCCACACCAAATTGACGGACACCTCCAACGGCTACCGGGCACTCCGCGTCAGCATGCTCGACGACATCGCCTACCGCCTCGTCCAGCCCCAATACCAGACCGCCGAACTCCTCATCATTGCCATGAAGCGCGGCTGGCGCGTCACCGAGCGTCCCACCGTGTGGCTGCCCCGGGCGTCAGGGACGACGAAGAAGGGCCAGAACTGGCTCTTCGGCTTCCGCTACGGGCGCGTCGTGCTCGAGACCTGGTGGAAGATGCGCAAGCAGCCGCGACACTCCTAGGCCGCCCCTCAGTACCGGCCGGTCTTCGCCTTCGCCTCGTCGTAGACGGCCTGCAGCTTGGGGATCAGCGCCTCGGTCGCCGCATGCACCGAGGAGCGCGAGACGCGTCCACCCCCGGTGCGGGGCGGCGGCGGGATGGCGGGGCCGATCACGACCTGAATGGTGTACGGCTTGGGGATCGCACTCCCCTTGGGCATGGCCAGATCCGACCCCCCGATCCCGATGGGCACTATGGGCGCGCCGGCACGGGCCGAGAGGAAGGCCGCCCCCTCCATGAGGTCCTCGATCACCGGGCCTTGCCGCCTGGTGCCCTCGGGGAACAGCACGAGCACCTGCCCCTTGCGCAGCACCTCCTCGGCACGCTGGAGCGCCTCGCGGTCGGCGGATTCCCGGTGGACCGGGAAGGCCCCGACGGTGAGCAGCAACTTCCCCAGCCACTTGTGCTTCCACATTTCGTCCTTGGTCATGAAGAAGAGCTTGCGGTCGCTGCAGAAGGCGGCGAACCCGAAGTCGGCGAAGGAGCGGTGCACCGGGGCCAGGATCACCGGCCCGGTGTCGGGTACGTGCTCCCTCCCGACGACGTTGGGGCGGAACCAGGTCCACATGCCGGTCGCGAAGATGGCGCGCTCGGCGCGGTACAGCGCAGTGCGCCTCGGGTCGACCTCGAAGGCCTGGTGCCGGCCGGGCGCCGCCGCCCCCTCGGGCTCGTCCCTGTCCTCGGGCGCAGGGCCCGGCGTGCTCACAGCCACGACAGCACCTCCTCGACCACATCCTGCACGGTGCGCCCGGTTGTATCGAGACGGTGGGCGTCCTCGGCCTCACGCAGCGGCGACGCGTCGCGGGTCGAGTCGATGCGGTCCCGCCGAGCGACCCCCCCCGGCGCCTCGTCGTTGCGCCTGCGGGCCCGCTCCTCGGGGGACGCCGTCAGGTAGACCTTGACCTGGGCCTGCGGGAACACGACCGAGCCGATGTCCCGGCCCTCGACCACCCCGCCGCCGTGCGCGGCAGCCCATGCCTGCTGGCGCCGCACCAGATGATGCCGGACCTCGGGGTTGGCGGCCACGACCGACACGGCCTGCCCCACTTCGGGCGAACGGATGACGGCGGTGACGTCCATCCCGTCGATCGCGACCCGCTCCCCGACCTCAATCACCGAACCCGCGGCGAGGGCGGCGACAGCGGCGGCGTCGTCGGGCCGTACGCCGCGCTCGAGGGCGAGGGCGGCCACGGCGCGGTACATGGCTCCGGTGTCGAGACGGTCGATGCCGAGGCGCTCGGCCACCGCTGTCGACACGGTCGACTTCCCCGCTCCGGCGGGGCCATCGATGGCGACGAGAAGCGGGCGCGGCGAGTCAACGCCGGTCAACCGTCGCAAGTCGTCCGCGAAACCCCGGTAGCTGGTCTCGACCGCGCCGAACCCGGTCACCAGGCTGCGTTCGCCGGGACCCGCCGCCAGCCCGGCCACGGCGGCCGCCATGGCCATCCTGTGATCGCCCTGGCTGTCGAAGCGGCCGCCGCGCAGCGGGCCACCCACACCCGTGATCGCGAGCGTGTCGCCCTCGATCGTAGCGAAGGCGCCAAAGGCCGCGACCATGTCCGCCACTGCTGCGAGCCGGTCCACTTCCTTCACGCGCAGCTCGCCGACATCGGAGAAGACCGTGGTGCCCTGGGCGACGGCGGCGGCCACGGCGAGGACGGGGATCTCGTCGAGCGAGGGAATCTCGCTTGCGCGCACCTCTGTGGCACGCATCGGGCTCGCCGTCGCCCGAATGGTCGCCGTGCCGGGCTGGCCGGGGACAAGCGTGACGTCAGCCCCCATGCGCTGGAGCACCGGGACGTACCCGAGCCGGGCGGGGCCGCTGTACACGCCCTCGACGTCGACGGCGCTCCCGGGCACCACGCATCCCGCCACGACGAAGAAGGCCGACGCCGAGGGGTCGCCGGGCACGGTGCGTTCCACGGGCTGGAGGCTCGACGCCCGGACGCTCACGATGCGCCCCTCGCCCCAGGGCTCGACGGTGATGTCGGCGCCCGCCTCGGCGAGCATCTCCTCCGTGTGGGTGCGGGTGGTCACCGCCTCCCGCACGACCGTGGTGCCGCTGGCGGACAGCCCGGCGAGGAGGATGGCGGACTTCACCTGCGCACTGGCGACCCGGGAGGTCCAATCGATGCCGTGCAGCGCGCCCCCGCGCACATGCAGCGGCGGTAGGCAGCGCTCCCCGCGGCCGTGCACCGTCGCACCCATGAGGCCGAGCGGTTCGGCCACCCGGTCCATCGGGCGGCCCGACAGGGACTCGTCGCCCACCAGCTCGGTCTCCCAGCCGAAGCCGGCGACCAGGCCCGCCAGGAGGCGCATGGAGGTTCCCGAATTGCCGCAGTCAAGCGGCCCATCAGCCGGATGAAGCCGTCCGCGGCCGCCGTGGAGGACGACAGTGCCGTCGCCGGGGCGGTCCACGCCCGCACCCATGGCCTCGACGGCGGCCAGGGATGCCCCGACGTCGGCGCCGTCGGAGAGCCCGTGCACGATCGAGGTCCCATCAGCCAGCGCGCCCAGCAGGACGGCGCGGTGCGAGATGGACTTCTCACCAGGGGTGCGCACGACACCCCGGCACGGCACGCCACCGGGCACGACGAGGACGCGTGGTGCGCTCATGAGAGGTGCTCGGCCCGGCACCGGTACCCCCGCGCCTCGACTGCCGTCGTGAGGGTTCCGGCGTCGGCGCCGTCGACCACCAGGATGAGGACGCCGCGCGGGCCCTCCGCCGAGTGCGCGATCTCTATGTCGTAGATGCCGATGCCCGCATCGGCGGCGAGTGAGGTGATCTCCGCCAGCACGCCCGCTCGGTCCGGCACGGGAATCCGCAACTCGGCGAGGTGCTCGGGCCGCACGACGCGGGCGGGAAGGCTCCGTCGCGCCGCGCTGGCCTTCTGGAGAACACCGAGCAGCGCGTCGCGGTCGCGGGACGCCACGCGCTCCCTCATGGCCGTCAGGTCCCTGACGAGTGCATCGAGCGCATCGACGATGGGCGACGCGTTCTCGGCGCAGATATCGGGCCAGATGCCGGGATGGCCGGCGGCGACACGGGTCATGTCGCGGAACCCCCCGGCCGCCAGCCGGAGCAGGGCACCGTCCTGCTCGGCGCCGGCACTGGCGGCGTTCATGAGCGTGGCGGCCACGAGGTGAGGCACGTGGGACACCACCGCCACCAGCCGGTCGTGGTCCGTGGGCGAGAGCACCAGCACGTCGGCGCCCAGGCTCATCACGACCCCCTTCAGCCGGTCGAATGCCCCCAGATCGGTGGCGGCCGTCGGGGTGAGCACCCACACAGCTCCCTCGAAGAGATCGGGGTCTGCCCCGTGCAAGCCGATTTGCTCGGACCCCGCCATCGGATGCCCCCCGATAAAGCGCGGATGGTCGGCCTCGGCGACGATGGCCGTCTTCACCCCGCTGACATCGGTGACCACGACGTCGGCCGGGCGACCCTCATCGCGCAGGATGCGGCGAACCACGCCCGCGGCGGAGGTCGCTGGGGTGGCCACGAAGACGACCTCGGCCTCGGTGTCATCACCGGCCGCGTCGATGACCCCGCTTTCGAGCGCCTGGTGCTCTCGTCCTTCGTCGGAGTCGAGACCGGACACGTGCCAGCCCCGCCGCCGCAGCCCGAGGGCGATCGATCCTCCGATCAACCCGGTGCCGACGACGAGCGCCCGGCGACGCGCCCCGCTGTCAGTCGGGGAGGTCATCGCGGAGCCCTTGGGCGCCGTGGAGGTAGACGTGATGGATCTCGTCCCGGGACCTGGGGGTGTACACGTGCAGGAGGACCCTGATGCATAGCGGCATGGAACCGGGCACCGCGATCTCAGCGGCGCAGAGGAGCGGCACCGCGCCGAACCCGATCTCGCGGATGGCCGTGGCAGGGAAGGTGCTCGTCACGTCGGCCGTGGCGGTGAAGAGCACGCTGACGATGTCGTCCTCGGCGAGGCCGTTGCGAGCCATGATCTCGCGCATCAGCTCCTGGGAGCGCTCCGTGACCTGGGCCACGGTGTCGGCATCGACCGTCGTTGCCCCGCGCAAGCCCCTGACCGTGAGAGCGGGTGCCATGGCGGGTCACTCTACCGGCCCGCTTCGGCTCCCTCGCTGGTCGGGGGCAGTCCGAGCCCGCCGTCCCGCGTCGGGAGGCCCGCATTGGCCGAGGCGGCCAGGGAGCGGACCTCGTCGGCACTCAGGGCGCGCCACCGGCCGGGGGGCAGAGTGGTGTCGCGCACGGGTCCGATGCGGGTGCGCACGAGGCGCAGCACGGGATGGCCGATGGCGTCGCACATGCGGCGGACCTGGCGATTGCGCCCCTCGTGGATGACGAGGCGCAGCACCCCGGGCGCCAGCACTCCCACCTCGGCCGGTGCCGTCGGGCCATCGTCGAGCTCCACGCCCTGGCGCAGGGCGCGCAGGGCCCCGGGAGAGGGGGTGCCCCCGGCCACCTCCGCCACGTACTCCTTGTCGACCCCGTGCGAGGGATGGGTGAGCAGCTGCGAGAGCGCCCCGTCGTTGGTCAGGATCAAGAGCCCCTCGGTGTGGTGGTCGAGCCGGCCCACGGCGAACACACGTGGCTCGGGAGGCACGAGTGAAATGACCGTCGGCCGTCCCTGGGGATCGTCGGCCGTCGTGATGACCCCATCCGGCTTGTTCAAGAGGTAGTAGACGAGGCCCGACGCCACGGGCACGAGCACGCCGTCGAGCTCGACCCGGACCGCCGACGGGTCGACCCGGCGGCCGAGGGCGGCCACCTCGCCGTCCACCGTGACTCGCCCGGCAGCGATCAGCTCCTCGCAGGCCCGTCTCGACCCGACCCCGGCCCGGGCCAGGACCTTCTGGAGTCGCTCGCCCTCCGAATCCTCAGGTGTCGTCGGAGGCCGCCTCGACGCCCAGGCCCAGCGCCGACTGCAGCTCGCGCTCGAAGTCGCCGGCGACCTCGGGTCCGGGCAGGAAGTCCTCCACCGCGGGTAGCTGCTCCAGCGAGTCGAGCCCGAGCCGCTCGAGGAAGAGGTCGGTGGTCCCGAACAGGGCCGGCTGGCCCGGACCCTCCGCATGGCCGATGACGGCGATGTACCCCCGCTGCTCCAGCAGCCGGGTTACCCCGTCGACGTTGACCCCTCGCAGCGCAGAGATCTGGCCCCGGGAGACCGGCTGGCGGTAGGCGACGATGGCCAGCGTCTCGAGCGCCGCGGTCGACAGGCGGTGCGAGACCTCGCGGTTGGCGAACCGCTCCACGTACGGCGCCAGGTCCGGGTGGGTCTGCAACCGGGCACCACCGGCGATGCGGGCCAGCACGAAGCCCCTGTGCTCGCTGTCGTAGGACTGCGCCAGCTCGGCCAGGGCCTCTTCCACCCGCTCGACGGGCTCCTCGAGCAGCTCGGCCAGCAGTTGGGGCGGCAGCGGCTCCACCGCCACCAGGAGGATGGCCTCGATCGTCCGGCCCAGCTCAGCACGCTCCACGGGACTCAACTCCTCACCCCTCGTAGTCGTCGACTTCGAAACCGGCCAGCTCCGCGAGCCCGCGGCCGCTCGCCACCCCGGCGAGCTCGTCGGCGGCCAGCCACGAGATGCGCAGGTCGCCGAAGGTCGTCCCCTGCCCCAGAGCCACGCGACCCATCTTGCACAGCTCGAGTAGGGCCAGGAAGCGCACGATGACCTCGATGCGGGTCCGGCAGTCCTGCACCAGCGCCCGGAACGAGCCGGCCCGGTTCGATTCGGGCATGCCGATCAGCTCGGACACCGCTTCGGACACCGAGACCGTGTCCACCGTGACGTGCGAGAGGTCGACGCGGGGCACCAGACGCTCGGCCGACCCCCGCAGGTAGGCCTGGGCCACATCCTCGGGGGTGATCCCGGCCAGCAGGTCGGGAGCGTGCACGATGAAGTCGTCGTCGAGCCCCACTTCACGGGGCACCGACCGGGACGCCTGCTCGGCCAGAGCCACGAAGACGTCGGCCGCAGCGGCGTAGGCACGGCACTCGAGCAACCGGGCCAGCAGCAGGTCGCGCTCCTCCCACCCCACGAGATCCTCGTCGTCCTCGGTTGCCTCGCGCCCGGGCAGCAGCTTCTGCGACTTGAGCTCGATGAGGATGGCTGCGACGAGCAGGAACTCCGAGAGCTGGTTGAGGTCGACCAGGTCCCGCTGATCGGACAGGACACGCACGAAGCCGTCGACCACTGGCAGCAGAGGGATGTCGAGGATGTCCACCTCGTGGGAGGACACGAGGTGGAGCAGGAGTTCGATCGGACCCTCGAAGACAGGAGTGGAGACCGCGTAGGCCACCCGTTGACGTTACCGAACCAGCCGACCTCTCCCGCGCACCCCTGCCACGGCCCGGGTCCAGCACCCGTGCGCCCTACCATGGCGCCCCATGAACAGGGTCCTGTCCGGCATCGCGCCCTCGGGGAACTTCACCTTGGGGAACTACCTCGGGGCCCTGCGGCACTGGGTGTCCCTCCAGGACGGGCACGATGCCTTCTACTGCGTCGTGGACCTCCACGCGCTGACCTCGGACATCGACCCGGCCGCCGTCCGAGCCAACACGCTCGATGCCGCCCTCAACCTCCTCGCAGTCGGGCTCGACCCTGACCGCTGCACCCTGTTCATTCAGAGCCAGGTGCCAGAACACACCCGGCTCACCTGGTTGCTCGAGTGCACCGCCACCATGGGCGAGCTCCGGCGCATGACCCAGTTCAAGGACAAGGCCCAGGGGCAGGAGGCGGTCCGGGTCGGGCTCTTCACCTACCCCTGCCTCATGGCGGCCGACATCCTCCTGTACGACGCGACGGCGGTCCCGGTGGGCAACGACCAGCGCCAGCACCTGGAGCTGACCCGCGAGGTCGCGGTCCGCTTCAACAACCGCTACGGGGAGACCTTCACGGTTCCAGAAGCCGCCATCGCCGGCACGGGCGCCCGCGTCATGGACCTGCAGCACCCCGAGCGCAAGATGTCGAAGTCCGTCGACTCGCCGCTGGGCACCGTCGGCCTGCTCGACTCCGACGACGACATCACCCGCAAGGTGCGCAAGGCGGTCACCGACACCGACGGTGAGATGCGCTACGACCGGGTGGCCAAGCCGGGCTTGGCCAACCTCCTCGACCTTCTGGCGGCCGCGACCGGGCGCACGGCGGTCGACGTGGCCGCGGGCTACGAGCGCTACGGGGACCTCAAGAACGACGTGGCGACGGCCCTCTGCGACCTGCTGCGGCCAGTGCGTGAGCGGCGCGCCCAGTTCGAAAGCGACATGCCCACCGTCCACGCAGTGCTGGCCCGCGGTGCGGCGCGGGCGCACGAGGTCGCAGCCGCCACGTACGCGCGGGCCGCGGACGCCGTGGGGCTCCTGCCCGCCGGGTCCCTCTAGATGCCGAGCACGCTGGCCCACCAGTTGTAGAGGTGGTCGAAAAGCCAGGTGAGCGGGCCATGCGGGTACAAGAAGAAGTTCAAGAGCACGAGCCCGAGGAGGATCGGCATCGTGTACTGGCGGTAGCGGAGGTAGGCCGGCCAGTACCGCGCCGGCAACAGCCGCTCAAAGAGCACGGAGCCGTCAAGGGGCGGGACGGGGATGAGGTTGAAGGCACACAGGCCGACATTGACGAGGCTGGCGTAGAAGATGATCTGGGCGCCGGTCGAGAAGGCCCCGGATGAGAGCACACTGGCCCGGAAGAAGTGCACGAACACGACCCCGAAGATCGCCGCCAACAGAGCGTTCATCATGGGTCCGGCCAGCGAAACGAGCACGCCCTGGTTGCGCGGGCTGCGCAACCTCGACGTATTCACCGGCACCGGCTTGGCCCATCCGAAGAAGCCAACGGAGCCCAGGGACAAGAGCGCGGGAACGATGAGCGTCCCGACCGGGTCGACGTGCACAACCGGGTTCAGGCTGAGCCGCCCAGCCCGTTTCGCCGTGTCGTCCCCGAATGCGTTGGCCACCCACCCATGCGTCACCTCGTGCAGGATGATGGAAGGCACCAGGACACAGAAGATGATGATCTCCTGCTCTTTGATGTTGTGGTGCACAACCAGGGCGATGACGAACAGAACCCCGGCCGCGATCCACAGCGTGCGCTTGGTCCGCTCATCCATCGGGCGCCTCCCCGAGGAGGCACCGGGCGTCCGCACCTAGTGCTTGGCGGCGTCGACGATGCAGAGGCGGGCTGCGGGCATGGCCTCGAGGCGGGCTGCCCCGATCGGCTTCCCGCACACCTCGCAGTTGCCGTAGGTGCCACTCTCCTGGCGCTTGATGGCGGCCTCGACCTCGTCGAGGGCCTCACGGAGCTCGGTCGCGAGACGCTCCGCCTCGCCGCGCTCCGCCGTCACCTGGCTGGAGTCGGCGAAGTTCGAGTCGTAGTTGAGGCCACTCCCCTGGTCAGCGAAGCCGAGCTCTTTCAGCTGGGCCTGAAGACCAGCCTGCTCGTTGCGCAGCAGGGCGGCGAAATCGATGTCGGCGGTCTCCGCCGGGGGGGCCTCGTTCGGCATGCGCTCATGCTACGCGGTCCCTCCCCCCCTTTGTTCCCGCTCGGGGGTGTGCTCCCTCGTAGGCCCGCCTGAGGTGTTCGGGCGACACCTTGGTGTAGCGCTGGGTGGTGGCGATGGAAGCATGCCCCAGGAGCTCCTGGACGACCCGTACGTCAGCCCCCCGGGCCAGCATGTGGGTGGCACACGAATGCCGCAGCACGTGAGGGCTCACCTTCTCCTCGAGCCCCACCCGGGCGGCGTACTTCTTGACCACCCCGAAGACCCCCACCCTGGAGAGCCGCCCCCCCCGCGCGTTGAGAAAGACGGCCTCAGCATCACTGCGGCGTCGCCACTTCTTCGGCTCGAGAAGGGGCCGGCCCTGGCCCGAGAGCCAGTCGGCCAAGGCGGCACGGGCGAGGCGGCCCAGGGGCACGACCCGCTCCTTGTCACCCTTCCCGAGGACACGGACCAGGGGCAGGTCCGCCGACTCCATCGCGCCGGCGACGTCGCCCACGTTGAGCCCCACGACCTCACTCACGCGGGCCCCCGTTCCGTAGAGCACCTCGAGGAGGGCTCGGTCGCGCAGCACGATCGGCCCCGTTCCGACGACCGAGCCGAGGAGGCGTTCCGTCTCCTCCTCGCTCAGCGCCTTCGGCAGGAGGTCGGTCACGGAGATGGACGGCAGATCGAGGGTGGGGTCGTCGCCGCGCAGGCCCTCCTCGACGAGAAAGCGATGAAAGCCGCGGATGCTCGAGTGCGCCCGGGCCACCGAGGCCGCGCCGTGGGTCTGGCGCAACGAGGCGAGGTACGCCGCTACGTCTGCTGAGGATGCGGCGTCGATCGCCCTACCGCTCCGGGCCTCCAGATCCTCCTCGTAGGCCGCCAGGTCGCGTCGGTACGCCGCCAGCGTGCGGGGCGACCGCCCCCGCTCCACCTCGAGCCAGGACAGGAACTCCTCGGCACCCCGCGGCAGTGCCGCCGTCACGGCAGGCGGCCGGTGGCGGCCAGGCGCTGGCGTGCCATGTAGAGCCCCAGCACCGTGGTCTCGTCCATCAAGGTCCCGCCGGCCACCAGGTTGTCGAGATCGGCGAGGCGGACGGTCTCGACGGTCATGTACCTCTCCTCGATCCCCTCCGGCCGGCTCTCACAGGCCGACAGCCCGGTGGCGAGGAAGATCGTCGTGTGCTGGTCGCTCACGCCCGGTGTGTTCCAGGTGCCGATCAGGAACTCCCAGTGCGCCGCCTCCAGTCCGGCCTCCTCGGCCAGCTCGCGACGCCCCGTGGCCTCCAGCGACTCGTCGCCCTTGTCGCGGGTCCCGGCCGGGATCTCGAGCACGAGGGCGTCGACGGCTGCCCGGTACTGGCGCACGAGCGACACCGTGCCGTCCTGGTGGACGGGCACGACCGTGACGGCACCGGGGTGGCGGACGACGAAGCGGTCGAAGGGCTCGCCGCCCGGGTCGAGGAGATGGAAACGATCGACCCGGAACAGCCAGGCCCGGAGGAGCTCCTCCTCCGAGACGCGGCGGAACCCGGGCACCGCCTAGGTGACGGCGTCGAGGTCGAGCAGATGCGGCTCTCGTCCGTCCGCCCGCTCGAGTGCCGCCGCCACCAGCGCGCGGAACAAGGGGTGGGCCCGGTCGGGCCGGCTCTTGAATTCGGGGTGCGCCTGCGTGGCGACCCAGTACGGGTGGTCCTCGAGCTCAACGAACTCGACCAGCCGCCCGTCGGGCGAGCTCCCCGAGCACACCAGGCCGACCGCCTCGAGCCGTGACTTGTAGCGGTTGTTGAATTCGAACCGGTGGCGGTGCCGCTCGGTCACGCCCAGGGTGCCGTAGGCCTGGGCCACATTGGAGTCCGGCAGCAGGACCGCCTGATACGAACCGAGCCGCATCGTCCCGCCCTTGTCCGTGATCTCGGTCTGATCGGGCATCAGGTCGATCACCATGTGGGGCGAGAGGCTGTCGAACTCCCGCGAGTTAGCGCGCTCCAGCCCGGCCAGGTCACGGGCCACCGAGATGACCATTACGTGCAGACCGAGACAGAGTCCCAGGCAGGGAATGCCGTGGTCGCGGCTGTAGCCGGCAGCGGCGACCATGCCCTCGATCCCCCGCTCGCCGAATCCACCGGGGATGACGATGGCGTCGAGCCCTCGCAGCCGGTCGGTGCCGAGCAGATCCGGCACGAGCTCGGCGTCGATCCAGTCCAGTTCCACCTCGGCGCTGTGGTGGAAGCCTGCGTGGCGCAACGCCTCGACGACCGACATGTAGGCGTCGGGCATGTTGACGTATTTGCCGACGATCCCAACCTTGACGCGACGTGTGAGCGACTCGACGCGCCCCACGAGCCCCTCCCATTCGGAGATGTCGATCCGGTGGGTGGCGTCGTCGATGCCGAGCGTGCGGCACACGTAGGTGTCAAGCCCCTGCTCGTGGAGCACGAGCGGGATCTCGTAGATGCTCGGAGCGTCCACCGCAGAGATGACCGCGTCGATGGGGACGTCACACTGCAGCGAGATCTTGCGCTTCAGCCCCTCGGAGATGGGCTTGTCGCTGCGGCAGACGATGACGTCGGGCTGGATACCGCGGCTGCGCAACTCGGTCACCGAGTGCTGCGTCGGCTTGGTCTTCTGCTCGCCCGACACGAGGTAAGGCACCAGGGTGAGATGGACGTAGCACACGTTGTCCCGGCCGATGTCCCGGCGGAACTGCCTGATGGCCTCGATGAAGGGCACGATCTCGATGTCGCCGACGGTGCCGCCGATCTCGACGATGACGATGTCGACATCCTCGTCGGCCAGGCGCCGGATGCGGTCCTTGATCTCGTCGGTGACGTGCGGGATGACCTGCACGGTCCGGCCGAGGAAGTCACCGCGGCGCTCCTTCTCGATGACCGAGCGGTAGATGCCCCCGGTCGTGGTGTTGGAGCGCTTGGAGAGGTTCTCGTCGATGAACCGCTCGTAGTGGCCGAGGTCGAGGTCGGTCTCGCCGCCGTCCTCGGTGACGAACACCTCTCCGTGCTCCCCGGGGTTCATCGTCCCAGGGTCGACGTTGATGTAGGGGTCGAGCTTGCACATCGTCACCCGCAGACCCCGGCACTTGAGGAGCCGGCCCAGCGACGAGGCCGTGAGGCCCTTCCCGAGCGAACTCGAGACTCCGCCGGTGACGAAGATGAACTTGCTCACGCCGCCTTCGGCACGCCGAGCATCACTTCACGTGATCGGTGCACCCGACCACGATAATCGAACACGGCGGAACGCGCGGTGGACTACCCCGCATGCGAGACATGGAGCAGCTCGCGGGCGTGCGCGCGGGCCACGTCGCTGCCGGGATGCCCCGAGAGCATCCGTGACAGTTCGGTGACGCGGTCCTCGCCGGACACCGAGAGTGCGGTCGTCACGGTGCGACCCCGGGACTCCTGTTTGACCACGCTGATCTGCGCGTCCGCCCGCGACGCCACCTGGGCGAGGTGGGTGACGACCAGCACCTGACGCTGCCGGGCCACCTCGTGGAGGGCTTCCCCGAGCGCGAGGGCGGCGGCACCGCCCACCCCGGCGTCGACCTCGTCGAAGACCATCGTCTGCGGTCCGCCCGGCCCGACCAGCCGGATGGCGAGCATGGCCCGGGCCAGCTCACCGCCCGACGCGGCCCGGGCGAGCGGTTGCGGCGGTTCCCCGACGTTGGCTCCCAGGGCCAGCTCCACGGGCTCCCCCGTCCCCTCGGGGGCCACCCGCACCTCCAGGCGGGCGCCCGCCATGGCGAGCGAGGCCAGGCGCTCACCGATCAGCCGGCCGAACTCCCCGGCGGCACGGGCCCGCACCGAGCGCACAGCCGCCTCCGCCTCCGCCAGATCGGCGCGGCGAAGCCCGTGCTCGGCCTGCAGCCGGGCCGCCTCGCCCGCAGCGTCCTGCAGCGCGGCGAGCCGTGCGGCCCCCTGCCGGGCGTAGGCCATCACGGCGCCCAGGTCATCGCCATACTTGCGCCGGAGCTCGGCCAACAGCCGCCGGCGCTCCTGCACCTCCCCCAGGCGCTGTGGGTCGTCCTCCCACCCCTCGAGCTCGTCCCGCAGCGAGCGCGCCAGGTCGGAGAGGTCGACGGCGGCGGCGGCCACGCGCTCGCGGTAGAGGTCGAACGCCTCGCGCCCGGACAGCGCGCCGTCGGCGCGTCCGAGCAGGTCGAGGGCGCCGCCTTCGCCCGCGGCGGGCTCGATGAGCTCGAGCGCCTCCAGCGCGGCCTCGCGATATGCCCCCGCATCGGCCAGGCGATCCTCCTCGCGGCGCAGTGCCGTCTCCTCGTCGGGATCCTCGAGGTGGGCGGCTGCGACTTCGTCGACCTGGTAGCGCAGGACGTCAGCCTCACGGGCGCGCTGCTGCTCGTCGCCCCCGAGACCGGCCAGGGCTTCGTCGAGCGCCCGCAGCTGGCTCCGCACGGCGCGCAGGCGGCTCAGGTCCGTGCCGGCGAAGGCATCGAGCACGTCGCGCTGGGCCGCGGCGGCGATCAAGGCCCGGTGCTCGTGCTGCCCGTGGATCTCGACCAGTTCGGCTGCGGCCTCCCCCAGGGCTCCCACCGGCGCCATGCGCCCGTCGACCCAGGCCTTGGACCGCCCCTCGGCGGGCACCGAGCGGGCAAGGACCACCTCCCGCTCGTCGGCGCCGTCACCGACCACGAACCGGGCCTCGACGAGCGCCTCGGCGGCGCCGGCGCGCACCACACCCTGGTTGGCGCGTCCCCCGAGGACCAGCTGCAGCGCCTCCACGACGAGCGTCTTGCCCGCCCCGGTCTCGCCGGTGAGCGCGGTCATGCCGGGGCCGAACTCGATGGTCAGGTCCTCGATCACGCCCAGGTCGCGGACGTGCAGGTCGGTCAGCACGGCATCATCTCTCGTCCCGCTGGGCCAGGAGCCGGAAGCGCAGGATGGTGCCGAAGGTGTGCGGCTCGTTCCGGACCACCCGTACGGGGCGCGCCGCGACCGTGCAGGTGACCGTGGCACCTGGCTTCAGCCGCCCGATGTCCTGCCCGTCGATGACGAGCGCCCCCGTCCGGTCCGGACGGATCTCCACCCTGACCTCCTGCTCGTCGGTGAGGACGAGACTGCGGTCGAGCGAGAAATGGGGCGCTACAGGCGTGACGACCATGGCGCGCAGGGTGGGCGCCAGGATCGGCCCACCGGCGGAGAGGTTGTAGGCCGTCGAGCCGGTGGGCGTGGCGATGATGAGGCCGTCGGCCGAGTAGGTCAGTGCGTCCTCGCCGTCGATGCAGGTGGCCAGGCGCACCGTGTGGCCGAAGTCGATCTTCTCGATCACCACCTCGTTCAGCGCGAGCAGAGTCGAGACATCATCACCGATCGAACGGTCCGAGATGCACACCTCGAGCGCGCAGCGCCCCTCGATGGCGGCTGTCCCGTCGAGCACCTTGGTGAGGGCGCCGCGGACCTGCTCGGGCACGAGATCGGGCAGGTAGCCGAGGCGCCCGAAATTGACGCCGAGGACCGGCACGTCCTCCGCCGCCGCCAGGCGTACCACGCGTAGGAAGGTGCCGTCCCCGCCCATGCTGACCGCGACGATGCTTCCGGCCAGGTTGACAGCATCGAGGTCGAGCTCGACGCCGGCCTCGCTCACCCGGTCGGGACCGCTGAAGCGGAGGATGCGAGCCACATCCCCCCGCTCGGTGAGCCACGTGCCGGTGTCGGTGGCGAGCGCCAGTGCGTCGGGGCGGTCCGGATGGACCAGGAAGGTGACGGTCGCCATCGGGCGAGGACGGCTCAGCCGGCCAAGTTGGCCGGGGGCAGGTGACCCTCCGCCTCCGACACGGCGGCGGAGAGCAGGGCGGCGGCGGCGTCCGCGTCACAACCGGGCACGCCCTTGCGGGCGTGCAGCAGGAATTCCACGTTGCCCGAGGCGCCGGTCAGGGGGGAGGCCATCGCCCCCATGATGCCGGTTCCGGCGTCATGGAGCGCGGACACCACTCCCTCGAGCGCGCCCAGCCAGACCTCCGGGTCCCGCACCACGCCCTTGCCCCTGGAGACGGCGACACGACCCGCCTCGAACTGCGGCTTGACCAGGAGGACGAGGTCGGCGTCCGCCGCAGAGACCGGCCCGGCGAGGGCGGGGATCACGCTGCGCAGGGAGATGAACGAGAGGTCGGTGACGACCAGTGGGCACGGCTCGTAGGCCGGGTCGGCGGCGCACAGGTCGGCCGTGGTCAGCGTCCGGGCATTGGTGCGCTCGAGGACCGTGACGCGCTCATCCGCGCGCAGGGTGGGGTGCAACTGGCCATGACCCACGTCGACCGCGTACACGTGCGCGGCGCCACGCTGGAGCAGGCAGTCGGTGAACCCGCCCGTCGACGCTCCGGCATCGAGGACCCGCCGGTCGGAGACGGGGACGGGGAAGCGGGTGAGGGCCGCATCGAGCTTCAGGCCTCCACGGCCGACGAAGAGCGACGGAGGGCCGAGCAGGACGACCGGCTCGTCGGGCGCAACGAGGCGCGCCGCCTTCTCCGCGGCTGCGCCAGAGACGAGGACGGTGCCGGCGGCGATCGCCACCTGGGCCTCCTGCCGGGTCGGGAAGAGGCCCCGTCGCACGAGCTCGGTGTCGAGCCGGCGGCGGGCCCCGGCACTCAGCTGGCGGCCCTCTTGTCCTTGTCCGACTTCTTGGCGGAGGACTTCTTTTGGGTCGTCGAGTGCGAAGCCGACGACTTGCCCGGGCCCTTCTTGGTGGACTTCCTCGTGTTGCGCCGGGTCGGTGTCACCTTCTTGGCGGCTGCACTGACGCCCTTGGCCGTCTTGGTGGCCTGCTGGGTGACGCCCTTGGCCGTCTTGGTGGCCTGGGTGGTGACGCCCTTGGCCGTCTTGGTGGCCTGGGTGCCGACGCCCTTCGCGGTCTTGCCGGCCTGTTGGGTCACGCCCTTGGCGGTTTTGCTGGCCTGCTCTGTGACATCCTTGGTGGCGGTGCGCCCGGCCTTGGCGGACTTCTTCAGGATTTCGGCCACCTGGTTGGCGATGGATTCGAGGGACTTCGCGTCGATCCGGTCCAGCTGCGTCGCCACCTCGTGACGCACCAGCTCGAGCACCTGCTCGCTCGTCTTCCGGCTCCGCTCCACCAAGTTGTCGACCCATTCCTGTGCCTGGCTGCGCTGGATGTCTCCGGCGTTCACCAATTCTCGCACGATTTCCTCGGCCCGGCCACGGCTGACCTGCCCGAGGACGGTTCCCGCGTCGAGGTACTTGCGAATACGCTCATTGCTAGCCATTGAACAAGAGTATCTCAAGTGCTAGCTGATAGCAAGCACTTGATTCACGTCCCGCCGAGGGCCTGCCGGACGAGGGTCGCCAGGTCCGGGGCCACTACCGCCCGGTGGGCGTCGGCAGGCACGTGCCCCTCCCTGGTGACCCCGGAGAGCACCAGGGCGAAAGGGATGCGGAGTTGCGCGGCCAGCGCCCCGTCGGTGGACGGGCGGTCCCCCACCATGGCACGGAGCTGACCGTGCGGCACGCGGGCGGCTATGGCCTCCGCGGTCGGCCGGTGGGGCTTGCCGGCCACCTCCGGCGTGGCCTCGGCCGCCGTGGACACCGCAGCCAGGATGGCGCCGGCTCCGGGGATCAGCCCGTCGGGCGTGGGGAAGGTCGGATCCTCGTTGGTGCCGATGAAACGGGCCCCGCCCCGCACCGCAGCGGCGGCACGGGCTACGTCGTCGTAGGTGAACGTGCGCGTAAGGCCCACCACGACCGCGTCGGCCGGCCCCTCGGGCACCACCAGGACACCGCGGGCGGCCAGCGCCTCGAGCACACCGTCGGCCCCCAGCACCACCGCGCGGCAGCCGGTCGCCAGCATGCCCGCGGCCACGTCGGCTGAGCTGAGGAGATCGCCGTCCTCCGCGGTGATGCCGCAGTGGGCCAGGTGCCGGTGCAATTCGGCCCGCGTCGGCGCGGAGTTGTTGGTGGCGAACAGCACCCGCACCCCCGCGCCCCGCAACCGAGCCACCGCCTCGTCCACGCCGGGGATCGGTCGCCCAGTGAGCCACACCACGCCATCGAGGTCGATGACCCAGGTCCCCCCGGGCGGTGGCGGCCACATCGGTGCCGAGGCTAACCGCCGTCCCCAGACTCGACCGCCGTGGCACGAGCTGACCTCCGGGGGGTCACTCCTTACCCCAGAGTCAATGGACCAAGATGGTGGGGTGCCCGAGCCCCAGGACGTGGAGGTGCCGGCGCACTCCGTCGAGCGGCTGGGTCGCCTCATCGGGCCCGAGCGCTACGCGGCGCTCCGGGAGGCGGCGAACGGGGCACTGCAGTCGCTCGGTCCGGCCAGGGTGTGGAACATCAGCTCGACCGCGCACGGTGGCGGGGTGGCCGAGATGCTCCGACTGCTCTGCGGCTACGCCAAGGATGCCGGCGTCGACACGCGGTGGTTGGTGATTGATGCCGACCCCGAGTTCTTCGCCATCACGAAGCGGCTGCACAACCGCCTCCACGGCGCGGCCGGCGACGCTGGCGACCTCGGGCCCCGCGAGGCCGCTCACTACGAGGCCGTGCTCGACGCCAATGTCGACGCAATCGACGGGCGGATCCATCGCGACGACATCGTCTTCCTGCACGACCCCCAGACGGCGGGTCTGGCGAACCGTCTGATCGGGTACGGCGTGCGCGTCGCCTGGCGGTGCCACATCGGGTCGGACCGCACGAACGCGTTCACGGAGGAGGCGTGGAGCTTCCTGCAGCCCCACTTGACCCACTGCCGCACGTTCGTCTTCTCGCACGCCGCCTTCGTGCCCGCTCGACTGGCCGGCGCCGACGTGTGGATCATCGAGCCGTCCATCGACCCCCTGTCCGCCAAGAACCGCACCCTGCCTCGGGCCCGCGTCGCCGACCTCCTGGCGCGGATCGGGTTGCTCGAGGGAGCCCGGGACGAGCGGGCGCCGGCGGTGATGGGGGGCGCAGGACCGTTCTCGCCCGGCGACCCTCTCGTCGTGCAGGTCTCGCGCTGGGATCACCTGAAGGACATGCAGGGAGTCCTGCGCGGCTTCGCCGACGGGCTCGCGGGTCGCACCGATGCGCGGCTCGCGCTGATCGGGCCGGCGGTCGATGGCGTGAGCGACGACCCTGAGGGCACCCGGGTCCTCGAAGAGTGCTTCGACGTGTGGCACGCGCTCCCTCGTCGAACCCGCGACGCCATCCGCCTGGTCACCCTCCCGATGGACGATCCCCTGACCAATGCCGTCATGGTGAACGCCGCCCAGCGGCATGCCACCGTCGTGGTGCAGAAGAGCTTGCAGGAAGGGTTCGGTCTCACGGTGACCGAGGCCATGTGGAAATCCAGGCCCGTGGTGGCGTCCGCCGTCGGCGGCATCGTCGGCCAGATCCCCCCGGGGGCAGGCATCCTCCTCGAAGACCCCAGCGACCTCGACGCGTTCGGTGAGACGCTGGCCACCCTGCTGGCTGATCCGGCGGAGATGGCATCCATGGGACGACGGGCCCGGCGCCACGTCCGCCAGCACTTCCTGAGCGACCGCCACCTCGTCGACTACGCGCGCCTGCTGGCGCACATGACCGGCCTCCCTGGAATCTCCTAGACCGGGGCCACTGACTGGGCGATCAGCCGCCCCGTGACCTCGTCGGGGTGGATGCGGATCAGCGTGTGGCGCTCGCCGCCCGCCCATGGCACGAGCCCCAGCGCGACCAGCTCGACGACCTCGTCAGGGTCGTCCACGGGTCGCGTCGGTCCGGTCACCAGCACGCTCCAGCCCTCGCTCATGGACTCGTCGACGCGGTCGATCTGGAAGCTCACCCGGACCTGTCCCACGAAGTGCTCGGCCTGTTCCGCGGTCGTGCTGACGATCACGTCTCCCTGGCTGACGACGTAGTTCATCGGGTGTGCGACGGTGCCCCGGGGTGACACGAAGACCAGCCGCCCGACGCCCCCGGCCCGCAGGTGTGCCTCGCATTGCTCCGAAGTGAGCTCCGTCAGTTCGGGATGCCGGCCTGCCCGGCCGCGCCCCGTGGGCCGGTCCACCCGCCCGCCGTAGAGCTCCTCGGGCGTGGACTCGAGTGCGAGCGCCAAGAGGAGCATGGTGCCCGTGCTGAGGCGGCCCCCCGTGCTCTCCTCGAAGTAGCGGAGGTAGCCCGGATCGATGCCCGCCTTCGACGCCACCTCCTCGATGCTCCTGCCCAGCTCGGTACGCCGCCGTGCGACCCGCCGGGCCAGGTCCCCGGTATGGTCCGCCGGGACGTCGGCTGGTTGGTCGGCCGGTCCGTCGGGTGCGCTCACCGCCGTATTCTCATCCGGCTGGCGGCCTGACACCAACAGCGTTCAGGTCTCGTCCCAGGGCGGGCGGAGGGCAAGCGAGCAGGCGGCGTCACGCTGCGTCACCAGGCCGACGACACAGTCCCCCTCCAGGACGGGCAGACAGGCCCGGTGGTGGCGGCACATGACGGACATCGCCTCGTCGACGGCGGCATCGACATCGAGCCCCAGCACGTCGTCCGGCTGGGCGAACTCGGACAGGCTCACCTGACGGGGGTCGAGGCCCCGGGCGACCACCCTGACCACGATGTCGCGGTTGCTCACCGATCCGGCCAGGCGACCGTCGGAGAGGCAGAGCGGAATCGACTCCTCGCTACGGGCGGCCAGGAGGCAGGCTGCGTCGGCCGCAGAGTCGGTGGTCCGGAGCAGCTCGATGTCGCACCGCATGACGTCGCGGACGGTCCTCATCACGATCTCCCACTGCGGGCCCGCTCTCACCCGCGCACCGCCCCATACCCCGCTCCCGATGGTTCAAACGGCCTGCCGCAAGAAGGGCTGTTCAGCCCGGCGGTGCCGTCACGTCACGACCGTCGAGATTCCCCTTGCCCCACGGCCAGGAGCGAACATATGTTCGTAGGCCATGGAGCGCCAGTACGAGCTGGAGTCGCTGCGCCGCTCGCTGGCCATGCTGCGCCCGGGTGCCCCGGCCCTGGACCGCGAGGAGGCGATGAGGTTGGTCCGAGAGCTCCAGGACCTGGAGCGGCAGCTGCGCACGCTGCGGGAGGGCCTGCAGCGGCTGCTGGCCGAGGCCGGCTGAGGCGTCCTCTCAGCTGAGGGCGATGAGGTTCGTCGGGTCGGCCAGGATCTCACCGACCGCCCCGAGGAAGAGTGACGCCGTCCGCCCGTCAACGAGACGGTGGTCGAAGGCCAGACTGAGCACGACGACGTCGCGCAACGCCACCTCGCCCCCGAATTCCCAAGGGCGACGGTGCACGGTGCCGACGGCCAGGATGGCGGCCTCCCCGGGATTGAGGATCGGCACACCAGCGTCGACCCCAAAGACGCCGACGTTGGTGACCGTGATCGTTCCGCCGCTGAGGTCAGCGGGCGTGCAGCGCGCCGCGCGGGCGCGGTCCGTCAGGTCGGCCAAGGCTCCGGTCAACTCGCGTAACTCCATGTCCTGCGCGTCCTTGATGGTGGGCACGACAAGGCCCAGCGGGCCGGCCACGGCCACCCCCAGGTTGACGTAGTGCTTCGTGACCACTTCGGAGGTGGCGTCGTCCCATGACGAGTTGAGCGCGGGATGGTCGCGCAGTGCGAGCACCATGGCCCGGGTCACGACGGCGAGCACCGTGACGTGCAGACCCTCGAAGTGCCGGTTCTGGCGGAGGCGCTCGACCAGCTCCACGGTCGGCGTGACGTCGATCGTCAAGAAGACGCACGCCTGCGGCGCCGTTGCAATGCTGCGGACCATCGCCTCGGCCATGTGCTTGTGGACGCCGCGCACGGGTGCCCGCGACTCGCGGCCGGGCGCTGACGGCGAGGACCGGACCACAGATGCCGCTCCCGCCAGGTGCGCCGCGAGGTCGTCGCGCGTGATGATGCCGCCCTGGCCGTGCCCGGTGACGTCGGCCAGGTCGACGCCCTTCTGGCGTGCCATGAAGCGCACGGGTGGTGCGGCCAGCGGGCGCGAGCCACCGTACGCCGGCTCTGCCGGGCCCCGGTCCCGATGGGCCCGGCGGTTCCGCCGGCGACTGGGTGGTGCGTCCGAGGGCCCGTAGCCGACCAGCATGGGCACCTTCTCCCCTGCCCCATCCGTCCCAGTGGTGGCGATGGCGATCAGTGGGGATCCCACGGCGACCGTCTCACCGGCGTCCGCCAGGACCTCGACCACGGTCCCCGCAAAGGGGCTGGGCAGCTCCACCACCGCTTTCTCGGTCTCGACTTCGACCAGGGCCTGGTTCAGCGCCACCTCGTCGCCGGCGACGACGTGCCAGGACACGATCTCGGCCTCGGTCAGGCCCTCCCCCAGGTCGGGCAAGAGGAAGTGTCGGACGCCGCTCACGCCTGCAGGCACCGGTCAACCTCATGGAGGATCCGGTCGGCGTCAGGAAGGTAGTGATGCTCCAGTCTCGAGGGCGGGTACGGCGTCGCGAAGCCACCCACCCGGCGTACCGGGGACTCGAGATGGTAGAAGCAGCGCTCGGAGACCCGGGCCGCGATCTCCGCTCCGAGGCCGCAGAACACGGACGCCTCGTGGGCCACCACCAGCCGGCCCGTCTTGCGGACCGACGCCTCGATCGTGTCGAAATCGATCGGCGAGAGAGACCGGAGATCGATCACCTCGATGGACGTCCCCTCCTCGTTCCCTATCCGGGCCGCGTCGAGCGCCGTCGCGACCATCGGGCCGTAGGCGGCGATCGTCGCGTCGATCCCCTCGACGATCACCCGGGCCTGGTGCAGCGGCATGCCGGACAGCGGCGAGGCGTCGTCGACTTCGTCTCTCTCCCAGTAGCGGCGCTTCGGCTCGAAGAAGATGACGGGATCGTCGGACGCGATGGCCTGTTGGATCATGCGGTGCCCGTCGCCCGCACTGCTCGGCGTCACCACGCGCAGCCCGGCCGTGTGGGCGAAGTAGGCCTCCGGCGACTCGGAGTGGTGCTCGACCGCACCGATGCCGCCCCCGTAGGGCACCCGGATCGTGACCGGCATCGCCACCCGACCCTCGTTGCGGTGACGCAGCTTCGCCACCTGCGAGACGATCTGGTCGAAGGCCGGGTAGACGAATCCGTCGAACTGGATCTCGCACACGGGCCGGTAGCCACGCATGGCCAATCCCACGGCCGTGCCGACGACACCGGACTCGGCGAGCGGGGTGTCGATGACGCGGCGGTCACCGAAGTCCCGCTGCAGGCCCTCGGTGACCCGGAACACGCCACCGAGCTTGCCAATGTCTTCGCCCATCAACACGACCTTGGGGTCACGCTCCATCGCCTGGCGCAGGCCGGCGTTGAGCGCCTTGCCCAACGACATGATGGCCTTCACGACTCCAGTGTGGCCAGGTAGGCCACGTAGGCCTCCCGCTCCTCTTCGAGCAGAGGGTGCGCTCCGGCGTAGACGTGTTCGAACAACGCGTCGAGCGGCGGATCGGGCAGCGCCAGGCACCCCCGGCGCAGTCGGGCCGCCGCGTCCTCCGCCGAGGCGGTGGCGGCATCCTCGAACCGGTCGTCTGCGAGACCCTCGGCCCGGAGCAACGCGCGCAGCCGCGCCAGCGGGTCCTTCACCCGCCACGCCTCCTCCTCGTGGTGGGAGCGGTAGCGGGTGGGGTCGTCCGACGTCGTGTGAGGTCCCATCCGGTAGGTGACGGCCTCGATCAGCGTCGGACCCTGGCCCGCGTAGGCGCGGGCGAGGGCGAACCGGGTGGCTGCCAGGACGGCCAGGACGTCGTTGCCGTCCACCTGGATGCCGGGGATGCCGTAACCCTGACCGCGCTCGGCGATGGAGGCGTGCGACTGCAGGCGCACGGGCTCCGAGATCGCCCATTGGTTGTTCTGGCACACGAAGACGACCGGCACCATGTAGCTGGCGGCGAAGCCGAAGGCCTCGGCGACGTCACCCTCGCTCGAGGCGCCGTCACCGAAGTAAGCCACGGCAGCCGACCTCGCGCCATCGAGCGTGATGCCCAGCGCGTAGCCGGTGGCGTGAAGGGCCTGGGACCCGACGATGATGGCGGGTGTTGCGATCCCGAAGTCCGCGGGCTCCCAACCGGAGAGCGCGGTCCCGCGCCAGAGCCGCAGCATGGCCACGGGGTCGACGCCGCGGCAGTAGGCCACGCCGTGCTCGCGGTAGCTCGGGAACACGAAGTCGTCAGGCTGGAGCGCGCGGGCGGAGCCGACCTGAGCCGCCTCCTGGCCCAGCAGTGGGGCCCACAGGCCCAGTTCGCCCTGGCGCTGCAGCGCCATCGCCTCGGCATCGATCCGGCGGACGACCGCCATGTCGGTGTAGAGATCGCGCAGTTGTTCGGCCCCCAGGTCGGCGACGAGTTCCCAGTAGGGGCAACCCACCGTCCGCTGCCCGTCCACCGAGATCAGCTGGACGAGGCCGTCGAACCCCATCCACTCGGCGAACCGCGCCTCCGG
>Ga0310038_10000670_pt1 | contig 27784 bp, 27 predicted proteins | sample Sb_taG_6_FD_200461 | JGI IMG/M metagenome (GOLD analysis project Ga0310038, IMG submission 200461) | Peat soil microbial communities from Weissenstadt, Germany - Sb_50d_4_PS metaG (v2) (version 2) | ecosystem: Environmental > Terrestrial > Soil > Wetlands > Peat | place: Germany: Weissenstadt... | reverse complement strand
ACGATCAATGTGCACGACGCTCCTCGAGCGAGCGTTTAGTATTCCTGAAAGCAGCTTCGCTCGGCATTGCAGCACGTGGCCATCGATGCTTCCGCGCCATCCGGTCCCAGTCCCTTGGAGGTTTGCACGCACCAAAAATCAACTTGGCCGGATTGGTAATCGGGGTCGTTCTCGAAACCTTCGCCGTACACGACCATGGATTTGCAGCAAAGATATATGCAGCGGGTACGATTGGTCGGCGCTGTATCAGCCATGCTGATTCCTCCCCTCGCGGGCGGAGTTCCTTGCCTCAATGCTTGGGCCCTTCGTCCTGGGAGCCTGCTGAAAAAGGGGTCTGACCCCCTACGAAGCTTCACTGATTTCCTGCTTTCTTGGGGATCTGTCGCCATTCGTGGAAGGGGTCAGACCCCTTTTTCAGCAGGCTCCCAGGGTACGGAGCCTAGACTTCCCAGTACTTTTTCTGACCGGCAGCAGTCAGAATGGCCCGTTTCACCGCCACCTCGATGAGCTTGACTTTGTAGCCGTTCTGAGCAAGCGGGTTGGCACCTGCAGTGGCTGCCGCACCAGCGGCTGCGGCCGACTCCTCGTTCACTTCTTTTCCTTCCAGGGCACCGGCTGCCGCCTCAGAAATGCGCGGCATCGGCGCTACGTGGCCTAGTACAACCTTCGCCTTGGACGCTCGGCCGCCTTCCAGGTAGAAGGCTACGGCAGCTTGAACGAGGGGCCAATCGTACGCTTGTTTATGGCGGACCTCGTAGCTGGCATTTTTCGGCGCCAACGCCTGGCCGTCGTCCTTCTTCTGAGGCAAGGAGAACTGGACAGACAATACCAGTTCATTGGGTGACAGCTTATGCTCGCGCTCGACCGCGGTGGAGGGCGCATGGAAGAACCTGTCGAGCTCGACAATGCGCCGGCCCTGCGCTCCGATTATCTCGGCGGTCGCCCCCAGGGCGATCAGGACCGGGGCCAGGGTCGAGGGACTAACAATCACGCATTGGTGTCCCTTCGTGAATATCGCGTGATAGCGGTTATCCCCGTCCAGCGCGAAACACTTCTCGCCTCCTTTGAGAAGGCAATTGACATGCTCGTCGCGGAAATACCAGCAGCGGTTGCGCTGGCATAGGTTGCCGCCAAGCGTGCCCATGTTGCGAATTTGCGGTCCGCCGATGGCGCCGGCAGCGGTTGTCAACGCGGGGAATAGCTCCCGGAGGACCGGGTGCTCCGCGATGGCGGCCAGTTTGACGCCGGCACCGATCTTGATCTGCTGCCCGTTGCGGTCGGCCTGGATCGCCGAGAACTCCCCGCTTTCAAGAGCGCCGACGCTGACGACCTTGTCCGGCTGGGCAATGTACTCCTTTTGCAGGTCGAGCAAGTCGGTCCCGCCCGCAAGCAACTCGGCCGTTCCCCACTTGGCGTCTAGCAAGCCGACCGCGTCCTCGGCCCGTGTCGGCCGGTAATAAGTGAAGTTTTTCATGGTCAAGCATTCCCTTTCTTGGCGAGGGCAGCCAGCACGTTTTGCGGGGTGAAAGGTGCAAAAGGAACGCGTACCCCAATCGCGTTGTGAACCGCATTGCTGATCGCTGCACAAGTCGAAATCGTCGGCGGTTCCCCAATGCCGATCACGCCGCGCTCGGGCATGTCATGCATGTGGACGATGATCTTGGGCATGTCGACGATGCCGCCGAGTTTGTAAAACTCCATGTCGGGGTTAACCTGCCTGCCGGTATGCCGGTCGAAGATGTTCTCTTCGAAGAGGGCATAGTTCACGCCCATGATGACGCCGCCGGCCACCTGCGATTCGCAGGTCAGTTTGTTGATGATCATGCCGCAATCCTGCACGGCCACGACCTTCGTGCAGCGGACGACGCCGGTCTCCGTATCGACCATAACTTCGGCGATCTGGACACCGCCGACGCCGTTGTTGGAAAGGCCGGGCGTCCAATTGCCGACGCCTTTCACGGAGTCCATGCCCAATTTGGCGCAAGCCTGCTTCCAGGGCCATTTTTTATTGTTTGTCTTGTCCACGATTTGACCAGGCTCGATGGTCAAGTCACTGGCTTTTGCGTCCAGCCGGTCGGCGATCTTTGCCAACAGCGCATCGCGGGCCGCTACCCCGGCATTCAGCGCCGCGGGCGCTGTTCCGGGACAGGTGGTGCTTCCACCAGATCCGCCCGAGCGGCCGAATTGGCTCTCGCCAATTCGCACCGTGATGTCCTTGGGTTCCAGGCCGAGTACTTCCGCGGTCACAATGGCCATGACCGTGCGCTCGCCTGTCCCGAGATCCTGAGTGGAACATTGCAGCAACACCGAACCATCGCTGCTGATGGTCGTCGTGGTATCGTTCGGGCCTTGACCGGCGCCGCCCCACGTGTGAATGGCCATGCCGATGCCGTGCTTGACCGGTCCCGCGCCCGGGCCTTTCCCTGGAGGATGCCAGACCTTTTGCCAGTTGGCGAGTTTGGTGGCGATGTCGATTTCCTTGGTATAGATGGTGTGCCGGAGTGCCCGAATGGAGGTCGGCGCTTGCTTCACTGCTTCGGGATCGTTCGGCGGCAGGTTCCTTAAGCGTACCTGCAACGGATCCAAGCCGAGCTTGGCGGCCAAATCGTCGACGGCACAGTCTGTGAGGACGCTGCTTTGCGGGTGGCCGGGCGCCCGCATGGCCCGCTGGTTTCCCCGGTTGAGCCGCACGACGGTATGCTTCACTTTCGTGTGCTCTGGTTCGTAAATATATGGCAGTGGGCCTACCGTTCTGGAAGTCCCGGCCCCGGGTGTACCGTAACTGTCAACCTGGTAGGCGATGATTTTACCATCGTTAGCTCCAGCGATCTTCACGGTGCCATAGGCGGACGGACGATTGCCCGCAGCGGCTATCTCGGATGCGCGGTCGAGCATCAATTTGACGGGCGCCTTGGCCTTCTTGGCCAGTTCTGCCCCCACGATCCCCTGCACGTCGGGTCCAAATTTGCTGCCGAAGCCCCCGCCCATGTAGTGCGTGATGCATTTCACGCGCGTTACCGGGATCTTGAAATACTGCGCCAAGCCTTGGGCGGTGTAGTAGGTGGCTTGCGTCGAGCACCACACCGTTAGATTGCCGTCAGGGTCCCACTCGGCGACAAGGCCGTGTGACTCCAAGCATTGATGAGAAATCACCGGCACCCCGTAGGACCCTTCTACGACCGCCTCAGCATGCTTGATCGCTTCGTCCAGGTTGCCTTTTGTATCCTCCTCGCCCGGAATCAAGTTGCCGCGACCGCCAACCGTGTTTTTCCCTTTTGACGCCAGGCCATCCTCTTCCATTACCAGATGTTCGAGAATCTCGTAGTCGATTTTAATCGCTCGCGCAGCGTCCATGGCATGCTCTTCCGTGTCGGCCGCTACGCCGATGACTTCTTCGCCCGCGTAGAACAGCTCTGTGCCGTTCTTGGCAATCTGGTGAAACGCCTTGACGCCAGGCAACTTTTCCGCTGCGGAAGTGTCCAGGCTTTTGAGCTTCGCGTGAGCATATGGGCAGCGGACGATGATCGCATGCAGCATTCCCGGACGATTGATATCGAAGCTATACTTCGCTCGCCCGGTTGCTTTCTCGGGGCCGTCCAGGCGTTGGATCTTGGTGCCGATCAGGCGCCGCTCGCTAGGCCAGGTATTTGCCATGGTTAGCCTCACTTCCCTTCGCTCTTGCACAACGAAGCAATGGCGTCGCGCATCTGCTGGTAAGTACCGCAGCGGCAAATATTGCCGCCCAAGGCTTCCTCGATTTCCGCGGGAGTTGCCTTGGGGTTCTTGTCGAACGCGGCCCGCATCGCCACGACGAATCCAGGCGTGCAGAAACCGCATTGCTGCGCGTCGAATCGCACAAACGCCGCGGGAACCTCGTCGAGCTTGTCGTCGACCACCAGGGCTTCAGCAGTCTTGATGTCGTGGCCATTGGCTTCGACAGCTAACATTGTGCACGAGTAAATCGGCTTGCCGTCGAGCAGCACCGTGCAGGCCCCACACGTGCCGCGGTCGCAAACGCGCTTGCAACCGGTCACGTCGAGATGGTTGCGCAGCGTGTCCAAGAGCGTCACGCGCGGCTCCACCGCCTGGGTCATCTTTTTGCCGTTCACGGTGAGCTGGATCTTGACCGGAGCCGGTCCCATGCCCGCGACCTTGGCGTCATCCGCAGCTTCGAGCGCGGCTAGGGCCGGAAGCGGTGCGGTTGCCAGGGCGGTGGCCGCGGCGGCAGCGCCCGAGCCCTTGAGAAAATCACGCCGGGATAACCCCGAGCCGTTCTTGTTAGGCCGATGTGGGTCTTTCATTGCTTCATGACCCTCCCTTGTGAGTGAGATGACGAGGTGCCGGATCCCCTTCCTTGCCTCGATCTATCCAGTGGGGCGATTGTAAGGCTCGAATTGGCCAAGGACAAGTTATTTGTGAATGAGAATTATTGATTCCCGTGAAGTGCGGCCGGGGACGGAGGCGCGCCCTCATCCCAGGCAAGGGTGGCGGCATCGAAGATGGGGCCTTCCACGCATACCCGCCGGTAGTCCCAACCATCCGCCGTCCGTACCTTCGTCACGCAGCTGAAACAGATGCCGACGCCACAGGCCATGGGTGTTTCCAGCGAGAGATGACATGGGATGCCCCAGCGCTCTGCCAGGCGCGCGAGGGCTTTCATCATGGGTTCCGGTCCGCAGCCTATGAGGTGCTGTGGCTTTTGCTGCGTCTCCACTAGTTGTGTTACAAAGCCGTGAAACCCAAGACTGCCGTCGTCGGTCGCCAGATGGACCTCGGCGCCCGCTGCACGGAATTCTTCAACGCCGGCAGCAAATGCTGCTGTGCGCATGCCGTAGAAGAGCGACGCTCGTTGCACGGCACGCCGGGCCGGCTTGCCTCCATAACCACGCTCGCCGAGCAACTCTCGGACATAAGCCAGGAACGGAGTTTGACCAATACCGCCGGCGACTAGCGCAACGTGCTCGATGCCGGTCAACTCGGGAAAGCCATTCCCTAGCGGTCCCCAAACCTCAACCGCATCGCCGGGGCGCAGCTTTGCCAGCCGGCTCGTGAGCTTGCCGACGACGAGGTAAACGATGTCAATGGCCACGGCCTGGCCCTGTGCGTCCAGCGCCGTGTCGTACAGGGCGAAGGGCCTGCCCAGCAGCGGATCTGTTGCCCCCGGCAAGCGCAGCATGACAAACTGTCCCGGACGGATGCAGGAGGCCAGGTCTGGGCTCTGCAAGCGAATGCGGAACGTGTCCTGGGCCATGGACACGTTCGCGGCAACGGAATTGGTCTGATGGACAAGCCCGCTCATGCGCGCTCCGGCTCTTTGCCGCGGGCACGTTCCGCCACTTGCTGAAGCGCGGCCACTTCGGGTCCTTTCAAGCGGCGTGCTTTGCCCAGAGGCAGCGCTCCAAGGTTGATGGGGCCGATGGCGATGCGGCGCAGCCGCAAAACCTTGTGGCCGAGGCGGGCAAGCATCCGCCGAATCTCGCGGTTCTTGCCTTCATTGAGAATGATCCTCATCCAGGTACTGTCGCCGCTCTTCCTCTCGCGCTTGATGTTTCTGACACGGACATGCCCGTCGCTAAGCCATACTCCCTTGAGGAGCTGCCGGACATCATCAGCCGTGGGGCTGCCCACAACTTGAGCCAGGTAGGTTTTCTCGACACCGAAGCGCGGGTGCATCAGACGATTGGCCAGCTCGCCGTCGTTGGTGAGCAGGAGAAGGCCTTCGCTGGCCTCGTCGAGACGGCCCACGGTGTAGACACGTTGGTTTATTTGCGGCACCAGATCGAGGGCCAAAGGCCGGTGGGCCGGGTCATAAGTCGTGCAAAGATAGCCACGTGGCTTATTGAGCAGCCAATAGGCGGGTCCTTCCACGCGCACGGGTTGGCCGTCGACGGCGACGCGCTGTTTGCCGGGGTCCACTTTCGTACCGAGTTCACGGACGGTGGCGCCATCCACCGTCACGCGGCCGGCGTTGATCAGCGCTTCGCATTTGCGCCGCGAACCAATACCTGCGTGTGCGAGATACTTGTTGAGACGATCCATGCCGTTATTGTACGATCTCGCCAACCTTGTTGAAGCAGATTGGCGACCTGGGAAATGGCGACTCCTGTGGCTGGAAGATGTTTCAGGCGCAGATGACAACCTCGTCCTCACCAAGCACAATAACTACAACACAAGGCAAGCCCGTCTGCAGAATGAGATTGCGGTACAATCTACGGAACCGGAAAATCGTAGGGAAAGCGATACCTTGGAGCCCTGAAGAAATGATAAGTCCCGAACTGCTCGAAATCCTGCGCTGCCCGATGGATCCCAGCCGGACTCGGCTATTGCTCGAGGGTGACCGGCTGATCTGCGAGCGCTGCCGGCTCCAGTTCAAGATCAAGGATGGCTTCCCTGTCCTTGTCGTTGAAGAGGCTGAATTACCCCCGGGTTGTGAGAGCTTGAGTCAGCTACCCTGTCAGCGCGAGCAGTCGACTCGCAATCCGTGATACGCGCGGGTTTTTAGGACAGCGTTATCCCGCTACCCGAGATTAATAATGCCCGATGTAACGCTAGGTCGCTACGAAGCTGAAGAAGGTATGCTGCCTCCTGTATGCATTTGTTGCGGCGCACCGGCGACAGCGTTCAAGGCGGTGAACTTTTCGCATCAGCCGGATTGGACTTTCTTCCTTTTGCTGATCGCTGTATGGCCGTTCGCTCTTGCAGCCCTATGCTTTCGCAAGCGGATGCGCGCCCTCCTCCCCATCTGCGAGGCACATGGTAATTACTGGTTTCGACGCCGAGTCTTATTCATTCTTTGCCTGGTTTTACTGCTGCTCTTGGTTTCCGTCGGCATGTTCACGCTTGCCGCGGGCAACGCCGGAGGTGCACTCAGGCTCGTGCGCATCCTTCTCTGGCTGGTGGGGCCACTCTCGCTCTTGGTAGTCCTCTTGGTACGCACGAAAATGGTACGGCCTCTTGAGCTGACAGATGAGATGATTCGCTTCACGGGCGTCTCGCAAGGCTTTGTCGATGCCTACAGCGCGGAACGCCCTTCTTTCGGCCAGGCGCCGGCAATAGCCATCGACCCTGCGAAAGCGGCGCAGAGCAGTTGATGGGCACACCTTGGCGATGTCGAGAGGACTGGTACAGCAGTTGTGCCTTGAGTTGTGCCTTGTCCAATTTCATCGAGCACTGAAAAAACCCGTAGTCGAGAATTGAGCAAGGGGCGTGTGGCAATCCGATCAGATTGCCACACGCCCGTTGGTGCAAGACATCGGGTAATTATTCGTCCCCGCCGCGGCCAGGAGAGGGCATCGTCGGCACGGGTGGCGCAGGCGGTATCGAGGGATAAATGGTCTGATAGCTTGACTGCCTCGATTGCGGCAGGCCTGGAGCCTGGATCCCGTTCGTCGAGTTGAACGAAGGAGCGCCTTGCGGCGAAGTCGATGGGAATGCCGGCGCAGGCGCTTGAGAACCGGTTGCACTCGGGAAAGCCGGCGAAGTCGATGGAAAAGCCGGGGGAGGCACTTGTGAACCGGTCGCATTCTGGAAAGTCGTCCGCGGCGCAATGGTCCCGGTCGATGGTGGCTGCGAAACGTCGGAGAGCCGTGAATTTCCAAAAGACCCTTGATTCGGGTTGTAGCCAGCCGGTGACAGCGGTGACATGGTGTTCGGCAAAGTGTTGGTATTAGTCGCGCTGCCGGATGTCGTGCCGTAGGATGGGGAGAAGCTGTTGGGCATACTGGTGGAGCTCGCTCCGCTCCCTGGCATCGAATACGTCGGGGAAGTCCCCATCGGTCTCGCGCCGGAAGCCGTTTCCATCATGCTCGTTGCCTGTCCGGTTGGTGCTGCAACTTGGGCTGTTCCACCAGCAGCATTGGCGGACTGCGTCTGGTTAGCCCATTGCGAAGCAGGAGTCGACTGGTTCGACATCGTCACCGACGTCTGGGTAGCAGGTATTCTGGCCTGCGCTTGCGTCTGATTGCTATGGCAGGCAGAACATGATTCACATCCGGACAACGCTCCACCGACCAGAACGAACCCGGCCAAGGCAATCCCCGGCATCTTGCCCATAGGATTTTCCTTTTTCCCGCGGATGAGGATAGTGCACTACCGGCGGCCGGCACGATCCATGTGCTTGGGCCGCTGCGGCTTGGGACACACGACGGAACTGCTCCCTGAAAAGCTGGCGGACTCTAGCGATGTCCCTCAACGAGGTCAAGATCTTTCCCGCTTGGGGCCCGAGCACGTGGCCAGAGAGACACGCGAGGCAAATGGCGAAATCGACAATGTCATGTTATGTCATGTAAAAGGGGGGGTAGGCAGACAACGTGTCTGACAAGCAAGAGAGATATTCAAGTCATTATTCTGCAATTGGTTACGTCTCGACTCGGGCCTTTGGAGGAACGGCAGGTCCACCTGAAATATGTCATGTGTACTGACGTTCATGTCGCAGAGAATCTTCAAGCCAAGACAAGCACTTTGAAAGGATCTCTACGTGGCCGGCCCGTCGTGGCGTACCGGCGGCTGATAGGCTCTGGTTTCCACATCCCGATTGTCTACCTGGGCTGAAGCGGTGACCGAAATAAACGTGCCGCTCTGGGAAGGGGTCAGCAGACCGCGCCGCTCGTAGCTGGCCAAATCTTCCAGTATCACGCTGACATCCTGGTAACGCCATTCGCGCTGTCGGGCCATCATCCGCCGGATGATCACCGCCAGCGGTACCGGCAGGTTGGGTGCCATTTCCGTCAGGAGCGGGGCATCCTCCTGGGCAATTTGAACCAGGACTGCGGCGGCCGTGTTCTTTCGAAACGGCAATTGGCCGCTCAGGATGTAAAAGAAGGTTGTTCCCAAGGAGAAGATGTCGGAGCGCTCGTCAAGGGCCTCGCCCAGCGTCTGCTCGGGAGACATGTAGTGTGGCGTGCCGACGATGCCCGAGCGCGGCGGCGCTGTGTCGCCGAGCTGCTGGGCTTGTTTGAGCAGACCGAAGTCGCTGACTTTCAGATTTCCCTCGGCTGTCAACAACAGGTTGTGTGGCTTGAGATCACGGTGCAAGATGGAATGGCGGTGAGCGTAGTACAAGCCTTCGAGCGCCTGCCGAAACCAGCGCAGACCGAGCTCGGCTGGCGCAGGCCCTTGCTGTTGCAACCAGCGGCCCAGGTCGCCGCCGGCCATGTATTCCATCGCCATCCAGCCGAGCAGGCCGCCGCCCTGATCGCTTGCGGTGCCTGCCGCAAGGATCTGGACGATGTAGGCACAGCTGAACTGGGCGAGGACCAGTGCTTCATGATTGATCCGCGCGAGGAACTCGTCGCCGGCCTGGCCCTCATGGCGAAAGATCTTGACCGCCACGGTCCGGCTCAAACTGACCTGTGTGGCGAGGAATACTTCGCTCATGCCGCCGGTGGCCAACTTGCGCTCGAGCCGGAAATCGCCTCCCAGGACCAGGCCTTCGTACTCGACCGCACGACCGGGTGCATTCGGGCCAGTGCGCTCCTCGTCGGGAGTACGCGTATCGCTGGGTGTTCCCCGGTAGTCGGCAGCAACCGTTTGGGCTTCCCGAAGATTCCCCTGCGCTAGATGCCCGAAGGCCGCCTGGAGCCGGTCGCGGAATTGTCCAATAAAATTTGCGAGGGATCGACCGGGCATGTTCCCGCTAATGCGCAGCACGATCACAAAGTACATCGGCTCAGGAGTGCTTGTCGATGCGTTCCCCGCCTCGAGGTAGGTAGAGACCTGCACATCCTCGAGGTCAAAGCCATAGGCCGCGAGCGCGCCCGTGATGCACGCCACCGTTCCGGGATGGTCCTGGCCCACAACCACAACTTCGAACGCTCGCGCAGCGAGCGGGCGAACATCCACGTCGACCGATCGAACTCCAGCCAGGCTGGCAATCAGGCGGATGTGCCGAGCCACTTCTGTGGGCGCGTGTCGCTCAAAATACGAAGGCGGCAGCCGGCGAAAGTGCATCTCGACCACGGCCGGATCGAGGTCGGCACACTGGCCCCGCACAGATTCGAATAGATTGAGCATGCAAGCGGCTCCTTCCACCGCGGCCGCGGACTTTACTGTCGGCGAGCTTGTTTGGATGGGCGGCCAGGGTGCTGGGAGGACCCTTGCCAACCGTGCCGGAGTGAGGGGGCCAATGTCGGCCCATGGGCCTGCAGGCATGCCGGCGCAATGAGCGCAACTTCACAAGCAGATCACGGTTTATTCTTGCAATTCCGCCCGCCCTGGACAAGGCAGGTCTCCAGTTCCCCCAGGGTGTTGCTGCACAGAAACCTGCAATCGAGCCGTGCCAGCTGTTGCCTTTTCCTGGCTCATGACCTATTCGTGAACTATCCGGGGAGCCGCATGTGCGGCCATCCCGGCATTATTTACCCGACTCTTTGAACTTCCGTGATGCGTGGTGAAACGTTCGAACATCCGCGCGATGGCTCGCTCATGGTCCTGGTGCCCGAGGGGCCCTTCTTGATGGGGCTGCCCCAGAAGGAGCTGCTGGCCGAGCTCCACGAAAGGCCACTTCGGGAGGTGACTCTTTCCGCTTACTGGATCGACGTTTATCCGGTCACGAATGCGCGGTTCAGTCTGTTCATGGCGGCCGACGGCTACGAGGATGCAAACTGGTGGACTCCGGAGGGCTGGGAGTGGAAGTGTCGGCAACATATCCAGCAACCCGCAATGTGGGGGCAGGCTGGATGGGACGGGCCAGATCAACCGGTCGCCGGAGTCAGTTGGTACGAGGCCGATGCCTATGCGCGCTGGTCAGGCCGCCGGCTGCCGACCGATGCGGAGTGGGAAAAAGCCGCCCGCGGCGTCGATGGCCGGCACTATCCCTGGGGAGATGAATGGCCGACCGCGGCGCTGGCGAACTTCAATCACCTGATTGGCAGGACCACGCCGGTGGGATTGTATGTGGACGGAATCAGCCCCTATGGCTGTTTTGACATGGCGGGAAACGTCAATAACTGGACGAGCGACTGGTATTGGCCTCCCTTTGGCGCCCTTTGCGTGGCGTCCCACGCGCTGCGCGACCCGCACTTGAATGATGCCTTCCGTGCAGGGTACCACTCGGCAAACATGCGCGAAAAGGTGGATCGCGGCGGCGGTTTCGCGACCGACCGGGAGCATCAGGAAGTACTCGGGTGCACGCGCAAGGTGCACGGGCCGCCGGAAACTCGGGAGCCGTGGAACGGCTTTCGCACGGCACTGGACGCCACCAAGCATGGCGGCCCGTGACAGTCAGCTGCGCGAAAGGACAGCGCGTTTCGCCCCCGAACTTGACCTCTTCGCTCTCCCCATGTACAGAAGGAGGAAGGCCTTCATGGGAGCTATACGGCGCGCGGTCAAGAATGATCCCAATAGGCCGTAGCCGCATTCGCCAGAATGCGGGGGAAACTGCGTGAGATAGCCCGCATTCTGGCGAATGCGGCTACGGGGCGATGTCTCATTCTTGACCGCGCTCAGTATATATGTCTCATGAGACCTATGGCTCCTATGTACAGAACCAAAAAGGAGCAGGCCAACAGGTTGATGCCGTCTGGAACAAGCGGAGAGCGATCGCGCAGGAGCATGATCAAAGGCGACTCGTCCGGCGATCCCAATGGCAACGAGCTGCGTCTTTCTCGGGCCAGCGTCGGCAGGCTGAGCCTGTATCTAAGGCGCCTGGAGGCGCTTCTTCGCGAGGGGGCACAAACTGTTTCAAGCGGCCACATGGGCAGCGCATTAGGCGTGACCGACGCGCAGGTGCGCAAGGATCTTGCCGCCCTTGGTAGCCTGGGGCAACCCGGCATCGGCTACCCCACGCAGGAACTGATCGCAGCCATTCGCCGGGCGCTTGGGATCGATCGCGAATGGTCCGTGGCGCTGGTGGGTGTTGGGAATCTGGCTCGTGCCCTGCTCCGCTATCGCGGCTTCACCCAGCGGGGATTTCGAATTGTCGCTCTCTTCGACACCGACCCCGGCAAAGTCGGCCAGCGCGTGGACGGGCTCACCATTCATTCCCTCGAAGAAATGCAGGCAGTGATCGCAGCCACCAGGGCCGAGCTGGGTGTGCTCGCGGTGCCTGCGGAGGCAGCCCAGGCCGTGGCTGATTCCCTGGTTGCAGCGGGCGTGCGTGGTGTGTTGAACTTCGCACCGGTGATCCTCCGCTTGCCCGCAGGCGTCAGCCTGGTTTCGGTGGACCTGACCGTCCAACTCGAGCAGCTTGCCTTTCTGGTGCAATTGGGCGGCGGGGATTGATGCGCCTCGTCCTGCATTCCCTTAGGGACGCCGCCCCGAGGGGTCCACTCGACCCCTTGACGGAGAGGCGTCCCGTAGCTTCGGAAATGGAAACCGGTGCTCTGTCAATTCTCGACCGACGGCTTGACCGTCGACCCAGGCATGAGAGGAAGATTTAAGATGATGAGTAAGATTTGGAAGAAGATTAAGAGCAAGAGTACGAGAAAGAGCAGGACTCAGGAGGCGGCAGGCATGACATCCTACTCTTTATCTAGATCGTGCTCTTCATCCTCTTCGTACTCGTAATCTTCCTCCTAAATCTTACTCTCCCTTCAAAGTTTGTTCCGTCGGCCGAAGATTGGAGGAAATCAGTTCCGCGGCACCGTATTGACTACAGGTGGAGGAGGCGGCTGCTGTAACGAAACGGGCTGTCCATAATACACCGGCGTGGGAGCAGACGGCAGATTCGTCTGTGCAGGTGCCGAATATCCCGCCGAGGCAGGGGCATAGCCCTGAGGTGCGTAGCCCTGAGGTGCGTAGCCTTGAGGCGCGTAGCCCGGAGGTGCGTAGCCCTGGGGCGCGTAACCAGGAGGGGCGGTCGGAGCGGGTTGTCCATTCGCTTGAGCCGGATAAGGCGGCGGCGGGTAAGCCGGCGGCGCCGCGTAAACTACGCGATAAGGCGGGTAGTACGGTGGGTAGTATCCGTAATACGGGTACGGTGGATAGTAGGGTCCATAATACGGCCCGTAGCCGGGACCGTACCACCCTCCGCCGATGGGGATGCCAATCCCGATCCCGAAACGGACGCCCGCTTGGGCCGAAGCCAACGGCAGCAACAACATCATCATCGCGGCCAGAAGTAGTTTGCGAAGCATGGTAGCCTCCTTGGGCGACTATGCGGGGTGTCTGCGGCGCAGCCAGGCTCCCGCCATTACCTTTATCGGCATTGGCAAACAAGAGTATTTCTCGATGTGGCGCGGCCGCACAATGATGAGAGTCGATGCCTGGAAATGTCCGCAAGGAAGTCATACCCTCCGCGAGCCTGTGAGAATATGCGGAAGATGCCGGTTTCGCAAAGACCGGCGGCTGCAATTGATCTCCCCTCGCCCCGGTACTAAAAGATGGGCGGCAGCAAGTGATCTCCCCTCGCCCCGGTACTCCGGGGAGAGGGGTCGGGGGTGAGGGGAGATAATGACCTGCCCCTTCGCCTAATGAACCGGATCGCATGAGTCAGCCCGAACCTTCAGGACCTTGCGCCGCAAGCTCACCGGCGCTGCTTTGCCCTTGAAGAACCAGGGGCAACCGAGCATTATGTTTGGTGTCTTCCGGGAGGCCTTGCCATGCTGGAATCACTGGGCGGAAGCGATCGATAAGCTCGACCCACTTACCCGGTAGTGTAACGGTAGCACAAGAGATTTTGGCTCTCTTTGTCCAGGTTCGAATCCTGGCCGGGTAGCTTCAAATCAAGTAGCCAAATCTAAAAGACTTACGACGCAAAACATCTTTGAAGACCGATGTTCGTGTTCGACCCGATTGAACAGCTGGGGCTGCTGGCTATTGGCTTGTTCACATTGGGACTCATCGGCGCCGCGATTCAAAAAAGCCGTCAAGGCGCCTTCGGCTTGTCCTCGTCAGGAATTCGACCTGCTTTTCTCAACTGTGCGAGCACGGTGGGTCGGTCGTCGTAGAAGTCTTCCAGGATGCGCTGCGCGTAATGGTGGGCTGGTTCAACGTCTTCCTCGCTGATTTCACGCCATTCGTCGTGGAGAACGTCGTTACCGAGCACGCGGATATCCTCATGGGCGCGGAGCTTTCTGGCTTGAGTAAGAACCCCGTCGTCAGCCGCGGCCTCGATTTGCTTATACAAGTCGATTTTGTACGTCTTGTAACCGTTCGCTCGCATCGTTTTATCTAGCACCGACCTGAAGAGTGCAGTTGCCGCGCGGAAGCATTGATTACCCAGACACTTTTCAGCTTCTCTGAATTCAGCTCGGATGCCGTCCGGAACATCGTCCGGCAGATTCAACGGCTGTATCGACTCTGGAAAGAAAGATATAAGCTGCTCAATATGGCTGGGATAAATTAGCTGCCCGCCGCCACCAGAGGCGGGATTGAACGGCTGCATTGCAATGGTCGCTAGCGCGCCTCTACCGCATCCGGCGCACCTAAACAGACGATATTGCGTCTGGAGAAACCACAGAGGTTCAATCATCGTGACAGTAACAACGCCCCAGACTTGCTCGGCATCGCGACGATACTCGAACGTACTCTTTGCTCCCTCGCATCCGGGACAGTTGGCGATGATATTACCGTGGTCATTCAGGGTGGCCATTTGGGGCGCTCCTTTGCGTCGCAATCGTTTGTTACACGGTTTTTATTTTAGCGGACGTGCAAAAAGAAAACCGGCCGGCAACCAAAGCGCAGATGGTCCCCGCCGGAAAGTTTGTCCCCCACTTCGCCACAAGGGGGACGGCTGCAATACTACTCGACCGAAAGCCGAGTACAACGCAAAAAAAGTTCCGCCCAACTGCCACACTTGGCCCAATAAGGTGACAACCGAGCGGAACGCCTGCAATAGTATCCGGCCGAAAACAGAACGCAAGCAAAATCAGGCAGAGAGGAAGCCTAGGCGTCGTCATCGTTGCGGATGGCTCTAGGGGCTCGCAGAATCGGGCGTATTTGCGTCTCGGAGGTCGAATAGGCGCGCGAAAGAACGACCCACACCCTACCCTCTGCGTGACCCGCGTTTATGGTGCTCTTAGGCGCCCGCCCGTTGGGGCATGGCAGCCCGATGCTTGTCGGTTACAATGGCTTCAATGGCGAGGAACCCGAGGGAGGGACCACTGATGTCGAGCGTAGTGACGCGAATAGAGTCTGGCCGGCGATTGCGCATCCCCGCGGAATGGGGCGAGGAGTTCGGGCCGGAACACGAAGTCGAACTGATTCGTTGCGAAGAAGGCATTTTGGTAAAGCCTTTGCCTAAGACACCCATGCAATCCGCTCTTGAGCGAAAGCTGCCAATGAACCGTCCGACCCACGTCGACCTGGCCGACATCGACATGGACGCACTTGGTTGGTAGGAGTTTGCGTGAAAGCGATCGACTCCAATTTGTTAGTGTACGCCTCGCTCGCCAACCACCTAGCCATGACGGCTTGTGAGCAGTCCCGCCTCGTTTGACTTCATGGCGATTCGAAGCATTCTGAAAACCCCTCTTGACCAGCTCCCCTTCATGAACCACGCCGACCATGCCTGCTGGGTGCCCGGGGCTTTGGAATAACTGCTCTGTGCAACGAGATTCTGCCTGGCGCGCCGGCTTTTCCCACGCGTGTGGAGACTGCCCGATGCAGCAGTCCTGCGGGGCGAAGATGCGCCGAGAGCGCGCCTTGTAACGCCCCTTTCTTCCGCGGCACCAACAAAGCCTTCGTCCCTTTGCAGTCCGGTGATCGTTTCCCCAGGTCTGCCAAGCGGCAACCCCTACGAAATTGGGCTGACCGTTCCGCATTTGTCTCTTCTGCGACCGTTTCTCCGAGATCATTTGCGAAACCGCATGGCAATTTGCCGATTTCTTTCCCTGGCAAGTCAGCCGTCCCGCGACGGCAATCCTGTTCTTGTGAGGTCCTGCATGAAACACTGCCAGTCCATCCCTCCGTGCTACCAGCCCAAACGCCGGCTTGCTTTTCGCAGCGCGCCCGTGATTCGTCCACGCCCCTTCCGCCCGATCGCTCTGCTGCCCCGACGCAGCCAGCAACTGGCCGGGGTCACACAGCCTCTACCGCCACACTAGAGCTATCTGCGAGCGGTTATGTCTTGATACAACCGCCAGAGACCATCCATGCATCCCCGGAGTTCCCGCGCGCCCTACCGGCTCCACCTGTGCTTTGTTCCATTCCAAAAGGAGATGAATCCATGCCACGCAAAGATGGACAGAAACGCCCATTCGATGCCTCTTCAGCTCGGTTCCTTGGCTCGTCACACCTGGCCGGCCATGCGCAGGAAACCGATTCCCGGCCGGCAGAGCACTTGGTGGGCGATGTCGCAGAAGGTGCCGCGCCCAACTGGGAGACCGCCTGGATCGACTTGGGTGGGGAAGGTTGACGGTCGGCCGGTCGCGGCGCTGCCGTGAAGTATGGCAGCTCGCTTGGTTGAATGTGCTGTCTTTTTCCAGGCGAGCCAGACTCGCGGCCATCCTGTACGCAGCCTCCTGAGTCAGGTTCTATTTCAACGACCCAAAGGTTCAATCCTCTCCCATGAGCCGGGCGATAGGTCGAGTACTCGGCCAACTCTCCAGGATGATCTTGAGCATCGCTGTCAACGGCACGGCGAGGACCATGCCTATGAGTCCCCAGCAAAGGCCCCAAAAAGAGAGGGCGATGAGGACGACCAAAGGGCTGAGGTTGACAGCCTTGCCGGTCATGGCCGGCTCGATCAGGTAAGCCGACAGCGTGTGCACGGAGACCAGGAGCACCGCAGCCGCGAGCGGCTGCCAGCCGAAATCCAGATCCAGGAACCCGAACAGGATGGGAAGCGAGCAAGCCACAATGCTTCCCAGGTAAGGAACAAAGTTGGCAAGAAAAGTCAGGGCTCCCCACAAGACCACGAATTTGATGCCGAATGCCCACAAAACAATCATCGCAGGGATGGCCAGGACCAGGCTGGCCTTCACCTTCACTTTCAGATAGCTGGCAATTGCTTCGTTAATGCTTGCGATCGTGCTGAGGATTTGCTCGGCTTGTTCGTCTGGAAAAGCATTTCGCATCCGTTGCGGAAAACGGCGGGCTTCGAAAAGTATCAACGTCAAGAAGAAGATGACTTCCAGGGCCTCGACCAGAACGCCGGCCGTGACGTTGGCCAGGCTTCGCAATGCCTCCTGGAGCCGATCGGTGCTCAGCTCCCCGGCTGCCGATGTCCCGAACATGGTGCCCAACCATCGGGGAGCCTGCTCGCCTGCGTGACGGCTGACCTGGGCAGCAAATTCCCTCGCGCGTTCCTGTAAGTGGGGCACTTCGCGGCTCAGATCGACTATGTCGCCATAGGCTTTCACGCCAAGGGCGGCGACGACGATGCCCAATCCAATGAGAAGGGCCAGGTGCCCTGCCCCGCCCCGTACTTGACCCTTGACGTAAAGGCGGACTGGAAGGACGATGTAGGCCAGGAAAATGCCCATGAGCAGCGGACGCAGAAGTGGCGCCAGCTCCTTAAGCAAGAACCAGGTGGTGGCAATGACCACCAGCCAGCGGAAAACTGCCCACGAGCGCGTCAAATCGATCCAGCGCCGGTCGGGCAGCCCGATAGCAGGGCTTGCTGGGTCATCGTGCTTCAGCCCCTGGCTCATTGGTGTTCCCCGAGGACTTTCCCATCGAGTGATGCAAGCACTTCAACCCCGCAAGTCGCCGCCAGCGCTCGCGTTCCTGCCCATTGAGAGTAAAGGCGCTGTTCACCTACTTCCAGATCAACAAGTTCAGCCACGTCGATTGCCGCCGGCCTGCATCACGCTTCAGTGTGACTGGCCGCGAAAGATCGGCTTCAAGAGATTTGGGTCACGCGCTATTTGATTGCTGATTTGGGTCAGATGATCCTGAGCGTTTTGGGAAAGTCGCGTTCCGGAACAAACCTTGAGCACAGATTCCAGGTAGGGGATCGCCTGTTGCGGTTTGCCTTCCTGGATCCATTTCTCGGCCTGCTCCCAATACATCTCCCCGACGGACTCGAGGAGGTTGCTATAGGCCTGGCGTTTCTGTTCGGGATCGTTCTTGATCCTGTCTGCAAGCTGCCGGGCTTCCGCTGCCTCGGGCAGGTCAGCATAGCCGCTGGCGATCGCCTGGCAGCGTACCAGGGAGCACGCATATTGTTGGCCACGATAGTCTTCCGTCGCCTGCTCCAGCAGAGCGCGCGCCCGGTGACTCCTCTCCGCTGACGAAGTGGCTGCAGGGCCCGTTGGCGTGGTCAGACTTCCAGTCGATTGACTTTGGCCAGCAATGCTCCTTGCCGAGGCATCCACTTCCGGATCGCCAGCTGAAGGTTGGGACTGCAGATGAGTTCGAACGCTAGAGAGCGCTTGCTGCAACTTCTGGGTGAGCCGGCCGGCGTCCACGAAGCCTTCCTGGGAGCCGAGGATCTTGCCGTCCGGTGCGGCAAACACAAGCGTTGGGTAGCTTTGGATGCCCAGCGCCTGCGCAAGCGGCGCATGCTTTTCAGCATCGATCTTAATCGCCACGAACCGGTCGGACATGATTTTGAGGACTGTTGGATCCCGGAACGTGGAGGCATCGAGTTTCTTGCACCAGAAGCAATGTTCAGTGCCAAAGTCCATGATGATCGGGCGATTGGTTACGCTGGCCTCCTTCCGGGCGGCATTGTAGTCGGAGCACCAGTGGGGTTCCTGCCCGGAGGCGGGCTGCGGGAAAAGGGATGCGACGCATGCGCAGAGAATCGTGGCCGTCGCGAGACCGCTGAGGATAGCCTTCATGGCATTTCTCCTGTGCACTCCATCCTGGAGTGACGGTGTGTTTCTTGCCTGACGCGGCGAAGTTGGTCAGCCCTCTGGGGCCAGGCCGCGGTGAGGCAGGAGGGGGGTCGTCTAGTAATGCCTGCTTACATGAACGGGAGTTCACATAGGAGCATCCCGTAATCAGATGGGCACTGTTCGATAGAGAACGGGCACGCCGTCAAAAGGTAACCGCTACTCAGGTGAATCCCGGATCGGAGATGACCCGTACGGAAAGAACTGGAACCTTGACTCGAAAAGGTAGATCGGAGCTGAGTCCGGATACTTCCGTCAACGTCATATCTACCCAGGTGTGGGGCACTTGCTCGGGCCAGTCTGGGGACCGCAAGTGTCTTGGAGACGCCTTACGCTGGCGACTCGTTTTGCCGGATTCGAGCCAAAGAATCAAGCCGAGATGGGGGGAGGGAGTTAGCGCATGAAGGACTTTAGGGATTGGGTAAACTATATCGATTAGTAAAGATTTAACTTGCCTGCCGAACTCCAGTCTTGTACAACTTTCCTTTCCGAAGGAACCCAAAGGAAGAGGATGGGTTTTTGTTCAGAGGTGTCTCACCACACATAAGGAGAACGACGCATGTACACCTCAATTCTCGTGTTCGCCCTATCCGGACTCGCCCCGTCGGCGGACGCAGGAGGCTCGCCTTCTTGGCTGACGGACTACTCCGCCGCCGGCAAGCAGAGCGCCAGTGAGAAGAAGCCGCTGGTCGTGTTTTTCGGCTCGGGCAAGGCAGGGTATGACAAGCTGAGCAGTGAGGGCAAGCTGCCAATCGCTGCGGCGGCAATTCTGGAGTCCAAATATGTCTGCCTGCACATCGACACGTCGACCGAGCATGGTAAGCGGCTAGCTGAACTATTCGAGGTCTCGGAAGGTGTGGGGGTGGTCATCAGCGACCGCACGGGTGAAGTTCAGGCATTCCGCCACGAGGGCAGCCTAGCCAATGCCGACCTCGTGCGTTACCTGCAGCGCTATTCTGATCCGAACTGGGTGGTTCGGACCACAGAGTCTAATCCTGGAAACGAGCGGGTTAGCTATTATGGCCCAGCCTACTCGCCGGCTCCTGCCTATACCGCCGGTTATTGTCGGACCTGAAGGTAGGCAAATTGATTTAGCGGTCGCTAAATCGGGTTAGTTTCTAGCCGCACAATCACTATTGGCGAGGTCGTCCGCTCCGCTGGCGACCTCGCCTGTTCTTTTCTCTCTCTGCTTCCCTCCTCGCGATTCCCATTCGCCTTTCGACTATGGCCCTTCGTGCCCCGTCTAATAAGTTAGCCATCGGCATCCGCACAGACTCAGGAGGGATCAGCCGTGGCTCGCGATCGCTATTCTGTTGGATTCGTCTTCACAACTCTCGCCTTCCTGGCAGCTGTGCCCCTGGCAGAGGCAGATTCGGCAGATTCCCCTGTGCCCTTAATGAAGGGAGAACGGATCGTTTTCCTGGGTGACTCTATTACTCAGGCGGGTGCCGGCCCTAACGGTTACGTCACCCTCATCAGGAAAGCCCTGGATGAGAAGCACAAGGACCTGGGCATCAAGGTGATCGGTGCAGGCATTAGCGGCAACAAGGTTTCAGACCTTCAGCGGCGCTTGGGGAAGGACGTGCTTTCCCAGAAGCCGACTCTAGTCGTCGTCTACATCGGGATTAATGACGTTTGGCACGGCGAAAAGGACCCCGCCAAGGGCACTTTGCCGGACCGCTATGAGGCCGGCTTGAAGGACGTTATCGGGCGGATCCAGGGTGCCGGCGCCCGCGTCATCCTCTGCACGCCGAGCGTGATTGGCGAGAAACATAACGGCGAGAACAAGCTAGACTCGCGGTTGGATGAATACTCGGAGATTAGCCGCAAAGTCGCCAGCAAATCTAAGGTACAGCTCCTGGACCTGCGGAAAGCCTTTCAGGATTACCTGAAAGAACACAATTCCGAGGACAAGGAGCGAGGCATTTTGACGAGCGACCGAGTGCATTTGAATCACGCGGGAAACCGCTTCGTGGCAGATGTCATGCTGAAAGCGCTGGGAGATTAGCCCAAACGAGAGTGGCGGTTTTGTCAAGCAACCGATGCTAGCACTCTTTATTCCACTACCTCGAGCGTTACCGGCACGTCCACGCGTTGCCCGTTTCGGAAGACCGTTACCTTGATGGAGTCGCCGGCCTTGTGTTTCTCGAGGATGGTGTACAGGTCCGTTTGTCTGGAGACCGGCTTACCATCGATGGCCACGATCACATCGCCGAGATGAAGTCGGCCTGAACGATCCACGTACGTACCGCGCAGATTGGCTTGGGCGGCCGGAGTATTGGGAACCACTTTGATGATGAGAGCGCCCTCATCGACTCCGAGCCTCCGGGCTTGTTGATCTTCGGCCAACTGCACTCCCAACCGGGGACGAACGATTTTTCCGTGGCTAATCAATTCCGGCACGATGCGGTTGATCTCGTCCACGGGGATCGCGAAGCCGATTCCCGCAAACGCGCCGGAAGGACTGAGAATGGCCGTGGTCATGCCGACGAGTCGGCCGCTGCTGTCGAGGAGAGGCCCGCCGGAGTTGCCCGGGTTAATGGCTGCACTCGTTTGAATGACTCCCTGGATGGGCAGGCCGGTTGCCGACCTGATCTCCCGGCCCAGGGCACTGACGATTCCCATCGTCATCGTTTGGTCGAGGCCGAACGGGTCTCCAATCGCATAGGTGATCTGACCAACTTTCAGATCATGCGAACTGCCAACGATGACGGGGTGAAGATTCTTCTTGGGAGCATCGATCCAGATGACCGCCATGTCCATGTCGGGATGAACCCAAACTTGTTTCGCCGGATAACTGGATTGGTCCGAGAGAGTTACTTGAATGCCAGTGGCACCCTTTACGACATGGTAGTTGGTGACAATGTGTCCCTCGTCGTCCCACACGAATCCGGTGCCCGCCCCCTGCGGGATCTCCTGGGCATTGAGGCTCAACGCGCCGCCGTTGTCCGATAGGTTGATGACGTGCACGACGGAAGGCGACACCCTTTCGTAAACGTCGATGTTCTGCTGTTCTGCCTCCGACAGAGTTCCGCGGGCAGTGACCGGGCGCGGCTGCGCATTCGGGTCTAAGCCCGAACCCGCTCGGGCCGGCCAAAACCACCAAACGAGCCCGCATGCCAACACCAACAGAAGTAGGAAAGGCGTCAGGCAGGAAGCCATCGGACTCGGCGCGGGCTCCCGATCGTAATATGTCGGCATTTCTTAGATCTCCCTTATCTAACCGGTATTCTACGCAAGCCTCGAGGAATGCCACCGCCTACCAAGATCACCTGTGCGCACGCTTGGGATCGATCAGGGGAATCGCCTGGGTCGCGGCACTGCGCACCAATCGATCGCGGTCCCGACTCAGCTTCTCAAGCTCCGCAACAGCGGCCTGGGCGTCTGGGCCAATCTGCCCCAGGGCAAGAGCGGCCTGACGCCGGACGGTCCACTCCGGGTCGTGCAGCAACTGGATCAGCACCGGCACCGCATCACGGGCATCCGGCCCAATCGAGCCAAGGGCCAGAACCGAGTTCTGCCGAACGATTGTATCCTTTGTAGTCGAAGCCTCAATCAAGGTGGGAACTGCACTCCTGGCATCGGGGCCCAAGAGACTTAGTCCATAGGCTCCCTGGGCTTGCACGGCCGCGGACGCGTCATGCAGCATGCGCTCTAGCTGGGCGGCGCTTTTGCCCTCGTAAGGCGCTTTGCTGCCACACCCTCCGGTGGACAAGAGCGCCAGCAACAAGAACGCCGAACTTAGGCTGTCACGCATAGCCGATTTTGTCGGAATAGGTTAGATTTTGCGCCCGCAATAGCTTATTATGCGCATGGCCCTCTGTTACGTCTTGATTGACAGAGCACCGGACCCATGATCGGTCACTGCTGCCGCTCCCAACCGTCTTTGGGCCGCTTGGATACGGAGTTCTTCCCGGCAGGGGCAAAAAAGTTGTATCCGTTTGCCTGTCGCGTGCAGTAATTATGCAGAGATCGCCTAAATTTCCTTTCCTGAACGCGTTTCAATGAATTCATGGTGCTTCGACCGTCGTAGGGAGGTTCGGCCATGAGGTTTCTTTGGCGAGGTTTATCGCTGTGCGGAATCCTCAGCGTGGGTCTGATCGCCATTCCTCTGCGAGCCGATGCTCCACCAAAGCCAGCGGGCCCTCCCAAGGCGCAGGCTGGCGCCGCAAAGCTGGATGCCCAACAGCTAGCTTCGCAGATCGATTTCTACATAGCTGCCGCCTGGGGTTCCAAGGGCGTGAAGCCGGCTCCGCTTGCCGACGATGCCGAATACTTGCGCCGCGTCTATCTCGATCTGGCAGGCCGGATCCCACGGGCCATGGATGTTCGCGATTTTCTGGAAGATCCCAATCCAAGTAAACGCCAGGAGTTGGTCGAACGCCTGCTCGAAAGTCCGAACTACGTCAATAATTTTACCAATGTCTGGCGCGCTCTGCTCCTTCCCCAGGTGAATAACCAGCAGGTCCAGTTTCTTATTCCCAGCCTGGAAGCGTGGCTGCATCCGCGCATCAAGGAAAACGTATCCTACGACAAAATGGTGCGCGAGATACTTACGGCGCCGGTCAGCGCGAACGCGCAGCAAATGCGACGCCGCTCATCCAACAAACGTCCCGATCCGACCCCAACCGCCTTCTACCAGGCCAACGAGCTGAAACCCGAAAACCTGGCAGCCAGCACTTCACGCCTTTTCCTGGGGGTCAAGCTGGAATGCGCTCAATGTCATAATCATCCCCGAGCGAACTGGACGCGCAAGCAATTCTGGGAATATGCGGCTTTCTTCTCCGGTATACAACCGCAAGGTCAGGGCAACATGATGGCGGCGCCCGAGATGTCGGAGCGCAGAGCCTTAAAGATCCCCGGAACGGAAACCGAGGTGCAGGCTCGATTCCTGGATGGATCCGAACCCAATTGGGAATCCGGCACGCGCACGCGAGCGGCTCTGGCATCGTGGGTAACTGCTGTGGACAATCCCTTCTTTTCGCGGTCGGCCGCCAATCGGTTGTGGGCCCATTTCTTCGGGGTCGGCTTGATCGAGCCGGTCGATGAGGAGAGCGAGGAGAACCCACCCAGCCATCCGGAGCTATTGAACGAGCTGGCTCGGCAATTGATCGCGCACGAATTCGATCTGAAGTACCTGATCCGTGCGATCACAAGCAGCCAGACGTACCAGAGGAGCAGCACGGTCACGGATCCCAGTCAAAATGAGCCGCGCCTCTTCAGCCGGATGGCTGTCAAGGGCCTGACGCCCGAGCAGCTTTTCGATAGTCTCGCACTGGCAACCGGATATGGGGAAGAAGGCGTGCCCAACCCCCGCGTTGACACGCTGGGTTTGAACTCACCGCGCGCCGCGTTCCTCGCCAAGTTTTCGAGCCAGGAAAAGCGCACCGAAGTCCAAACATCGATTCTCCAGGCACTCGCGCTCATGAATGGTCAATTTGTAGGAGATGCCACCAGCCTGGAGCGCAGCAGGACTCTTGCCGCAGTTGCCGACTCACCATTCTTCGAGACGCCCGGACGAATCGAGGCGCTCTTCCTCGCTACCTTGAGCCGGAAACCAAGCGCGGAAGAACTGGCCCCGCTTGTCAAGTACGTGAGCGAGGGCGGTAGCAAGAACGATCAGAAAGCGGCGCTGGCAGATGTCTTTTGGGTATTGCTCAACAGCGCCGAATTCATGTTGAACCATTAATGGGTGGTCTTACCCTCAGCGTCATCGAGAGGAGCCAGAGTATGGCGCGCTTTCAATCGAACAATGGCTCGCAGCTTTCTCGTCGCGATTGGTTACGGCTGTCGGCGGCGGGTGTTGCCGGTTTCTCGGCATCCGGCTGGCTGGAAACATTGGCGGCCGATACCGCCAACCATCCGCAACGGCGCCACTCGTGCATCCTGCTCTGGATGAACGGAGGCCCCAGCCAAAACGACACATTCGATTTGAAGCCTGGCCACGCGAACGGCGGGCCTTACAAGGAAATCGCCACCGCTGTTCCCGGTATTCGCATCAGTGAGCACCTCCCCAGGCTTGCCAAGCACATGGACAAGATGGTGCTCGTACGCTCCATGAGCACCAAGGAAGGCGATCACGGCCGCGCATCGTTCCTGATGCGCACCGGGTACTTGCCGCAAGGGCCGATCGAGTATCCATCGCTGGGTGCCCTCGTAGCTAAGGAATTAGGGAGCGACCGCTCCGAGTTGCCGAGCTTCGTCAGCATTGGTCCTTACCGGTTCTTCAACCCGGCCGCATACGGCGCGGGCTTCTTGGGACCGACCTGCGCTCCTCTCATCGTGGGTGAGAATGGAGTCCCTACTCCGGGTCAGCAAGGGGATAACAACTACGAACAAGCGCTCAAGGTGCAGGACCTGGACCTTCCCAGGGACGTAAGTCCGCGACAGGCGGAGGCGCGCGTGCAATTGCTGCAGGGATTGGAAGAGCGGTTCGTCATGCAGCACCCAGGCGTGGCGCCCCTCAGCCATCAGACCGCCTACAATCGGGCGGTTCGGCTGATGCGCTCCGCAGCCTCCAGGGCATTCAATTTAGAGGAAGAGCCTGCCGCCTTGCGCGATGCTTATGGCCGTAACCAGTTCGGACAAGGCTGTCTCCTCGCACGCCGGCTGGTCGAGTTGGGCGTCCCGTTCGTCGAGGTTACGCTGGGTGGCCTCAATGGCCAAGTCTTCGGCTGGGATACACATCAGGAGAACTTCAATGCCGTCAAGGATTTGAGCCAGGTACTCGATCCTGCCTGGAGCACATTGATGGAAGACCTGAAAGTGCGAGGACTTCTCAGCTCCACGCTCATCGTGTGGATGGGCGAATTTGGCAGAACTCCGAAGATCAACCCGCAGCGTGGCCGCGACCATTTCCCCAATGCCTGGAGCACGGTTCTTGCCGGCGGCAGCATCCAGGGCGGCCGTGTCGTTGGCCGTACCAGCCCCGACGGCATGAGCGTGGCTGATCGACCCGTTCCGGTACCCGACTTCCTGGCCACGATCTGCCAATCGCTCGGCATCGACACGATGAAGATGAACGTGTCGAATGTGGGACGGCCCATCCGCATCGTTGATAAGTCGGCAAAGCCGATTCAAGAAATCCTGGCGTGAGGCCTTGCTTCACAGGGCGCTCGCTACGCACATAGGTCCTATGGGTCCCATAGGACCTATGTGGGCAGCGAACGCCGAGCCCATCTCCTAGGAACAATCACCATGAGGCGGCCCGGCTTCACCCTCGTTGAGCTACTCGTGGTTATCGCCATTGTGGCCTTGTTGTTGGGCTTGCTGTTGCCGGCCGTGCAGAAAGTGCGCGAAGCCGCCAGCCGGCTCAGCTGTGCGAACAACCTCAAACAACTTGGCCTGGCCCTGCACCACTACCATTTGAATGCGGCGTGTTTCCCGCCCGGCATGGTTTCGGGCGGCACAAACACCAGCGATGCCGAGGCGACAGGCTTCACCTATCTCCTTCCTTATCTCGAACAGGACAACGTGCAGCGGCTCTATCATTTCGATGAGCCTTGGTATCAAGCAGATAACTATGCGGCGGTCGGCATCAATGTGAAGGTGTTCTTTTGCCCCAGCAACCGCTACCAGGGGTTCATCGATTTGGCACCCATCGCGGCGCAGTGGCAGACAGCGCTCCCGCCGCAAGCCGCGGCCTGCGACTACGCATTTTGCCGCGGTGCCAATGGTTCGCTCAATCAAGACTGGTCGCGAATCCCGCCAAGTGTGCGCGGTGTGTTCAACATTCGGCAACCGGACAGTTCTCAATCAGGTGTACGCCTGACTGATATCACGGACGGCACGAGCATGACGTTTGCCATGGGAGATGCGGCAGGAGGGAACGGGGCCTACCTCGTCCGCGGCTTGAGCAATCCAACGCAGCCCGTCATCAACGTGCTGACCGGCCAACCGGTGACGATCGAGCAATCCTGGAGCGCGGCCGGAGTAGGTGACCCGAGCCACCCTTGGTATGGCTCGGTCTTTGCCGTCACGGCCCAGTACGGGCTCGCACCCGATCCGCAGGATGAACCGATGAACCGCCGGCCGGCATCGCCAACCGTTTATGGCGGCGATCCCTTTGGCGACAACCGCACGGGAAAGGATCTCATCAGTGGGTTTCGCAGCATGCATCCAGGCGGGTGCAATTTCGCGTTCTGCGACGGCAGCACACGTTTCGTCTCGCAAACGATTGAGCCGGCTGTCTACCGGGCCCTTTCGACCTACGCGGGAGGAGAGGTGATTCAGAGCACCGACTTCTGATGAGGCACGAAGCAGCCGACACCGAGCGACTCGCGGGAACCCATACGATGCGAATTTATAGTTGCCTACCTGGCTTGGGTTCTTGTATATCTATCACATCGCTCGGATGGCCCACGCCCAAATGCTCCGGCAACGAAAAAGAGGAAATCAGTCCATGTCGCAAGATAATCCTGGTTCGCACGTTTCGACGGCTGCTGGCAGCCAGACAATCTTTTCCACGTCTGAAGTCGAGACATTTCATGCGGACGATCGTAGCGCAGCTTTCGCCCTGATTGGACTCATGGTGACGATCTTCAGTATCGGACTCATTGGCTACCTCGGCGTATGCTACTGGGTCGGCTAACAGCCGTCCAAGGTCGAAATGGGTCGCGGCCGGCATTTATGCCCGGTCCCTGCCTTGCACGCCTGCAATTCCCGAGCTATTGTTGAGTGAGAAGCATTCCCCCAAGGGCCGGGTAAACTGGCTTTCCTACCTGACATCCAGAATCACGGAACGCCCTGCAGCACCCCTCCGTTCCAGTTTGCAGAACTTCTAAGAAAATGGTCAAACTATTTTCGTTTCGCAGCCTTTTTCATGGGCGTACACATCGCACCCTACAAAAGAGCCGCGCGCACCCGTCACAAAGGAGCGTTCGGCTAGTTCTTGAACCTTTGGAAGACCGCTGCCTGCTTTCCGTCCTAACTCCTTACGGCGTCCGGCCCCAGGGCCAGCTGCCACTAACGCGTTATTCCCGTAAGGACTTCCATCAGAAACTCGTCGCTCCAACCGCAGGCGCGGCGTCTCATTGCAATGCTGTCCTTGCCCGCATGTTGCTTCA
>Ga0310038_10000668_pt1 | contig 27804 bp, 19 predicted proteins | sample Sb_taG_6_FD_200461 | JGI IMG/M metagenome (GOLD analysis project Ga0310038, IMG submission 200461) | Peat soil microbial communities from Weissenstadt, Germany - Sb_50d_4_PS metaG (v2) (version 2) | ecosystem: Environmental > Terrestrial > Soil > Wetlands > Peat | place: Germany: Weissenstadt... | reverse complement strand
CCCGTGCGGAAAAAATCCCTGATTGCCGGCAATACTCGTAGTTTCGTATGGCGCTTCGTACACTTCCGTGCGGCAGGTTGCCGGGGGATTCGAGCCGCGATCGACGCGGACCAGTTTTCCAGGGACGCCGACGGCGGCATACCATGCGCTGCCGTCGACGGGATTCACAGCAAGCCCATAAGGAAAGCCCGCAACGGCAGTGTCGGTCTTCCAATCGAATTTCCCATCTCCGCGCGTGTCGAGGTAGGCGGGGCACCATCCTTGCGCCGCCTGTTCGTCATGTGTCTCTTCGTAGAGGCGAGTGTTGACCCAGCCCACGGCGCCCTCCTCGCCGCTGAAGTACAGGGTATCGTCCTTGTCCTGCGCGAACTGGAGGTGATGCGTGCCGAAACAGGTGTCGATCATCGTCCATTTCTTCGTTTCCGGATCGTACATCGACAGTTGCCGGATGCTTACGTCCAGCGGATCATACTTCGCAAAAATATTGTTCGAACCTTCCTTGCAGTAGGCCGGGTCGGCCTTGCTTCGAATGGACGAGGTGACCCACACACGGCCTTTTTCGTCCATCATTGGATTGTGCGGACTGTTGGTGGCGGTCCAAAGCACTTGCTCGCCAAAATAGGGTGAGGGGAAACCCACTTCCAGCTACATGAGGTAAGGCGCAATCTCTTTTTGGTCCACACGCGTTGGGATATCGATGTGGCTGGATTCGTTCGTCCGTGGATTTTCAACCTCCAGGGTTCCTGCGCCTTCCGAGGTTGCATAAACGAGGCCGTGCGGATTTACAGTGGGGTTGCGCTTGTCGGTGGTCATCTCATCATGCACCCAATCAGATGGCCCGCGTCCCCATTCCCACTCCGTGATAACCACATTCCGCTCGACACCCTGGGGCCGCGGCGGCACTGGAGGCAAAGCTCCGGCTGCAATCCGGTCGCTCCAATCGGAAAGCATAGCCAGCGCCCGGTCGTGGGGAAGCTGGTTTAGCGCCGTGGCCATCAGCGGCCCTCTCTGGCCTGATTTTAATCGACGATCCCAGGCCGCCGCCGTGGAATCGAATGTACCCAGGCTCGGTTCGATCTCGCGGGTGAATTTGTCCCCGAGCTGATGGCACTGCGTGCATGTCCTCATGGCGAAGAGCCACTCCGCCTGGTTGTGGATTCCGCCGGAAAGCACGCTGGCCTGCCCATTTTCGCGCCTGCCGCGCTGCGGTGCGGAATTGCGTTCCGGCTTCAGGAACGGGAACTCGCTTGCGGAGGGAACCTGCAGGAGCGAATACCAGTAGTTTGCGGGATAGATTTGCGCGGCCGCGCGCGCATCGGGAGCGGGCGCCGCCTTCAGTGCGAGCGTTTTGCCCGGCGCGGATACGATTGGCGCAGAATCGACGACGCCATACCCCCTTACCCAAATCTTGTAGCCGGCCTTCGGGATGTCGGGCACAAGAAACCTTCCCCGGTCGTCCGTGACCACGATTTTCCTGAATTTTGTCGGCAGATCGGTGGTCTCCGCGATCACCCACACTCCCGCTTCCGGGCCGGTCGGTCCGCTGACCACTCCGCCGATATCATTCTGAGCCACGGCGATTTTGTCCGTCCTGGCCTGACGTGCTGGCACGTTGGCCTGGCCTGCTGCTAATTGGACGGCGCACGCCGCCAGGATCAGACTTACTGCAACAAATATCGATCGCGCGTGTTTGCGATTTTCCTTCATCATCTTCCCCTCGGAGCGCAACATGCTTACCAAAATCCTCAGATGCTGGCAAGGAAACTCGCCTTGCCAAGGAGGCTCGGTGGCGCAGGCTTCAGCCTGCGCCACTCAAGCTCAGCAGTAACAACTTGACACGCTTGGTGACAACAGAGTAGCTTCGCTGCTGCCGTGGAACTGGATGCTTCCCTCGATTGGCTGTCACTCTCAATGACGCCGGGCCTCGGCTCGCGTCTCACGGGGAAATTGCTGCGCCAATTCGGATCGCCGCAGGATGTGTTTCGCGCCTCCCTTACTGAACTAGAAGCTTGTCATCTGCCAACAGCGCCCGCGCGGGCGATCCAATCCAAGGGCGCTCATAAGGATGCCGAGGAAGAACTCGCGCAGGTCCGCAAACTGGGCTGCCGGTTGCTGAATTGGGACGAGCCGGAATATCCGCAGAGGCTGCTCGAAATCTACGATCCACCGCCCCTTCTTTACGTGCGCGGAGACGCCGGCGTGCTCAACCGGCATTCGATCTCGATGGTGGGCACGCGCCGCCCGACTCCCTACGGCAATCAAGTGGCGGAGCGGCTTGGGCACGACTTGGCCGAGCGCGGACTGACGATCGTCAGCGGCATGGCGCGTGGGATTGACAGCCTGGCGCATCAAGGCGCTTGCCGGGCTACTCACGGGGCGCCGATCGGCGTGCTCGGCACGGGCGTGGACGTCATCTACCCGAAGGAGAACAAGAAATTATTCGCGGAAGTGGAAAAGCGCGGCGCGCTGATCAGCGAATTCCCGCTGGGCACGCACCCGGCCCCCGAGAATTTCCCGGTGCGGAACCGCGTTGTCGCGGGAATAGCGCTCGGCGTGGTGGTGGTACAGGGCGCGCAGTATTCCGGTTCGCTCATCACGGCTCGTCTGGGAATGGAGTTTGGCCGCGAAGTTTACGGCGTGCCGGGGAATGTCACCGTAGACGTCAGCTTTGCCCCGAACCAGATGATCAAGCAAGGCGCCAAGCTGGTGACGTCCTGGGAAGACGTGATCGAGGAATTGCCGACGGAAATCCGCGCCGAGCTGTTCCCGGTCGAGGCGACCACCAGCGCCGAGCGCGCATCCCTCTTTGAGGGAGCTCTTTCCCCAGTAGAGAAAAAGATCTTCAGCCTGCTAGGAACGGACGAATCGATTCACGTGGATGAACTCGTGGAAAAGGCGGAATTGAACTCCTCGGAAGTTCTGGCGGCGCTGTGCGAGATGGAGATGAAAGGGATCGTAAGACAGATGCCGGGGAAGCAATTCATCAAAATCCTGCTGTAGGGGCGTTTCTCCTTTGCAGCCGTCGCCAAAAACAAAACGCAGAGAATTCCCGCTAAATCGCTGAAATTACAACCCTCTACGCCAATGTGCCGCAGCCTATAGAATCGAGAAGGACACAAGGCGCATCTATCAAGCGTTGACAAACAGTGGGAACGAGGGCCACGCTAGGAGAACGGAAAGGGAAAAACGCTTCTAACGTGGGGCGTTCAGGTCTGGAAAAAAGTCATGGGAAGATCGCTGGTCATCGTCGAATCGCCCGCAAAGGCGAAGACGATCAACAAATACCTGGGACGCAATTACACGGTCAAGGCCTCCTATGGGCACATCATGGACCTGCCCAAAAAGGTGCTGGGCATCGATATCGCGCACGGGTTTGCGCCGACGTATGAAGTCAATCCGGACAAAACGAGCGTTGTGACGCAACTCCAGAAAGCCGCCTCTACCGCCGATGCCGTTTATCTGGCGGGCGACCCGGACCGCGAAGGCGAAGCCATTTGCGCCCACCTGGCCGAAGTGTTGAGCGGGCCAAAGCTCGAATTTCCCACAGAAGAAGAAAAAGCAGCCATCGAAGAAGCGAACGGGAACGGCAAGAAGGGCAAGAAGAAAGCCAAGAAGCCCGTCAAGAAAGCCGTCGCCAAGGGCAAACCCGTCATCGCTCGAAAAAACATTTTTCGCGTGATGTTCAACGAAATCACGTCCAAGGCGATCAAGGCGGCGTTCGAACATCCCGGCGAGATCAACGAAAACCTGGTGGACGCGCAGCAAGCGCGCCGCGTGCTGGACCGCCTGGTCGGCTACAAAATTTCGCCTCTGCTCTGGGACAAGGTGCGCCGGGGTCTTTCCGCCGGACGCGTGCAGACGGTGGCGCTGCGACTGATTGTCGATCGAGAGCTCGATATTCGCGCGTTCGTCCCCGTGGAGTATTGGACGATCCACGCGATTCTGGCCGCCGGCGAGCCGCCCGCGTTCGAAGCGAAGCTCACCAAATATAAGGGCGAGGACATTGAAGTCCACACGCAGGCCGAGGCGGACGCCATTGTGGCCGCGGCAGGAAAAGCGGAATGGAAAGTGGCCGGCGTCACGCAGAAGGAAAAGCGCCGGTTTGCGCCGCCCCCGTTCACGACGTCCAAGCTGCAGCAAGCCGCCTACAATAGACTGCGGTACACCGCCAAGCGCACCATGGGCCTCGCACAGCGGCTCTATGAGGGTGTGGAACTGGGACAGGAAGGCTCGGTCGCTCTGATCACTTACATGCGCACGGACTCGGTGCGCGTTTCGAATGACGCGCTGGACCAGGTGCGCGGTCTGATTGGCTCCCGATATGGCCAGCCGTACCTGCCAGAAAAGCCGAATTTCTTCAAGTCCAAGAAGGATGCGCAGGACGCGCACGAAGCCATTCGCCCGACGGATGCCGCCCGGACGCCTGAGGACGTAAGACCCTTCCTGAGCGACGACATGTTCAGGCTTTACCAGCTCATTTGGCAGCGGTTTGTGGCCTCCCAGATGGTTCCGGCGGTATTCGACCAGACGACGGTCGATGTGACGGCCGGCGATTACACGTTTCGCGCGTCCGGCTCGGTGCAGAAATTCGACGGGTACTTGGCCGTGTACCAGGTGTCGGCTGACGATGACGAAGACGCCGATGTGGATGCGAGCAAGGCCTTGTTGCCGCCGGTCGCGGAGGGCGAGACGCTGCGTCTTGAAACATTGCGCCCCGACCAGCATTTTACCGAGCCTCCCCCGCGCTACACGGAAGCGACGCTGGTGAAGGAACTGGAAGAAAAAGGCATCGGGCGCCCATCGACTTACGCTTCGATCATTTCCACGATTGTCGAGCGCGAATATGTCACCAAGGACCAGGGGCGGTTTGCTCCGACGATGCTAGGCGAAAAGGTGAGCGTCCTGCTCGTCAAAAGCTTTGAGGATATTTTCGATGTGGGCTTTACGGCCCGCATGGAAGAAGAACTCGACGAAATCGAAGAGGGAAAGCTTCCCTGGAAGAAGGCCGTCAAGGAATTCTACGGCCGCTTCGCGGCGGACCTCGAACAGGCCAAGGGCGAGATGGAGTCCTACAAAGCGGGAATTCCCACCGGACAAAAGTGCGAGAAGTGCGGGCAAGGCGATCTTCTCGAACGCATCAGCCGCCACGGGTTTTTCCTGGGCTGCTCGCGCTATCCCGATTGCGATTTCATTCGCGATCTCTCGCCGGAATTGCCTCCCGAGGGCGAGGATGGCGCGGCGAAAATCGAGGCCTGCGATAATTGCGGGCGCGAAATGATCATCAAGCGGGGACGCTGGGGAATGTTCCTGGCTTGCACCGGCTACCCGGATTGCAAGACGACGCGCCGATTGAAGGCCGGAACGCGCAAGGCCCTGCAGCCGGACGAACTGCTCGATGAAAAATGTCCCGACTGCGGTTCGCAACTGGTCAAGAAGCACGGCCAGTACGGCGAATTCACCGGCTGCACCGCCTATCCGAAGTGCAAGTTCATCCGCGCGAAGACCCTGGGCATCAAGTGCCCAAAGTGCGAGACCGGCGAATTGACGGAGCGGGTTGCCAGGAAAGGACGCAGGCGCGTCTTCTACGGGTGCAACAAGTATCCCGCATGCGATTTCACGACGCCGCACCTGCCGATCCCCGAGGCATGCCCGAAATGCGGCGCGGCGTTCATCGTCGAGAAGCGCGGCAAGCTGGGCGCGGTGAGAACCTGCATTAAAGAGGGTTGCGATTGGGAAGCGGCTCTTCCGGAGACCCCAGCCGCGGCTGTTCCCGAAACCGTGGGCACAGCCTAGTCCTGAAAGTGTCTGCGTAATCGCCGGGTTTTCGTTTTTAGAATGAGCGTGGCCTATTCAGGGCGCGCGTGAAGCCGCGAAAATTGCGGTCCGGCAGGGGGAAATGGATTCCGCGGTAAAACAATTTTTAATTTATTTGCGTTCGGTGCGCAACTCTTCCCCGCACACGATTCGCAGCTACGACAATGACCTCGGGCAGTTCCTCACGTTCTTGACCCCACCCGGCACCGCAATGCCGGCTCCGCAGGAAGTCACGCACCTCATGATCCGGGAATTCGTGGCGCACCTGCACGACCTGAAATTGGAAAAATCCTCGATCGCACGAAAGCTCGCGGCGATTCGATCGTTCTTTAAATTTGCGGTGCGGGAAGGCGTGGTCGTGCGGAACCCGGCGCGCATGGTGGCGACTCCCAAGCTGCCGAAGCGCATCCCCTCGGTTTTAAGCGCCGAAGAACTGAATGCGTTCCTCGATGGCGTGGTGTCGGGACCGGCGCGCGAGTCCGAGCGCGGCAGGCGGGCATCCGCGAACGACGACAGCCGGCTGATGGTCAAGCGCGACCGCGCGATTCTCGAAATGCTATACGCGTCCGGTCTGCGCGTCAGCGAACTCACAGGGCTGAACCTTGGCGACATGGACCGAAAGGAACTCATGCTGCGCGTGCGCGGCAAGGGGAACAAGGAACGCATCGTCCCTTACGGCGGGAAAGCGGAACAGGCGCTCGAAGCCTATGAACCCCTGCGCCAGGAAATGTTGCGCAAGGCCGGAGGGCGCGGCGACCGGCAGGCCGTGTTTCTCAATCATTTCGGCACGAGGCTGACGCAACGGTCCGTGGCGCGCATCGTCAAAAAATATGCGCGACTGGCCAACGTGAACTGGGATTTGCATCCGCATTCCCTGCGGCACGCATTTGCCACGCACTTGCTGGCCGATGGGGCGGACCTTCGCGCCATTCAGGAATTGCTGGGACACTCCTCGCTGTCCACCACGCAGCGGTACACGCATGCCACGATTCGCCAACTGCTGGAGGTGTACGATAAGGCGCACCCTCGCGCTTGAAAACGCGGCCCGGCAATCATTATTCTTCGACGGGTCCGGCGATGGCTGGGCGCGTTTGTTTCGATCTCCGGCGGCGAAAGAAAAAAGCCAAATGCCTTGCGCTGCATTGGCGGCAGCGGAACGGCCGCAGGGGCAGGAGAAGCAAGATGGTCCACTCCAGGACGCCGCGCCGGTGAGACCGCAAAATATCTTCACTCCCGCATAGGGGGCATTGCCGTGTCCCTACCCAGAGCGAGATGGCATGTGTCCTGGCCATGAATTCAGATATATCGTAATCCGATAATCCTTCGGGGCATCGCGATTTGAAATGGCCAATTGCCGAAAAGGTACGGGGTGAGTTATTCTTCGCGGGCTTCGCCCAGGGTGATGTCCGAGGCGATGTTGCCGGCCCGCTATGACGACGGAACAATGGGAGACTACCAATCGCATTGCAGCAATATGGCAGGCATTACTCGACTGCTCGCGACAGGCCCGGGAAATGCTAAGACTTGGACAATGAGCCTACAGGGAGACCACGGGTAAAATGAATTTCCTTCCGAGAAACAAATATTTCATGCTTGGATGGATCGCCTTTGCTCTGTTCGCCGCACCCGCGGCCACATTTGGGCAGACCGACGAAATCCAGGTTTACGACGCTGAGATTGAAGACCAGGGTAAGTTCAATCTCATGATCCACAGCAATTTTACTCCCAGCGGTCGGACGACTCCCGCTTTCCCCGGAGGTATCGTTGCCAACCACTCGTTCAACGGCACGGCCGAGTGGGCCTATGGTGTCACCGGCTGGTTCGAGCAGGGACTCTATCTGCCGGTGTACTCCATTTACTCCCCAGGGCGCGGCGGGACAATTAACGGCTTTAAACTTCGCGAACTGTTCGTACGACCGCGCGCTCATGACCACACGTTCTTTTACGGCGTCAATTTTGAATTCAGCGTCAACTACAATTATTGGGAGTCACGGCACATTACCTCCGAGGTCAGGCCCATCGTGGGATTGCATCTGCATCAAGTGGACCTCGTTTTCAATCCGATCGTGGATACCGACTACACAGGTGGATTTGGAAATCTCGAATTCGTTCCGGCAACGCGTGTCGCCTATAACTTCAATGATAAGTGGGCCGCCGCCCTCGAGGAGTATTCCGATGACGGGCCCCTGCGCAAGCTTCTGCCGCTACATGATCAGTTCCACGAAGTCTGGGCCGTCATGGATCACAACAACAAATGGCTGAATATCGAAACCGGGATCGGATTTGGCGTGACCCATGGAGCCGACAGGGTGACACTAAAGCTGATGCTTTCGCGCGATCTGAATTGAATTGGGATTGCCCGCCATTGATTTTCCAAGCGAGAAGGCTCGTCCATTTTCCTGTGTTTCCCGAGGAGGCCCCATGGCAATGCAGCGCCTGATTGAATACGCCGACGCGAGTTCGGAAGTCCGCGCCGTGTATGACGACATTCTCGCGACGCGCAAGACGGATTACATCAATCATTTCTGGAAGGCGCTGGCGAATGATCCCGCAACCCTCAAGCGCACCTGGGAATCCATCAAGCAGATTATGGCGCCCGGTGCGCTCGACGCGCTGACCAAGGAACTGATCTATATCGCCGTCAGCGCCACCAACCAGTGTCCCTACTGCATCGCTTCGCACACCGCTTCCGCCGAAGGCAAAGGCATGACCGGAGAAATGTTTCATGAACTCATGGCCGTTGTGGGCATGGCCAATGAAACGAACCGGCTGGCTGCCGGGTACCAGGTGGAGATCGACGAGCGATTCAAGGTTAAGTAGTTTCGATTCTTCCCAAGTGGGACAGGCTTCAGCCTGCCTGGTTTTGGTTGCACCAAGGATGACCTTGCTTCGACTAACCCCCACAGGCTGGAAGCCTGCGCCACTGCTTCTGATATAATTCCACCTTATGGAACTCACAACTATTATAAATTTGATCTGCTTGCCGTTTCCGTGTGGAATGGATCGAGTGGGAGAGTGCCATGGACATCGTACGCATATTTGACACGACCCTGAGGGACGGGGAGCAATCCCCGGGATTTTCCATGTCCGTGCCGGAGAAGGTGCGCATGGCTCGCCAGCTGGAATTGCTCGGCGTGGACATCATCGAGAGCGGCTTCCCCATCGCTTCGGCGGGAGACCTCGAAGGCGTGCGGGCGGTTTGCCGCGAAATTCGTAGCTGCACGGTGGCGGCGCTGGCGCGCGCGCGGCGCGACGATATTGACGCGGCGCTGGAAGGCCTCGCCGGAGCGGCACATCCCCGGCTGCACACTTTTCTCGCGACGTCGGACCTGCACCTGCATCACAAGCTGCGCCTGACGCGCGAAGAGGCCCTGGAAGCCATCTCCAACAACGTGCGCTACGCACGCAATCATTGCGCGGAAGTCGAATTTTCCGCCGAAGACGCGAGCCGCACCGAAATCGGTTTTCTTTGTGAAGCCGTCGGCCGGGCGGTCCGCGCCGGCGCAACGATCATCAATCTGCCTGACACGGTCGGCTACGCCGTGCCCGAAGAATATGCGGCCATGTTTCGCCGCGTGATCGAGTATCTGGACGGCGCGAATGGCGTGACGATGAGCGCGCACTGCCACGATGACCTGGGGCTGGGCGTCGCCAATACCCTGGCCGCGGTGCAGGCAGGCGTGCGCCAGCTCGAGTTGACTATCAACGGGATCGGCGAACGCGCCGGAAATGCCGCGCTGGAAGAAGTCGTAGTCCTGCTGAACGTGCGGCAGGCCACGCTCGGCGTGACCACCAATGTCCATCTCGATCAACTCTTTGCTACCAGCCGCCTGCTGGTTGAAATTACGGGCGCGCCTCTGGCGCCCAACAAGGCGATCGTAGGCGCGAACGCGTTCGCACACGAAGCAGGCATCCACCAGGACGGCATCCTCAAGAATCCCCTCACGTACGAAATCATGTCTCCCGAATCGGTCGGCGTACCCAAGCGGCAACTGGTGCTCGGCAAACATTCCGGGCGCAATGCGCTGCGCTCGACGCTCGTCGATCTGGGCTTCCAGCCGACGCGCGAAGAGCTCGACGAGTGTTACAAGCGCGTGGTGACACTGGCCGATGCGTCGAAAAATGTGACGAATCGCGATCTGCTGGCCATCGCGCACCAGGTGATGCGGAAGCGCGGGAGCGAAGCGCCGGTTGGCGCGGAATAGCCCATATTTGATTTGTCTCAGACAGCTGACGGCGACAAGACTCCTCTCGAGCAGATTTTTTACTTGGCAGGTAATATGATGCTGTATATCCTTGGTTCCGGAAAGCCATGGAAGAGCATCACCATTCCCCAACGATTTGGCCGTTCTCGCAGGCCAGTGATACGACGAGCCACCCTGGCCCTATTGCCGTATCGTGGGAGATAAAAGTTTGGGTTCTTATCGGCTTAGTGGTTTCATTCGCTGGTCTATTCGAAACTCAGTACCCCCTGCGTGGACTTTCGATTTGGCAACGCGTTGGCATCGCCTGCGCGGAAAGCTGCTCTCTCGGAATTTTTGTCTTTTGTTGGTCTTCCGTTGTTGCGTATGTGATTCGCAGACAGGGTTTACCTCCGAAATCGTGCCGCTGGGCGGCCATCCCTCTTCTCCTCCCGGGATGCCTCATAGGGGCGGTCCAGCTTCTTAGCAACACTTCCGTAAGCTATTTTTCAATATTCCTAATATGTGCCGGCACGTTTGCGGAGCCCCTCTGCCGTAAACTCGCGTTTCCATCAGTCAGCGCGGATTAGCTGTGATATAAGGGCACCAGCATTTGGCTTTTCCAGAGGAACTCACTTCGTGGTTCGTGATGCAGAACGCATTCCTCAATAGTCGTGCGCTTATAGTGGTAGCGGCATTGGTCACAGCAGCCGCAACCATCTCTGCGCAGCAGGCGCAGAAAAAGCCTCTGGATATTTATTTCCTGGACACCGAAGGCGGCCAGGCCACACTCTTCGTTTCTCCCTCGGGACAATCGATGCTGGTGGACACTGGCTTTCCGGGCAATCAGGGCATGCCGCCCGCGGAGGCGAACGCTCCAGGCATCACACGCGACGCGGACCGGATCATGGCGGTGCTGAAGACAGCGAATATAAGCGTCCTGGATTATGTAGTGATCACACACTTTCACGGGGACCACGTGGGGAACGCGGCCGAACTCGCGCATCGCATTCCCATTCGCCATTTTGTCGACCATGGCGCTTACACCGTGGAGATGCAGCCGGGCCGTGACGCTGCTTTCCTCTCATACTTGCCGGTTCGCGAGCTGGCGCACGTGTCCGTGGCGAAGCCCGGCGACCGAATTCCCGTCGAGGGCCTCGACGTGCAAGTGGTTTCTTCGGCAGGTGAAACGATCAAGGAACCGATGGCGGGCGCACCCGGTGCCGGAGCGCCGAATCCGCTGTGCCGTGACGCCAAGCTGATGGAGCAGGACGCCACGCCCGAAAATTTTGAATCGGTGGGAATCGTGGTGCGCTACGGCGGCTTCCGGCTCGTCGATCTGGGCGACTTGACGTGGAATCAGGAACACGCGCTCGCTTGCCCGAATAATCTGGTCGGGACCATGACTGTGTTTCACACCACGCGACATGGAGATCCGCATTCCGGCGCGCCGCAATTCGTGGACGCGATTCGCGCGCGCGTCGCGGTAATGAACAACGGTGAAAGAAAGGGCGGTTCGCCTGAATACTGGCAAACCGTTCATGAAGCGCCCGGGCTCGAGGATTTCTGGCAGATCCACCGCTCGGCGGCAGGCGGCGCGGATCGCAATTCGCCGGAACAGTTTCTGGCGAATATCAACGAAACCGATCACGGCCACTACATCAAGATGTCGGTGAAAGCCGACGGCAGTTTCACGATGACCAACGAGCGCACCGGTTTCACGAAAGAATATCCTGCGCGCGGCAAAGCTCAGTAGGCCATCCCTGTTTTGGAAAATAGCGGCCCGGGAGTCTTTCCTTCGGCCGCAACTTTGATGCGGAACATCAGCTCGCCACAGGTCGTGTTGCACGCCACGAAATAGTCCGTCTCCGCCTGCCAATCGGCGTGCGTGAATCGAAGCAGCGTCTGTCCTTTTTGTTCCGCCAGATCGAAGAGCAGGCGCGTGCCGTTCCACTCTTTTCCGGATTGGCATCGCCAGTGGGCCTGGCGCGGCGCTGCGATTTGGATGGGACGAAGGCCATACACCGTCGCGCGGTTGAAAAAACCAAGCTCCACATTTCCGCTGGCTTTTTCTTCTGTTACGTCGGCGGCCCACCATCGCAAAAATCCGTCTGCAGAAGCAACGAGCGGATGTACAAGCTGAGGGGCCGCATCGATCTGTATCGAGTGCTTGATGTCGGGCATTTTTTGGCTTCTCCCTCCGTACGCGCGGGCGTTTGGCGACGTGCGCTTGGGCCGGCGAGGAGACCGGCGCTTTCCGCGGCCGTGATCAATAAAAATGTTTGGGCATCCAGTTCTCGCGCCCTTCCGGGAGGAGATCATAGAGATGCCAGACCGGGGAGAACGGATCGATGCCGCGATGGTGTCCGGGCGCGCGCGACATTTCGGTCGTATACGTGAAATAGATTTTGCCGTCGGGAGCGCGGCGAAAGACGCTGACGGCGGGCCTTTGACCTTTTTCGTCTTCCGCAAAAAAATCGCGGTTGAACGTGTTGTCGTGACTGGAGAGAAGACGCATCTTGTCCCAGCCCCGGCTGCGGGCCCACTCCCTGAGGCGGCCGATCTCCACCTTGGAGACCAGCCCGAAATTGACTTTATTGCTGACGTGCTGCGCGATGCCCGCGTAGCCGTCGGCCCACATGTTGCACATCGGACAAGGAAGCTTGTCGTTCGGGCCCCACATCATGTGATCGACGATCAGGCTGTCCTTTCCGGGTGCGAAGAGTTCCGAGAGACGCACGTCCCGGAAATTCGCGGGCGATTCGTCGCGAAGATCGGATGGCCCTTCGCGGAATATGTAGTCGATTTCGACTAGCGGGCCTGCCGGCAATTTTCTGCGAAGTGCTGCCACGCGCTCGGTCTGGTCCTTGAGCGCAATTTCCGCTTCGAGCAATTGGTTCCGCAGGGTCCTATATTCTTCGGTCTCGCCTTTGATCTTCACATTCATGGCGCGCTCCTTTTTTGGAGATTGATTGCGATCGGATTTTGTAGGACAGCCACTCTTGGCTGTCCTCTTTAGGCTTAGCAAGACGCGGAGGACAGCCAAGAGTGGCTGTCCTACAAAAGAATCCCGCGCAAATCACGCGAAGGGATTTTCGTCCGCGCTGGGACCATAGATCGACGGCACCGGCACGTCCAGCAGCCTGAGATAGACGGAAAGTTGCCCGCGATGATGATAGAAGTGGTTCATCACGACGGCTCGAATGAAACCAATCCGCGGCGTGGACATGAGTACCTTCCCGTTTCTGGTTGCCGTCCAGGTGGCCATCATACGGGCATCGTCCAGCTTCGCTAGGGTCTGCTTGGCGTGCGCGGTGCTTTGCGTGAACGCGTCCAGAATTTCTTTTTTGTTCTGCGATTCCGGCTGCGACATATTGCCGATCTCAAACGAATCTTTGCTGACCGCATCGGCGAGAAAACCCTGGCCCCGAGCGATATGCAGACCCAATTGACCGAGCGAGTAAGACTTGGCGTGCGGCTTCCATGTGAGCTTGTCCTCCGGGATGCGGTCGAGAACGCGCTGCGTGGTTTTGGCTTCCTGGTCAAGCTCCATCAGAATCGAATCGACGATTGCCATAGTTGCTCCTTTGGTGTTTTTGAGATTCAGAATCAATTGAACTTACATGTTCAAATAATTTGCCAGCTGATCGATGCAACCCTGCCAGCCGTGTTCGTGCTTATCGCGCTGTTCCACATTCGGCAAATTCTCGTGAGTGAGCAAGATCTCCGTCGAGGGCCCCAAATCGCGAAACTCGATCGTGACCAGAGACTCAGCCACCTCCGGGTCATGCTCCCATCGCCAGGTGAAGACGATTTTTTCGGGCGGCTTGATCTCCCGGTACGTTCCGCTCACTTTATGGATGTTGCCGCCCTTGTGATGCATCTCCACGCAATATTTTCCGCCCACCTGCAATTCCAGCACGGGCACGATAGCGGAATATTCTTCGGAGGGAGCGAACCAGCGCCCCAGCTCGAGCGGATCGGTCCAGGCGCGAAACACTCTTTCGCGCGGCGCCTGGAAGGTTCGTCTCAGCTTCAGCGTTGTTTCCGGGGATAATTGTTCCTTGGCCATTCCGAAACCTCCGTCGGCGGTTGAGCGAGATATCGATCCAGAGCGTCGAACTGCGTTTCCCAGAACGCGCGGTACCGGGAAATCCATGCTTCGGCTTTTTTCAAAGGACGGGCGGCGAGCCGGCAGTGGCGCGTGCGCCCGGATTTTCTTTGCGTGACGAGGCCGGCTCTCTCCAGCACCCTTAGATGCTTCATCACCGCCGGGAGGCTCATCCGGTGGGGCCTGGCCAGCTCCGAGACAGAGGCCTGACCGCGCGCCAGGGCCGAGACGATCGCGCGGCGCGTGGGGTCGGCGAGCGCTTGGAAGGTGGCGTCGAGTCCTCGATTATACTTAACCATTCGGTTTAGTAATATATGGTCTCGTTCCCCTTGTCAAGCTCGATTTTCGTGGCGGCCGGGGGGCGGAAAAAACAAAAGGCTGCCCGCCCAAAAGACGGGCGGCCTCTACAAGACCCCCTGCCAAGACGTCAGGACGGTTTTGTAGCGGCCGCTTCGTTCCGTGTTTTCGGAACGGAGCGGGCAGCTTCATGGTCAAGCTGGATCACCCCGCCGCCGCGCGCTGACAGGAGCAGCGATCCAGACTATACTATTCGGCCTTGGGCTCATTTCGTGCGTCGTAGCAAGTCAACGGAGAAAGTTTGGCGCCGGCCCGCGACAAAACCATGACCATTCAAAACAAAAGAATCGTCCTCCTGCCGGGCGACGGCATCGGGCCTGAAATCATGCGCGCCGCCGTGCGCGTGTTGAAAGATTGCGCCTCGGAATTCGGCCACCAGTTCAGCTTCGCCGAGTTTCCTTTCGGCGGATGCGCCATCGATGCGACGGGCGAACCCCTCCCCGTTGAAACGCTCGCGGCTTGCAAGGCCGCCGACGCCATCCTTCTCGGCGCCATTGGCGGACCCAAGTGGGATGCCGTGCCGCTCGCCAGGCGCCCCGAAACCGGCCTGCTGGCGTTGCGCAAGGCGCTGGGGTTGTACATCAACCTTCGCCCCATCGATTTGCATGCGCCGCTGCGGGGCCTTTCGCCGTTGCGAGCCGACCGCGCCAGCGACGTCCACATCGATTTTGTGCGCGAACTCGCCGGCGACGTCTATTTCGGCGAACACCGTCTGGAAGCCGATCCGAGCGGTGAGCGCGCCACTGACGCCGGCGCCTATACGACGGGGGAAATCGAACGCGTCGCCCGATACGCCTTCGCGCGCGCGGAAACGCGAAAAGGCCGGCTCGCTTCCGTGGATAAATCCAACGTATTGGCGATGTCTCAGCTCTGGCGCAGGACAGTGACGCGCATGGCGGCGGATCATCCGAGCGTAAAGCTCGAACATCTGTACGTGGACAACGCCGCGATGCAACTCGTGCTCGCTCCCGCGCAGTTCGACGTGATCCTTACCTCAAACATGTTCGGCGACATTCTGACCGACCTCGGCGCTGCGCTTGCCGGCTCGATCGGCCTGATTCCGTCGATGAGCTGCGGGCCGGGTCCGTCACTCTATGAACCGATTCACGGTTCCGCGCCCACACTTGCAGGGAAAGATGTCGCCAATCCAGTGGGTATGATTCTTTCCGCTACGATGATGTTGCGCGAAAGCTTCGGCCTGAAACGCGAAGCCGAATGGATCGAATCGGCGGTGGACCGCCTGTTTGCCAATGGAATCCGCACGCCCGACACCGTGGAGCCGGGGACGACCAAAGTCGGCTGCATTGAATTCGGCGAGCGCCTGCACGCAGAGTTAGCCAACGCTTCCAATAGACCCCAGCGCACCAGCGCCTAGCTTAGTTCCCGAGCAGGGGACTTTCGCACCACCTTCGAAAACCGAGCATGGTCTAAAGAAAAAGTGAGCGCCCTCTGTCTGAAGGCGCTCCCTTGGGAACCACCTCACGGTGGGAGAGAACTGAGCCTTAACTAACGATCGTCGTCTCCGAAATCCAGACCGGGCAGGACCGGCGTGCCTTCTTTCCTGACAGCATCGAGGGCGTCCGGATCAAGCCGCAGTAGCTTCAGGATGGTGGGCGCCACCTGTAGGGTTTCCACAAAGCTGTGGACGGTCTGGCGGTCGAACTTAGGGTTGGATACCAGCAGCATCACGTTGGTGTCATCCCAAGCGTAACCGCCATGCTCGGATTGTTTCTTTAGGTTCCCGGTGTAGACCACGCCGACGTTTGGAATCACGACGATGTCTGGCGTACGTGGATCGCCGCCCTCACGTAGTTTGCAGCAGGGTCCCGGATTATTCGGCACACCTGGAGCGTTAAACAAAGTTGTGAGTGAGCCGCCATAGTAGATCTGGCCCAGTCCAATGGTTGTCCCGGCTGCCTCCAGAGCCGCTACTGCGTCCCCAGTACGGTTTGAATCTGTCAGCCACAGCTGGGAAATGTCGTCCTCGGCAATCCCAAGTGCGTTAGTCGGGTCGTTGTAGACCGCCGGGAGAAATGACCCGATGATCCCGGAGGGCGGCGTACCGTTGTTGCCCGAATTCCCCGGAATGGGGAAGAAGCGGTTCGGGTCGATGGGCGACTGGCCGTGTTTGGCAGTGATGATGATGACGGTCGAATCGAGGAGGTGATTGTCTTTGAGTGCGTCAACCATTTGTCCGATCGCCGCATCCACGAATTCAATCTCGCCCAGCATTAGGGGCCTGGGGGTACCCTGGGCATCCTCATAACCGCCAGAGTTTGCGTCGGTCCTGATTGCCGATTTGGGTGCAATCAGCTTCTGTCCAACGCTGACCGCCTGGAAGTTCATTCCGAAGATCACCGGCACCGGGGCCTTACTTCCTCCGAGGTGCGTCTTGCCGTTGATCCAGTTGACCACCGCGTTGACTTTCAACTGGTCATAGCACTTAATGGCATCGAAACCGACTGTCCAGTCATCGGTGAGATTCGGGAATTGCACTCCAGAATTCGAAGTAGAAGGCGTGCCGCAGTCAAAACCGGCTCCGTCAGGCGCGGCTGTCTTAATCCCCGGCAGGAGTATCTCGAAGGAGTTAACCTCCGGAGAATAGTAATCATCCACGTTGCTGGGTTGATCGGTTCCCGTGGGGCCGGAAACTACCGCGTAGACAGCGTGTTTGTCGGACCAGGCCGTATAGCCGCCCTCAGCGTGAATCACTCCGTAGATCGTGTTCGTACGCACGAAGTTCCAAGGGTACACCGGCTTGCAGTGGTTAAACGGATCGCGCTCAAGCCTGTCGGGGTTGATTGACTTAATGCCACCGTCGATAGTGGAGTATCCGGAAAAGCCGCCGTTGAGCTTCGTCTCGTCGATTTCGTCACCTTCTTCATATTCGGTTTGGGTTCCGTTGATAACCCCTTCGTTGCAGGTCCCGGCAGGCAGCCCGTTGCCGGTAGCAACCTTCGGCGGAGCCAGAACCCGATCGTAAGCCACATCGTAGAACGCGCCGACCGTCCTGGGCGTGCCGCCGGTCACGAGGGCCATCAGTCCGGGAAAGGAATCCGACGGCCGGGAAGTACTGGTGCGCGTGTAATTCACGCCCGTCTCGCCGAGTTCGGCCAGATGCGGGCAAGTGTTGGAGGCCACGCAGTTTGCATAGTCGACCGCGTGCATTCCGTCGATGCTGATTAACAAGACATGGCGAATGCGATCGTGACCGCCGTCCCGTCCGCGGCCGTCTTTCGGTCCAGCGTAGACATTCGACATGGCGAACAAAATAAGAGCGGCAGTCAAAACACCTGCTTTCCACTTACTTTCCATTCCAATCCTCCTTGAAATTTTCCTGATGTGTAGTTGCCACAGCGGGGAGTGCACTCTACTTATCGGACCTTGAGAGATACGTGAACTGAATATGAATCCTCTGTAAAAAACCAAAATACAAAGCGGCCAGATATTGCGCGCGGGGTGCCGGTTGGCCCAACCCCCTGCCTTGGGTTTCAGGACTCAACCCAAATACAAATCCAGCTTCTTTTCCGCTCCTTACTCAAACATTTCAAACTCGCCAGGGAAGATACGCTGTGGCAGGGCTCCGCCAACCAGCCCAAGTGCTTGACACCACTTGTCGTAGGGTGCTATAGCCCGGCCAAATAGATTAGTTGTTGCCAGGACAGAAGTGAGGCGCAGCGCAGCGCGTTTCCGGGAAAACGAAATCGTCAAGCGATAAGACGAACGGATCGGCAATCCTCCGATTCTTGAATCCATTGTGGGAATCGCCGAGGCCCGGCCCGCAGTCGCGAAGATGTAGCACTCGAGCCTACTTGCTTTGCCGATTGACCCTAGGGGAGGTGGTCGTGAAGAAATTGACGAGTCTGCTGGTCAGTGTTTTTCTTGTACTTCTTTGCGGGATCGTCGTCCATCTAGCCGCCCAAGCGCAACAACCAGCACTGGTGATTGAGGGAGGAACCCTGATTGACGGCAACGGAGGCGCGCCCGTACAGGACGCAGTCGTGGTCATCCAGGGAAACAAGATCACGAGCGTATCGCGCAAGGGCCAGGCAGCCTATCCGGCCAATGCCCAGGTCATTAAGGCCGATGGCAAATTCATCCTTCCGGGTTTATGGGATGCGCAGGTCGTCTACCAATGGTATTTCGGAGAGATGATGCTGAACCACGGCATTACATCGACGATCGACGTCGCAAATCCCGGAGAATTAGCCGTGCCGCTTCGCGATGCCATATTGCATGGGAAGCTACGTGGTCCGCGGCCTTTTACCGGAGTTACGAGGATGGTCAAAGCGGCTCCGGGCAGCACCGGTCTCGAGAGTCCATTAACCCCGCCCCGAGCGCCTAAATCCGTTCAGGAAGCGCGCGATTTCGTGAAAGATACGGTTGCGGCCGGCGCCGATTTTGTCATTTTGCAGGATGGTTCGTTCCCGCTGGAATATTATCAGGCTGCTTTCGATGAGGCCAAGAAAGCAGGCAAGCCCGTTTTTACACGAGCGTACGGTCCGATTTTTGGTCCTAAGGAAGCGGCCATGCTTGGCACGCGCAACTTGCCGCATTCCGCGGGTATTGGAACCGTCGTCACGAAGAACCCCGGCGCAAGCCGCAATGAGCTGGATCTGTATGCGGATATGGATGAAGCCAAGGCCAGGGACTTGATCCAGCTTCTCGTGCAACATAAGACCGCGGTGACACCTACTTTCAACATTCTCTATCCGGGATATGCCAGAGATTGGGCGCGCTTCGAGGAGGACGACCGCAAGACGCTGAGCGACCCGAACCTTCTCGCTTACTATCCGCAGGACAGGATCGCCGTCCAACTGGGGAGTTACAGCCGCGGGGCCCAGGGGCCCGCACGCGAACGGAGAATGAAAGGATTTCAGAATACTTTGCGGTTCCACAAAATGTTCGTTGACGCCGGAGGGCATCTGGTTCCCGGAGCCAACACTAATGCCACTCGGGTCCCGGGAGACAATCTATTCCACGAAATGGATACTTTTGTGGAAGCCGGGATCACGCCGATGCAGATTATTCAAGGCGCCACGAAGTGGTCCGCCGAGATGATCGACAAGCAGAACGAGTTGGGCACGGTGGAATCGGGCAAGCTGGCGGATGTGATCGTCGTGAATCAAGATCCGTTGCAGAACATCGACAATCTTCGGAATCTCAGTACCGTCATTTTTGACGGCAAGGTCGTCGAACTCGGATATCAGCCATGGTATGCAGTAGCTTTCCCGAGCGGGACGGGAACGAATTCTCCCGTGGAGGCCTTGCAGTGGGCAGCCGCTTATCGGAAGGTAGTCTTTGGAGATGCCCCGGAAGAAGGCGAAGCGCCGGCCCCTGTGGCAGCCACAGGGCTTCGCGATCCAGTCGAAGCTCCACAACCGGCGATCGAAACGATTAATCCCACCATGGTGACGGAGGGGAGCCGGACGATGAACGTCACTCTCAAGGGATTCAACTTTGTGCGCAGGTCACAAGTCTACTTTAAAGGGATATCGGTTCCCTACAAGGTGGTAAGTCCTTCCGAACTCCAAGTCACACTTGACGAAAGCCTGCTAAGAGAGGCGGGATGGTTCGACCTGGTGGTGAAAAATCCATGGCCGCTGAGCGCTGCCGCGAAACCGTGGGGAGACGGCACCTCAAACAAAGCGCATCTGATCGTGAACTATAAGTATTGAGTTTGCAGGGGCATCGCCGTGGCGGGGGCCATCCCCTTCCCTGAGTCAATGGTTCGCGGCGAAGGGCGACCGAAGCCGAACAGGACCGCGACGGGCTTTCCCATTTGCACATGATCAGCCTCAAGCCCTTGCGATTCAGGGGCCGGGAGTGATAGTTTCATTCTGGCCAGACTGGGTGATTCTTCTTTACATCATTGGAGTGGGACTCACCGTTGAGTAATCAGAGCGCCCAAAATAGTTCTAACGGCCACCGCGTTCCCGGGAGCATTCCTCCATCTCCTTCGCACCCGGACCTTCGTGCCCTTACGTTCTGGCGGGTGGAAGGGAGCCTGGTTGCGCTCGGGGCAGTCCGCCCCGTGGCCTACTTCACTTGGAATTCCCATACGTTCGCTGGGCGCTGGGCCCGCCGGGGAGGGACTCTGGCGTTGGCGCTGGTAAGGCCCTTCCTCTATGCGAGTAACAGGGTGTTTGCCACGCGCGTCCTGCACACGCTCTTGTCCGGTGTTACGCGCGACCGCCTGGACTCTTTGGGCGAAGAATATTTCGAATACATCCTGAAGAAGCAACTCAAGGCGGAGGGCGTTGAACGGTTGCGGGCCTGCGTGGCGGAGAAGGGCGCGGAGAATGTCGTGCTGGTCAGCCAGGGACTCGACCACGTGATGCGGCCCCTGGCGCAATTTCTGGGCGTTTCTCGCCTCGTTTCGAATCGGCTAGAATTTAGAAATGGAATCGCTACCGGCCGGCTGCTCGATCCGGTGATTCGGCCGAGGAGCCCCAAAGCCTGGGCATTCCAGCGTAGCGCCGATGGCCGGGTGCCTCCGGACCGCCTGTTGAGAAATCTCGGCCTGACAGCCCATCCGGAGACGCTGGAAAATGCAATTCTGCCGGCGGGGCGCCAGAAGGCAGCGAACGATCGCGCCCTGGTCGTATTCAACGGGAAGAAACAATCCGAACCGCTTTCCGTGCGGCGCACCCTGGCGGGGAAAAACATTCTTCTGATCGGGGTCACGGGGTTTATCGGCAAGGTATGGCTGGCGCAGCTTTTGAACGAAGTCCCGCAGATCGGCAAGATCTACCTGCTGATTCGCCGCCAGCGCGCGACGACCGCGCAACGGCGCTTTGAGAAAATTTTCGAGGAGTCGCCCGTATTTGACCCGCTGCAGGAGCGGCTTGGCGAGCGGTTCGCGGAGTTTGTCTCCGAACGTGTCGAAGTCATCGAGGGAGACGTGAGCCAGCCGGGACTGGGGATTGCCCCGGAGAGGCGGGCGCAACTTGCGCGCGATCTCGACCTCGTCGTCAATAGTTCCGGCCTGACGGATTTCAATCCGGACCTTCGCGAAGCGCTAGCGAGCAATGTCGCGCCCGTCCTGCATTTAATCGAATTTCTGCGCGCATCAGACCACGCCGCACTGATCCACCTTTCGACCTGCTACGTCGTGGGAGGGAAGGACGGCCGGGTGGTCGAGGAAGTGCAGCCGAATTACACGCCGCTCGGCGTTGCGGATTTCGACGCCGAGCATGAATGGCGCTCCCTGCAGGAAGTGGTCGCGCATGCCGAAGCGCGGGCAGAAAGTCAGGAGATTACGGCGGCGCTGCGAAGGCAGGCGCTCGGAAAACATCGCGGCAGTGAAGAGCCCGCGGGTCCCGAGTTGGAAAATCTCATCCGCAAGAATCGCATGCGCTGGCTGCGGAATCGACTGACGCGCGCGGGAACTCGGCGCGCACGGCGCCTCGGCTGGCCCAATACTTACACGCTCTCCAAATCGCTCGCCGAATCCATGATCGTGCGTCACGGGGCCGGGCTGCCGATCGCCATCGTGCGGCCCTCGATCGTCGAAACTTCCACCGACCAGCCATTTCGCGGCTGGAACGAAGGCATTAATACTTCGGCGCCTCTTTCGTATCTGCTGGGCACTTATTTTCGCCAATTGCCGACCAACGAACGCAAATGCCTGGACGTGATTCCCGTGGACATGGTGTGCCGCGGAATGACTTTGATCGCCGCCGCGATCATCGCGCGGCGTCACGAGCCGATCTACCAGCTTGCCACGTCGGCGAGCAATCCGTGCGACATGGGACGCTCGATCGAATTGACCGGCCTCGCCCACCGCAAGCACTATCGCTCGCAGCAGAGTCTGGAGAACTGGATGCGCATGCAGTTCGACACGATTCCCGTCTCCAAATCGCGCTACGAGAAATTTTCCGTGCCCGCGCAAAAAGCCGTGGTCCAGGGCATCAATCGCGCCGCTTCGGCTCTGCAGATGAAGAAGCCTCCGCTGGCCCGTGCGGAACGCGACCTCATTCGCGTCGAAAAGCTGATCGAGCTCTACGAGCCATTTATCTTGCACAACGAGCAGGTCTTCGAGGCCCAAAATGTGCAGTTGCTTTCCGCGGCGCTTCCTCCGGAAGAGCGCGAGGCATTTGGATACGATCCTTCCGCCGTTGACTGGTGGGATTATTGGATTAACATCCATATTCCCGCCTTGCGCCGGTGGGTCTACCCGCTCATCGAGGGGCGCCCGATGGAAGAGCGCCCGCACCGCGCTTTTTCCTTGCAGCATGCCGGCAATGGAACGGGACGCCCGGAAGATTTGCCACACGCGGGGGCGGCGTCAGGCGCGGGGACCCAAAACTAACCCATGGCCATCTTTCTGACCGGTTCCACCGGCTACATCGGCGCCCACGTCGCCTCCATTCTGCTCGAGCGTCACACGGACCGCTTGAACCTGCTGGTGCGGGCGAAGACGGAGCAGGAGGCCAACGAACGCCTCTGGCACGCGTTGCAGTTGCATTTGGACTTTCCGCAGTTCCGCGATGCGCTCGAAACGCGTATTTCTGTTTTTCGCGGAGATCTCACCGAGCCGCGTTTTGGTCTGGGCACAGCCGATTACGCGCACTTGATCGGCACGACCGAGTCGGTGATTCATTGCGCGGCCTCGCTCAACCGCAAATCCGAAAAGAGCTGCCTCAACGTGAATTTGCGCGGCACTCTTGAAGTCGCGCAACTCGCTCGCCGCGCGCAGGACGCGCACGGCCTGCGCCGCTTCAGCCAGGTTTCCACCGTCGCCGTCGCGGGCCATCGCAGCCACGAAGTGGTTGCCGAAGACGCTTCCATCGACTGGAACCGCTCCGACTACGACCCGTATGCGCGCACGAAAAAATTCTGCGAGCACATGGTGCGGGAACTGCTCCCCGATGTTTCTCGAACCGTGTTTCGCCCGAGCATCGTGCTCGGCGACAGCCGCCGCCCCGAAACGACGCAATTCGACATGGTCCGCGCGTTCGTGTTTCTCGCGGCCTTGCCGGTTTTGCCTTTTCGCTCGGCCGACCGGATCGATATCGTCCCGGTGGACTACGTCGCCGAGTCCGTCGTCGCGCTGCATCAAAAACCGAATCCTGAACATGAGATTTACCACCTCTCTTCCGGCACTCGTTCCGAAACGTTTGGCCAGCTCACGCACGCGCTCGCGGAATCAGCGGGAACAATGCAGCCGCTATTTTGGCCGGGGCTCGAGCGGAATTTTTCTTCCGTCGTAAACTGGCTGTCGAATTCTCGCGGCACGATTGGCCGCAGCGCGTCCCTGCTGAAAGTGTTCATGCCGTACCTCGTCTGGGACACGGTGTTCGAGAATTCGCGGGTCGTCGCGGAAATGGGCCGAGCACCAGAACCCTTTTCCAAGTATTGCTACCCGCTGCTGCGATTCAGCCGCGACAATCATTTCTCCTATCCTTACCAGCCTTGGCCTGCGTCCGCCGTCTTGGTTCGCGAAGACGCCGCGGCGGCCGGCGTGGGATCGGCGCGAGGGTCGCACCCATGATGGACTTTATCCTGGAAGCGTGGACCAGCGCGTACATCGATCTCTCCAGCGCGCTTTGGAAGTTTGGGGCGGGTCGTCCCTGGCAGCCCGGCGAGAAGCTGAAACTGCTCTTTGCGGGATACAACGGCACGCGCAACACGGGCTCGGACGTTCGCGTCGAGGAAATGCTGAGGCAAGTTCGGCGCGTTCTGGGCGAGGAAAATCTCGCGCTCAGCGTGATGTCTCAGAATCTGGATTGGAGCCGCGGCTATTTTGGCGATGCGCGGCAGGTATTTCTTCCGGACATCTATCCGCCGTTTCTGTTCCGCGAAGTGAGGCCGCATCACGGCGTGATCGCCTGTGAAGGGTCGATGTTCAAAAGCAAATTCGCGGATGCGCTCACCACCATGTTCATCGGCGCGCTGGGAATTGCTTCGGCCGAAAACAAATTGTCGGTTGGCTATGGAGCGGAAGCGGGCTACATGAACCCGATGCTCGAGAAGATGTGCGCCCGTTATTGCCGCCGCTCCTTGATCATCACGCGAAACGAAGAATCGCAAACAGTACTCAGCAAACTGGGCGTGGCGAGCGAGGCCGGCACGGATACGGCATGGACTTTTGAGCCGCACCCGCCCGAATACGGCCGCAAAGCACTGCTCGATGCCGGCTGGGACGGGCAAACTCCTGTGCTGACAGTCTGCCCGATCAACCCGTTCTGGTGGCCGGTGACGCCATCCACGCCGAAGTTTGTGGCGCACGCCTGCTTCGGCGCATACAAGGAAAGCCACTACCGCACGATTTATTTTCACAAGTCGGGCGCCGCGGTGGATGGCGCGTACAAAAAATATCTGGCCGCGCTGGCGCAAGGCATAAAGGCATTTCGCAGCAAGCATCGCGTCTTCTTGATTCTTGTGGCCATGGAAAGGCTGGATACCAGAGCGTGCGACGAGCTCGCGCCGCAACTGGGCGGCGCGCCCGTGTTCAGCGCCGATGATTTCGACATGTACCAAATCGTGAGCATTTTGCGCTGCTCCAGCCTGATGGTTTCCTCGCGCTACCACGCCATCGTCACTTCGATGCCTTCCCTCGTGCCTTCGGCGGGAGTCACAATGGATGAGCGCATTCGCAACCTGCTTCGCGAGCGGGGCCACGAGCACTTGCTGCTTACGGTGGAAGACCCGGATCTCGGAGAAAAACTCGCCGGCGTTATGGATCGCCTGGCCGCGGAAGCGGATGCCGTGCGGGACGGCATAGCTCGCTCCGTCGTTCGCAATTTGAAAATCATGGCCCGTATGGGGGTCTTCCTGGAGCGCGCGGTTCATCAACAATACCCGGAATTCCCGGTGCGATCGGGAGTACGCGGCTGGGAAGAATATTTGCCGCCACTCAGTTCCAATTTAGAGAGATTGCTCAACGCGTATGAAGGCGCAGCTGCCGCTGCGGCTGGAGATTAACCTGACCGATCGCGTAGGAATTTAGTAGCACAGGCTTCAGCCTGTGGGGGTTGTCCTAGTCCGCGCGAAAAATCCACAGGCTGAAGCCTGTGCTACTTAAGACGCCATGAATTTCCTGGAGAATATTTTTTCAAGATTGCAGGAAGCCGCCGGCCGCGTGGTGTTGGCCGAAGCGCAAGCGGGAGGCGATCGAACCGCGACGGGTTCGGAACTGCTCGGTCAAATCGCCGCCGCGCGCGCCTATTTGCGCGCTTCGGGACTTGCGAAGGGAGACCGTTGCGCGCTCGTTGCACCGAACAGCATCCGATGGACCGCCCTCGACCTCGCGATTATCGCGGAGGGACTCATCGCCGTTCCCATGTACGCTCGCCAAGCCGCGGGCGAGTTGGGCGCGATGCTGCGCGACGCCGGGCCCGGCTTGATTTGTTGCGGGGATGCCACGCTTCGCGATGCTATCTCGGCGGCGTGGCCCGATGCGCCGCGCTTCGTTTTGTTTGATGAAATTTTCAGCCCCAATTCGCCGACCGCAACGAGCGCTCCTCCTTCGCCTTCCGTCCTTTCGCCGCAGGATACGGTCGCCATTCTGTACACGTCGGGGACCTCCGGCGAAGCCAAAGGCGTGATGCTGACGGTTGGGAATATCGATCACATGCTTTCCTGCACCAAGGCCCGCCTCGACGTATTGATGGGGCCACGCAATGTGCCAGACCGCGTGTTTCACTACTTGCCGTTTTGTTTCGCGGGATCGTGGATTCTCCTGCTGTCGTGCCTGTCACGAACGAGCGAGCTTACGATGTCGATGGATCTCGCGAAGCTTGCCGAGGAAATTGGCGTCGCGGCTCCCAACTATTTTTTGAACGTGCCGACGCTGCTGGAACGCATTCGCGGCGGCGTCGAGGGGAACATTCAAAAGCGCGGCGGCATGATTGCCAGGATTTTCAACCATGCGAAGGCTGCATGGTCCAGACTGAATGACAAAGCTCCCAGGCCGTGGGATTTTTTCTGGCTTGGGCTGGGCGGCCTCGTGATTTTTCCGTCCATTCGCAAACGCCTGGGTCCGAATCTTCGCGCGATGATTTCCGGCTCCGCACCCCTGGCTCGCGAAACGCAGCTCTTTTTCATGATGCTCGGGATTCGCGTGCTCCAGGTTTATGGCCTGACGGAAACTACCGCGATTTGCACGATGGACGATCCGCGGCACGTCGAGCCGGGACGAGTCGGCCCCGCCATTCCCGGCATCGAAATGAAGGTCGGCGAGAACAGTGAAATCGTCGTCCGAGGCCCGAATATTTTTCCAGGCTACTGGCGTCGTCCGGAGCAAACCGCAGCCGTGCTGCGCGATGGATGGTTCCACACCGGCGACCAGGGCGATGTGGACGCAAATGGCAATTGGCGCATCACCGGAAGGCTGAAAAATCTCATCATCCTCAATTCCGGCCACAACATTGCGCCGGAACCGATCGAGGAAGAATTATTCCGCGCCGTCCCCGGCGCGCAGCACGTCATGTTGGTCGGGAATGGCCGAAGTTTCCTTGCCGCCATCATCACGGGCGCCGCCGCCGGCGCGGAAATTGATTCACAACTGGAGCGTGTGAATGCTCCGCTGCCGCACTACCGTAAGATTCGCAGGTATCACGTGGCGCAGGAATTGTTTACTATCGAAAACGGCTTGCTCACGGCCAACGGAAAATTGCGGCGCGATACGATCGCCGCGCGCTTTGCTGAGGAGATTGAGCGGATGTACGCAAAGCAAGAGTAGATATGATTTTGGAGGTCGGGGCTTCAGCCCTAAAGCGTCAGGGCCTAAAGGCCATTTTTGCACGACCATGATTGTCCGACCTAAAGGTCGGACCTCCTAAACAGCAGACTCAAAATCGATTCCGTCAAATGGATCGAATTCTGGACTGCATAAAGTTTCGCATCAGCAAGGGCTGAACGCATGGACGAATACAAAGGAAAAACGCTCTCGTGGCGGCTGGCCGACGGTGTCGTCGAGCTGGCGCTGGATCGCCCTCCCGCGAACGAGATTGGCCTTGCCATGCTCGAGGATCTGGAGCGCTTCGTCACTTCTCTTCCCGCTCTGGAATCGAAAGCCAGTGCGCTCATTCTTTACAGCAAGCAGAAAGCGGGCTTCTCTGCCGGCGCCGACTTGCGCGAACTGTACGAGCAAGCGCGGAAGTTGGACGCGTCTTCCGCCGCAAAGGGAGTCCGCGAATTCCTCGAACGAATTCATGACGTGCTCAATCGGCTGGACACTTCTCCGCTCACGACCATCGCGGCCGTTCACGGCGTATGCTTCGGCGGCGGATTCGAGCTGGCGCTCGTGTGCGATCTCATCATCGCGGACAAGATGGCGCGTTTCTGCTTTCCTGAATTGCGGCTCGGACTGATCCCCGGCTTCGGCGGAATCCC
>Ga0310038_10000659_pt1 | contig 28077 bp, 24 predicted proteins | sample Sb_taG_6_FD_200461 | JGI IMG/M metagenome (GOLD analysis project Ga0310038, IMG submission 200461) | Peat soil microbial communities from Weissenstadt, Germany - Sb_50d_4_PS metaG (v2) (version 2) | ecosystem: Environmental > Terrestrial > Soil > Wetlands > Peat | place: Germany: Weissenstadt... | reverse complement strand
CGCCGATTTCGTAGATGGTGCAAATGTTGGGATGGTTCAGCGCGGAAGCTGCCTTGGCCTCGCGCTGGAAGCGGCTCAACGCTTGCGAATCCTTGGCCACTTCGTCAGGCAGGAATTTCAAAGCCACAAAACGATCGAGCTTGATGTCCTGGGCCTTGAACACCACGCCCATGCCGCCGCCACCAAGCTTTTCAAGCACGCGATAGTGGGAAATGGTTCGCCCAGAAAATGAGGAGGAATCAGGCATGAGCGCGCCAATGGTATGCCGCTCCGCAAATCAAGTCAACGCGCCCCGCCCGCCGCACTCATTCGCTTTCCGCCTCGCCGCGTTTTAGTTACAATCCCCCCGCTGCAGCGGCTCCATCGCCCGCGCCATCCATCCGGAGCCCTCGCATTTCCCAGGAGGCAAGCCGTGCTCTCAATTCAAAATCTCACGAAGACCTACCCCGGCGGCGTTCGCGCCCTCCGCGGCGTGAGTCTCGAAATCCCTCCCGGCATGTTCGGCCTGCTCGGCCCCAATGGCGCCGGCAAATCCACGCTCATGAAAATTCTCGCCACCTTGCTCGAACCCGATTCCGGCAGCGCTCATCTCGATTCGCTCGATCTTATCGCCGACAAAGACGCCACGCGGCGCCTCCTCGGCTATCTCCCCCAGGAATTCGGCGTCTATCCCAAAATGTCCGCGCTCGATCTCCTCAATCATCTGGCCATCATGAAAGGCATCACCCATCGCGGCGAACGCAAGCAGCTAGTCGAAGGACTCCTGCAGCAAACCAATCTCTGGGATTTTCGCAAGAAAGCTCTCGGCGGCTATTCCGGCGGCATGAAGCAGCGCTTCGGCATCGCCCAAGCCCTCCTAGCCAATCCCAAGCTAATCATCGTCGACGAACCCACCGCCGGCCTCGATCCCGCCGAGCGCAATCGCTTCCTCAATCTCCTAAGCTCCATCGGCCGCAACGTAGTCGTAATCCTCTCCACTCACATCGTGGACGACGTCCGCGAGCTCTGCTCCCGCATGGCCATGATCAGCAACGGCGAACTGCTCATCGAAGGCGCACCCGCGCAAACTCTCGACGCCATCAAAGGCCGCATCTGGACCAAAATCGTCGCCACGGATTCCGAGCGCGAAGCCCTAGAAAAATCCATGCAGGTCGTCTCCACGCATCTCATCGGCGGCCAGCACGAAGTCCGCGTCTATTCGGAATCATCTCCCGGCTCAGACTTCACCCCGGTGGACGCCGAACTCGAAGATGTCTATTTCCTCACACTTTCGCGCCATCAGCGCAATTAACATGAGACTCCCGGAGCGCCGCGAATGTTCTTAGACTTCTTCTGGCTCGAATTAAAACAGCGCTTCAAGAGCGTCTCCACCTACGTCTTCTTCCTCATGCCCTTCGCCATGATGTTCTTCACCGAATGTGCGCGCGATTTCAGCCCCGTCCCCAATGGCAAGGTCAATCTCAACGGCCCGTGGGCGCTCACTTTCTGCTTCGTCCAGCTCACCGCTTTCGGCGCCATTCTCATTTCCGCCATCTTCGGCCCGTCCATACTGCGCGATTTCCAGCAGGACACTTACCAACTGCTTTTCACCAAGCCCATCTCCAAATTCGATTATCTCGGCGGACGCTGGGCCGCTTCGTTCGTAATCTCGGTCCTCGTTTTTTCGGGGCTCATGTTCGGCGCCATGGCCGGCGCGCTGATGCCCTGGGCCGATAAGACGCGCATCGCTCCCTTCCATCTTTGGAATTACTTGCAACCGTTCTTCTCCATCACCGTCGCCCAAATCTTTTTTCTCGGCAGCCTGTTCTTCTGCGTGGCCGCGCTCACCCGCCGCATCATCGTTGTCTACCTCCAGGGCGTAGTTCTCTTCGCGCTCTACCTCATTCTTCTTGTTTCGGTGGTCACCACCAATAAGCTTGACCGCACCTGGCCCTCCATTTCCGATCCGCTCGGCATCGTTCTCATGGACGGCATCACGCGCTACTGGACCGTCGCCGAACGCAATTCCCAATTCCTCCACTGGTCCGGGACGTTTCTCGCTAATCGCCTCGTGTGGATCGGCGTCGGCCTGCTCGCCTTGCTCGTCACCTACATCTTCTTCCCCATGTCCGCCGAAGTTCTCGGCTCGCGTAGCACCAGCCGCCGCGCCAAAGCAGCCCGCGCCGATGACGAAGCGGAGCAAAAGGTCCGTCCCCACGGCGTCGCGCTGCCCCAGTCCACTCAGGTATTCAATTTCTCCACCACGCTCGCCCAGCTCTGGTCCCTCACGCGGTTGCGCTTTTCCAACATCTCCCGCGAACTCGTCTTCTGGGCCATCGTGGTCATAATGATCGTCAACACCGTCCTCAGCGCGTACTTCGCCGGCGAGGCCAATGACGTTTACGTTTGGCCGGTCACCTATCTAATGGTCCAGACGCTCCAGGGCGCTTCGTTTCTCTTCCTCTACATCATCGCCATCATCTATTCCGGTGAAGCGATCTGGCGCGAGCGCGATACCCACTTCGAGCAAATCCACGATTCCCTGCCCGTCCCCGATTGGGTTGACTGGCTCAGCAAATTCTTCGCCATTTCGCTCGTCCAGTTTGTCCTCATATCCGTCGTCTTACTTTGCGGCATCGGCGTGCAAACCTTCCTCGGCTATTACCACTACGAAATTCCCGTCTATCTCAAAGAGATGTACCTGATCGCATTCCCGCAAGTCCTCACGTTTATCCTTCTCGCGTTGTTCGTACACACTCTGGTCAGCAACAAATTTGTGGGCCATGCGCTGGTCATCGGATTCGTCCTGCTCATTCCGATCCTTTATCGCTACGGCATCGAAAATCGCCTCTATCTCGTCGGCGAAATCACGCCCTACACCTACTCGGACATGAACGGCTACGGCCACTTCGTACCCGCTCTCGCCTGGATCATTTCCTACTGGTTCTTCGTCTGCGCGTTTCTCGGCGTTTTCGCCGTAGCTCTTTCCCGCCGCGGCACCGATCTATCCTGGGCCGCGCGCCTGCGTCTCGCGGGCCCGCGCCTGCGCGGCTTGATCCCTGCTGCGATTTGTTTCCTCGCGCTCGCAGTAGCCAGCGGCGGCTGGTTCTACTACAACACGCACCGCCTCAATAAATTTCGCACCGACCAGGAAAATCGCCATCGCCTGGCCGATTACGAAAAGCTCTACAAAAAATATGAGCGTCTGCCGCAGCCCAAAATTACGGCCGTGGATGTCAACGTGGACATTTTCCCCGATCGCCGCGCCTTCACCGCCACGGGCCACTACATGCTCGTCAATCACTCCGGCCAGCCCATCGAAGCCATCCACATCACCGACGGCAGCGAATCCATCGACGAAGTCCGTTTCGATCGCCCGTTCCATCTCTCGATGTCCGACAAAAAGCACTACTACACCATCTACACTCTCGATCAGCCGCTCCAACCCGGCGAGACCATCCGCTGCGATTTCCGCGCCTCCTACACCGCGCACGGGTTCCGCGACGGCCACGAGCGTCCCGAGTTCGCCTACAACGGCACCTTCTTCGACCGCGGCTATTTTCCCGCCATCGGCTACAACAGCGGCCTCGAGCTCGACGATCCCGCACGCCGCCGCGAAGAACATCTCGGCGCGCTCGAGGAATTGGCCCCGCCCGGCGATCCCTACTACAGCAACGTCAATCTCTTCACCACCGATTCCGAATGGGTCACTTTCCATTCCATCGTCAGCACTTCGCCCGATCAAATCGCCATCGCTCCGGGCTACCTCCAGCGCGAATGGACCGAGAATGGCCGCCATTATTTCGAATACAGCATGGGCGACACGCGCATCAACGATTTCTACTCCTTCCTCTCCGGCCGCTTCCGCGTTAAGCACGATGAAACGAATGGCGTCAAGCTCGAGATCTATTACCAGCCCGGCCACGAGTACAACCTCGACCGGATGCTCGAATCCTCCAAGTCCGGCCTGGCCTATTACGATAAAAACTTCAGCCCCTACCAATTCCAACAATTCCGCGTGCTGGAATTTCCGCGCTATCGCACTTTCGCGCAATCTTTCCCCAACACAGTTCCCTACTCCGAAGCCATCGGCTTCATCGAACGCCTGAAAAAGCCCGACGACCTCGATCTGATCTATTACGTCACCGCGCACGAACTCGCCCATCAATGGTGGGGCCATCAGCTCATCGGCAGCGATACCCAGGGCTCCAACATGATGTCCGAAACCCTGGCTCAGTATTCCGCGCTCAAAGTCGTTGAAAAGAAGTACGGAATGGATATGGTGAGGAAAGCCCTGCGCCGCGAGCTCGACCGCTATCTCCGCGGCCGCGCCGGCGAAATCCGCCACGAGCCGCCCATCGTTCTGGTCCAGCGCGAGCCCTACGTCTGGTACAACAAGGGCTCGCTGGTAATGTACGCCCTGGCCGATTACATAGGCGAAGATCAGCTCAACACCGGCCTGCGCAATTTCCTCATGGCCAATCGCTACGCCACCGGCCCCTACCCCGACACGCGCGGCTTCGTAGCCGCCCTGCGCGCCGTAACGCCCCCCGAACTCCAATACACCATCACCGACATGTTCGAATCCATTGTCCTCTACGACGACAAGGCCGTCTCCGCCACGTATGCCCCCACTCCCGATGGCAAATACAAAGTCACGCTGGTCGTAAACACCCAAAAGCGCAAAGCCGATGGCTCCGGCAACGAATCCCCCATGCCCACAGACGACCGCATAGATGTAGGCGTCTTCAGCGGCACTAAAGAACACCTAAAGCCCCTCTATCTAGCCAAGCAGCATTTCACCCAAAACACCTCCACAATTGAGGTAGAAGTAAGCGAGCTCCCAACCTACGCAGGCATAGACCCCTACAACAAACTAATAGACCGCAACCCAGAAGATAATCTGATCCCCACCGAAAAAAAGTAATCGAATCCCGTAGCGCCGGCAGCCTGCCGGCATCTTTGACTTTGCCTCTTCCACCCAGGTTACTCATTCCAGCCCGGCGTTTTTGACTCGACGCCGTGTGGCAATATCCGTACGATGGCGCGTCACGTTAAGTTCACGCAGCCGCAAGAAGGGCGCACCTGCATTGCTCGCATTTCAAGTTGAACGCGGGAAATTGCTCTCGCTCGAGAAGCGGGCGCCACGGCTGCGGCCCGGCTGGGCGCTCCTTCGCGTGCGGCTGGCCGGCATTTGCAACACCGACGTCGAGATTCTCCGCGGTTACCACCAGTTTCGCGGCACGCCAGGACACGAGTTCGTCGCCGAAGTCGCCGCAGTTCGTGGCGTGTCGCCGGCCGCGCGCCGCAAGTGGCTGGGCCGCCGCGTGTGCGGCGAGATCAACGTCACCTGCTCGGCCTACGGCTTCCGCCCCTGCCAATTCTGCCGCCGCGGACTCAAGTCCCACTGCGCGCGACGCACCGTGCTGGGCATTGTCGCGCACGACGGCGCTTTCGCCGAGCATCTGGCGCTGCCGCTCGAGAATCTGCACCTCGTGCCGGACAACGTGGACGACGAACAAGCCGTGTTCGTCGAACCGCTGGCTGCGGCATGCGAGATTCTCGAACAACTGCCCGCGCGTAAGTTTCGCGTCGCTGCTGTTTTGGGCGATGGGCAACTCGCTCAGTTGATCGCGCGAGTGCTGCACACCGCGATTCCTCGCGTAGTCATGTACGGCAAACATGAAGACAAACTGGCGCTCGCGCGGCCTGCGGGAATCGCGACTAAGAAAGTTCGCGGAGACGCCGGCGATCTGCAACGCGTGCGCGACAATTACCCGCTGCTGATCGAAGCGACTGGCTCGCCCAGCGGCCTCGCCATGGCGCAACAAATGACCGAGCCTCGCGGAACGCTGGTACTGAAATCGACGTTTCATGGCGCAGCCCCGGTCGAAACCTGGCCGATCGTCGTGAAGGAAATCAACGTAATCGGCTCGCGCTGCGGCCCCTTCGCGAAAGCGCTCGCGCTGCTTCGCGCAGGCCGGATCGATCCGCGCCCGCTAATCACGCGCAGATTCCCGCTGGCCGAAGCGCAAGCCGCAATCGTCTATGCAGAGCGCCCTGGCGTGATGAAGGTTCTTCTCAACGTCCAAAGCGATAAATCGCAGGCCCCCGGCCGTGAATTTCGAGTTTGAGCAGCCCGAACCCATTGGCACAGTAGTTCGGTGGACCTGCCCGCCGAAGCCGTGACGTTGGAGGACCGGCCCGCCGAAGCCTTGGCGTAGGAGGAAGCCCCGTGCTTCAGCAGAGGGAAGGAGCGCTTCCGTGCCTTTTGCGTCCCGATGGTTTGTATCCGGAAGCGCTCCGGGAAGAACCCCATCCCCCTCTCCGCAGTGCGAAATCATACTCAGATGTGCGCGGATTTCGGGTTGCACGCCACCCCCTGAGTGTCCCGATTGTTTGTCGTGTCCCTCCTTTGTATTCAATAACTTAGCCTCTGCAACAATATTTGAGTGTCCCGATTGTTATGTTCACCGGCTCCTTAGCGCGCGGGCTCCCTTGACCGTGCGCAACCGCCCGTTAAGCGGCGGGCGGCGCGGGAATTTTGGTAACGCGCTGCGCCGACGCGCGATTATTGTGAGGGTATGTTGAAGTTTGGGCAATGGTACAGATGGACTAGAACCAGGCGCGGAAAAACGGAGACAGTGAACTAGTTTGCCGCCTGCGGGTGCGAGGGGAGAAGAGCCAAAATCGGAAAGAAAGAAAAGTCAGAGGCAGGGCCGAAAGCATGGCCGGAACCCCGACGCTTCCCACAAGTCGGGAAGAGTCGGGCATCCACGGCAAGACCCCGGAAAAGGCTGCATTCATGCAGGGGAAGGAGGGCTTCCGGGCCTTTTGCGTCCCGATGGTTTGTATCGGGAAGCGCTCCGAAAAAAACCTCGCCCATAGCAATGCGCCTTAGCGCCGGGCCACAAATTGACAACCGCCATGGCGCGTCATACATTTCCTCCCGATTCCGCGGCGCTATATGCACCACGCCGCCGAAGCATCTCCAGGAGGAACCATGACGCTCTACCATCCCGCGGCAAACCTGAAATCACCCCTGAGCCGCCGGCACTTTCTGGCCGCTACATCCTGCTTCGGCGCCGCTGCCGCCTTCCTGCGCTATCTGCCGCAACCGGCCCTGGCGGAGACCATCCTGCAAGACAAACGCATCGCCGCCACCCCGATTGTGGATAAGGGCTACGCCTCGATCCGCAAAATCGGCGACGGCGTCTACGCCACCATCTCCGATCCATCCAAGGGCTACGACACGCTCTCGAACGGCGGCTTCATCATCGGCCGCGATTCCGCGCTTATGATCGAAGGCTTCCACACGCCGCACGGAGCGATCCTGCAGCTCGAGGCGTTCCACTCCGTCAGCAAGGTGCCCGTCAGCGCCGCGCTCGACACGCACTATCACTTCGATCATTCCATGGGCAACGCCGTTTATGGCGCGCACGATATTCCCATCTGGGCTCACGCCGACACCGCTCCGATGATGCAGAAAAATTACGGCTCGATGCAGGGGCTCGATCTCGATGGGCTCCTCGCGCCATTCAAGCGTCGCGTCGAGACCGCCGCCGACGAGACCGACAAGCAACACGCCCAGGGTGATTTGAACGCTTTCACGGGAATGGCTCAGTCGGCGCTGAGCACCGTCCTCGCGTTGCCGAACCAGCCGCTGCACGACGCCGATTTCCCGAAGACGATTGACCTCGGTGGCACCAAGGTCGTTCTCGAGCATCATCCCGGCCACACTCCCACCGACGTGATCGCCCGCATCCCCGATCAAAACATCGTCTTCGCGGGTGATCTGCTATTCGATGCGTGGTATCCGGTTACATTTGACGCCGACATCAGCGGCTGGCGCGCGACGCTGGAAAAATTTGCGGCCTATGATAAGGACACGCTTTTCGTTCCCGGGCACGGGCAGCTCTGCGGCCAGCGAGGAGTCGCCGGCTTGCGCGCCGTTTTCGACGATTTGGCCGATCATGCCGCAAAGATGTACAAAGCCGGAGTCAGCGTGGAGGAAGCTTCAAAGCGCTACACGCCGCCGGAAAAATTCAAGAATTTCCCCATTTATGCCTGGGGCATCTGCATTACGCCCACGATGATGAAGCTTTACGAGGGATTTAAAACGGGAGGTTAGGCCGGCGGCGACGACTTTCGATTACGCTGCAGGGTGCAACGAATCCAGCGCCAGGTAGGGAATCTCGGCCGGGCAGCGAAACCTCAGCGGCAAGACAATCGTGCCAATTCCGCGGCTGACGTAAATTTGCGTGTGTCCCAGCTTCGCCCAGCCGACCTTGAATCGTAGCTGCTCGGGCGAGCGTCCCCAGATCGTGCCGAGGAACGGCAGATTCACTTGCCCGCCGTGAGTATGCCCCGAAAGCACGAGGCCGATATTCTCCTTCGCCGCGGCGCGGATGATCGCCGGATTGTGCGAGAGAAGAATAGTCGAAGCGTCTTTTGGAATTCCGCGAATCGCGCGCGCTAAATCCGGCCGGTAATGCCAATCGTCGATTCCCGCAAGATAGAGTGACTGGCCGCGGCGCCGCAGCCTCGTATGAGTGTTCCGCAAGACTTCGATTCCGGCGCCCTCGAGCGAATGGGAAATTTCCTCCGCGCCCACGCGGAAATCGTGATTCCCGAGCACCGCGAAGACTCCGTGTTTCGCCCGCACATGCGCCAAAATTTCCGCAACCGGATCGATGTACGCGCGCGAATACGTGACGAAATCGCCCGTCACTGCGACAAGGTCGGGCTCGAGCTCGTTCACCGTTTCGACCACGTGCCGCAGCATTTCGCCGGGCAGAAACACTCCGTGATGGATATCGGAGAGCTGAATGATGCGGAAGCCGCGAAATGCTTCAGGCAGCACCTCGAGACGAATGTGGTGATGCGTAATCTCGAAGCCGCTACCCATGCGCTGCAGCGCGCGATTCGTCCCGTCTTTGCCGAGCGGATACTTTTCGACGCCGCCGCTGCGCCAGCGAGTGGTCAGACGATGGATGGGATCGGCCAGACGCGGCCGGCGACGGCGTTCGGGGCTTTGGCGCTTTTTCATCGCTTCGCTGAACTCTCATTTCACCGTAACAACCGAAGACGACGGCGTCAACGCGACCGAAGTACCAGAGTTTCCTCGATTGCATCTTGGGCTGGTACTCCGATGTGAAACAGCCGCGTTCCCGTGCCGCTCTATATCATTAGATTCAGGCAACGCCATTCGGGCTCTGGATCTCTAAGCTGGCACGGAGCGGAATTTTGGAACTTTTTCTTGCCGGCGCCGAAGAACAATCGGGAGTGTGGGTGGAAGTCCCTGCTGATCGTCCAAGTTCCTGCTGATGAGGCAGTTGCGAGCCGGTGCGGGCGCAGACTGCCCTTAACTTCCTGAAACATCCGCTGCCCATCAGAGTACGGAGGCCGAGGTTTGAAGATCGCTCGCTGGGTACGTTTCTGCGCGATAGCTCTAGTGGCTTGCTTGGCCGGTGCGTCGCTCGCATGGGGTCAGGCTGCGTCATCGCTTCGCGGGATTGTCACTGATCCGAGCGGGGCGGTGGTCGCAAAGGCGAGCGTTCATCTGATTGACGCGAGCGCCGCGGAGCGAATCGCGACGACGGATGACAAAGGGCAGTATGTGTTCGAGGGAGTTGCGCCCGGATCGTACCGGCTTCGCGTGACGGTCAACGGCTTCGACACTTTCGAGCAAAGCGACATTTCATTTTCGGCCGGCAGCGCTTCGACGCTGAACGTGCAACTGCGCATCCCCTCGCAGCGCGAGGCTGTTACCGTACACGCCACTGAAAACGCCGAACATCTGATCGCGCGGATGCGGCTGCTGCCGAACGCAGGCCCCGGCATCCGCGCAATCCGCCGCGACGCGGCCGGCCGCTATTACGTGCTCTCGGCGCCGGGCGCTACGATCGATATTTATTCACCGGCGGGCGTAAGAGTCGGTCAGGTGCCGGCCAAGCCGACGCCGGATTCCGAAATCGCGTTCGGCGAGGATTTCTATCTCGATCCTACAGGGCGCTTGTACGTGGCCGATCGCGGCGCGAATGAAATCAAGATTTACGCCGCGAATGGAACACTGACCGGAAGAATTCCGGTGACCGCGCCGGTTTCCGTCGCGGCGCTACCGGGCGGCGAAATAGCGGTCGCAAGTCTGGCTTCGAAGCGATTCGTGGATGTGTTCGATGCGAACGGGCGGCGCATTCGCAGCATCGGAGGAGTTTCCGATTCGACCGACATCTCGACGGCCAGCGCCATTCTGAGCCGCGGATATTTCACCGATGACGACGCAGGACACTTCTATTATTCGCTGACGTATCTCGCCGACCCGACCATACGCAAATACGATGAGTACGGCTACGCGGCGTATGAGATTGCGATTCCCGCGGATCAATTCATCGCGCAGGATGAGGGCAATACGATCAAGTTCGGATTGCGGCCCTCCGGTCCGGGCGAGCGCCAGGCGAATTCAACCGATCAGGGGATCGGAGCGTACGGCGGCGCCGGGATTGGGCGCGAGATGGGCGGATTTGGCGGCGGTATGCATCATGAGGGCGGCGGAGGAGAAGGCGAAGGTGGAGGCGGCTACGGCGGAGGCGAGCATGCAGGAGGCCAGTACGCACATCGGGACACTACCGGCGTTCGGGCCAGCGTCAAGATTCAGGTGCGTAATCGCCAGGCCGAGTTGAAGCCGGAGTTCAGCGCCGTCGGCGTTGATCCCGCTACGCAGGAAGTTTGGGCGGCTGTCGGCAATCTGCTTTTTCATTTCGACAAAGACGGCAATCGCATGGCCGCCTATTCGCTCTATTCCACCGAACAGGCCTTCATTAAGCCCAACATTATTCTCGTCGAGCCTGACCGGCTCGTCATCGCCGCAGATCCGTTCGGCATCTTCGCGTTTCCGCGGCCGGACAAGCAGCCGTCGGGCCTTACAGCCGTGCAGTAAGCCACATTCCGATTCAGCACGTTGCTCATTCGCTGCAAACCCGAATGATAATAGAATCGCTGTGGGTAAAAGTTGATGCGTCCGATCGGCGGACAATACTTTGCGATTCTTGCGGCGGTTTGCTTTGCGGCGGGATTAAACGTCTACGCAACCGTTGCGTCACTGGGATTGTTGGCGCGGGCTGGGGCGATTGTGCTGCCGGCGCCGCTGCATGGGTTGGAAAGTTGGTGGATCATTGGGGCTAGTGTCGTCTTGTTTCTGGTGGAGTTTTTCGGAGACAAGATTCCGGCGTTCGATTTGATTTGGAATGCATTGCATACCTTCGTGCGCGTGCCGGTGGCGGCGCTGATTGCGTATTTGGCTACGGCGCAGCTTTCGCCGGGGGAGCAGGCGCTTTGCGCGCTGGCCGGAGGCGTGATTGCGCTGGCGGCGCATGGCGGGAAGACGGCGGCGCGAATTGCGGTGACGCCTTCGCCTGAGCCGCTTTCGAATATTGGGTTGAGTCTCGGCGAGGATGTTCTCGCGATATTCCTGGTTTGGTTTGCGACGAAGCATCCTTACGCGGCGGCGGCGATTGTGCTGGTGGGGCTTGTCATCGTGGTGGTGACGATTCGGTTTGTGTGGCGGGCTTTGCGGCTCTTGTTTGTGGGAGCGGAGAAAAGACTTTAATACGGAGTGAGAGGCCGAAGCGGAAGTCCTACGCTGCCGGGAGTACGACAAAAACGCCGGCTAGCAGCCCTTCGAAGATCAGGGTAAACCGGCGCTACGGGACTGGACGGACCAGGGACGCCTTTGTCGTGCGTCCCCGGTACTGTCAATCGGCTACTACATTTCGCTGCACTGAGTTTCGCAGCGTCTGGACCGGATCCAGCTTCCTAGGATTGGCGCTGCGCCTCGTCTGCTTCCTCTGCCAGACTGAGCAGCTTTTGCACGAGCGCGGGCTTCTTGAGCGGCGTTTGGCCGATGAAAAGCCCGTCAGCGACGAGAGAATTCACGGCGGCAACCGCTCCTGAAAGTTTTGTGGACGTCGGACGAATGATCGCCACGGGCGGAAACTTTCGATTGTGATTGGTGAGGAAATGAGTAGGCTCGGGCATGATCAGGTTGGCCTGTAATGTATCCCCGTTTAGAGATTCCGGATCGGTCTCGCCCTGCGCGTTCGCGAGAACCGTAAATGTAACCGACGAGTTGTTGACCTTATCGAAGTCGGTCAACGGAAGAGCGTTGCCGGCCTTGTCCTGCCAAGTCTGAAAGTGCATGGTCTCGCTGGGGCCGATGCTCAACAAGATTCGCAGCACTTCGAGATTCGTGACCTTCTGGGCCAGCGTGGGATAGAGGCTCGTGCCGCCTTGCTCGATAAAAGCGAAATGGAAACCTGCGGTGAAGGCGATCGCTTGTAAATGTGCCGTGATGCTAGTTGTGTTGTCGCTGCTCAAGCTGCTGCCGGCGGTGTCGTTGTTGTCTCGTGGAATCGCCGTGTGCTGACCGATATTCAGACTCGGGACTGCTTGAGCGAACGGCGCTCCCGGATCGAAATCGGGGTTGGTAATACTGCGGTACCTGGACCAAAAACTTGTGTCGATGGTGAGCTGCGTGAGGTTCGTAAGCCGCCCGGCGGTCTTGTTTGCTCCGTCGGCCTGACTGCTGGGCAAATTGGCAAAGTGACTGAGGTCAACCGCCTCTGCGCCCCTGGACTCCAAGTACGCTTTCAGGAAGGCAGCATGGCTGAACTCATCATCGGTGTTGTCGTGGATGTACTGAGCCATGTCGCCGTCCAGAATTTGAAGAGCACCGGTGTAGAGCGCATTACCGCCACCGACTACCGATACTTCGTTGTCCTGGATTCCTCCGAGTTCCGAGTACTGCAGCCAGAGATCTGCTTCGATCTGCTCTAAGGCGTTTAGAAACCTGAGAATAGCGATGTCTCCTCTCGTGATATCGCCGCCATCTCCTTCTGCCTCAATCGTTCGACTGAACGCGGACAACTTACTGGCCATCAACCCACCGGCCAGTGTCGCCGCTCCTGCCGCAAACGCGCCGTTCTTCAAGAATGATCGCCGGTTCGACTTCCCTTTCAACGTAGATTCGGGACGGTCCATTGTATATCTCCTATTTTTTGGAGGATTACAGTTGAGTGACTCTGTACCCTCGGTATTTGAGGAAACAAGTTCAGGCCGCGCCGAAAATCAGAGAAACCTGAAATTTTCCTTCGAATTGTAGGGTACGGTGAGCGAATTCCGGCATCCAATATTTGTTTCTCATCTCACGCATAGGCAAAACTTATGGAACTCCACCAACTCAGGTACTTTTGCGCGATTGCCGAAACAGGCAGCTTCAGCCGCGCGGCAGAGCAGGCGCACGTGTCGCAGCCATCGCTCTCGCAGCAGATTGGAAAGCTCGAAGATGAGCTGGGAACGCAGCTCTTCGATCGATTGGGCCGCTCGGTGAGGCTAACAGAGCTGGGGCGGTCATTTCTGCCGCGTGCGCGAGCAGTGCTGCGCGATCTGGAATCCGCGAGGAGCGACATAGCGGAGAAAAAAACATCTATTACAGGTCTGATTTCTGTGGGGGCGATCCCGACAATCGCGCCCTATTTTCTGCCCCAAATTCTGGCGACATTTTCGCGGAAATGGACAAAGGCGCAGGTGGCTGTAGTGGAAGAAATCACGCCGTTGCTACTTGAGAAGCTGCGCGCGGGCGCGGTGGACGTGGCGATCGTGGCGCTGCCAGTGCTGGTTCGCAATCAGGAATTCGAATCGTTTCCATTGATGACGGAGAAAATGTACGCAGTGCTGCCGAAGCGGCATGAACTCTCGAGCCGGCGCGAGGTTTCGCTCAGCGAGCTCCACGGCCAGCCATTCTTGTTGCTCCGCGATGGCCATTGCTTCCGCGAGACGGCGGTCGAAGCGTGCAAACGGGCGCGGTTGAATCCGCAGATCGTCTTTGAGAGTGGCCAGTTCAGCAGCATATTGAGCATGGTGTGCGCGGGGCTGGGCGTTTCAGTAGTTCCGGAGATGGCGGTGGAAAAGCGGGCCGGGTGCTGTTTCATTCCTCTGATGGATCAGCGAGCTGAGAGAACGATCGGAGCGGTTACGTTGAAGGGGAGATCGTTGACGCGAGCGAGCACGCAGTTTCTCGTGCATCTGGGCGTGAAGGCTTCCAAGAATGGCAACGGAGGGGCGCGCGTTTAGCAGCGCGGCGTTACGGAAGCGTGGCTGGACGGGCGGCGATTTCGGCCGCTATTGTCAGCATCTCTTGGTGAATTGTGCCGTTCGAGGCGAAGAGCTCCCGGTCGCCTGCGTGATAGGGGCGCCCGGCGAAATCGGTGACGATGCCGCCTGCCTCGCGCACGACTAGCATGCCTGCGGCGGTGTCCCAGGATTTCAAGCCGAATTCCCAGAAGCCATCGAAGCGCCCGGCGGCCACGCTGCAGAGATCGATCGCGGCGGAGCCGGCGCGGCGGACGCCGTGCGAACGCAGAGTAAATTCCCAATAGTAGTGGATATTCGGATTGGACGTTCGCTTGTGCGCGGGAAAGCCTGTCGAGAGCAGGCTCTTCGAGAGCGTGGCGATGTCGGAGACGCGAATCGGTTTGTGATTGAGCTGCGCGCCCTGATTTCGGACGGCGGTGAAGAGCTCATCCGCAATGGGATTGAAGACTGCGCCGACCAGCGGCTCGCCATCGTCGAGCAGCCCGATGGAAACGGCAAAGACGGGATAGCCGTGCGCGAAATTCGTCGTGCCGTCGAGCGGATCGACATACCAGCGGTAGCGCGCGGATTTTTCGTCGCCACCTCCGCCTTCTTCGGCGATGATGGAGTGCTGCGGGAAGCGATTCTGTAAGCGCGCGACGATTGTAGCTTCGGAGCGCTTGTCGGATTCGGTGACGATGTCCACTTCGCCCTTGTAGGAAATTTTCTTGGGGCGATCGAATTCCTGAAGCAGAATCGCGCCTGCTTCGCGAGCGGCTTCTACGGCGGTTTCAAGAAAGTGCGCGGCGTCGGAATTGGATTCGGTCATTTTGCGAAGCCCACCGAGAGATACTCCTTGCGATAGTGGAGCGGCGTGCCGCCTTTTACGCGAAGTTCGATGTGGCGATAGGCGTTGGGTGGCGGCTCCGGCTTGGGATAGTAGCTCAGAAGATACTGCGTGCGAAGCTCGCGATTGATCCGGTCGAACAATCCTTCCAGCTGATCGAAATTATCGAGATAGAAGAGAGCGCCGCCGGTGCTGTCGGTGATGGTGATTAGCGCGTGTTCTCCGGCGGTATTGCGTCCGCTTTCCGTCGGAATTGGGCGGACGACGATGGAATAGAGGAGCGCGCTGGAAGCGATGGCTTCGCGGCGGGCGTCTTCAAACTTGGAGGAGCTGGTGGTTTCGCCGGCATCGGTGACCAGCACGATGACACGGCGGCGATCGCGCGGCATGCGCTCGAGGGCGTGCGAGCCGAGAACTAAAGCGTCGTACATCACTGTGCCTGCGCCGGCGGTCATGCGATGCGCGGCGGATTCGAGATAGTTGACGTCGGCGGAGAAAGTGGAGAGCTGCGTGACTTCGTCGGAGAATTCGAAGACGGCGAGGTGATCGGTGGGGCGAACGACTTGACGGATGAAATGCGCGGCGGTTTCGGATTCAAATTTCAATTCCTTGGTGGTGCTGAGGCTGGTATCGAGCATGAGAGCGAGATCGAGCGGCTGGCTGGTCTCGGCTTCGAAGCGGGAGATGTCCTGAGGGACGCCTTCTTCCAGAATCTGAAAGCTTTCTTTCGGGAGATCGAGGAGCGGGTGGCCGTCCGCGTCGAAGACACTGGTGAGGACATTGACGAGATTGGTTTGCACGCGGATGGCGCCGGGATTTCTTTGCGGGGGCTTGCTGGATTGTGCAGCGGCTGGGGCGCGAAGTGCCAGCGCAGCGGTGCCGAGCAGCGCGACGCAGACTAACGCCCTTGCGAGCGACTTCGCGGGTAGGTTCTTTTGTGGGTTCATCTAAGAGATAGATTCACCCGGGGCGGAATTGGCTGTCGCGGGAGGAACTTCGCCCTCGGCCCAAATGGCGCCGTCGGCGAAGAATTCCTTTTTCCAGATGGGGACGGTGCGCTTGAGAGTGTCGATGGCATAGCGGCAAGCATCAAAAGCCGCGGCGCGATGCGCGGAGCTGACGGCGATGAGGACGGAGGTTTCGCCGATTTCGATGCGGCCGAGGCGATGGACGATGGCTACGCGATGGATGGCGAATTTCTCGCGCATTTGCGCGCCGATTTCGCGGATTTTGGCGAGGGCCATTTCTTCGTAGGCTTCGTATTCGAGATAGAGCGTGGGGCGGCCGCGGAAATTATTGCGGGTGAAGCCGTCGAAGACGACCAGCGCGCCATCTTCGGGAGCGCGCAGGCTGCGCGAGATTTCGTCGATGGGAATTGGACCGCGCGTGATTTCAAATAGATCGCTCGCGCGCGCGGCTTGCTGGCCGCCGCTGACGGGCGGAAGAAACGCGACTTCATCGCCGGTGGAAAGCTGGGAGCGGAACGCGGCATATTCCTGATTGATCGAAGCGGCCACGCTGGCGCGGAACTCGAGCAGGCGCGGGAAGCGCCGGCCGTAACGCTCGTAGAGATCTTCAATGCGCGCGCCTTCCGAGAGCTCGGCGAAATCCTCGCCGACGCCAGTGATTTCGCGAAGTTGCCCGAAGAAAAGAACACGCACGCGCATGGTTTCATTGTAGACCAGCGAAACGACGGATTGCCATTTGCGTTGCGATAATATTCTCCGTTAGCGCAATCCCGAGTCGCTGCCCGCAGGAGCTCAACGCGCACGGTCAGTACTAAGCGTGGTTCTACGCATATGCTGTCGCTACCGCGACATGCAATACTTCCTCGTCAATTCCGCACAAAACCGAAGCGTCGACAATGACCGACGAAAAGGAAATTCGCGATGCGATCGAGCGGGAGAAACATCCCGCACGCCGACATACACGATCCGAACTCCGGTCGCTTGAGAACGACCTACGCAAAATCTATGAGTTTGGCGATGAAAAAGAGCTTATGCAGTTTTTGCGCGGGATCGGGTTGAAGGACGAGTCGCCGAGGTTCGCTGAAGTCGTGAACGTCTTCCGCTCTTTGCGGCGCGGGAAGCGGTGAAAGCCATCCTGCTCAGTTCCCGGCGCTTCGCCTTCGCCAATTCAGGCGATAGCGTATCGAGCTGAGCTTGGATTATCCTTGCTGCTTTCCGAACCGCCTCGTCGAGTTTGGACCTTTTGGACATCGCATCTACCTACGTAACGATAGCAGCATGCAATCAAAGCATCAAGGAACAACGTGCGTAGCTTCCTCAAGGTGCTAACTCCGTCCGATTCCCGACGTCGAAATTTCTGCGCCCTCATGGCGTTCGTCGCATTAAAAATTCGAACGCCGAAAACATGTAGAATGACGCCGCGTAGTTTCGGGACTGCACAAATCTCCGAAGGAGCTAACGATGACTGCGTTTCAACAAGATCCTGATGCGAATGAGGCGTTCCGGAAATATCAGGCACAAATGCGACAGGTGATTGCATCGCGCATGAAGCTGGTGCTGATTGGAGTGGTGATTGCCATTGTGCTGTACGCGTCGATTGCTTACGTGCCGGCGGGGCACGTGGGCGTGCTGACTTTGTTTGGGCGCGTGACCGGAGACGTTTTGCCCGAGGGGACGCACCTGGTGAATCCCTTCAAGGTGAACAATACGCTTTCGGTGCGCACGCAAGAATTGAAGGAGACGGCGAGCGTGCCTTCGGATGAGGGCTTGGTGATGACGCTCGATACTTCCCTGCTCTTCCGGCTCAACCCTGGGCGGGCGGCGGACGTGTTTCAAAAGATTGGCCCGAGTTATATTGACGTGGTTGTCGAGCCTACCTTGCGGTCGGCCATCCGCGCGGTAACGGCGATGCACAGCGCGAATGCGCTCTACACAGGAGGCCGTGAAGAAGTGGCGCAGAAAATTTACGAAGAACTGGTGACTCAATTGGGCGGCCGGGGAGTCGAGGTGCAGAGCATTCTGCTGCGCGACGTGCAGTTGCCGCAAATGCTGAAGACCTCGATCGAAGCCAAGCAGCAAGCAGAGCAAGACGCGCTGCGCATGGCTTTCGTGCTGCAGAAGGAGAAGCAAGAGGCGGACCGCAAGCGCATCGAGGCGCAGGGCATTCACGATTTTCAGCAGACGGTAGCGCAGGGTATCAGCGAGCAGTTGCTCGAATGGAAAGGAATCGAGGCGACCGAACGGCTCGCGAACAGCACCAACGCTAAGGTGGTGTTAATCGGCAACACGCGCAACGGTCTGCCGCTGATCCTCGAGCCCAAATAGTCAGAGCTGCTCGGGATGATCAACGGACGGGCTGGGGCGCCGTGAATGAGATCGGCTCGAGACGCCACTCCTTGTGTTACGAGGGGCTGTGATCGCTCGACGGAGTTTGGGCGAGGCGCGAGATCTCGTTGAGTTTGGCGGTGGCGCGGGTAAGCGCGGCGGCGATTCCGGCGATGGCGCGGCGGATTTGCTCGGCGTCCTTGTGCTCGATGGCTTCGGCGAGGCTCGGCATCATTACCGCGGTGTAGCCGGCGTAGCTGCCGGGGGCCCAGAGCTGGTGCTTGTACCATGGGCGGCCCGGAAGGCCTCCCGGCGAGAGGAAGGATTGCTCGACAGCGGCCAGGGCTAGATTGACTTGCTGGTGTTGCGCCGTGCCGCTCGCGGAAGTTTCGAGCGCGCGAAGCGTAGGAGCGGTCCGTTGGGCGGCTTCGCGAAGTTGTGCAGCGGCATCGGCCAGCGGAGCCAAGTCAGCATCGGTGAGACCGACGCGTTTTGCGGCGGCAGTGAGCGCGCCGGCTTCGTGCTGTACGGTCTCGGCATACGCGGAATAATCGAACTGCAGCACATCCGCTTGATCGAGGCGCAGGACGATCGTGCCGAGAATTTTCGCCAGCGTGGCGTGATAGGCGAAGTCCGGATCGCCGAAGCGTTTCATCCAGAAGAAATCGTCATAGAGCGAATGATAGACGCCGTAATCGCCATTGAATCCCACATCGAGCGACGGAATTCCCGCGAAATCAAAGAACGGGCAAAAATCGGAGCCGGCGCCGAGAGTGCCGAGCGGCGCGTCGTTGTCGGTGCGGAGAGGCCGCTCTCGGGCGACGCCGCTGGGTTCGTTGACGGCGTGCTCGCTGTGCTCTTTCCAGGCTTCGTAAACGCTGCGGCCGGTATTGGGATCGGAAACTTCGCGCGTCACTTCGCGAACGATGTCCTGAAGGGATGGCGTGGCGGAGGCGCTGAAATTCGGGCCGGCGACGCCGACGTCGGTGTTGATGTAGGTGACTGCCTTCGATTGCAACTCTTTGACGTTGTCTTCCACCCATTCGGTTGAACCGAGGAGGCCGGGTTCTTCTCCATCCCACTCGCACATGACGATGGAGCGCCGCGGCTTCCAGCCTCCGCGAACGAGTTCGCCGAGGGCCCGCGCAGTTTCGAGCATGACCGTAGTGCCGCTGCCGGGATCTACGGCGCCGAACACCCAGGCATCGTGATGATTGCCGAGAACGACCCATTCGGAATCATCGGTGCCGGGGAGGCGCGCGATGACGTCATAGATTTTTCGCTGCTGGTAATCCATCACGATTTTCAGATGAACGGCGGACTCGCCTGGGCCGGTATGATAGGTAATGGGCAGGCCGCCTTGCCAGGCGCGCGGGACTTTTGCGCCGGTGAGATGCGAGAGGATCGCCGCGGCATCCTGCGCATTGATGGGCATCACGGGAATCCGCGGAAGGCTGCGGGCATCGGCGGGCGAGATGCGCTGCGCATCGGGAGTGGCCGCGACGCCGGGCGTCAGAGGATCGCCGGGATAGATTTCGGTGTAAAGGATTGAGCCGCGTTGGATTGCGCTCATGGGGCGCCACGGACCGCGCGGGTAAACATCGCCGGCATCGTAGCCGTCATCGGCAGGATCGGAATAAATCAGCAGCGCGGCGGCTTTGTGCTCTTCGGCAAGTTTGGACTTGATGCCGCGATAGGCGTTGCCGTAACGCACCAGAACGATTTTGCCGGCGACGCTGACGCCGAGCGATTCGAGCTGGCGGTAATCGTCGGCCGTGCCGTAATTGGCATAAACGATTGCGGCGGTGACTTCGCCCGACGGCGAGTAAGTGTTGAAGCCAATCGACGCGCGCGAATCGTACGTGCTTTTGTCCCATTCGTACGGCTCTTCTTGCGTGGCGAGAGGCTTTTTTTGCGGAGCGACGAGATCGAGTTTAACTTCGGTGGGTAGCGGCAGCCAGACGCTGTAGGAGACGATCTTTGCGTCGAAGCCGTCATTTTCGTATTGCAGCCGCAGCCAGTCGGCGAGTCGATGGCTGCCTTCGGTGCCGGCCATGTGCGGCTCAGCGGTGATGTGGCGGAGATTATTTTCAGCGTGTTCGGCGTCGGGAATTTTGCGGAGCCATTGCTCGAGTTGGCGCTCGGCATCGGCATGTGAGGCGGAGAAGCCGCGAATTCCGGATTGCGCTTCGATCAGCGGTGCCGGGGCGATCAGCATCAATGCGCCTACCGTAAGTGTCGCGAACAGAAACGGGAGATTCCGGCGGCGGGGATTCATGCTGGGCCGGGATGGAGAGTGGGATTCAAAGTCCGTCATTCTAGCGCAGATTCGTCGAAGCGCGGACGTGGAAGGAACTAAAATTTTCACAGTTTCGGCGAGGATGATTTTGTTGAACGCGTGGAAATACGAGACGGCGGGGCGGGTTCCTTGACGCGGAGTGGAGCGAGCCTTAGCGTTGAAGCATGCGCGGTGCGTGGCAGGTTGCGAGGGCGGCGCGAAGGAGTTCGAGATGCGCGTATTGATGACTGGCGCTTCGGGATTAGTTGGAACGGCGCTTGCGGCGGATCTGCGGGCGGCGGGCGCTACGGTGAATCGATTTGTCCGGTCGGGGACGGCGGCTGCGGCGGGCGATGTCGCGTGGAATCCGGAGACCGGTGAAATGAATTTGACCGCGGCTGAAGGCTCGGACGTGGTGGTGAATCTTGCCGGGGCGTCGATTGGAGGCGGGCGTTGGACGGCCAAGCGCAAGGCGCTGCTGCGCTCGAGCCGCGTGGATTTGACCGAGCGGCTTGTAGCGGGCCTGGGTCGATTGAAGAAGCCGCCGGCGATTCTTGTTTCGGCTTCGGCGATTGGTTATTACGGCGACCGCGGCGAGGAATCGCTGACGGAGGCGAGCGCCAGCGGACAGGGTTTTTTGGCGACTATTTCGCAGGATTGGGAAACGGCTGCGATGAAAGCCGAGCAATTCGGGATGCGGACAGTGATCGCGCGATTCGGAATTGTGCTGGCGAAAAAAGGCGGGGCGCTGCCGCAGATGTTGACGCCGTTCAAGATGTGCGTGGGCGGGAGAATCGGCTCGGGGAAGCAATGGATGTCATGGGTGGCGCTTGATGATGTGGTGGGATCGATTCGCAGCGCGATCGCCGATGCAGCGATGCGCGGGCCCGTGAATATCGTGGCGCCCGATCCGGCACGCAATGCCGATTTCACTCGCGCGCTGGCCCGCGTGCTGCATCGCCCGGCCATTCTTCCGGCGCCCGCATTCGCGCTGCGATTGATGGTGGGTGAAATGGCGGATGCACTGCTGTTATCGAGCCAGCGCGTCGTGCCGCAGAAACTTTCCGAGCGAGGCTTTCGATTTCAGTATGCAGACCTGGAGGCCGCGTTGCGGCGCGCGCTCGGGGCTTGAACTGCGCTACGGCTTCAACACCTTTAGCCGAATCTCGACCTTCCATACGTGGCCTGTCAGAGGATCGGTTGCGGTGCTTGCTTCTTGCGACTCCCCATCCCGCAGAATCACGTCGAAAGACTGCCGCAGTGAATTAATCCGCGGATTCTCCGGGCTCTCCGCGGGAATGCTTCTTGCTTTGATCTCTTTCACGTCGGTTACCGAGACTGAAGAACGATCAAGCGTCGTCTCGATGCGATAGCGGCCGTCGCCGACTGCCGAGACGGTACAGTCATAGTTGGTGCCGATATCGATATACGTGAACTGCTCTTTCTGCGTCATCACCGGGATACGCGTGCCTACGCGGCCGCTTCCTCTCGTGTTCTCGTTGGGCTTTGCAGAGACAGAGAGCTCGTAGGGCAGGCTGGCGACTTCATGGTTGTCATTAAACTCGTGAAGAATGATGGTGATTTTTAGAGGCGTGCGCTGATCAGGAGTGGGCTTGGAGTTCTCCTGGCCGTAGACGGAAACTGCCACAAAGAGTAGCGCGCCGGCGAGTGCCGCAATCTTTTTCCAGGATTTCATCGTTTGCTCCTGTTACGTGTTGTTTGTACTTGCGCGTGCAGCATAAAGACGCCTCTCGCGGCGCAATCGTTCAGTTCGCGCTCGAACTGGCTTCTGAATTCATCTTGTCCATCGGCTGGACCTCGAGGAGCGGAATTTCGAGCGGTTTCGCGCCGGCCGCCTCGTCGGATTTCTGCGAGGCGCTCACCAATGGTGTCGCGTCAATCCGGCCCTCGGCGACATCCATCGTGAAGCGAACTGTCGCAAAGAGTTCGCTGCGATCGATGCGAACGCGAAGCGCAGGCGAAGTCGAAGCTGCGGCCGTGGCGACGACCGGATGTAGCGACGGCGTCTCCCGCACGTTCGGCGCTCCGGGGGAATTCGCGTGCACGGGCGCGGACGGATGATCCGCTGCGGCTGCTTGCGGGGGCTGCGCGCCGGGTGTGGACGCAATGTGCACTGCATTCGCGTCGCGCTGATGCGGCGTCATCACACCTCGATAGTGCAGGAACGCGAGCAGAGCCGCGAGAGCGGTGGCGCCGGCGAGGAGTGGCAGCCAGCTAAGAACCGGACGCGGCGCGCGCTCGGACTCGGAGGCGATGCGGCGCCGGAGCCGCGCATTGAAATCGGGCGAAGGGACTGCTTCGAAACGCGTTTGTAGCTGCCGATCGAGACTGCCGAGAAATTCACGCCGGCGGGCGAACTCGCGGCGGCAGCCTTCGCAGATCTCGAGATGCAGGCGAAACGCCTGTGCGTCGGCGCCGGATTGTGCGCCGAGTGCGGCTGCGTTTAGCGCGTCTTGATATTGCTGGCAGTCCATTGCAGTTTCTCCGCCATTTGCTTGCGAGCTAAAAAGAGTCGTGACTTCACCGTGCCCTCGGGAATCTCGAGCAGCACGGCGACTTCTCGCGTGTCATAGCCCTCGATTGCCGCGAGCACCATCACCAGGCGCAGCTTATCGGGCAGCGCGTCGAGTGCGATATTCACTTTGTTTTCGAACTCTCGCGAGGCCGCGATGTCTTCGGCGTTTGCAGCGGCCGCCTCAGCCGCGACGGCAAATGATGCGGCCGCGTCTTCGTAGCGCTGACGCCGCCCTCGCGCGCGAATGCGATCAAGCGCGAGTCGCCAGGCCATGCGCACGAGCCACGAGCGGAACTTCTCGCGATCGCGCAGCCGATGAAAATTATGATAGGCGCGAACCAACGCATCCTGCGCCACGTCCTCGGCTTCCGCGCGATTGCGCAAAACGCCCAGAGCCACGCGAAACGCCAGCGCGGGACAATCGGCCAGCCGTTCCTCGAATTCGCGCGCCAGCGACGCGTCCGGACTCACAAAAGTTCCCGCGAAGCTTTCCGCAAAAGCATCCATTGCCGTCCCAATTCGCAAGACGCCGCTCGATGGTTTGGAGTTCACTGAGTTTGGGGGGCGAGCTGCCGGGGCCTAAAGATCGAGCCGCGCAAGCAGAGCCTCGATGTTGGATGCGTCCACGACGAGCTCGGGACGCTTGGTGGCGAGGTCATCGGATTCATCGAAGGCTTGGAAGAGGCGCATCTTGGCTACGGCGTATTCTTCGGTGCCGTTGAGCGTGCGGCCCAGGCGGCGGGCGCAGTCTTCGCGCGTGTTGCGGCCGACGAAAATTCGCAGCGGAAACATCGTCTTGCGATCGGCGGAGACGTAGTAGATGTACGCGTTGCCGGGTTCGCCGTTGCGTTCCGCGGGTACCGCATCGTGAAACTGATACTGGTAAACGTAGCCGCTCTCGGCGGAGTAGCTTTTTACACGCCGGACAGCTTCGGGCTTCGCCATACGCGCATTATTCGGCGTGCCGGTGCCGGTGTCAATCGAGGGGGCGCCGAGCAACCTGATGCAATTCGTCGGACGATTCTGCGACGCATGCTGTGCACTGGTGCGCAGGCGACGGATTGCGAGTCCCAAATCAGGATGCTGCAGTGCCAGCGTGGAACCGGAAAAGTTGCATTCTTCTTCGATGTCTTCGAGTGTTGTTGACGGAAGGCCATTCCTCGACTCCCTATCGATAGACACTGTGAGCTGCAACGGGTTGAATGAGCGTCGTTTAGCTCAGCAACAGTTGAGTTGCGACGGAAGTTTGCGCTGCGAGGCGCGCGTGCACCGGAGTGGCACAACGAATGCGAGTGCTGCTTTTCGATGACTCGCGAAATCCTCTCGAAACAAAATTGCATTTGCCGCGTGCGTCGGCGGGGGTTGCTGCGCTGGGAAACTGCCATCGCCTTGCTTGCGAGCGCTATGGCGTTTGCGTCTGGATGCACAGGGACCGCCAGCGGTGGTGGTGGCGGCGGGCAGAAAAATGTCGCCGTCAAGATTTCGCCCCCGAGCGCGTCGCCGGTGCTCGGCGCGGCCGTGAATTTTCAGGCGAACGTAACGGGCGCGACGAACACCGGGGTCACCTGGACGGTCAACGGAGTAGCCGGCGGCAGCGCGCAAACCGGCACGATCAGCTCGAGCGGGCAATACAGCGCACCCTCAATGCTGCCGGCGACTACGAGCGTCACTGTGACCGCCACGAGTGCGGCCGACGCGAGCGCGAGCGATTCGGCAGGCGTCACGATTACCAGCGACATCGAGGTGCAAATTTCGCCGTTGGCGGCGGGTGTCTTGCCGGGCGCGACGCAGCCATTCACGGCCACCGTAACGAGTTCCGGAAAGCCGGCGCCGGACGTGAAGTGGAGCGTGAACGAAATAAACGGCGGTGATGCAACAAATGGAACGATTGCTGCGACTGGCGTTGACGCAGCGATGTTTACCGCGCCGGGAGCGTTGCCTTCGCCCCCGACCGTCAACGTGACGGCGACAAGCGTGGCCGATCCTTCGAAGTCGGCAACGGCGAGCGTGGGAATCGGTTGTACGAGCGTGAATTCAATCGCGCCGACCTCGGCAACTCTAACGCTGGGCCAATCGCAGGATTTTGCCGCTGCCCTATGCGTCCCCTCGGGGACACCGGTGAATTGGGACGTCAACGGAGTTGTAGGCGGAAGCGCGGCGCTCGGGTCGGTGACGAACACGGGAGCGGCGACGACGACGTACACGGCGCCAGTGGATCGTCCAGCAACGAGCCCGCTGACGATTCACGCAGTCGCTGATGGATTCTCGGCGGCGGCTACGGTCACTATCGTCAGCAATGTGTCGATCAGCATTGTTCCAGGGAGCGGGACGCTGGTGGTCCAGCAGCGCGCGAGTTTCACGGCGCTCGTGAGCAATTCCCCGGATGAATCCGTGGTCTGGACTGTGCAAGGCGTGACGAACGGAAATGCGCAGGTCGGCCAAGTCTGCGTGACGAATTCGAATCCGTGCGTGCCTCCAGCCGGTGCGGGCACCGGCACAATCGACTATCTCGCTCCCAGCACGGTGCCTTCGCAGAATCCAGTACTGCTCACGGCGACGAGCAACGCAGACGCGTCGCGGAGCGCCAGCGCGCAAATCAAAATCGTAGGTACCGGCGGCGCGTCATCCGACGTAGTCGTTTCTCCTGCCAACGCGTTCCTTCCGCCGTCCGGCTCCGCGCCCAGCCAGTTGCAGTTCACGGCCACCGTGACGGGCACGAGCAACACCGCCGTGACCTGGTCGGTCACGAGCGGCGTCACTGGATCGGGATGCAGCGGCACGGCTTGCGGCACCATCGATTCCAACGGCCTTTACACCGCGCCGGACGCCGCGCCCTCGCCGAATGCGATTTCCGTGACCGCAACGAGCATGGCGGATTTGTCCCAATCGGCGTCCGCTTCCGTTTCGATCACCACGGGACCAACGATCGAGCAGATCCTGCCATCGAGCGTGATGGCCGGAGTAGCGTCGGATTTCACGCTGGCGGTGAATGGCGCGGGCTTCGTCGCGGGCCGAGGGTCGGGCGCTTCGGTGATTCTGGTGAACGGGAATCCGCTGATTACGATCTGCGATTCGGCGGCGCACTGCACCGCGCCGCTGCAGGCACAAGACCTCGGCAATCCCGGCGTTCTCACAATTCAGATCCAGAATCCGGGCGATCCGGGGCCGCTGTCGAATCCGGTGCTCTTTGTGATCGTGCCGTTCACGCTGACCGAAACGGTGATTTCGCTGAGCAATTCGCAGCCCGAGAGCGACGGCAACGACATCGTCGTCTTTGAGCCGACCACCGCCGGCTCGGGGCCCTCGCAAATCAACGTGGATTTTGCCGGCCCGATCACCGCCGGGCCGACGTGCAATTTCGATTCTTCGCCGATCACCATAGTGCGCCCCGCGAGCGGCACGGCGACCTCCAGCATCTGCATCCACGGGAACACTCTAGATCCCGGTTTCTTCTATCAATTCAGCGGGCCTCCGGCGCCGGATATCTCGATCGCTCCATCGGAGCTGGCCGGACTTTTTCCGAACACGATTGAACTGGACTTGACGATTTCGAGCGCGACGCTGCCCGGAGTGCGCACGCTCTTCATCACCACGCCGAATAACGACCAGGCGGTGGCAACGGCGCTCGTGGAGGTGCAGTGATGCATTTATTCGGCTGGAGGAAGGCCGTGGTTCCGCTCGGACGGGAACGAGGTATTGCTGCCGTTGCGGTCGGCGCGCAGCGATGCGAATGCGTGCATACGTTGGTGTTTGCGGTAGCAATTTTCCTGGCGCTCGCGCCGGATGCCTGGCCGACGACGTTCGTCAAAATGTCGCTTGAACAACTCACTGCGGCAACGCCGCTGATCGTGCGGGCGCGCTGCCAGGGGAGCATCGTGAGCACGGAGAAAAGCGAAATCTGGACCATCACTTCATTTGAAGTTCGCGAAGTTTGGAAAGGAAGCGCGCCGCAGGTGGTGCGCGTGCGGCTGCTCGGTGGGCGCACGGCGGAGCTGACTTCGCACGTTGACGGACTGCCGCGATTTCGCCCGGGCGAGGACGTGGTGCTGTTTCTCGTGCCGTTGCGCCGGGGCAATTATTCGGTCACGAGTTGGGCGCAGGGAACTTTCAGGATTCACCGCGCGGGAGCGAACGCGCAGCTCGTCGTGACGCAGGATACGGCGGCGTTCTCTCCCGCGGAGTTCACCGGCGGGTCAGCTTCGCCTGGCGTGTACAGCAGTGCTGTTCGCGGCATGTCGCTCGACGAATTTCGGCGCCGGGTGACAGCGACGATCGCGCAGCATCCGTAGCGACGCCGGCGCTACCAACGATTGAGCCGTTTGCGTGTGGAGGAAATTGCGATGAGAAGAATTCATAAGTGGTGCATAGCGATGGCCGCGATCGCGGCGGCCGGCGCGTGGCCCGCGGCGCGCGGCTACGTCGTCGAAACGACGGTGCCGCAGGCGCAAGCTTGCCCGGCGCCCGATCGCTGGAATCTCTCGGCGGCGTCGCCGATTCAGTTGCAGTGGAGCACTTCGCTGGCGAGCGCGCAGCAGATTCTGACCGTCGCGCCGCTCGGCTCTCCCGACCAATTGCTTGAAATCCAATCCGTGATCCAAACGGCGCTCAACGCCTGGACGGGCGTGGACAGTACCTCGGCGAATCCCAACTATGTGCCCGGCGTGGTGGGCACGATCGGCACGACGAACGCCGCATTCACATGTACGAACGACGACGGCTCGGGCGCCGATGGCCTCAACACCATCTGCTTCAATCAATCGAGCGAAGATTTCACCATCGGCGTGCTGGCCTTCACGCGCACGATCACGGCGAACGCGCCCGGAGTGTCGGTGGGCGCAAGCGGCCCGGCGGCTTTCGCAGGGCAATTGCTCGATTCCGACACGCTCTTCAACAACACCGGACATCTCTAACAATGTCGGCCCTGTCAAACACTTTTTGAGCAGACTTATCCACTCACTTAAAAGAGTTTTTTCTTCCGCTTCCTGGGAGTTTTTCTTCTCGGCCTTGACGACTT
>Ga0310038_10000657_pt1 | contig 28130 bp, 30 predicted proteins | sample Sb_taG_6_FD_200461 | JGI IMG/M metagenome (GOLD analysis project Ga0310038, IMG submission 200461) | Peat soil microbial communities from Weissenstadt, Germany - Sb_50d_4_PS metaG (v2) (version 2) | ecosystem: Environmental > Terrestrial > Soil > Wetlands > Peat | place: Germany: Weissenstadt... | reverse complement strand
AGCGGATGCCGTTGGCTCCCAGTTTGGCTCCCAGGTGGCGGACCGCCTCTGCAGCACATATCTGGATCACAATTCTGCCTGGTGAGCGCGTACCCGCCTGTTCATCCGCAAGGTGATGTATCAGATTGAGTGATTGCTTGCGAGCAGTACGTCAATAGAACGATTATAGTTCCGAATATGAAGGCTTACCTGCACCATCTGCGCCCCGACCGCGACTCGAACGCGGGACCTACTGCTTAGGAGATCGTTTCGCGGCCGGGGCTGACCTGCGCGTGCCCAGTTCAGCGAGCGTTCGCGCTCTCCTTGGCTGACCGCTGGTGACCGCGGTTTACCTGTCGTTCTGGCACGAATGTGGCACGCGTACGGATGACCCGCTATCCCTTCGCCAGCAGCACAGCTGTCAGGATGACCACCGCCACGGTGAGCACGGTCAGCGCGATAGTGAAGCCGACCAACCAACGCGTCAAGCGCTCTATCCTGGAAGCCGCTTCGTCCGATGACATCCGGAAGTTGACCAGTTCGCTGGTCAGCTCGGTAATTGCCGCCTTGAGCCGTCGCTGCATTTCCATCTCATATGCAGGACCTGGGAATCCGGGCGCATGCGCGATGAGGTCGGCATCGGGAAGTTGCTGCCGCTCATGAACGGTGCCTATCTGCTGGGTATTCCACGCCCCGCGTTCGTGCTCGTGCTGCTCGTGCCGACGGCGCAGGAATGCCCGTACCAGGTTCTCGGTCACCGGCACATCATGGCAGCGACCCGGTTGCACGCGTGTGTATTCGCCACGATCTACCCCTGATGACCTTCCGTCATCGTAACTGGATAGGTCTCTCCGGCAGGGCCCCGGCATAGTGGCGTGATGTCCGGTTGATGATCCGGTGCACGTTCCGGGACGTTAAGGCCAGTGAAACCGACATAACACCACTAAAATGCCCACCGCCCGGGGCCCCGGGCGGTGGGAGCGCACGGGCGTATCATGAAGGACGCACAGGGCGGCGAGGTGCATGAGGCTGCGATCGCATCGGCAGAACCTGGTGGTGTGGGGCTCGTCCGGCGGACCTGCCGGCGGGTACGGTGCCCCGAGGTTGGCGCGGCACGTACGGACCAGGCGGATCCGTACTGGCGCGCTGTTGGCAGTCATCGGACTGATGCGTCTGGCCCAATCCGTGCGCACCCGGCGAGGGGCTGGGCTCCTGGTGGCCGGGGCAGTGCTCACGGTGGCCGGGATCATACTTCCCAGCGGTGTGATCCAGATTTCTGGGATGCTGGTCCTGCTGCGGGGAGTGGCCGTCGCGCTCGGCGTGTCAGAGCGGCATCGCCGCCCCGGTGGTGAGCCGGCGGGCGGGGTGGACGTTGCCGGTTTCAGGACCCCGCCGTGGTGGTGAGCCCGCACGACCGCGGAGCATGGGCGGTCACGAGTCAATTGTGGCTTGTCTGGCCGGGCGGCGGGCAAGGCTGGCGCGTTTCCCTCTGGGAAGCCGGCGATGCCGCCAGGGCTTGGGGATGATGGCGTATCCGATCGCGCTCGTGGGTCCGGGCGAACCGGACACCCGGTCATTAACTAGCCATCACGCCACTATGCCGAGGCCCTGGTCTCTCCAGTCGCGTCGTTCGATAGCTGCTATTTGTGGCTCCAGTTGTTTTGCCGGCTGGCTCAGCGTGTTGGTTTGCTTACGGAAGGCCGGCTCTGGCAGTGTGCCGGATGTGCCCGATACGCCCCCTGTGCCCGGTGATGCGGCCGCTGCTGATGCGGTGATCACCGGGCTGCGCGCGGCGAACGCGCGGCTGCGGGGCCTGCTGGCTGAGCGGGATGCGCGCATCACGGGCCTGGAGGTGCAGGTAGCGCGGATCGCGGACCTGGAATCGCTAGTAGCGGATTTGCAGGCGCAGGTCGCGGACCTGGCCGCGAAGGTGAAGCAGAACTCGAAGAACTCCTCGAAGCCGCCGTCGAGCGACGGGCTGGGCAAGCCGGAGCCGAAGTCGCTGCGGAAGAAGACCGGCCGCAAGCCGGGCCGGCCCAAGGGCCAGCCCGGTGCGACGATGCAGCTGACCGATCACCCTGATCACGTGATCCGGCACTTGCCGCGGTCGTGTGCAGGGTGCGGGGCGGGCCTGGACGGGGCGCAGGAGACGGGGATGGAGCGGCGGCAGGTGACCGAGATCCCGCCGGTCAGGGCGCAGGTCACCGAGCATCAGATGATCGAGGTGACGTGCCCGTGCTGCGGGCGGCCCAGCAAGGCTGACGCGCCGGACGGGGTGACCGCGCCGGTGCAATACGGGCCGCGGGCCGCCGCCATGGGCGTGTACTTGTGGCACGGGCAGTTCCTGTCGCGGGACCGGGCCTGCCAGGCGCTGGCGGACGTGTTCGGCTGCGCCCCGTCCCCGGCGGTGATCGCGACGGCGGCCAGGAAGATCGCCAGATTCATCAGCCCCGCTCTGGATGCGATCGTCACGGCCCTGCTCGCTTCTGAAGTGACGCATTTTGACGAGAGCGGGTTCCGGGTCGCTGGGAAGCTCGCCTGGGTCCACTCTGCCTCTTCGGGCAGGTACGTGCTGGTCACCGTGCACACCAAGCGCGGCAAGGCAGGAATGGACGCCGCGGGGGTGCTGCCGTCCTTTGCCGGGATCGCCTGCCATGACGCCTGGGCACCATACGACAGCTACGCCGGCATCGCCGGGCACGCGCTCTGCAATGCGCACGTATTGCGGGAGCTCACCGCGGTCACCGAGACCGGCACCGACCTGGACGTGACCTGGGCCCGGCAGGCCATCGACGCGCTCCTGGCGCTGAAAGAAGCAGCCCGTGCCGCCCGCGACGCCGGCCAGGACGCCATCGACGCCAAGCTGCTCGCCGGGCACGAGAAGTACTTCACCGGCGCCGCCAGCACCGGGGTCGCGCTCAACGCCGCCCGGCGCAGCCCGCTGCAGAAGAAGCGGCACGCCCTGGCCAAGCGGCTGCGCGACCGCGCCGGCGACTACCTCAGGTTCGCCCATGACCTGCGGGTCCCGTTCGACAACAACCCGGCGGAACAGGTGATCAGGATGAGCAAGCTCCGCATCAAGGTCTCCGGCTCCATGCGGTCCATGGCCGGCGCCGAGACCTTCTGCGCCATCCGGTCCTACCTCGCCACCGCCAGCCGCCACGGAATCAGCTGGCTCGACGCCCTCATCCTCGCCGCCCAAGGCGAAGCCTGGATCCCCGAAATCGCATAACGAACATCCCTACCCGCAAACCGCTACCCAGCGCATACCCGGCACTACAGGCTCCCGCAGGCCTATCCAGTTACCCGTCATCAACTGCAAGGAGCAAGAGATTCGGTCTGTCGTCGCTGGGTTATGAGCCGTACGACATATGTCTCTGGCGTCTCGGGCAGTCTCTCGCGGGTGTGGTGACCTCGGCGGACAGGGCAGATCCCATCTCGCTCCGTTGGCTCCGTCTCCCCCGTCTCGGGCAGTCTCGCCGCGTCCGGTTTACAAATCGGTTTACAGAACAGCCGCTTGATCTGCCGTTCATGGGCCTTCCCCGTCGTCCTTGTGGCTTCTATCCCGCGGCCGAGATCATGTCACGGCGGGCAGGACGGCGAGCATCACCACTAATCCGGCGGCAAGCCGACCCGGACCGCAGGGAGCGGCAGCGACCGAGGACCGGAAGCGGCGCGGCAACATGAATGACGGCGAGAGGGCGCCTTTTGATCCGTAGATCAATGGAGCCTGTCCGGCCAGTGCGCCGGAATCCGTATCCGCAGGTCAGCGTCCTACCAGATGTCCGGCATGGACGCCGTAGTCCGGCACGATCCGGTCAGTCCGTGAGAAAGCTGTGAGAGACACCGGCCACCTCGTCGCCCTGGTCCTGGTCGTGGTCGCCAGCTCCGCGTCGGTGCGCCAATGGTTTCAAGAGCATACGGGGTTCACCGGCTGCCCCTGCTCCTACCTGGACTTCTAGCATGTCGGCCTACTAAGTCCTCCAAGATCATCCCGTGCATATCCCGCGAGGTTGGAGATTGGCCATTCGCCGCGAACTAGCGGCCTCGCTGGGCGTTGGCTGTCGTCCAGCTAGCTCGCCGTGCTGCCGGTCGTGTCCGCTGGCGGCTGTAAGGGGGTGCTGCTGTATTTCCGCTGGGCACTATGGCGCGCGGTGAAATTGCTGCATAGATAAGGGCATTTGGTGGTGCGCGGGGCGGGATACTGGTGCTGTGGGTGGGGACCGGAAGGATTTCTTCGTCAGTCATGCCGGGGCGGACCGGGCGTGGGCGGAGTGGGTGGCCTGGCAGCTGGTCGATGCCGGGTACACCGTCGAGTTGGATGTGTGGGACTGGCCGGTGGGCCGGAATTTCGTCACGGCGATGAGTGATGCGCTGGATGGGTGCGACCGGGTGGTGGCTCTGGTGTCGGCGGCCTATGTCGACCGGTCGCGCTATACGAGAGAGGAGTGGGCGGCGTCCCGGGTGCACCTGCCGGGGGCCGGAGGCGACCGGCTGGTGCCGGTGCGCGTGGAGAACGTGCCGGTCGCGGAGGTGCCTGCGCTGTTGCGGCCGCTGGTGTCGTGTGATTTGTTCGGGGTGGACGCGCTGGAGGCGCGGCGGGTGCTGCTGGCGGCGGTGAAGGGGCCGACCCAGCCGGGCGGGGAGCCGGTGTTCCCGGGCCGGGGCACGCCGGGCGGGTTGCGGGAGCCGGGGGGTTCTGGGCCGCGGCTGCCGGGGACCCTGCCGCGGGTCTGGAATGTCCCGGCGCGTAATCCGGGGTTCACCGGCCGGGATGGGCTGCTGGTGGCGGTGCGGGAGCGGCTGCTGACCGGGGACCGGGCGGTGGTGCAGGCGCTGCACGGGATGGGGGGTGTGGGCAAGACCCAGCTGGCGATGGAGTATGCGCACCGGTTCGCCGGGGCCTACGAGCTGACCTGGTGGATTGATTCTGAGCAGGCGGCGCTGATCGGGGAGCAGTTCGCCGCGCTAGGCGCCGCGCTGGGCTGCGTCGCGGCGGATGCAGGGATCGAGGCGGTGCGGGCGGCGGTGCTGGCCGAGCTGCGGCAGGGCGGCCGGTGGCTGCTGGTGTTCGATAACGCTGGGAGCCCCGGTGACCTGAGGGGATGGCTGCCGGGCGGCGGGGGGCATGTGCTGATCACCTCGCGGGAGCGCCGCTGGGGCGCGATCGCCGCGGCGGTTGAGGTGGATGTGCTGGCCCGGGCCGAATCCGTCGCGATCTTGCAGAACGAAGTAACCGGGCTCAGTGGGGCTGATGCGGACCGGCTCGCTGACGCGCTTGGTGACCTGCCGCTGGCCGTGGCGCAGGCGGCCGGGTACATGGCCGAGACTGGCACGGCGGCCGCGGAATACCTGGACCTGCTCCGGACGCGGGCCGTGCAGCTGCTGGCGGAGAACGTGCCGGACTTCTACCCGCGGTCGCTGGCCGCTGCCACCCAGCTGATCGCCGACCGGCTCGCCGATCAGGACCCGGCCGCCGCCGAGCTGGCCAATCTGTGCGCGTTCCTGGCACCCGAGCCGATCCCTGCGGACCTATTTACGCGGGCCGCCGCTGAGCTGCCCGGCGAGCTGGCGGCCCGGGTGGCCGATCCGCTCGCCTGGCGGCAGACCCTGGCGCAGCTGGCCCGCCAGTCGCTAGCCCGGATCGACCAGCGCGGCCTGCAGATGCACCGGCTCACCCAGGTCATCTTGCGCGGCAGCCTGCCCTCGGAGCAGGCTGCCGCCACCCGCAGGTGCACCGAGGCGATCCTGGCCGCCAGCGACCCCGCGGATCCGGTCAATCCGGTCACCTGGCCGAGGTGGGCGCGGCTGATGCCGCACCTGATCGCCGCCGACCTGGCCGCCACCGAAGACCCCGGCCTGCGCTGGATGGCCTGCCACGCCTGCCATTACCTGTTGTACCGTGGCGAGACCCGCACCGGCCACGATCTCGCGAGTGATCTGCGTCAGCGCTGGCGCGACCGGCTGGGGGGTGACGACCAGAACACGCTGGCGGTCACGTACTACTTTGCCTGGGCGCTCCGGGAAATGGGCCGCTACGCCAGAAGCCCGGGACCTGGACCAGGACATCCTGGACCACAACCGCCGGGTACTTGGTGCCGACAACCCCGCCACCCTGGCGTCCGCCACCACCCTGGCCATCGACCTGTACCAGTTGGGGGAGGTGGCGGCTGCCCGCGACCTGGACCAGGACACCCTGGACCGCAAGCGCCGGGTGCTGGGCGAGGACAACCCCGCCACCCTGATGTCCGCCACCACCCTGGCCATCGACCTGTACCAGTTGGGGGAGGTGGCGGCTGCCCGCGACCTGGACCAGGACACCCTGGACCGCAAGCGCCGGGTGCTGGGCGAGGACCACCCCAGCACCCTGATGTCCGCCAACAACCTCGCCACCGACCTGCGCGAGCTGGGGGAGGTGGCGGCTGCCCGCAACCTGGACCAGGACACCCTGGACCGCCGCCGCCGGGTGCTGGGTGAGGACCACCCCAGCACCCTGATGTCCGCCAGCAACCTCGCCACCGACCTGCGCGAGCTGGGGGAGGTGGGCGACGCTTCTGACCGGGATGCTCCCAGCTGAATGGAACTCGGCGTCACCGAAGATGATCCTTATGGCGATCTACCGGAAGACCCCGGAGTTGCTCCGTTCCTCGGCCAGCTCAAGAGCTTTGCATTGCCACTCGTTGAGGCCCTTGGAGTCGGCCCAGTCGACGTGGGCGCCGGTGATGCCGTCAAGCGCGGCGACGGCGTGGCGGGGACAGGCGCGGGCGGTATCTCCCGCGGAGTCTGTGATCGTGACCCGTGCGTAGGACAGGCATGCGGGTTCGTCCGCTCTGGTGAGCGTGCACGTGAAGCGGGTCTGCGCCATTCCGGTCTCCTGGCTGCTGGCTGAGGCGTGGGGGTGCCTCATCCGATAGCTGCCGGAACCGCCTGGAAGGGCGGGACTGTCAAGGGTGGCGCTTGCGCAATCGCGTCAGCGACAGCGAAGCTGTCCTTGACCGGCCCGTCCTGGAGGGCTACATGATCGGAAGCGGATGAGGCTCCCGTGTCCGCCCGGCCGTGCGCAGTCTCGTTAGCGGCTGGGAGGAGCCGAAGCTATGCGGCAGAATCGCGCCAATGGGCGTTGGCGGATGAGCTGGCTGGTCAGGTGTGTCTGCTGCGTATGCTGGCCCGGCGTGCGCCGGGCGGGCCTCCCAAGGCAGAGCCCGGCGTGGCGCCGGGCCGCGGCGGAGCGCAGCGGAGCCGCCTTGATCCAAGAACGGCACAATTCGGCAGTGCAGCGGACGCGGACCATGCCGGACCAAATTGATCGTGCTCTGGTAGGGGGCGCGAGTCTAGTCGCTGGCGTTTGCCTTCTCAGGACGTTTGGCGAGGCTACCGGGCAGCTCACCATGTCGAAGGCACGAATCAAGGACGCAACAGATTCGGGCTACTTCGTCACGAATCAAAGCCAAATGCATACCCTTCAGGATAGATTCAGCAGTCTACCAGTAACGTCAGTTGCCTGCTTCAAGCTTTCTTATTTCAGCGAGGACAGCTTCTCGCGCACTGACCACCTCTTCCATGTGGAGTGCTTCGCGAATGAATTTGACAGGAGTAACGAGGCCAACGCCAGAGTTAATGCGCATTCGGACTTCCAGCGACTCATCTCCCCTCACATCGGCCTTTTCCTTCTCGTCGAAATGGCCTGAAATAAGGCCAATCAGAAGCGTTCTGTCAAACAGTACGTTTCCGATCATGCCGCCCGGAATTTCCTTGGACATATCGCGGAATTCTGATACTTGCGCCTGGATAAAGCATGGCGATCCGCTGAATCCACCATAGGAGCGGCAGTCGATGAGATGGGCTTTTATTCTGCTCAGGGTGTTATCCCACTCGACGGGAACCTCCCTCTGGTTCAGTCTCCCGATCGTACCGGACCGGACCATCGGAGTGATTTCATCTCGAGTTTCTCGCAGGAAGCTGAGTAGCCCAATGAAATAAACTCGGTCCCCTAGTTTCGGAGTAGGCTGTACGGCATCACTGGCAAACATATTTGTGTGGACAAGAACATAACGCAAATTGTCGCCGAGCTTTACAGGAGCGATCGCCACGTCCTCTGTAGGGTGTCGGAACCACTGCTCTATCGGTATATCCGCGACTCCGCTAGTGGCGTTCACTCGCAGTGAATACATCACTGGCCTCGAGACTATATGGCCAGCCGTAACCGCATAGGTGAAGGACCTGTCCGTTCCATCATCAAAGGGCATGCCGATAAGGAAGGCTGTCCCTATTGCCATCGGCCCCCGAGTGCCATCGCTAAGTTCACGCTCGGTTACAACAAAGGTAACGCATTGAGGATATTCGTCGTCGAGCGGCACATCTCCTCCTACGTTTATCCGGCATGCACAATGGAAACAGCCTACTGTCCCGCAAGACTTAAGCCACAGAGAAAGTCGTCACAGCTCCGGATTGGCTACGCGTGCGCGGAGCCTGAGCACTAGGTCGGCGAGGCTATTGATGCTGGCGCCTGCCCCGGCTGCGGTGAAGTGTTCGCGCTTGCCGGGTTCGTTGGCGTAGCCGATGCTCTGGACGCTGGCGAGGCGGGCACCCTCGATGTCGGTCACAGAGTCGCCGACAAGCGTGCATTCGTCCGGTTCGGCATCGAGGGCGTCTACCGCCTGGGTGATCAGGTGCGGGCTGGGCTTGAGGAGAGCGGGGTCGTGGTTTGTCCGTGCTACCACGAGGCTGATCCGGTCGTCTAGGCCGTGCCGGGTGAGGTAGGAGTGGACGGCTCGGGCTGAGTTGTTGCTGACTACGGCCACCGACCGGCCTGAGTTCTGGCAGGCGGTCACGACTTCGTGGACATAGGGAGTGGGCGCGGCCGTAGCTACCGCGGCCAACTCCAGGTCGGTCATCTCGTTCTCAACCTGGGCGGCTAGGTCCGTGCTGACTGTGGCCGCGTAGGCGAATACTTCCAAGGGATCAGCGCTGCGGGTGATGTCGTCGGGCAGCTCGGCGTGGTCACCGAAGAGCTTGCGCAGCCGGTCGGCGACGGTGGCCGCGGGCAGGCCGGCGAAGATGGAGCAGATCGGGCCGTCGAAGTCCAGGAGCAGGTGGCGGGTCCTGGCGAGGATGGTGTCGAGGTCGCTGCCAGGTGGGGTGAGGCTGGTCATGCGGGGAACTCGTAGCTGAGGTTGTCCCACATAGCGGTGAACCATGCGCGGGCTTGTTCGACGTAGGGTTCGTCGGCGGGGTGGCCGCTGTGTACGGAGTGGTGGAAGACCACGGCGTCTTTGCCCATCGGGTCATAGATGTCGCGCGGGCCGCCGGGTCTTCCCTGGGTCCGGCGACCAGGTGCGGCGGGCGCGCATGTTCGTCGGGCAGGTCCTCGGCGGCTGCCCGGTGGCTGATGAGGCGGTTCTGCTAACCAGCGAACTGGTCACCAACGCGATCACGCACACGGCCTCGGGAAACGGCGGGAAGGTCATGGTGACCGTGTACCGGGCCGACACACGGGTCCGTGTCGAGGTCCGGGACGACGGGTCCGATCAGGTCCCGGCCGTGTGCCCGGACGGCGAGGTCAGGGAGTCCGGCTACGGGCTGGGTCTGGTGGAGCTGATGGCGCACCGCTGGGGACATCGTGGCGGGCAGCGTAACCGGGTCGTGTGGTTCATGCTCGAGTGGAAGACGAGCCGCTGAGACGCCGGATCTGCTACAGCAGGTGACAATCCCAGATAGAGACGCTAGTCTAACCTGACAGGTCAACAGTCCACGCAGGGACGAACGGTATGGGATTCGACTACGCGCCGCCGAAGTACGCGCAGGTGGTCGCCGAGATCAAGAGCCGCATCGAACGGGGCGAATACCCGCCCGGGACGCTGCTGCCATCCGAACACCAGCTTGTCATGGATTTCGGGGTGTCACGGCCCACGATCGTCAAGGCCCTGTCCTCGCTGCGCCAAGACGGGTGGATCGACACCCAGCAGGGCAAGGGCAGCTTCGTCCGCGGCCGTCCCGCGCTGGCAGGCGCCGAGCGGACCCGGCCCGCCCACAGCGTGCTGGAGCTCCCCGAGGCGTCCTTGTCCGGCGAGTTGGTCCAGGCGGGCGTCAAGCTCGCCCCCGGCTACGTGACCAGGCTGCTCGGCCTGGAGCCGGGCACCAAGGCCTTCCTGCGGCAGCGACTGCTCGGCGACGAGGAAGGCCCGGTCGAGCTAGCCTCGGTATGGCTGCCGATGGAACTGGCCTCCGGCACCAGCCTGGCCTCCCCCGACCTGCTGGATGAGAGCATCCGCCACCATCTGCAGGCCCGCAAGAAGATCCGGTTCGATCACGCCGTCGAGCGGATCTCGGCTCGCCAGCCGACCGGCGAGGAAGCCGCGCTGCTGCAGGTCGCGCCGGATGCCCCGGTTCTGAACGTGATCGTCACCGCGTACGACGCCACAGCCACGCCTCTCCAGGTGGTCGACATCGTACTGCCCGGCGACCGGCACGAGATCCACGACGCCTACCCGTTCACCTGACCCGCCTTGCTCTGGCGGATAAGTTCGACCGACCCGACTTGACAAGTCAGGTAGCTATGCTTACTCTGAAATTAAGCCTGATAAGTCAAGTATCAGGAAATCCCAACACAGGAGTTGCCAAGTGGCTCTTCAAGGTCCGATTCCGGTGGAGTTCGGCGTGGTGTTCCCGTCTGGTGCGTACGCGGCTGGCGCGTTCGAGCCGGTGCGGAACTTCGACGCTTCCACCGGGGAGAAGTTCGTCCAGTCCGCGGACAAGGCATCCGGCCAGCCGCTGTGGGTGATCGAGGTCATCGACGCCGACCCGACCGCCCGAGTCCGGGCGGTCAAGGTGAAGGTCGCCGCCCAGGTGCAGCCGGTCGTCCCGGCGGGACAGTCCGGGTCGCCGTTCACGCCGGTGGAGTTCACCGGGCTGACCGTCACCTACTACGTCAACCAGGCCGGGCGGCTGGCCTACTCGCTGAAAGCAACAGGGATCCGGGCGCCGGGCCGTGGCCGCCCGGGGCCGGAGATGAGGGAGGTGGCGGCATGAGGAGCGGCGGAGGCTCGTCCGGGCACATCGGCATGTACGTCGGCGAGGACTGGTGGATGCAGTTATGGGCGGTCCGGCGGGGGATGTTCGGCGCATGATTGCTGTCATGGCGTGACCATTCCTTTTCGGCGGGAAAGGCGAATAGCGTGGGAGTGACGGGGAATGCTGCTGGCGGCATCAGTGGTGCCGGCCGCGGCATTTGCAGGAGCGGATATGTGCTAGCTGGCATGGCACGCCGCAAAGGGCGGCGCGGGCCGGGAACGGGTTCGGCGGTTCGCATCGGGTTAGTTCTTTTCGCCGTCTTGGTGACTGACTTGGGGGCCGGTGCGTATGCCGACGCCCAGCATGGTGCGGGTGAGGGCTTCCAGGTGGCCGTCCGGTGCCCCGGTTAGGTGGCGGGGGCGGTCACCGGCGTGGATGCCGGCGACGAGCATCACGAATACGGTGGTTACTGCGCCGGATAGGAACGCGGCGATAGCGAGTGTCACGATGGCGGGAGGCATTAGCCTGCGCCGTTTTCGTCGTCTGATATTGCGTCGTGGGTCACGGGTCGGTCCCTTTTCCTGGGTGCCGGAGAAGCTGGTGACCGTGACGGTAGGGCGGGGGAAAGGGGAAACCAATAACACGGTGTTATAGACGGTGTGATAACCGGCGAAATGATCCGGCGGGACGGGGATCACATGCGAAACCCCGGCAGAGCCGGGGAACGAGCGCCTGACGGCGCTGACGGCTCTGCCGGGGAGCTTGCCGGTCCCGGCAACGGGATGAAGGGACGGGGTGTCGCCTGCCGGGTGTCCGCTGGTAGCTGCGTGCGGCAACCATCATAGCCTACGTTACATACGTCAGGAACGTTAGATACATATGTGCTGATCAGGACATGATCAACATCCGCTACCTTGCTTTCATGCCGGATGACGCGATCAACCCGTACGCGGACGAGCCCCTGTACGTGCAGCTAGCGGGCATCGTGCGCCGGATGATCCAGAGCGGCAAGCTGCAGCACCTGGACCCGGTGCCGTCGGAAAGCTCCCTCGTCCAGGGCTACGGCGTCAGCCGGGACACCGTCCGCCGCACCATGGCGCTGCTGCGGGACGAGGGCGTCGTGTTCACCGTCCCCCACCGCGGCACCTACGTCGGCCCCCGGCCGCAATAGCAGCGGCAGGGAGCCGGGAAAGGAGGGCGGACCCGGCGGAGGTAGCGGTGTCGCCGTCGGCTTACTGGGCGAGCCGGACTCGCAGCAGGACACAGACGGGGTGGGGGATGACGGTGAGGCTGTGTTCCAGCCGGCGGCGGTAGTCCGTGAGTTCGTGCGCGGTCAGGACGGGCAGCGGGTGCGGCTGATCCTGGGGTCATTGGCGGCAACTGGTCTCAGGAGTATGCGCCGTCATGTAGGCGATCACGGTATCCGCGTCGGAGCTTTCGGCATAAAGGTCGGAGTCGGGGTCGTGTTCGGAGACGCGCCAGACGCCAGCGTGCTTGTCCCAGAACGCGGACCAGCACAGGTGCTCCGAGAGGAAAGCGGCGATCCGCGCGGCGGCGTACGGGGTGGGGAGATTGATCATGCGATCCTGCCTAGGTCGGGGTACGCCGTCCCGGGGCACCAGGTTCCGGCTGTCCCCCGGTGATAAGCAGGGGTGTTCCTGGTTCTCGTTGCCGGGTGCGGCAGCGCGGCCCGTGGCGTGCTGGTGCTCCCGCCTGGGCGTGCCTGGTTCACCACGCTCATCTCGGGCCGCCTCCCCCGCTGAGTGCCCGGCCCGGGCATGAGCCTTCCGCAGCAGCCTGCGGGTGCAGTTCGTCGAGCGTGTCGAGCAGATCCTGCAGCACGTACCGGGTAATGACGGTCCCGCCATTGCCTTCCGGTATCCAGGCCTGCCAGAAATCGAAGCCGCCGACCCGGTTGATCTCCACGCCGGGGTACTGCGCGCGGAACCGGTCCAGGCGCCGCAGCTGCTCTGGCCCCTCCAGGCCGCTCATGACCTGCCGTCCATACGCCAGGCAGTGCAGACGCCGTCGGTGACGGCCAGGTGATGGGCCGATCCCCAGTGGAACTCAAGCTCGTCCAGCGCGCCGTCGGCGAGCGCCTGCCGGACGTGGGTCGTAGCGCCGGGGCGGGCGTCGGCCCGCGCCCGCTCGGGGTCGGTGGCGGGAATCGCTCTCTCACACATGCCTGGTCCCTTGATGCCTGGTTACCAATGCGGATGTATGGGAGCGCGCCGTTCCCTTGCGACGCTCGGCGCGGCTAGGCCGCTGTGGCTGAGTCAAGCACAGCGGGTCACCGATCTGCAAGCTTTCAAATTGACTACTTGAGCGGGAGAATAAGCATGATGAGAAGTTCACCTCGTATCGTGCGAGGGGATGCTTTCATTTCGGGTGCCCGACAGCCTCGTATGGAAGGATGGCAGCTGTGGCGGTAGAGACAACCGGATCGACCGTGCCGCGCCGGCAACTCGGGCGGTACCTGCGCGAGCTGCGCAACCGGGAACGGCTGACGGTCAGGGCCGCCGCGGAAAGGCTGGAGTGGTCCGAGGCCAAGATGTGGCGGATCGAGACCGGCCAGACCAGCCTGCGCAGCCTCGACGTCGAAGCCATGTGCAAGATCTACGCCGCCCCTGCCGACCTCACCGAAGCCCTCATGGGCCTGGCCAAGGAGACCAAGGCCCGCGGCTGGTGGCACGCCTACGGCGACGTCATCCCCGAGGACTTCGACGTCTATATCGGCCTCGAGGAGGCCGCCTCGCAGCTGGCGTGGTATGAATCCGAGCTCGTGCCCGGCCTGCTGCAGACCGCAGACTACGCGCGCACCTTGATCGCCGCCGATAATCCCGGCGTCGACGAGGAGGAGATCAGCCGCCGTGTCCATGTGCGGATGGCGCGGCAGCCGCTGATCCGGCGGGCTACCGCTCCCCTGCATTTGCAGGTCGCGCTCAACGAGGGGATCCTGCGCCGGCCCGTCGGCGGGCGGCGGATCATGGCCGGGCAGCTCGGCCATCTTGTTGAGGTGTCGGAGCTGCCGAACGTGTCGCTGCGGGTGGTGCCGTACAGTGCCGGGCTGCACCCGGGGCTGATGTCGGGGCCGTTCGTCATCCTGCGGTTCCCGGTCAACGGCGACGGCCGGGAAAGCGAACCCGCCACCGTGTACGTGGACGGGTTCACCGGCGCCCTGTACCTAGACAAACCCGGCGAGGTCCAGCGGTATGACCAGGCGTTCGGCGGCATCTGGGACGCATGCCTGGACCAGGGCACGTCCCGGGACCTCATCCATCACGCTGCGGAGGAGCTTAGGAAATGAGCAGCACCGAACTTTCCGGCGCGCTGTGGAGGAAGAGCAGCTACAGCAACGGACAAGCCAACTGCGTCGAGGTCGCCGCCATGGGAGGCGGGTGTACGCTCGTAACCGTCCGCGACAGCAAAGCGCCAGACAGCCCTAGCCTGGTCTTCACTGCGAAAGCATGGCAGCACTTCACGGTCGGCGTTGCAGGCGTTCGAAATTCGGCTTAGATTCGGCTGGTACAAGCGTTATGAGGCTTTCACGGCGACAACAGTCGGGTCAAGGTCGGCGTCACACCTGGTGATCATTCACTAGAGCACGCCTCTTCATTGGAGAACAGCTCCCTGCCGACTCTGCGCTAGCGTGCTGCTAGTGGGTTCGCTGCGGCGGAACGGCACAGAAGTGCCGGCTCTGTTCGGAGTCGTGGTGCACGTAGCGGGCGTATCCGACCGCCTGGTCGGTGGGCACAGACCTGGGGGCTGACCTGCCGCTGCGGGTGCCGGTGCGTCGGCTCACCGCCACTGTAGGGTTTTAGGAACTTGAGTTCTCGCGGCCTACAAGCGCGGCGAGCGCCTGCGCCGATCTCTGCTGAGAACGGGTAATTGACCCTCGGACGGCGCGGTCGATGAGCGCGCCGAGTGGCCCGAACCGCGGCGTATAGCGAACGGTGAGGGTGAAATTGGTGTCCTGGCCTGCGGGCGAAAGCTCGATAATCACGGTCATGTTCTTCGCGGTGCTGACGCCTTCTCCCTGTTGCACCTGCCGGCGCGGAGGGTCGAACTCAGCGACGCGCCACCGGGTGACCCACTTCCACGGTCCGGCTATCCGGGTGAGTTCTTCAATGGTTGCGCCGGCCCGGGCGGGGCCCGTCTGTGTGGATCATCTGGAGCGTGTTTTCCACCCATTCGGGGTGGCGGCTGGTCGCAGGCGATCTCCCATACCCGTTCCGGTGATGCGAGGATGATCGCCGAGGCGATGATCGAGGCCTGTCTGGGCATTTCCCTATTCCTGTGTTCCGTGTGGCCGGTACGAGCGTGGCTGCCGGTCTCAGGCTGCGCCGGGCCGGCTAAGCCCGCAGCCGCCGTCGTCAGCTGCGGTTCCCGAGCGACCTGGAGGTACCCGTCGCCTGAGTACCCGCCGAGCCGATCGCCGCCGCTCTCGCAGCCCGATGTCCCACCCTGGATTCCTAGTTTCCTGGTGGAGTACATGAATTCGTGGGTGCTGAATTCGTCCCTCTGCAGGTCGACTTCCGGTCGCGTCATCCTGTCTGGTGACGGCATCGGTATGCCATAGGCTCAGCCTGCCAGGCGCGGCCACGTGGTCCCCGTCATATCTGCCGCGCGAGTCGGACTCGGCTCTCCACCGGGAATTTCGTGATCGCCAACAGGCGCCAACCCATATCGGCCCTGCGCATAAGGGTCGCGGGCGTGGTCGGAAAGGTCGCATCGGTGAGCTGCTTCTGGTGCTGTCGGGGATTTCGAGGAAGACTTCGTATGGGAAGGTAACTCGGGCGGAGGCGCGTGGTGACAGGTCTGGAGGCTGCGGCAGCGGCGGTAGCAAAGGCTGTGGTGCAGCGGGCGGGGCGGGAGTGGCTGGCTGGGCGTGCTGCTCGGGAGGACCGGGAGAAAGAGCTGTCGGAGCTGATCCAGGTCTCGTTTGCGGATCGTTTTGTCCGCCGGCGGCTGGAGCGGCAGCTGGGGGATATCGCTGATTCGGTGGAGCGGCGGCTGGAGGCGCTGATCACTGTGGAATACAGAGGGCTTGCTGACAGTGACCGGGCGGCGGTGTTCGCTGAGGTAGTTTCGGTGTTGGAGCGGGCTGATCTGTCGGATGCCGCTTTACTGGGGGATGATGCCGACCCGGTGAAGCTGGCCCGGCGGGTGCGGGCCTGTGTGCCGTCCCCGGCCGGGCTGGGCGAGGCCGGGTCTTGTCTGTTCGCGGTGGTGCTGGATGAGTGCTGTGATTGCCTGGTCCGGATCATCCGGCAGTTGCCGCAGTTCCCTCCGCGGGCCGCCGCCGAGGCCTTGTCTCGGTTGTCTGGCCTGGCTGAGCAGGTTGCCGTGGTGCTGGAGCGCCTGCCGCCGCGGAGCCTGGATGCCCCTGAAGGTACCGGTGGCGATGCGGAGTTCGGGCGCCGGTACCTGGAATACCTCAGCGGCACGCTGGATGAGGTGGAGCTGTTCGGCGTGCGGATGGAGAACTTCCGGCCTCGTGCCGCGCTCAGCGCCGCCTATATCAGCTTGAACGTCACCGCTGAGGAGCCGGTATCGCCGGTGGCCGGGCCGTTGAAGTTCGCGTCGCTGACCGGCGAACGTGTGGCTGGGCGCGGCGGCCCGGCGATGCGCGCGGAAACCGCGCTGGCCCGGTTTCCGCGGACGCTGCTGCGGGGCCAGGCCGGATCGGGCAAGAGCACGCTGCTGCGCTGGGTTGCAGTCACCTCAGCGCGCGGCGGGTTCAGCGGCGGCCTGGCGGGCTGGAACGGCCGCGCGCCGTTCCTGGTCAAGCTGCGCAGTCACGCCGACACCGCGCTGCCGCAGCCGGAAGACTTCGTGACCGGGCCCCTTGCGACGCTGATGCCGGCCGGGTGGGCACACCGCATGCTCAGCCAGGGCCGGGCACTGCTGCTGGTTGACGGCGTCGATGAGCTTCCCGCGGCCCGGCGTCCTGCGGTACGGCAGTGGCTGCGGGATCTGCTGGCCGTCTATCCCGCCGTCCGGGTGATCGTGTCATCCCGCCCGGCGGCCGCTGAAAGCCGCTGGCTGTCCGCCGAAGGGTTCTCCCCCGTCATTCTGGAGCCGATGGGCGCGCCGGAGATCCGGGAGTTGATCCGGCAGTGGCATGCGGCCGTCAGGCACGCGGCCAGTCTTCCCTGCCCGGCGGAGGACCTGCCGGGCTATGAGGGTGCGCTGCTAGCCCGCCTGGAAGGCGCCGCGCATCTGCGGGCGCTGGCAGCTACCCCGCTGCTCGCCGCGATGATGTGCGCGCTGAACCTGGACCGTGCCAGCCACCTGCCCCGCGACCGGATGGGCCTGTATGCCGCCGTCCTGGATCTGCTGCTGGAGCGCCGTGACACCGAGCGCGGCATCCCTGCCGAGCCGGGCTTTACTCTCGAGCGCGAGCAGAAGACGCGGGTCTTGCAGGACCTGGCGTGGCAGCTGACTGTCTTCGGCCGCGCCGAGATGGCCACTGCCACCGCGCTGAAAAGGGTCGCTGATAAGACTGCCAGCATGCCGCGTATCACCGGCACGCCGACCGCGCTCCTGGAGCACCTGCTGCTCCGTAGCGGAGTGATCCGCGAACCGGTCCCCGGCCGGGTCGACTTCGTTCACCGCACTGTCCAGGAATACCTCGCCGCCGCCGAGGCGGCTGACAACGCCGACATCGAGCCGCTCATCGCCCGCGCCCACCTGGATCAATGGCATGAAACCGTCGTCATGGCCGCCGGGCACGCGAACGCCCCGCTCCGCCACCAGCTCCTCACCGGAATCCTCGACCGCGCCGACACCGAACCCCGCCACGCGCACCGGCTCCGGCTGCTGATAGCGGCTTGCCAGGAGACTGTTCCCGAGATCCCCGCCGGGCTCCGCGACCGCATCGACGCATGCATCGCCAGCCTCATCCCGCCTCGCAGCACCGGCGACGGCAGGTCGCTGGCCAGCGCCGGTGAAGAAATACTCCGCCGCCTGCCCGCCACCCTCAACCAGCTGACCGCGGGCCAGGCGGTCGCTACTGTGCGCACCACCTGGCTGATCAACGGCCCCGAGGCAATAAATTGCCTGGCCTGTTACGCAAGCGACCCGCGCAGGCGGGTCCAGGACGAGCTGATCAACGCCTGGAGCTATTTCGATCCGGTCCAGTACGCGCGTCGCGTCCTCGCCGACGCGCCGCTCCACCAAGGGCGCCTCACCATCGACGACCCGGTGCTGCTGCCCGCCGTATCCTGCCTGCACAACCTCACCGACCTGCGAGTCCACCTGCCCGTTACGGCAGACCTGGACTGCCTGCACGGGCTGCCCGCCCTCACCAGTATCTGGGCTGACCGGGTGACCTCAGATGCCTTCCCCGAACTGGCCGATCACGCCGGCTTGCGGGACGTCCAGATCATGCACCTCGACGGCCCAGCCGACAGTGCGCAGCCGCTGCTGGCACTCCCAGCTCTGCGCAAATTCGCCGTGTACGGCGGCAGATTCACCTCCGACCTGAGTTTCCTGACCCGATTGCCGCAGCTCACCACCCTCGCCCTCCCCGATCTCGATGAGACCGAGGACTTCACACCGCTGCACTCCCAGCCCGGGCTGCGGGACCTTATCCTCTACGGCTGCGGGAACCTCACCGACTTCGAGATCCTGCGGCCGTTCACCGCTCTGCGGCGCCTGGGCCTGTTCGGCGCATCACTCCCGGCGGGCACCATCAGCGAGATAGTGAACACCTGGCCGCAACTGAGAAACCTGGAGCTGGTCAACGCCGATTGGGTCACCAGCATCGCCCCCGTGACTGCACTTCCGCTAGAAGTTCTTTCCATCAAATGCCCCCAGCTGACTGATATCACGCCCATCGCCCGCCTCCCCCGGCTGCGATGGCTGTACATCGGCGGATCACCCTTCCCGGACCTCAGGCCGGTCACCGCGCTCACCCGGCTCCAATTCCTCAACATCAGCCGTCACGGTTACCCCCTAACCCTGGACCTGACCCCGATCGCCCAGCTGCCTGCCCTACGACACCTCTCCCTATACGACGTTCCCGGGGACACCGACCTCACCCCGCTAGGAAAGATGCGCAATCTCACGATCAGCATGCAAGAAGGCCAGCACGTACAGGGCATGCAAAACCTGCATCACTCGACCCGCATCCAATGGGACCCCGCCGACTAAAATCCCCGTAACATCCTTAGTTCCTAGTTTCCGCTCGCGGCCACCTGGTCCCGGAGAACGAACCGCCCCAGCTCAAGTGACTCCTCATACGGCTCCCTCTCTACTCCCCTCTCCTCCCGAACCCGGCTCGGTGGGTCTGCTACAGAACATCCAGGTATGCGTGCAAGGCTGTGGCACGGCCCCAGGTCAGTAAGCCATGCATATCGGCGGCAGTGTGCGCGTTGTGTCGTACGAGGGCTGATTACTCAGCGTGGCGAGGAGTGTCCCACCTCCGGCTGCCGATCGCGGATTTGGCGCTCAAGTTCCCATGTCGGTTCCCGCGCGGATCGTCCGTTCTTTGTGACCTCTGGATGGACGGTGCTGGGTGACGCGGCAACTTGATGGCCGGCGAGGTCGTCGTGCTTTGCTGGAGGAGGCCGCGATTTATGTCCCTGGATGATCCCGTGTGAGAGTAGCCAGTTCGCCGGAAATGACGTTGGCTTCGGCGGCGCCGATCCTCTGGAAGATTTCCTGTGCTTGCCGCAGGTTCGCGGCAGCTTCGGCTGCCCGATCGTCGAGCAGCGCGCAACGGCCCAGTCCCGCCAGTGCATGGGCTTCATCCCAGACGCTGTGGATCTCGCGGGCCAGGCGCAGGGCCTGCTGGTGGTAGTCCCTGGCCTGGCTGAGGTCACCGAAGACCCGGTGCAATATTCCGGTCTCGTTGAGTGCCTCTGCCAAGGGGCCTCGAAAACCAAACCTGCGGTAGATGCTTAGAGCCTCCTGCAGTGCGTTAACTGCACCTGGGTAATCCCCGGTTTCCCGCCGCACGGCTCCAAGGTAGGTAAGGGCATTGGCTAGGCAAAGCCGCTCGCCAAGGTCACGGGAGATGTCCAGCCCCTTCTCCAGCAAGTCGGCCGCAGCCCGATAGTCCCCGGACATCCGCCGCGCAGTCCCTAGGAAGATGAGGGCATTAGCCTCAAAAAGCCGGTCGCCAAGGTCGCGGGAGATGCCTAGTGCCTCTCCCAGGACCTGGGCCGCGCCCGGATAATCCCCGACCTCGGTACGCAGGATGCCCAGATGGGTGAGGGCAAGGGCCTGGCCGGGCCCGTCACCGAGGTCACGGGAGATTTGCAGCGCCTCTTCCAGCGCGTGAGCTGCCTCTTGATACTTGCACGCCGATCGCGAGACGGTCCCAAGATCACATAGGGCAAGAGCTTGCCCGGTCCGGTCGCCGAGGTCACGCGAAATGGCCAGCGCTTCCTCCAGTGCCTCCTCGGCCCCGAAATTGTCTTCGGCCATGTACCGTACCGCCCCCAGGTTGCTGAGGGTGTTAGCCTGGCCAAGCCGGTTGCCAAGGTCGCGGAAGATGCCCAGTGCCTCTTCCAGTGGCTGGGCCGCGCCCCGGAATTCGTCGGTCACGTACCGCACCATGCCCAGGTTGCTGAGGGCGTTGGCCTCCCCTAGCCGGTCGCCTAGATGCCGGGCGGCCTGTACGGCGGTGGCGTGGCGGGCCGCCGCCTCGGTCCAGGGGCCGTCTTGCTGCAACAGCGCGGCCAGGGCGGCAGTAAGGGCGATGATCCGGGCGTGCTGGCCGGTGCGAGTGGCGTAGTCCAGGCAGGCCAGCAAGTTAGGGCGCTCGGTCCGTGCCCATGCCAGCGCGTGGGCGCGGTCCGGCAGGGCAGGGACCGTGGCGGGCGGTGCCAGCAGGCATGCCGGGCTGGTGCGGGTCTGGCGGGCAAGCCAGGTCTCAGCTAGATCAGCGGTATACAGGTAGTAGTCCAGCAGCCGTTCCACCGCCTGCTCGCGCTCGGGGGCGGCATCAGCGGCGGCGTGACCGCGGGCATAGCGGCGGATGAGGTCATGCATGCCGTACCGGCGATAGCCGGTCTCGATCACCAGGCCCTCGCGATGCAGAGCATCCAGCTGACCGATAGCTTCCTGCAGGCCCGTGCCGGCCAGTGCAGCGGCCGCGTAAGCGTCAATCATGGTGCCCAGATGCAGGCCGAGGCAGCGGAAGAATCTCTGCAGGCCAGGGGGAAGGTAGCGGTAGGACACATCGAATGCGGCGGCTACAGTGTCCTTCTCCGCGGCCAGGGTGAGCATGCTCGCCCTGGTCTCATCCGTCAGGTCGGACACGGTCCAGGACGGGTGCCGGGCGTACACGCGGGCCAGCAGCGAGATCGCCAGCGGCAGGAATCCGGCCAGCTGCACCAGCTCCGCCACCGCCGCCCGGTCGGCCACGGCGCGGGGAGCTAGCCGCAGGAACATCTCCCGTGCCTTGCCCGGTGGCAGGACCTCCAGCATGACCGGGGCGACCGTCCCTGGCAGGTCGCCTAGGTGGCGGCGGCTGGTCAGCAGTACCAGGCAGCTCTCACTGCCGGGTAGCAGCGGAGCAACCTGGGCACTGCTGGCCGCGTTGTCCAGCACGATGATGGACCGCTGGGTGGCCATCCGGTCCCGCCACAGGGCGGCCCGGCCCTCCAGGTCCTCGGGCAAGAGCCGGGCATCCATCCCGGCGGCCGACAGCAGCACGGCCAGTGCCGCCTCGGGAGTTAACGGATCCTGGCCCGGGGTGTGAGCCCGCAAGTTGATGAACAACTGACGATCCGGGAACCGGTGCCGCAGGACATGAGCGGCATGGACGGCCAGGGTCGTCTTCCCCACCCCCGGCATCCCGCCAATAGCGTGGATCGCCACCACCCCGCCAGCCCCGGCCCCTGCTGCCTCACCCACCGCGGCCACGATGCGGTCCAGTTCCTCATCCCTGCCGGTAAAAGCCGCCGCGTCCGGCGGCAGCGAATACCGCACCTGGAACGAAGATGACGGCACCATCTTGCTACTGTCCAGGCGGCTGAGCGCGTCCCGCACCTCCCCAGCCAGCTGCCCGACCACGTCCTCGAGCCGCTTGCCCTGCAGGTGAGTCACGTCGTGGTTCAGCTGAGCAGCCAGCGGCTCCAGCGGCCCGCCACGCGAGCCCCGGGCCACGATCTCCCGCACCAGGTACCCGGTCAGCCTCCCCGCCAGCACTGTGGCCGGCCAGCCCAGGACCTGCGCCGACGAACGTCCCGTGCCGGTCAGGCCCACGTCATCCAGGACAGCCAGCTGTCTTGCGATCCCGGCCTGCAGCGCCTCCAGCAGCGTTGCCTGAGCCCCGGCCGACGCCGCCGGCACCGGGTCGGTGAACACCTGGCTGACCACCAGCGCCAGCTCCTCAGCCGAGTCTCCGCCCTCCGGCCGCAATTCACCGGCAACAAGCCCGATGGCGGCAGTGGCAGCCTGCCGCAGCGCGCGCTCCTGTTCCGTACCCAGGACCCACGTGACCAGCCTCTTACGCCCGGAATCGGCGAGCAGCGCCACCAGCCACGCACCGAGGTCATCAGCGATAAACGACACACCACCATTCTCCTTGCCTCCGCAGCGGTAACGCGGCCAGCCCGCTGCCGAAAACGCACACCTTGGGGGACCTTTCCGGTCACCGTGAACGCCAAGCGCATGGCCTGACCGCCGAACGTTTTCCCGTCACCCTGATCCAATAGCCCAGCGTCAGCCAAGGGGCTAAGGTCCTGCAGCCACTGCACCTTGGCTTGCACAGAACGATCCTTCGGTATGCCCTCACCGACCTACATGTCGATCACCACGAGCGTGCATTAGAAGGCGGATCTCGCGCTAGCGCAGCGAGTTCCTCGATACGGAGTGAGCGGAAGCGACTGGGTTGCTTTCGAGGCGGAGGACAGTGCCCCGTTATATGGCCCGAAGGGCTCGCGGCCGGGCTAGGCCAGTGGCGGGAGGGTCGGCAGGGCCGCAGCGTCCGGGTGCAGGCCGCTGCCGTCACTGCGACCAGACAGCCAGGCCAGCAGCGCCGCCGGAGGGCCGGTGACGTCGACTGGTGGGCTGGTGTCGATGTGCAGCGCGGTGGGGGAGCTAAGGGTCATGGGCGGCGCGTCGGCCCGGCGGTTCATCAGGGCAGTCACCCGGGATAGCTCAGTGGCGGCGAAATCGTCGGGCCAGTTGGCGGGCTGGTAGCCGGCGGCCAGGTCGACGTGGTGGTATTCCAGTTCCCGCCGCAGGCTGGTGACGGCACCGCGGACCGGCCGGCGGCCCGCTCCTAGCCAGATCGCGGGGGCGTCCCATAGATGGCGGGGGTGCTCGCGGATCGCGGTCAGGCAGTCCTGGACGGCGCGGTGCAGGTCGGCGCGGATCACCGCCGCCGGGCGGCGCGCACCGGCGTCGATGGTGTCAGCACGGGCTTGCTCGCAGGGGTACTGCCGGCCGACCCGGCCCGCCTGGGCGGCCCGCAGCAGCCCGGTGCGTGAGTCGGCAGCTTGCGCCAGGTGGGTGAGCACGTGCGCACGCGTCCAGCCGGGCAGGGCCGAAGCTTGGCACAAGTCGTCGTCAGTCAGCGCCTGCGCGGTACCCAGGAAGCGGGCCGCGCTGCCGGCCAGCATGTCCCACCCAGGTGGATCTATTCCGGTCACGGTTGAACGCTACCCATTGGTGACTGGCCCGGGGGTGCCGCCTTGGGTCGACCCATCTGGTCCGCACAGATCACCCCGCTCGGGCGCGCTGGCAACAGGAGGCGGCGAGTGCAACGTGCATTTGAGGTGCGCGGCCGCGGCATCGCCATCCAGCATCCCGGCCGCCAGCGATGACGGGACCGGTATCGCACGAGGTCCTGCAGTAAACGCGCCGCCACAGGGCCGCGGGATCACCTGGCTTCGTTGTGGACCTGCTGGGCGGTCGGCAGGCAGCGGAGCCGGGCGTCGGCTCGCGCCGAGTCGGAGCTGGTATCCGCGCTGTTGTCCGCCGGCGGTGTGCCGCCTGGTGCGGCCCGGTTCTCAGGGCGCGGGGGATTGCCGCGGCGGCCATGTCCGGCGGGATTCCTTCGCCGGGCTCATCAGGCCGACGTCGTTGCCGTCCGGATCAGCCACGATCGCGTACCGTGCGCCCCAGAAGGCGTCGAACGGCGACTGCCGCGCCCGGTAGCCCGCCTCAGTGAGCTCGGCGTAGCGATCGTCGACGGCTTGCCGGGTCGGCAGCACGAAATTAATGACCACCTGGACGCTGGCCGGGTCGACGCGCCAGCCGGCGTGCCACAGCCGCGCCGACTCGGCCGTGTCCAGTTCCAGGCTGAAGCCGCCCGGCATCTTCAGCTGGACGTGCGCGCCGGCGCTGTTATCGGGCGCGGGGACGGCGATCCCCAGCCGCCGGTAGAAGTCCAGGCTGGCAGCCATGTCGCTGACAACCACGTTGAGCATGTGCAGATCGGGCGGCCTGTCGCTTGTCACGTCCGAAGTCTGCCAGGGCGGCAGGTGCGCGGACAGCCCGCTGCCGCAGTACCCGGGCATCAGGCCGCGCACCGTCACGGCCGGGCTCCGGATAGCAGCGTGCCCGGCAGGCCTGGCGGCAACGGCTCGCCCGCACCCGGTGGTGACATTCCATGGTGACTGGCCGCCGGGAATCCGCCGACCGCCGCCCGGGCACATCTGGCGGGTGACATCCACAGGCCTTGGACCCAGGGAGACCCCGACGCGTCCGCCGGTGAGCGTCAATTTGGGGGCACTATGGGTTCTCAGAAGGGTAACCAGCGGAGATGGGGACGGATGATGTCTAGCTGGGATGAGTTCTGCGGTCAGCGTCGTGAGGCTATCGAGCGGTTCGTCAACGGCGACGCTGGCCCCTATAAGCAGTTGTGGTCTCATGCGGATGACGTGACGATTTTCGGGGGATGGGGAGCATATGAACAAGGCTGGGACGCCGTCAGCAGGCGTCTGGACTGGGCGGCCGGTCGTTTCGGGGAGGGGCACGTCGACATCGGCAACCTCGCGGCCGGCTCGAGCGGTGACCTGGCCTACTCAATCGATATAGAGAGGAACGTTGCCCTGGTCGACGGCGCGGCGCGCACTGAGACCGCGCTCAGGGTGACGCACATCTGCCGGCGTGCAGGTGGCGGAGGGTGGCGAATCGTCCATCGCCACGCTGATCGTCTTAGGCCGCGTGAGGACCCGGCATCGTAGCCGTGAACGGATCGGCTGGCGCGCATATCACCCGGTTCGGGTCCAGCAAGGCCGGTCATGCTGATGACCGGCCTGCCGATCAGATCGGCGGCTCTTTGCGCGGGCGCGCGAAAGACTGCGGGTTGCTCTTCGTGACAGGCTTCCCCGTCGGCCTCCGTCTCGGCTGGCAGAGTTCATAGCTCCTGGCTGAACACGCAGGCATGGCCAGAGTCTCACCGCGAGTAATTGCCAGAACCTGTGGTCGATGTGGCTGGGTGCGGTGCCCACCAGGGTGCTCTCGCGGGCACCGGCACGTTGGTGCTACCGGCTTCGGACATCAGCGCGATGATCGCGTCGATGTCGTCGCCCTGCACTGGGTCGCCGGCGATCCGGCTGGGACGGACGAAGCCGCAGACGACGCACCCGTGGACCAGCACGAGCCCTTGCCGCCGCGGTGCCCGGCGCGCTCGGGCGCTCGGGGCGCATCATGCCGCCGCAGGCCGGGGGGCCGGTCGCCGAGGCCGGTGCCGGCGTGCCCGGAGCACAGGCACGCCGGGCAGTGGCTGCGGTAGCTCCCGTTGCTGAGCGCTGCGACGCTCACACCGCAGTTCTCGCATGTGAAGCCCTGGTTCTGGGCGGTCCCGCCGATGGCTGTGCCTGCGGATCGAAGAAATGATCTTCAATCGGGAGTGCAGGGTTCCGTTCGTTCTCGCTGGCCGTCCGCGCTTGGCGTCCGGGCTGCTCTCAGGCTTGGCGCGGGCGAGGGACCGGTTCACCGCCCGTTCCCCCTCCTCAGGGGTCGGCGATTACTTCCGCTTCCTGCTTCGCCGGGGCCTCTCTGAGCCGCCGGATCCGGACCGCGACCGGGTTTGGGCGATTGTCTCGGTCACTGTCAGCCGAGCCTTCTCAGCTGCCAGCGGTAGGTGTCGTCCCGCTCTCACTGGCGTCGGCGCCGTCCCCTGTGATCAGAGCCGTGCCGTGACCGCCTCGTGTTCTCGGCGCATCACCCCTCCTTCGGCCTCGGCGGTATCGCCGCCGATCACAGCACGCCGGTTCCGGCGGAGACAACCCAATTTCCGCAGGGTCAGGGCGCGGTGGCTTCCCGCTCCACCAGCAGGCCGCGCCCGGAGCGGGCTCCGGCGCGCACGAGCGCGACCAGGCGGGGCGCATGCCCGCAACGCTCGACCCTGTCCGCGGCAAGTGCGGATGCCGGAACCGTGCCTGGCCAGCGGTTCAGCGTACATGGGGGTCATTGGCATGCCCGGGTCGGGCGGCTGGCCTGAGTCCGGGACGTGCCATACCCTTCGGGTCATGCCCGGTGACCACCACACGCCGTGGACCCTGGCGGGCGAAAAGGAGACGCTGGTCGATTTCCTGGACTACCTCCGAGGTGCGGTGATCCGCAAGGCCTCCGGACTGCCGGCCGCGACCGCGCGACGCCCGATGGTCGGTTCAGGCACGAGCCTGCTCGGGCTGATCAAGCACCTCACCCGAGTGGAGACCGTCTGGTTTCAATACGCGTTCGCAGGTGCGGACGTGCGGGTTCCCGGCGACGATCTGGCCGATGCCGATGAGCCGCAATCGGTGATCGACGATTATCAGATGGCTATCACGGTGAGCAACCGGATCGTCGCGGAAGCTGCAGATCTCACCCAGCCCGCGAAACGCAGGGCCGTAGCGCCCGAGCCCATGTCCCTGCGATGGATCCTGGTGCACATGATCGAAGAGACCGGCAGGCACGCCGGTCATGCCGACATTCTCCGGGAACAGATCGACGGTTCGGTCGGCCGGTGAGTGAACCTCGCGGCACTGACCTCTGCTTCCAGGCCAGTGGCTCCGGACCTTCTCACAAGAGCACCCGCGAGCACTCCCAGCGGCGGATGAGCAAGCGTTTCCGCGGAAACGCAGGCGCCCGCTCGGCGGCATGAGAGTGAGTTCGACTCGCCGAGTTGAACCTTCGCCAGTCATGACCATGGCCACCCACCTGGCTGCCTGCCTGCCTGCCTGCCTGCCTGAAGTTCGGCGTGTCTGAAGACTCACATGTAGTACGGCTGGCCTAACGGCCGCGATCCGAGAGCGACGCACGAACGACAGAGTGCATCCTGCATGGACAAGACTGACTCGTATCAGTTACGCGACACGATAATGAACCGAGGTCCACGCGTATAATCTACATGGCAACTTGTAGCTAACTGCACCCGGACCTGCCCTCTCGGAGCGAGTTATGCGGAAGCGTTCGAAACTCACTATCGCCTTGACGCCTGTGGCGGCTATCGCATTGTCCCTTGTTGCAAATATAGCTACAAATGACCTGCCATCAAGGCTTCGTCCACCAACATGGGCCGTCTGGACTATCCTTGCCGCTCTCGCCGCCTTGGTAGTGTCGGGTGAAGTGCACTCCCAGCACAAGAGCGAGAAGACCGTTGCAGCTGCCACCGATAATACTATGCTTTCCGAAGCTGCTATAGTTCTCGCGCGGGCAGTTAGAGATCAATGGCGAGCTGAAGCTGATATTCGTTCTCTGAATCACCCTGATCCTATTCAAGTTCGCTGGTCGAGCACAGAGCGGCCAGTGAGCGCTTCCCCGTCCTCGGTACTTGGAAGTGCAATACCGGTTGGTCGGCCCCTCCGCCTACATCTTCGAGGGGATGTTACGCAGATCGTAGAAATGTTCAACCGGTTGCCTCACCGCCAACTCGTAATCCTTGGCGCTCCTGGTGCGGGAAAGAGCGTAATGGCATTGCTTCTCACGCTTGAAATGCTGGCTACTAGGAAAGAAGACTCTCCGGTACCAGTCCTTCTCAGTCTCTCGTCATGGAATCCAACGAGAGAACATCTCCTCACCTGGATTGTACGGCGGATCAGAGAAGACTATCCTGGTCTTGCCAATACCGACCTCTACGGACGTGATGCACCCCAGCGACTTCTGAGTGAGGGCAAGGTAATTCCTGTCCTAGACGGCCTAGACGAGATTCCCAAAGAGTTGCGGACTGAAAGTATTTCTGGAATAGC
>Ga0310038_10000655_pt1 | contig 28171 bp, 23 predicted proteins | sample Sb_taG_6_FD_200461 | JGI IMG/M metagenome (GOLD analysis project Ga0310038, IMG submission 200461) | Peat soil microbial communities from Weissenstadt, Germany - Sb_50d_4_PS metaG (v2) (version 2) | ecosystem: Environmental > Terrestrial > Soil > Wetlands > Peat | place: Germany: Weissenstadt... | reverse complement strand
CAATTTCAGAAAGGCGAAAACGCCAAACCTTGCGAGGACCGGAGCCGAGTGGGTGTGCGGGAATCGCGCCTGAGCGAGCACGAGCCAGCAGGAAACGGGGTTTCACTGATAAGAACTGGGCCGCACGCTCAACGTCTACAAAGGGTTCAATGTCATTGATCACGAAGACTTATTACGGTGCTCTAGGGCGGATACTGCAAAAGGAAGGCGAGTGTCTCATCAGGCCGAGGACAGGCTCTTATCTACCATGCGCCCGCCGTGGCATCTCGCCACGTACCATGCCCGCCTTTTAAATAGAAGACCAGAAGTTGCATTACTTCCGTACCCTGTTCCGGCTCACAGGGCGACTGCCAAAATGGGTCCATGGACGAGGAGAGTCTGGAATACTACGACGATCCCGTAAGCTACGCGCCGTGCCCATGTCACACCCAACAAGTACTAGTGAACGAGCTTGGCGAATGGCTTGTGTGTCAGAACCGAAAGTGTAATCGCAAAATCCAACTGGCAGCACAAGGGGGCGTGCCCCACAAGCAAAAGGCAGGTGCGTAATGGCCGAGATCGAAACCGAAGATTTCATACCCACGAAGTGGCAGCACGTAAGTACCAAAAGCGAACCCGAACCGGAAGTTCCAGAAATTGAAGTGCCCTTCAACATCCTCAAGAACCAGATCCGTCAGCTACACAAATTGGGTAGAGAGAATGACTTCCAAATGGGGCAGAAACTTGCACAACTGAAGGCGGAGCGCAGCCGACACCGTGTGGGTAGCTACGTGAAAGACGTTAACGAAATGAAAATCGGCGGCTACAAGAGGGCCGAATCTCTCCGTAAGTTCTATGAGCGCGTTAAGAAGATCATGAAGTCCAACCATGAACAGGCGGCGAAGGACAAGGCACTGGCTAAGAAAATTGGTTGGGTTTGGGAGTCCGTTGAAGATTGGGAGAGATCGCTGGATGCTAAGGGCAACGACAAGAAACTTGCCGACCGAGCGCGATTGGGAGCAGAGGCCAGAGCGCGGGTTGAAGCGTCGCTGGAGCGCAAGAAGGAGCTTGATAAGGAAGCAGCCAGCAGAAAACAAAAGAGTGTGCCACAGGTAGCACCAATCCAGAATGTCAACTTCACAGTAAATTTAGTTTTAGAAATAGGCGAACTGGACAAATTTGCTAAAGCATGGGCAGCACTCGGTGACGAGAAAGCAAGCGAGATTGTTTACAAGGCGGTGTTGGATGCAACTGCGAAGAATAAAAGTTAAAGATGTGGATTTGTGGCGCGACGCGAGAGCAGAAACGCCCGGTGTTCCAATCAACTCGGAAGTTGAGGCACTGATCTCTCCAAAGATCATTACTCGCAAGCATCTTCGTGACGCGGAGTGGAACGAGTTTGACGGCGTCAAAGTTCTCAAGCCTAACGGTGATCTTCTATTCCTCTGGCTGCCGGATGTAATTGCCAAGGAAGTCTGGTATCCGGCCTATAAACTGCTTCGCACTGTGAGTGGTGGGCTAGACAATCGCCCCGACATAATTGGCGAGAAGCTGCGGATGCCCAGAATTCGAAAATCGGATGGCGAAGTAGGTAAGTATTCGGCTGCGCCTCTTGAAGTAATGGAGACCGTTCCCGGAAATTCCGACATGTTGGGCTATTTCCGCTATAAGAACACTGCGCCGGGAGTGCCTGACTGCGATATCGCTGGCTGGACAATGCGTGAGCCGGATATCTATGCGGGAGTTCGGGAGTTCGTAGAAAACGTGGATGACATCTATCGCGGATGCAGCGACCTCAAAGAGCAGTACGCAGCACAAAGAGCGTACATGGACAAACTGACTGACGACTGGAAGATTCTCAACACCAAGGGTCTCGCCACAAATTTCACGACCATGTACGTGTTGAAAAACCATGCGACCGCGATCCACAAGGACAAGTTTGATGAAAAGGAAACCTTCGGCGTAATGGCCTCTCTCGGTAATCCAGAAGAGCCTTGGAAGGGTGGAGAGATCGTGTGGCCCAAGTTTCGCATCGGCTGCGACTACCGGCCCGGAGATGTGCTATTAGGAGACGTCCACGAGTATCACGGGAATCTCTTCCTAGACGAAAACAGCGAACGACTAAGCTGCATCTTCTTTGTCCGCAAAGGTATGCACGAGTGCCCTGCTATTGAGCGCGGTGTCACTGTGGATGTAGAGACCACGGTCGAAACCGAGTGATATTTTTCCGCACGGAAAAATAAACCTACGTTCCAACAACTTCCCAAATCCCCGGCTTCCCCCCAGTATTGAGTTTGCAGCAACTCGCTCTGGTGAGCAGCACAACAAGATTGAAGGTTTGTCGGGCGTGAGTCTGACAGCAGGGCCGAATCTCCTTTCCTCTCACCAGAGCAACTGGATTCGGCCCTGTTCTATTTCCACTCAGGGAGACGATATGCCAAAGCGGATCATCGACGGCGAGGGAGTGTGGCGTTCCCAGAAACTCCGCCAAGTTGAGTTGAAGTACCGGAGCGAATACGCCAACCTGCTCCCGCTCGCAGAAGATCGAGGCTCGTTCGAATACGACCCGGCTTCGATCTGGGCGGATGTTTACGCTTGCAGCCGACCGGACATCACGCAAGACGACGTCACCAAGATTCTCGCGGAGTTCGAGCGAGTGAAGCTGCTTTACCGTTGGGAGCAAGACGGGAAGACATGGGGCTTCTGGGTTGGTATAGACAAGGCTGGCTTACTACCGAAGCCTTCCGAGAGACACTCAGATTTCCCCACTCCAGATAAGGATGCACTAGAGGCTTGGAGCGGACGAGCCGCGCCTGACACGCCCTCTGGCCGCGCCGACTCCGCGCCTGAGGAGCGTACTGGTTTTGGTCTTGGTTCTGGTTCTGGATCTGGTCTTGGAAGAGGAAACAGTCACTCACACAGTGCTCCGCAGGACGGTGTCGTACCTCCTACGGAGGAGGATCAGGATCAAAATCAAAACATCAAAACATCAAACATCGAACACGGATGCAATCTGGTAGCGATCACACAACATCTTCATGACTCCGGAGCGATCTCAGCTCCGATCAAACCAAATGATCCGTGTCTCCCGTTACTAGCTCATCTAGTGGAAGAACGGTTGGCATTACGCAAGGGTGAGCCAACTGATGAACCTCAGGTCGAAGGCGGGCTGACAGTCCGAGAAGCATCAGCCTCCGCTACGTGGTCGTGCTTCACTATCGCTATAGAAGCCTTGATCTACGTCAACATGTACATGCAGATTGAGCAGTCGCTTGAAGAACTGAAGCCCGGCATGGTGAATTTCAGCGAAGAGGACATCCGGGGAATGATGAAAGCGTTCGGCTGGCCCCATCTGGGAGGGCCATGGCCGTGGGAAGATACTTCCATCGCCATCTGGGCCGCGGTGCTTCAGTGGGCATTCGAGATTAGTGACTACTGGAAGGATGGCAAGCTGAAGTCGCTGAGTGATGTCATTTCCGCATATCCCAAGATCCGCGTGCAGTACGACAAGTACTATCGCACGCTGCCAGAAGGCAAGAAGCCGCACGATCTGCATGCTGGCATGCCTCCGCTGTGCTCGATGTGCGGAGAGCGATTCGTAAGGAAAGCTCCCGATGACGCATGGGAAGGCGCATCCCATGACGGCTACTACATCAACTGCCTAGTCTGCGATCCACCGAGCACCATTCCTCCTCCGCCACCAGAACTCGTGGCGAGATTAAAGGCGAAAGGCCAGCACGTGACGATGGGGTCATGATCAACCCGCAGGTCAATGCGCGCGAAAGTGGAATAGTGGAATCCCCCAATACGAGATCTGAAAGTGCGCCAAAGTACCGGAAAAGTCCTTGGAAGTACCCGAAACGAGTGGTTTCCCGCGTGATGAAGAGGAAGGCATCGACCTAAACGGTGTAGATTCTGTCAGTGTGTCAGTTGGAAAACGTGAAAGCCCGTGCCCAAAAATAAGTTTTTCTACTGCATCGTAGATTCGCGCACGCTGGCTCCCGGAATTACTTCCCTTTTGCCAACAATCCTCCCGCAGCTTCCTACAAGCCCGTGTGTAGCGGAGAGATGAAAGTCTAAATCTACGAAGAATATGGCGATTCGTGGAAGGGAATCCTGTAAACGACGGAGTCATATTTTGGATTCGTGCGGTTGCCTATGATCTCGCCGTGAAGATTCTCAGCGATACGCCTGCTGGCGGTGTTTTGTACGGCCACCGGATAGATGAAACTTCCTTTGCCGAGAGTTGCGTGTCCCCACTCAACAAGTGCGGCCACGACTTCCCGACCAAAACCCTGCCCGTGCGCGCTTTCCTTGAGCCAAAGGCCGAGTTCGGGCGAAACAGAATCCGCGTCTTCCAACGAGGCCATGCCGAGGCATTCCCTGTTGTCGAGCCGCCGGATGACGAAAGAAAACTTGTTCGGTTCTGGAGCCTGCCCTCTCTTCGCGCATCGCGTCACGTAGTCGCTCCACGATGGCGGCTCCCATGGCATGAATTTAGCGATGGCGGGCGTGATGCAGCCAAAAACCTCCTGTGCATCCATCATCTGGAACTGGCTGAGCTGCAATCTTTGTGACCGGATGACAATCATTGTCTCAGCCTATCAACGACGGATAATACGTCAATTGATAGCTGGCGAGAACAGGCGACAGTCACAAGCGTGCGCTTTTCGTTCGCCTTTACCGGGGATTTTGAGCGCTATGGAGATATTACGCCAACAACGCATGGTTTCTGTTTTACCGACGGCCCACGACAGTCACTTGATCCAGCGTTGTGAGCGCTATTCCGATGTTATGCCATCTGTTCCGGTTCGACGGATCTAGCAACTCCGCGTATCCTGTTTCGTCGACCATGTTTGACTATTTCGGGAAGTTCATCCGGCGCAGCGACGCCTGAAGGCGGGGATCGGAGCGCAGCGAATCAAAGGCAGGATTCGTATACAGTTGGACCATTTCCGCGTCGCGCTCGTCAAGTGCTTTTTTCAATTCCCGAATCGCTGCATCCTTTTCACCCAGCGGAGCATAGACCATCGCATAGCCAAAGGCGCAGCACGTTGGGTTCCCGGCTTCTTTGAGCGCGCGTCTTGCTTGCGCATTTTCGCCCATTGTCGCCAACACGACGGCTCTGCCGAGCGGATCCATCACCGCCTTCAGCTGTTCTGCGGCTTGAGGCTTTTTTCCTTGCAATGCAAACGCCCACGCCATATCCCACTTGGCAAGGCCGTTATTCGGTGCGAGCTCCAGCGTTGTTTGGGCCTGTGCGGCGTATTCAGGGTATTTGTGCGCAAGCTGATATACGAAGGCGAGGTTCCGATTCGTAAGAATGGACACTGGATCGAGCAGCACTGCCTCTTTTGCCTCTCGAATCGCCTCTTCTGTGCGTCCAAGAAATGCAAAATAGTTTGAATAAAAAACGCGTGAATAGGACCGATTGGGATTTAATTCCACAGCCCTTCGCAAGTTTCGCTCGGCTGATCCCCAATCCCACTCATAGAACATGTTAACCGTACCTAACGCCGCGTAGGCCTCCGCCTGATTCGGGTCTAGTCTGATGGCCTCTTTCGCAGCCGCCTTCGCTTGGGGGTACACTTCCTTCGGAGGAAGAGTCCAAGGCATGACGGTAAAACAAGTCGCCAATCCAGCCTGAGCGTCAGCAAACGTCGGCTCTATTTCAGTCGCCCGTTGAAAGGACTCGATGCAATGAACGGACTCAGGCTCGGGCCACCGATTAACGTAGTACAGTCCCTTGAGGTAGGCCTCATGCGCTTCCGGGTTCACCGGGCGTGCCGACGCTAGTAGCTTTTCCTCCTGGGGCGTCAGCTTGACTCTGACTTCAGACGCAATGGCCTTGGCAACGTCGTTTTGGAGCGAAAGAATTCCACGCATTTCTCGCTGGTAGCTGTGCGCCCACAAGTGCCGGTCTGTTCGACCATCGATCAACTGCACCGTTATGCGCACTTGGTCGCCCGCGCGGATAATCGAGCCTTCCACGATGGCTTCGACGTTCAGTTCGCGTGCGATCTGAGGCACTGATTTGTTTGTACCCTTGTATTGCATTACCGACTGATGCGAAATGACCCGCAGGGCACTGATGTTTCCCAGTTCTGTAATTAGGGCTTCCGTCATCCCTTCGGTGAAGTAGTCCTGCTCCTGATCATTGGAAAGACTATTAAGAGGCAGCACGGCGAGGGAACGGATCTGCAATTGCGAACTAGAAAGGGAGAAGAGTTTGCTGCGCAGGCCACCGGCATCCACAAGTAAGACCACCGCCGCAATCACTATCAGCAGCGCGGCGATAAGCGGCAAGTTCCATCGCTGTACCGGCGATAGGTTCCTTTCTAATTGAATGGCATCCGGCGCCGCGGTGCCGATAAAACGGTATCCGCGCCGGGGCAACGTCTCAATCAGGTGGGGGACGTCCGCCGAGTCGCCCAACGAACTGCGAAGCTTAGCGATGGCGAGATTGATCGCGTGATCGAAATCGCCGATATTTTCTTGCGCCCAGATCAGCCGACGAAGTTCCTCCCTCGTAACAATCTCACCGGGGCGTTGTAGGAGAGCGACGAGAACCTTGAAGGGCTGATCCTGAAGCTTGACCCGGCTGCCGTCTCTGCGCAGTTCACCCGACTGCAAGTTCAACTCAAATCCTTGAAACCGAACAATCGAATTTGCTTCTTCCGGGTTGCCCATCGTCGGACCCCGAGCAAATCAATCGAATCGCACAGAGAGTTCGGAGACTCCTTGAGGACCGTGACACTAAGTCCTGTCTCATCAGAGCACTAGCTGGAGACCGAGTCAAGACCAAGAAAAGACTCCTGGCGAATTGAAATTCTTCAACCGGCGGTTGAATCTGTCTCTATCCACTACCGCGTGGAGAGAACTAGGTGGCGAACCCATGCCAAGAAAACCGAGAGAGGAGAAGTCCACATGCCGGATATGAGCTGTCTAGTAAAACATGTCGGCCTCAGGGGTGCGTTTCTCTGGGGCATTTTGGGGTTAATGATGCTTCTACCCGCGACCGTCTGGGCGGGCGGTAAAACAGTGAAAGTCCCGCCGCCAAACGGCGTAGACGACACGGCGAATATTCAAGGGGCACTGAATACCTGCGTGAAGCACGGTCCGGGCTGCACCGTGCAGTTGGCCGCTGGAACATACCTAACCAAACAACTCGTCGCTTACAATTTCCAAGGAACTTTCAAGGGCATGGGCAGTGAGAGCACGACCATCGAGGCCCTTCCCAATCTGCATGTCGATTTGGAGCCTGTGGGAGGCGTGCCTGAGAGTCTGTGCCAGCCCAACACCACGACTTGCCGGTGGCCCAGCTTGATTCTCTTCGTCAATGGGGATATTGAGGTCTCCGATCTTTCCATTTACGAGCTCGCTCCTCCGGGCACTGCCACTACCACTTGGCTATTCGCCGGATCGCCATTCAATGGCCTTTATGACGCCCTGTCTTTCATGGGCCAACACGTCACAGCCTGCATCGATCGCATAAATATGGAGGGCCTACCCGACCCAACCAATCCGTATGGCTTCAATGTCGTCAACGCACTCCATTTCACCGGCGAGTTTCCCCGCAGCTTGACTCCTTGGGACTGGTACTTCCTGAGCGGTTCCTTTACCGTCCGGAACAGTTCTTTCAGCACTGCGACCGTTGGCATTTCACAGGACGGCTTTGTCAAATCAAGTCAAATAACCATTGGCGGTTCGCCTTCTGCGGGCAATCACCTTGAAAATGGCTACGGCGGTTTGGACATAGAAGCTTCCGAGAGCTCAGTCTTTGAAATTTCCTATAACGAGTCCTCGGGTAGCGGCGCAGGCATGTGGGTGGTTCCGTGGCAGCCCGTTTTTGTTCCGGCCAGCCCATCACAGTACTTCATTCATGACAACAAGTTTACTGGCACTGGACAGTATGCCGACGGCTTCTACTTTCTGGATGACGCCGCCAACCCCTGGATTCAAGCGGCAGCATGGAACAACACCGTTGAAGTGCAGAGCTCTCTGTCTGAAGGCATCGGTGTCTACTACACCAAGGGCACTGCGGTGTGGAATAACAGCGTCACGGGCTCGGACGGACTGGACGGAATCGGCCTGTGGAGCACTACCCTCGACGCTGTGGCAAACAACAACGTCAGCGGCTTCACCGTCGATAGCACCTCGGGCCTTTCCCAGATTTATCTCGACCCATCTACGACCAACGACCTCGTTGTCTGCGCTGAACGCAGCGACACGGTCCTCAACCAAGGGACCAACAACGCCATCATTGGCTGCCAGCAATCCACCGCCTCTGCGGAAGACGCCAGCAGAGCGGGTCGTCCGAATCTCCAAAGGAAGAAGCCACCAGTGCGAAAGTAAACACGCCATCTGCGACAAACGACAAAGCCGCCCGATGTCTGGGCGGCTTTTCTTTGGCATCACGCGGAAGCGGTTGCGCCGTAACTTCTGTTATCAGGCGTTTACACAAGCTTGCGTCGTCTCTTCGCCCTCCAAGGGCATGTTGAGTGAGGACGACCGGGCAAACCTGAAGTTAGCACGTTGCTTTCTCGCCTTCGGCAGCCCCGACAACGTCTATCATGCCGCTTAATATCAACTCGGCGTACAGTCCTCGGACGTCCGTGGCCTGCCACTTCTGGCGAGAGAGTGGCCCTTTCAGCCGCCAAATCTCGATGATTAACGTGTCGTCCAGCGGCATCGTTCCAAGAAGCCCGTCTTCGAAGACCAACTCGTGCTTTACGGGGCGTTGGCCCGACCCGATCACGACCCTCACCGTGACGTTCGATACCTCCACCCCGCAAACTTTGACTGCGAACCGTGGCATGCGCGCTATTCTTGGCGGAATCATCAACCCTCCAATCATGTGTTTGTGCAAAGGGACTGCCGAGAATCTGGAATGGTCGAATTGCAAGCCTCGACCTGAGCCGAGGTCGCGGTCTATTTCTTGCTGCTCTGCTGGAGAATCCGATAGACCGTGGATTTGCTCACTCTCAGCGTGCGGGCAATTTCCGCTAGGGTCTTGCCGTCAGTTTTGAGTCGCAAAACTTCGCTCGGCTCGCAGACTGCCCGTGGTCGGCCTCCGATTCGGCCACGTGCCCGTGCACGTTGCAACCCAGCGATAGTGCGCTCACTTAGGCGGACGCGCTCCTGCTTGGCAATCACGGCGAGGATCGAGATGACGGCCTCCCGGAACATGCCGCAAGAGTCTAGGTATTGCTCCGTGAAGCTGCGGTAGCCAACGCCGTACTGAGTGAGATTTTGCAGATAAGTAAGCGTTTCAAGAACTCCCTCACGGCTAAAGCGGTCGAGACTCCAGAACAGCACCAGCTCAAACTCGCGTCGCGAAGCGGCCTTGAACAACGCTTTGAATTGTTCGCGGTCGCTGTTCTTGCCCGTTGCAACGTCAACGTATTCGCGCTTGATCCTCCAGCCTTGGCTGGCCGCGAAACCACGGAGTTGGTCCAGTTGGTTTTGGTTGTCCTGCTTGTCGGTCGAGATGCGGGAATAGATCGCGATGTCCATAGCAGCAATTGACTACGAGCGGAGTCGCAAAAACGTCCGTTTTTGAACCAAGAAGAGGGCAGCGCTAAACTGCTGAGTTTGCGGGAGCCAGTTACACGGATTCCGGCTCCGTTTTTGAAACGCGGGTGCGAGTCTCTGCTTGGCCATCCCGAATCGCTTACGGTTTCATTCCGTGCCCGTTCATCGGGTATTCTTGACGAAGTCAATTCTGATTGGCCGTACCGCGCGACTCATGGGAAAACAGCGACCGACTGGTAAGTGCAAGCTGTGTGGCGAAGAGAGACTGCTCTGCGATAGTCACTATCTCCCGAAGGGGCTTTACAAGACCACTGGCGCAGGGGCTACCGGACTGAAGAATCCGAACCCCGTAATGAATATCAACGGTGTGTTGAAACAAATCTCCGACCAGTACCGGGGCTTTGTGCTCTGCGAATCCTGTGAAAACCTCTTCACTAAGCAGAGCGAGAGTTGGGTGTTAGCAAATCTTCCAAAGCAGTACGGCGATCCCTGCGCGCTGCAAGATGCACTCGCGCCGCTTACTCCGACATCAGGCGGCCAGCGGTGGGAACGCTACAACGTTTCACAAGTGCAGGAGTTCGACGTCCCAAAGCTAGTCTACTTCGGGATGAGTATCTTTTGGCGCAGTGCGGTGTACGATTGGAAAACGAGTACCGGGCAAAAGGCCCCGACTGTCGATCTGGGTGCATACGAAGAGCCGATCCGACAGTTTCTCTTAGGCAATTCACCGTTCCCAGACGACGTAGTTCTCACGATCGACATTTGGCCTTACAAAGATGTGTTGCCTCTTTTGCATCCGGTGGTCACCGGACAACTACCTCAAGGAGTCCGACGGTACTGGTTCTATGCACCGGGGCTGCACTTCTTCCTTTTCACTGGCGCAAATATTCCCAAAGACGCACGAGAATCGGCTGCAACTGCTGGTTTCGTAACTCTAGACCTCGATGCGGCGGACTCTCTAAGAGAGTTCGTTAAGCGTAAGCGTCAGAGGAAGTACACGATTGACAACGTCGTGGCGGCGTGTTGCGTGAGAACATGCCTATCTTGTTTTACTTTTCCGAACTATCGACCCGCAATTGCCGGGGAAAGTGCAACCGATCTGTCCGCGGCGACGATGTGTTCTCCGCCGTCTTACTCGCAAAAAGCGCGATCTGATGCGGCCACGCATTGCAACCCAGGGCAACACTGGTGACCGAGATAACATTGTTGTCCGCGGGTCCGGCACTGGCCCGCGACACCAGTGCCGCTTAGAGAGACCGTCTGCGGACTGTCGGCTGCGCTGTCAGCAAATGAGAGTTTGCCGTTCAAGTTCCCCGTATTGCCGGGCGTGAAGGTCACGCTGATCGTGCAGCTCGCCCCGGATGCGAGAGTCGAATTGCAAGTGTTCGTTTGGCCAAAGTTAGCACTCACTGTAATACCGGTGATACCGAGTGTCGTCGTGCCGTAGTTGCTCAGCGTGATGGTCTGCGCCGAGCTGGTTGTGTCTGTGTCCTGGTTGCCAAACGCTAGACTCGTCGGCAACAAGGTAGCGTTGGGTCCGGAATCACCGCCCTCGCCATTCAAGGAAAGCGCTTGTGGACTACCCACAGCATCGTCGGTGATGGTGATCGATGCACTGCGCTCGCCCAACTGGCTGGGCGTGAAAGTCACATTCATGGTGCAGCTTACTCCCGCGCCGAGGCTCGAACCACACGCACTGCTCAGGTCGAAATCCGTGGCGCTGGCACCGGTTATGGCCACGCCATTGATTGCCAGCTCTGAGCTCCCAGTATTGGTCAGCGTCTCGACCTGCGAGCCGCTCGCGGTTCCGACTACCCAGACGCCAAAACCCAGGCTCGCAGGTGCGAGACTCAGAGTGGGAGTCGGCGGCGGAGCGGATGATCCGCTGCCGCAACCATTGAGCAAGGACAAGCCACAGAGTATGAGCGCGATGCAGTTTTTCACAATGCCTCCTATACGCTACGCGACCGTTCACCGCCCTTCCGCGTTCCATGCTCCCGTTTGACCGGGGTTGAAAGTCAAGCCGCGTCTGCCAAAAGGACGGAGCGGACGCGGAGCTGGGGTCGTCCGTTCTTGCATAACCGGTGCTGGACCTTGGCGAGTTGCGGCGGCCGCGTCCAGCAGGCTGTAGTCGCAACCTTCGATGTCGGCATGGTTCTCATCGCACGGGATCAGCAGGAGAGCGTGTGTGTCGCCATTCGCGAGTGAACCGAAAGCGGCAATCTCCCCCCGATCATCAATGAAGGACGCTGAATACAACTGGAATGGCGAGCCGGGAGGAATCAATGTGTTCAAGTCAGCCATGGAGCCGTTCTCCCACAGAAACGGGACAAAGGAGTAGTCGCACGTCCACGAGAGACCCACAATCTGTGACTTTGAATTGATAAAGTCGCCCTCGCTGTTGGTAGTTCCATCGACGGTCCCCAGGTCCATCATCACGCCCTTCCTCCATAAGAAGGCGTGCTGTATCGGACCTACGAGCGAACCGGGAGGACATGAAGCTGGGACTCCGGCAATGCCGACAATCTCCCCGGCTTCATTAATCCAACCAGCCTCGCCGTTCCCGTCCCCTCCAAATGGCGGCGCGATCAGGTCGATGAGTTTCGCGCCGTCCCACAGGAAGGGGTGGAGTTGTTGATCGCCGGCTATTGTCGTCGCCCCGACTACTTGACCCCGTTCGTTGAGGCCATTCACCGACCCTAATTCAGTACCCCCAAGTGAGCCAAGGTCGGTCATTCCGTTCTCCTTGTCCCAAAGGAACGGGTGAAAGGTGGGAATGCCCGTGGTAGGGTTCGGAACTGAATTCGTATAAGACATCCCTGCCACCAACCCGTGTTGGTTCACCAGGACCGCGGATGCGTCGGCGCCGCCCAGGGTCCCGAGGTCCCGCATTCCATGTTCCTTGTCCCATAAGAATGCCCGGGTTTGTGTTCCGTTAGTCGAACCGGGAAGAGTGAATAACAAATCATAGAAAGAGAATTCATCGGGAACCGCGTTGAGGGAAGTTCCCGCCACCTGCCCGCGGTCATTGACAGCCGAGGCGTAACTCACATTTCCCCCAAACGTCCCGAGATCGGTGATCTGTCCGTCCTTCCAGACGACCCCGCGGACCTCGGGAATGCCGGTCAAGGGATCGATCGCGCCGTTTTGGGACATTCCGACGATCATCCCCTTCGAATTGATCCACAAGGCTGCGCTGCTGGCACCGCCAGGAAGCACGCCTAAATCGGTCTTGGCCCCGTTTCGCCATCGGAATGCGTGGGACACGAAACAGTCTGGGTTGAAACACAACCCCGGATTGGGATCCGCCATGGATGTATCTGCCCAGCCCGCCAGAACTCCTTGTTTGTTAAGCACCGGGGCAATTTCGAAAATGAAAGGGACGAAACCAAACCGATCGCTCAAGCTGAGATCGTCAAAATAACTCGACGGACCGCCAAGCGTGCCTATGTCGATGAGCTTGTAATGGTGGTGCTGTTGATGGTGATCTTGATTGCCCTGCGCGGCGAGCTGAGATGCGCACACCAGCCCCGCCAACAAAATCATCGCGGTGATGCACAATGTCTTGGATTTCATGGTCCTCCTTAACTATGTCTTCGTTAATTTCTCGGCCCGACGGCGCCGCCCTGGAAGTGCGGCCGATATCCTCGTCGCATGGTCAATGGAATCAGCGTGCGGGTAGTCGCGTCGCGAACTACCAGACCCGGATGAGAAGCAATCGTGGTTGTATCCACCAGGCTGTAGTCGCAATCCTCGAGCCCGGGATGATTCTCGTCGCATGGGATCAGCAGGTAGGCGTGCTGATCACCGTTGGGCAGTACACCTTGCGCGACGATCTCCCCTCGATCGTTGAGACCAGAGGCGGCGAATAGTTGCACACTGGCGTTAGGTGGCACCACCAGAGCATTCAGATCCGCGATCGACCCCCGCTCCCATAAGAACGCGTGCAGGTATGCGAAACTGTTCTGCATGGTGTCCTGGCTGGCGCCGACCACCTGACCCTTCGAATTCACGACAAAGGCCACGCTGTTGGGATCGCCGTCCACAGTCCCAAGATCAACCAACTTGCCCTTCCGCCAGAGGAATGCGTGGGCTGACTGATCCCCTGTATTGAATGCCCAGCCCACAACTTCTCCCGTCTCGCTGACCCAGTTCGCGCTTCCAACATCACCGCCGAGCGTGCCCAGGTCTCGGAGCGAACCTCCGTCCCAGAGAAAAGGATGAGAGGATTGGTCACCGGTCACATTCATAGCTCCAACAAAGTGCCCACGGTTGTTCATGCTGTTGATAGCCCGAACGGCGGAGCCACCGATTGTGCCCAGATCGCGCATCTCTCCGTTCTCCCACAGGAACGGGTGCTGCGTCGGGATCCCTGTGGCGGGGTTAACTGCCGAATCGGTCAAAGACCACCCGGCGACTTGACCACGATCGTTGATAAACGCCGCGAAAGCGTCCGGTCCGCCGAGCGTGCCCAAATCTTTCATTTTTCCGTTCTCCCACAAAAAGGCACGGCTTTGCTGCGCTGCGCCATAGCAAAGGAAAAACGAGTCGGACACTGTATTGGCGGCACATCCCACCGCCTGCCCGCGGTTGTTGACATCGAGCGCGACGCTTTCGTCTCCGCCCAGACCTCCAAGATTGATGAGATCCCCGTCCTCATACAACACCGCCTGGAACTCCGGGAATGCGGTCGCCGGATCAATAGCACCGTTCTCGGACAGACCGATGATGAGCCCAGAATCATTGATTCGCAGGGGGCCACTATTGTTGATCGGTGGAAGCGCACCCAGATCCGTGAGGTTTCCATCCTGCCAAACTACTGTGTGAGCCACCAGACAGTCTGCTTCGAAGCAGGCGGGGGAGTAAGGATCAGGGGTGGTCGTTTCCGCCGTCGAGACCACGGTGCCCCGGTTGTTGATGTCGCGCTCGCCCTCAAAGCCCAAGGAGCTGTTGGCACCACCGAGCGTGCCCGTGTCGATGAGTTTGTAGTGATGGTGCTTGTGGTGATGATCTCGTCTGTCCTGCGCGGCCAGCCCAAACGGCATCGCCAGCGCGGCAGATAAGGTAATCGCAGCAAGATACATCGATGTATTGAATTTCATGTTGGCTTCTCGTGATCTCTTGCGTCAGCTAAATCCTTGGGCCGAATGCGGGGCTGGGGAAGTGATACCGATTCATCCGGCGCATAAGTGATTGAGGCAACGTGCGACTGGCTGCGCCGCTGACCGCCGCCCTCGGACGAGACGCAACGTCATTTCCCTCCACCATGCTGTAGTCGCAGCCTTCGACGCCGGGATGATGCTCGTCGCATGGGATCAGCAGATATGCGTGGAGGTCACCATTTGCAAGAACCCCGAGGCCGCTCGTAATCTCTCCGCGATCATTGATCGATTGTGACCCCGTTAATATCATGTCGGCGCCGCTGACCAAATCGTTCAAATCGACCATCGGTCCACCGTTCTCCCACAGAAACGCATGGGGAAGGCTGCCATCGCAGGGAAAGGATGCACCTACGACCTGAGTTTTGGCGTTGATGCCGCTCGCGCCGCTGACACAGCCACCCGCAAGAACTCCCAGATCCCTCATCTTTCCCTTCGTCCACAGGAAAGCATCGGTCGAAGCAGTTGCGCTGGCTGGTAAATCCGCAAACCCGACTACTTCTCCGGCTTCATTGATGGCGTTCGCTACTCCGGTCGGGCCGCCAAAGGTTCCCAGGTCCCGCATGGGTCCGGGCTTGGTCCAAAGAAAGGGATGAAAGTAGACATCGCCGGCGAGATTCGAAAAGCCCACGACCTGTCCTCGGTTGTTGAGCGCGACCCCGTCTCCCTCAGCACCGAACGTGCCGCCCAGCGATCCCAGGTCAATCATTTTGCCGTTCGGGTGGCGCTCTGTCGGAGGTTCCCAAAGGAATGGGTCGACCGCCATGTCGGACGTATACGAAAAACCGGCGATCTGTCCACGCTCATTGATGAACGGAGAGACCGCATCGGGACCGCCGAGGGTCCCTATATCCTGCATCCCGTTTCTTTTGTCCCAGAGATACGCACGCGTTTGCGTCCCGAGGCCGAACAAGGAGTACGGATCCGGGATCGTATTGCCGGAGAACCCCGTGACCTGTCCGTGGCTGTTAACCATGCCCGCCCCGCTCTCATATCCGCCGAGGGTTCCAAGGTTTGTGATCTGGCCGTCCTGCCAGAAGACAGCATTCTCCTCAGGCCAGCCCGTTATAGGATCGAGCGCACCATTGATAGCCTCGCCGGCGATCAACCCGTTCTTGCTAATCCCGCTGGGGAAGGCGCTGTAGCCGCCGGGAAGCGATCCCAGATCGACAAGTTGTCCATCCTGCCATTGGAACGCATGAAAAATGTACGGGTCCGAAACGCCCCCGGGCGCGATTAGAGGATTGAAGTTTGGGTAAAAGGGGTCCGCAGTGCCTGTGTCCGCCATGCCGATGACTGTTCCCCCATTGGTCAGAGCCGGCTCTATCCCGTCATTCCTGCTCTGCGGACCACCGAGCGTTCCCAAGTCGATGAACTGGTAGTGATGGTGCTTGTGGTGATTGTGATTGTCCTGTGCGACTAGCCAAACGGGAACCAGCACAGCGAATAGGGTCATCGTGGTAACGAAAATCGGAATCCTAGAGTTCATAATCACCTCCGCGTACAGCAAGTTCTTGCCGCCAACAACTCCCCTGATCGCGAGGGATCTTATGTTGAAACGGGCGGTAAGTCGATGCACTGGCGCTGACTTCGCGCTGAACTGTGGCTGAACACTGAATTGCTCAACGAAAGACGGCAAAACTGGAACCTCCCTCCTCGATGTTGGGGTTGTGCCCGCTAGGTCCGGAGAGGCGTCAGTAACGGAAAGTGTAAGAAGCTGCTTCACCCACAGTGGTAAACTCGGGCTCGGTCGGTCGCGATGGCAGTCTCACGCCCAAGTCGGATGCGGTTCGGGGACTTTGAACTGGACCTTAAATCGGGAGAGGTTTGCAAAGGAACCGGGAAGATTCTGCTTCAGGAGCAACCCTTCCAGATCCTTCTGATGTTGGTGGAAAATCGGGGCGAGGTTGTCACACGCGACGAAATCAAGAAGAGGCTCTGGCCCAACGACACCGTGGTGGAGTTCGACCACAGTATCCACACGGCGGTCAAGAAGCTGCGACAGGCGCTCGGAGACTCGGCAGAAACTCCGAGGTACATCGAAACGGTGGCCCGGCGCGGGTACCGCTTGTTCGTTCCGGTGGAGAGGATAGAGGCCAGCCCCGCCGATCCTCAAACCCCAGCCTCCACAACTCCCTCTCCCGGCGCCGCAACAACGGGTTCCTCTCTGACCGGCAGGAAAGTTTCGCACTATCGCTTACTGGAGGTTCTAGGCGGCGGGGGTATGGGCGTGGTTTATAGGGCCGAAGACTTGAAGCTCGGCCGCCAGGTGGCGCTGAAGTTTCTCCCAGAAGAGCTAGGAAATGACGAGAAAGCGGTGGAGAGATTTGAACGGGAGGCACGGGCAGCATCCGCCCTGGACCACCCCAACATCTGCTCGATTTACGAATTCGGCGAGTATGAAGGCCAGCCCTTCATCGTGATGCCGTTGCTCGAAGGCCAAACGCTGCGCGAGCGCATTGGAGCAGAATCGCCGCAAGGCAAGCCTCTGCCCGCAAGTGAATTGCTCGATTTGGCCATTCAGATTACCAGAGGTCTCGAAGCCGCGCATCAGAAGGGCATTATCCACCGCGACATCAAGCCCGCAAATATTTTCATCACCAATCGAAGCGAAGCCAAAATTCTGGACTTTGGCGTGGCAAAATTCCTTCAGGCCGGCGGACAAGCTCACGCCTTTGCCAGTCCAGAATCGCACAACGCCGCGCTGCCCGACACGGCGTCGTCTTCCTTACTTACCCTCACCGGGACTGGGGCCGACCTTGGAACGGCCGGTTATATGTCTCCCGAACAGATCCGGGGCGAAACCGTGGACGCGCGTTCGGATCTTTTTTCGTTCGGTTTAGTGCTTTACGAAATGGCGACGGGGCAACGCGCCTTTTCGGGCGACACCGCTCACGGACTCCGTGAAGACATCCTCAGGCAAGCGTCCACTCCAACGCGTGAGTTGAATCCTGAAGTCCCCGCAAAGCTCGAAAAGATTATTAACCGGGCGGTTGAGAAGGATCGCGAAGCACGCTATCAGACCGCGGAGGAAATGCGTGCCGACTTGAACAACCTGATACAAAACAGAAGGCCTCGGGCGCGAAAGTGGGCTATGGCAGCCGGTGTCGTCGTACTGCTGATCGCAATTCTCTGGTTCGACAGAGTCCGACAGCCTTCCGGACAATCTTCCCCTGAGCTGAAGTTCCGAGGGCTCACCAATAATTCTTTTGAGAACCGCGTCCTTACCGGGGCAATCTCTCCAGATGGCAAATACCTGGCATACAGTGACACGAATGGTATCCGGCTTCAACTCGTCGTGACCGGTGAGACACAAGTCATCCCTCAGCCGGAGGAGCTTAAAGGTGAACAAATCGACTGGGAAGTCGTCGGAACCTGGTTTCCCGACAGCACCAGGTTCGTTACAAACGCTCATCCGAAAGGTGCCCTTCGAGGCGTCTTTGAAGGTGGGTGGAGTTCGCCGGATAGCAGCATCTGGGTGGTCTCCGTCCTGGGAGGTCCGCCGCACAAGCTTCGCGACAATGCGGTGGCATATTCGGTTTCTCCGGATGGCTCTTGGATCGGCTTTGGAACAAATAAGGGCAGGCTTGGCGATCGTGACATCTGGGTGATGAGGCCGAGCGGAGAACAGGCGAAGAAACTTTTTGATACCGACGACAGCAGCTCCATTGGGGGGCTTAGTTGGTCCTCGGACGGAAAACGAGTTCTGTACGTGAAGACCGACCAGTCTGGGGGCAGTCTCCTGAGCCGCGACCTGCAGAGCGGGCCCCCCACCACCATATTTGGCCCTGATGAAATGAAGGAGGTGGACGATCTTGTCTGGCTCGCGGATGGACGTCTCCTCTATTCGGTCTCGGAATCCTTTTTTGGCAGCTGCAACTTTTGGGAGATAACCCTCGATGTACAAAGAGGCACACCCATCGGAAAACCAAGACAACTCACGAATTGGACTGGCTTCTGCATGAGTGGCATGAGCGTCACGGCAGACGGCAAGAAACTTGCTTTCCTGAAATGGGCGGGCAAAGAAACTTCGTTCCTGGCTGAATTGGCGGCGGGAGGGACGCGCATTCTCACGCCAAGGCGTTTTCCTTTAAGCGAGAGCTCGGGTGCGGTGGGTTGGACGCCCGACAGCAAGGCAATCTTCTTCTATTCCAATCGATTGGGTGATGGAGGGATTTACAAGCAGGCCCTGGACCAGGACATTGCAGAACCTGTCCTGACTGAAGGCTACGGCCGAAACCCCCGTGTAACACCGGACGGCAAGAGTATTGTCTATCTCGGGCCGACCACAAATGGAGCGCCGCCGGCAAGAGGACCGGAACCGGTCATGCGGGTTTCCGTCACCGGTGGACCGTCGCAGCAATTGTTTACCGCCCGCACGTTCAGCCTGATGACGTGCGCGAGGTTTCCTTCGGCTCTGTGTGTGATTGGTGAGCCGACCGAGGATGGCAAGCACCTGATTGTGACTGCTATCGATCTCCTCAAGGGAAGAGGTCCGGAGCTCTTTCGGTTTGCTCTGGTTGAAAACGACGATAATTGGTGTTTGGACCTCTCTCCCGATGGCACCCGTGTCGCCGTCACTCGAACCCTGGCAGGGCCGATCTACATTCTCTCTTTGGACGGACAAGTACTTCAGCAGTTCCAGGTGAAAGGTTGGAACCATCTGCAGTCTTTGATCTGGGCCGCCGACGGAAAGGGTTTGTTCGTTACCGTCGGCATCCGAAACGGAAGGAAAATCCTGCATGTAGATCTTCAGGGCAATGCACATGCCCTGTGGGAGGATACCGGGGGTTCCGCTGAAACACTCGCACATCCGTCTCCAGATGGGCGCCACTTGGTATTTGATGGCTGGACTACAAGTGGCAACATGTGGATGATGGAAAATTTCTGACACCGACGGGCCTGTCTGCTCAAAACTGGAGTTGGATCCTTAATTGGATCATTCGAGGCGCGGCATCGCCTCCAATGCCACTACCCACGATACTGGTCGGCGACTGCTCCAGATAGAAGATCTGCCCAAATGTCTGATCGGAGCTGAAGTTATTAGGGAGGGCAAAATTGGGGTGGTTCAAGAAGTTGAAGAACTGGAAACCGATGCCAAGTGTGCCGTTCTCGCGGAGCTTCGTGTTTTTCATGATGGTGAAGTCGCTATTGAAATATCCCGGCCCGCGGAAGCGGTTGCGCCCTTGAGCGAAGGAAACTATAGTCCCGTTGCTGCAAGAGCCTGATGGACCCAAGGTCCCGGTGTTAAATCCCGTTTCGCAACCGGATTGCACAAAAAGCGCTTGCGGATTGGGCGTCACATCGTCCATCGACAGCTGCGGTGGTTGGCAAGGATGGAGAGCGGGTGGGGAGGCTGCACCTGCCTCACAGGATGCACCCGGTCCGAGGGGAGCCACTGGCACGGCGTAGATCGTCCCGAAGAAGTTCTTCGTATTCAGAGCAACACTTTCCCCGTTGTCGATCACCGTGTAAGGGAAACCGGTCCGAGCAAAAATTGTCCCTGAAATCTGCCATCCGTTTACCACGGAATCCGGACCGCGGCCGCCGAGAGCGGCCTTCAGGGGAACTTCCAACACGTAGTTAGCATTCAAAGAATGGCGAACATCGTACTCCGCGGGTCCGTAGCTTCCCCGCAGGTTGTCGGGGTCTTGCGGATAGATCGAACTGCCGAAGGTGAACGAATACAAACCCCCGTTGGAGACTTCGTCAAACGCATGGCTGTAGGTGTAGTTGAGTTGGAAAAAACCTTGCGTCCAACGGCTGAAGCGGTGCTGGAACGAGGCAACCATTCCGTTGTAGTTGGATACTCCATTCGTCGTGAGTTGTGTCACCTCGCCGAATCTTGGATCGGCACACGGCGGCACGAGTGGGCTCGTACACCGTGCGGTGGGGAAGGAGCCGAAACCATATGCATTCGCGTTGGGGTTCTGCACCAGTTCGCGAATGCCGTGATTGCCGAAGTAGCCGATCTTCACGGAGGTGCGGGCGCCAAAAGCCTGCTGCAATTCCAGGCTCCATCTTTGGTATTGCGGGGCGCGCATCTGCGTCGCCGGATTCGTGATTGCAGGCGGAGAGAAGCCGGGAGATGCTTTCTGAATTTGGGCAAGGGTCTGGCCCAAGGCGAATCCATTGAGGAACGCGCCATTCGAAGCAGTTGCATCCGCGAAGAGGTTGCTGGGGCTTTCGCCTGGCGCCAGGTTGTCTCCAAAAACTGAGAACGAGTTAAAAATCGGCGGATTGCTGGACAGCGTGAGGGTATGATTCCCCGAAACAGGATCATAGAAGATGCCAATTCCGCCGCGGATTACAGTGTTGCGTGAAACACCGAAGGGCTGCCACGCAAAGCTGAGTCGCGGAGTCCATAAGATGTTGTCTCCCGCAAACGCCTGCTTCTGGTTGGCCAGAATTCCCTGTTTGTAAGGCTGGCCGGGGTCATGGCTGAGGGACGCAAAGTTTCCAGCCAGACGGGCAAAACAGCTCTGTTTGCATACTGGGTCGGAGCGATGCTCAGCCCGAAGGGCAAGGGTGATCGTCAGGTTGCTTCGCGCGTGCCACTCGTCCTGCCCGTAGAGTCCGAAAGTATAGAAGGAAATCCGCTGCGAGGTATGCGAAGTGAAACCCTGCACAAGTTCCGTGTAATCGGTGTCCGGAGAGGCTGGGTCCACGCCACCCTGGTAGAAAGCATCGAGAGTCTGGGGCGCGAGTACTCCTATAAGGTTTGTGTTGACCAGGGTGGTCCAATAGATCCGCTCGAAGTTTGCCCCGAACCCGAACTTCTGATTGCCCCAGGTTTTCACTGCATCTTCGGAAATCTGGAATTGGGTTGTGGGTCTGCCACCGGGAAACGCCAGACCGTCCCCCAGATTTGTGAACGTGTCAGAAGCACCAAAGCTTAAGTAGTGGGGGAATGCAGACAAGGTTTGTGACGGATTCTGCACTTGAAAAATAGGGGCAAAGTAGTAACCACCGACAAGGAATTGGCTGGCAGCAGATGCGCCGAAAATGTGAGTTTCCATGAGTTGCCCTTGCCACCATGGTTGGTGTCCAAAAGCATCGAATACCGGGCTGATGGGGTCAACCACGACCGCGTTGTGCCCGAAATCGTACTGCACCCGAAGAAAGGCGCGGTCATTGCCGCTAGCGTTCCAGTCGACGCGACCAGAGGTGAGCGTATCGCTCGTCGGCTGACCACGGGTAGTGAAAAAGTATCGGGCGCATGGGACAGGCATGTTTGTGCCCGGATCCGTGCCCAGACCCGTAAACCCAGCGCAGCCGACCGGATCGGTAGAACTGCGACCGGGAGTCGCGGAATTCGCTCCTTGGGCGGCGTTGTAGAGAGCAAAGATTTTGTTGTAGAACGCATCGGAAGCAGAAGATTTGCCGAACCTCTTGTCGATATTCTTGATGGTAAAGGTTTCAAACTCGGTACTCGGAATGACCACGGTGAAGCTCTGGGACAGCAGCAGCCGGGCTCCTTCGCTATCGAAGAAAAAGAACAGCTTGTCCTTTTGAATAGGGCCTCCCAAAGAGCCTGCCCATTGATTGGCAATATCAAACGGGCGCCCTTGGCCGTTTGCGTTGTTGAACCAGTTGTTTGCGTTGAATGCCCGGCCGTTCCAGTAGTACTGCGCGTTGCCGTGAAACCGGTTGCTTCCCGATTTTGTGATGAAATTTATGCTTGCACCGGCAGCGCCACCGAACTGTCCGGAGTAGCCGGTGCTCACGACGGTGGCCTCTTGAATCTGGTTCTGGCCCAAGAGCATGTTGAGAGAACCAGCCAGATTGAGGTTCAGGCCATTGTCGTTTTCGCTCATCCCATCCAAAAAGAAAAGATTTGAAGTGCCCGGCATTCCCAAGATCGAGAAATTAGCCAGACCCGCCTGGTCGGTATTCATGATCGCACCGGGCGCGATTTGCGCAACATAGGTAATGTCGCCCCCGGGGTTTGGAATTTCCGCTACTTGCTGTTGATTCATGGTGGTGGATACGTCACCATGTTCCGACTGGATCAGAGGCGCCTCTCCGGTAACATTCACGGTCGTACGTTCTGCCGCAAGCTCAAGCGTGACGTTCACCGTGACCGGAGGCCCCAGCAGAACATTGACCACTCGACTCTCTTTTCGAAAACCTTCATGGGCCACAGTCAGCGTGTAGGTGTCAGGCGCCAGAAAGAAGAACCGGTACACTCCTTCTCGATCGGTTTTCGTTGATTGGATGCTCCCCTGGGCATCGTTCTTGATCTCGATACGCGTATCGGGAACGACAGCATGACTCGGATCGGTTACGACACCGGTCAACCCACCAGAGGTTGTTGTTTGAGCGTTCAGCTTGTTTGGCGGGGAGGCTGCGACAACAAGAACAGAGAGAAGCAATACCGATACCGGCCGCAATCGCATCGAACGACCCCACGAGATTCGATCAGGCAAAGCCCCAGATAATGCAGGATGGCATGATACCCCTATTCGCCGGCTCGCGCACGGTCTAAAGCATCGTTAGGGTACCGGGCGCTTTTCGCTTGTGGCAGGGTGAGGCGAGCCGCCCCTCCGCTGATTGCGCGGTGATGAGCGAGCTCAGAAATCAACAATCCTCAACTTGGCAACTGAGAAATATGTAATTCTTTGGGAAAATCGTTTTCTCGATCGGAGTTGACCCAAATAGAAGGAGTAAGTGAGGGGAGGCGCTTGATCGGAAGATCGTCGAGGCCGGGAAGGATCGCTGCCAGATAGTTGCGGACGGAGATTTTCAACCTGCGGCAGCTTCCCACGACCGAAAGGATCGCTGCAACCTTAGGTCCCGCCTGTGGACTGCCGATGTGCAACCAATTCTTTCGACCAAGAGCTACCGGACGCATTGAGTTCTCCGCAAGGTTATTGCTCAGCTCAAGTTCCGGATATTCCAGGAATCTTGTAAGTTTCCTCCACAGGGTGACCGCGTATTGGCAGGCTTTGCTGAGTGCACTGGAGGGCAATGCAATCGACTGTGCTGCCTGGATCTTGCTACGGATCTCATCCAGCAGAGGTTTGGCTCTTTCCTGACGCATAGCATGACGGCCAGTGAAACCAATTGTTCTGCGGCGAGCTTCCGCGTCGACGGCGAACAGTTCGTCCATCCGCGCCACAATCGGAGTTGCAACCGGGTCTCGTGGATTTAGCTGCACTGCCTCGAAAAACTGTCTCCTAGCATGAGCCCAACAAGCAGCATGCACCATTCTCGGCCCACCGATCTGGTCATAAGCCGCGTATCCATCGGTTTGGAGAATGCCTTCGAACTGTCCCAGGAACCGCTTCGGTCCATCGCGTCCACGGCCCAAGCGGAAATCGAACACCACGCTTCCTCCGGGGCGACTGTATTGCCAGAGGTACGCTTGGTGGTTCTTACCTCGGCCCTCGCGTGTCTGCACATCGACTGGTGTTTCATCGGCCTGTATGTACGTTCCGCTAATCAACTCTCGCCTCATCGCTGCGACCAGCGGGATCAGCAACTCGCCGACTTTGAGCACCCAGCCGTCCAGCGTCGCTCGGCTGATTTCCAAGCCGAGGTCCCGTTCCAGAATCACGCTCTGCCGATGCAGGGGCGTGTGATTGCCATATTTGCTAACGACCGTGTCGATGACGATGCGGTCACTGGCCAAGCACTTCTCAATGATCCGTGGCGGCAGGGGCGCTGACACTACTCCGAGCTCTTCGCACGACCGGCAAGCCCGCTTCTCTCGTTTCGTGACCAGCACGAAATACCTCGCCGGCTCCACATCCAACTGGGAACTCTCTTCATAGCCGATCACAACAGTTTCTTTGCCGCAGCGTTTGCACACGCGCTGATCCGGCGTGCAAGGCAGAATCCTCTCGACGCGAGGAAGATTCGCAAGCAACTCCTGGCGGCCCGGATGCTTGGCCGACTTCCTCGAACGATGCGCTGGCGTGTGCTCACTCTCCCGCTGCTCGATCATTTCACTGATGGCAGGCTCAAGCTCGAACAAGTGCATTTGCGCCTGCGAAAGTTTTTCTCCGCCTGCTCCATACTTCTCGATCCGCATTAGCCGCAGTCGCTCTTCCAGTACCCGAATCCGCAGCTCCGCGTACTGTAGCTTGCTCTTCAGTTGTGCGATGAGCTCCAGATCGGCTGGTGCGGAAGGAATGAGAGGCTCACTCACAATGGGTTAATGATTTACCAGAGTCGCTCGAATCGTTCAAGGAACCAACTCATGCGGCAGCATGTCCTTCGGGCGGAACTTTCCGATACCACCGCTTGTGTTTGGTCTTGGCCAGATCGATCCCACCCAATAATAGAGACAACTCTTCGTGACTCAGCACGACCTTGCCCTGCGCATCACCGGATTGCGGCCAGGTGAAACGCCCTTTCTCCAACCTCTTGGCACAGACCCAGAGCCCGCTTCCGTCCCAGACGAGGACCTTCAGCCGATTGCGCTGGCCGTTGCAGAACAAGAACAGGTGCCCGCTGAGAGGCTCACACGACAACCGGTCTCGAACCAGACCGTACAGCCCTTCGAACCCCTTGCGCATGTCAGTGACTCCGGCGGCCAGATAGATCCGTGTGGCTGGACCCAGTCCAAACACGGCTTACGCCCGCTCCAGGATGCCCACCAGGCGTTCGAACGTACTCGTATCAAAATCAGGATGCACCTCGATCCGGCGCCCGCCCGGCAGCACCACGGCAAGCCCACAACTCGGTTCGTGCTGCTTCGGCGATTTCCTGGCGGCCAACTCCACCGCCACCAACCGACCGGCCGAAGAAACTGGTCTACGCCTTCTCTTCCACCGCCGCTTTTTCAGATGGCGATCCAGCGTGCTGAAGCTCAAACCTCGACTCTGGCAAAACTCGCTCCGCCGCATACCGCTCCTCACAAACTCGGCCACCAACTGCTGAACTTCCGCACGGGTACGTCGCTTGTGCGCCGACAACTCTCCTTTTTCGGTCATCAGGACACTTCAACACAGACCCAGCCTGTCGAAAAGGTGTGTTGGTCAGACGCTTACCGTTAAGCAAGGGATCAAAGCTCAGAACTTCGGCCCGAAGATCGACGCCATGTTCAAAGAGATTGCTTCAATCAGAGCATCCAAGAAGTGACATCTGAGCGGCACGCCACGTCTAAAACCCACACGCTCTGCCGCTCAGATGCCGAGAGAGGTCCGATCGGCGTCGGCGGGGGCCGTAAACCAGTGCATCGGACGGAGAAGGGGGGTACGCGGTAAGGTAACTTATACCCACCTGTCCAAGCCCAGCAGCCGCAGGATCAGAGACCCGAGTTTTTGCCGACGCCCGGTACGGGTCAGCGGGATGCCGATCTGGCGCGAGGCCCGCGTCTTAAACGCCGAGACCCCGAACAACCGCCACCACGAAAATCCGCCTCGGTTCATTCCCTTCCTCCGCACTTCACTTTCGAATGCTTGAGCAACAGTTCTGCGCCTGCCGTTGGTTTGACGCTGAAGTGGACGTGTACGTTGCAAGAGGCACTCCGAGCCCAGCACAACGGCCCTAAGGTTTACGCTGTTGACCAGACCAGACCGCCAGTCCCCTACCTCAGAATGTTGATTTGTTCCCGCCGCATAGGGTCACAGCGTGACGCAGGGCTTTGGCGAACCTCTTGGCGTACTCCGGCGTGGAGAAACCGAGTGTGTCCTGAGTTTCATCCTTTGTGCTTTTGGCGTTAGAGAAGCCGCAGTAAGCTATGTTTCCGGGCATTGCCTTACACAGATCATCCAGATCCTCCGCGTTCTTGCGGCTGCAAGTCAGAGTTTTGCCGCCGGATGCGATGCTCTCCACATGGATTCTAGGCTTGGCATCTGTAGTTTTGAAGTTTACCTGCGTGCCTTGCATGTCCTCGCAGTTAAACGGTGCCCCCCACCCCGGTGTCACGGGTTTACAAGAATCCTCAACGTTGATCGTTTGGGGATCAAGGTTCTTCAGATTGAAAGTGAGCGCATCATTTTCGGCGGAATACGTGCCATTGAGATTGGTGTCATCAAATTCGAGATATACCTCGAACCTTACGCTGCAACCGTCGTGTGAAAACTCCGTGATTCGCTGCAGTGTACGAGGGTCTACGCCCTCTTCTATGTCTTTTTGTGAACGATCAGGGAAAGGATGGTGCACATAATAGTTGTTTCCCTCGGCTGGCTTGAGGGTGTTAGACATCCAGTCAAATGTTTGGTTCAAGGACTGCGCCTCTGCAGGGAAGGCTGTCAGGATAACCGCTGTTACAGCGAAGAATGCAATTCGTTTCATTGCTCTGTTGTCCTTCCGCCTGTCCGAGTCGGCTTAGGCGGTGCGCAAACATCATTTTCCTGCGCTTGCCGCTGCCGCTTTCGAGAATTCTTTCCGCCGCTCATCAACAGCGGCTATGAATGCGCGCCTTTTCCATCTCCAGAGCCTTTTCGAGTGTTTGTCAAACCCCGCCACCGCCCATGGGCTCTGCTGACAAATGAGCCTCGTCAACAGCGTAGCTTCCTGCTCGCTAACCTGAAGTTCCATTGAAGATCCGTGACGGTCATACAGCAGGACCGCAATCGACCTACCCGTTGGTATGAAATTGACAGAGTAGTTTGTGATCTTCTTGTACAGCCAGACTATATCCGGAACATGAAAACAAGTAAGGCCGAAAGCTTCCTTCTTGAAAAGCCAAGGGCCAAAGAGCATAAAAGACGTGTAAAAGACATTGGAATCTATCAGCACTCCGCTCGCGGGTTTGTCCTTGGAATTCGTCTGCATCGCTGTTTCTATTTGCTGAACGACTTGCTCAATGGGACCGATATCCGCGAGGCGCTTGCAGATCGGGTGACGACTAAAGTCTGCGGTTCGCTTCTTCCACTTCACGAAATTCCACAGGGCTACAAGTGAAAGCGGGATACTCACAACTTCTTCTACATGATCAAAACCAAAGGCATAGGCGATGATCGCGCGTTGGTGAAACTCGGCGGCGTAGGCGATGATGATCGCACCGACCAAGACGATATTGGATATGAGAAGGTTCCGATTGCATCTCCGTATCTGTTGTCCGATGAAGTTGTCCCACATTTCAAAGCACCATTCTTTCTCAATGGCTTTTCGCCTTACAGAGAATCAACGATTCTATTGCTCTGATCCTGTCCCACTCGGAACGTGTGAAACGGTCGTGTTTCTCGAAGGGGAACGTTCCGCTCTCACTTCCGGCAACAGAGCATGACGATCAAGCACGTTTACAGCCCTGTCGAGCAGAACTAGATTTGCTTGGTTCTGAGCGAACAGAAGCAGAACAGAATCCGCATCGGTGAGGCCCTTAGTGTCTAGGCACTCGCGCAATTTGCCGCTGACGGACACCAGAGTTGGAGTGTCGATTGCTTTTAGGTCGCTGTCGGTATTGAACTGACTAATCACATTGTTTGCCCCGCGTTTGCACTCGTCAGTCAGCGCCGACGCTTGAGGCTCGGCCTTCGAGGCTTGTGGTGCAACGGTGGCTAGACCGTTTGTTCGTAGAACGCTTTGAAGTACGCTCCATGCTG
>Ga0310038_10000647_pt1 | contig 28395 bp, 24 predicted proteins | sample Sb_taG_6_FD_200461 | JGI IMG/M metagenome (GOLD analysis project Ga0310038, IMG submission 200461) | Peat soil microbial communities from Weissenstadt, Germany - Sb_50d_4_PS metaG (v2) (version 2) | ecosystem: Environmental > Terrestrial > Soil > Wetlands > Peat | place: Germany: Weissenstadt... | reverse complement strand
AACCGCTACCCCAGGAAGCGGAATGGCAGGAACGCTTGGCTCGACCAGCGTATTTGGAGGTACGAACAGCCTGGTCTCCGTGGATGCGCTCCAGGAATTTCGCATCCTAACCTCTACTTTTGCGCCGGAATTTGGCCGTACTCCTGGGGGCCAGATTTCCATTGTCACGCGCTCTGGGACGAATCGATTTCATGGTACGGCGTTCGATTATTTGCGCAATACGGTATTGGATGCCAACAATTGGTTTGCTGACGAACTTGGCTTGCCCAAGGCGAAAGAACAACAGAATGATTTTGGCGGGACCTTCAGCGGCCCCATCTTTAAGGATACGACCTTCTTTTTCTTTTCCTACGAAGGGCTTCGTTTGCGACTGCCGCAAACTACTCTCACATGGGTTCCGGATAGCAATCCCGAAGACCCTTATTCGAGGCAATTTGCAACGTCCGCGCTTCTGCCTTATATGAACGCATTCCCGCTACCCAACGGTCCGGAAGTTCTGCTCAACGGCAATTATCAAGGCGTAGCCCAGTTCAACGCTAGCTACGCCGATCCGGGCACGCTCGATGCCTACAGCCTTCGAGTGGATCACAAATTGAACGACAGGTTGAATCTCTTCGGACGTTACAACTACTCCCCTTCAGAACTCACGCAGCGCGGTGAGGGTTCTACCTCTTTAAGCACGGTCTTCCCGACGACAACCAGCACCCGGACTGGAACCCTTGGGTTGACGTGGGCGATATCGCCCGTTGCTGCAAACGATTTTCGTTTCAACTACAGCCGTACGGACGCTTCCAGTTCTTCTTACCTGGACAGCTTTGGGGGCGCAGTCCCGCTGGAGGCGTTGCCCATCCCTAGTCCGTTTACAGCCGGCAATGGGAGTTTCGGTTTTCAGGTATACGCGCTGGGAAGCAACGGCGGCGCCTTCGCTGCAGGGGCAAATGCGCACAACCAGCAACGGCAACTCAATTTGGTGGACAGCATGACCCTACAAAGGGGTTTGCATAGCCTGAAGTTCGGTATCGACTATCGCCGCCTGTCGCCTCGCTTTACCCCGGCCGCCTACGGACAGGAAAACATTTTCTTGGACGTACCTTCCGCGGAAACGGGAACTTCCGCGTACAACTTGGTGAATTCCAGTCTCCCAGTGACTTTTCTGTTTCGCAATCTCGGCGTTTTTGCTCAAGACACTTGGCACATTGTCCCCCGTCTGACGATCACCTACGGATTGAGGTGGGATGTGGATTTTGTGCCGTCATCGAGCCCCGAATTTAGCGCGGTTACCGGCTTCGATCTCAGCAATCTATCTAATCTGGCTCTGCTGCCGGCCGGTACGCCGCCCTACAAAACGAAGTGGGGCAACATTGCGCCCAGGATTGGAATAGCTTATCAGGTGTCGCAGAGTCAGCGCTGGCAGACCGTGCTTCGTGGAGGGTTTGGAGTCTTTTATGATCTGTCGAGTTCTGAGGCGGGAAACATTGCCCAGCCTAATAACTACCCTTTCGGATCATTTAACTTTATATATGGCATCCCCTATGGCGGCACTGCCACGTTTCCTTTGAGTGCGTTCAATGCAGCGCCGGTGCCAATCGCACCGCCTAATGCCAGCAATTTTGAGACGCTCTATTCATTTGATCCTAATCTCGAATCGCCCTATACGCTCCAATGGAATGTTGCGATCGAACAAGCATTGGGAACGCAACAAACTGTGAGCATATCCTATATAGGCGCGGCCGGAAGACGTCTCATACAGACGGCAGCAATTTCTTCCCCCAATCCGAACTTGTTTAGTGCCTGGTTGGTCACGAATGCGGGTACCTCCGACTATAACGCGCTGCAAATTCAGTTGCAACGGCGACTATCGCGTGGCCTGCAGGCACTTGCCTCCTATTCGTGGTCACATTCCATTGACACGGGTTCAGCTGGTTCCATAGGGAGCGGCTCCAATGCACTGACGGGGCTGAATCCAAATCTAAACAGAGGGCCGTCTGACTTCGACGTTCGAAATGCATTTTCGGCCGGGCTGACCTATGATGTTCCAGCCTCTAAAGGCAATGCATTGGCACCCGCGATGCTTGGCGGTTGGTCCATTGACAATATTATCCAGGCTCGGTCCGCTCCGCCGGTTGACGTCTATTACTATGATCTTAATACTCTTTCAAACGGATTCGTCAGCAACGCCCGGCCGGACGTCGTCGCGGGTCAACCCTTCTATTTATATGGGGCCCAATGTGCTGCTACATTCCAAGTGCCGGTGTGTCCCGGTGGTAAGGGATTCAACGCAGCCGCGTTCACGTCTCCTCCTACCGTTTCCTGTCCAGTGGGCCTCTGTCCAACGCAGCCGGGAAACCTGCCGCGGAATGCGCTGCGTGGATTTGGCGTTGCTCAATGGGACTTCGCGGTCCATCGCGAGTTCCCCATTCACGAGTCGTTGAAGTTGCAGTTCCGCGCGGAGATGTTCAATGTTCTGAACCATCCCAACTTTGGGCCACCGGTTGGAAACCTCGGAGGCCCTGGGATGCCCAACTCCCAGTTCGGCCTGTCCTACCAACTGCTGGGGCAGAGCCTTGCTGGAACCTATATTGGATCGGGGGCGTTCGATCCGCTCTATCAGCTCGGCGGACCGCGGTCCATTCAGTTTGGATTGAAGCTTCTCTTTTGAGCATGCCTCGGCAAAAGTCGGCGATAGACATTTTTTGGCGTAGCGTCTGCTTAGAAGGGCACGGCTTAGGCCGCGCAGTAACGCCGCTCAAATCGAAGAGGCTTCAACATCGCTAATATCACTGTCAAAGAGAGGCTGTACAGGCAGAAAGGTCAGGATCTCTCTGTGCCCTACGTGAGCGAAGTACAACATAGTTCCAGGGAAGAATCTGGCATCGGTCCATGCTCGTCGTCTTTAGGGATTTGGAAGTTGATGGGCTGCATCGTGCTGATAAGCGGTTCCTGTCTGACGATGTGCTCTGACCTCGCTTTTTGCAGCGACCAGCAGACTCAAAGCTCTGCGAATACCCCCTCAAACGCACCATGCGCGGGGGTGGCAGGGCTAACGAAACGGCCGGTCACGGTCGCTGACTCCATTCAAATGACTCGTTTTGGCGATCCCTACTACGCCGAGGGTGGATCGGCGAAAGGAATCGTCGCGAAGTTCTCGCCGGATGGCAAGCAGTTTGTCGTAGTTTTGAAAAAAGGAAATCTCCAAGACAATACGAACGAATACTCTTTAATTCTATTCCGAACTGCAGAAGCGTTTCAGTCGCCCAAGCCACGCCTCCTGCTCTCGATGTCCTCGTCATCGAATCGGCCTGCGATCCAAAATGTGGCATGGCTGAACGACAACGACACCATCCTCTTCCTGGGAGAACATCCTGGCGAACTCGCACAGATCTATTCCCTCAAATGCAGTTCCGGGGAGCTAAACCGGCTCACGAATCACCCGGCGAATCTAACTTCCTTTTCCAGTAACGCCAAGGGCGATCGAGTCGTGTATGTCGCAGAAACTCCTCCTTCCAGCTTCGTGACAGAAGACGTCCTCCGCAACGGGCTTCACGTTTCACATCAGTTGTTGTCGGGCTTGATTAAGGGAAATTTTGGGGGAGAATATTCCGATCACAAGGTGTTCGTGAAAGAACCACGGGACAGAGAAGAGATACCGGCGTCCATCGACGGACAGATCGACTTTGCCGAGACCGAACCTTTGCTTTCTCCAGACGGCAAGTATTTCGTCGTTGACACCCAGGTCAGAGAAATTCCTCCGGAGTGGAGCGAGTACAAAGCCGAATTTCTGGCAGCCTTAACGCACAAAGTCGGCTCGCCGGGAGCTGCGACAGCGATTCACCACTATGAACTAGTGGACACGCATACGGGAGCAAGCCAAGTGCTGCTCGACGCGCCCATCGCTTATACGGGATCAGAAGCGGCGTGGTCGCCTGACAGTCAATCCGTGGTTGTCTCGGATGTATTCCTCCCATTGACTGCCCACGACCCGGCAGAGCAAATCCTGAGGAAATCGCACACCTTCATGGCGGAAATCAAGGTGCCAAGCCGGGAAATTATCAAGGTTAGCGACCGGGACCTAAGACTGACTAAGTGGGATGCAAAAACGAATACCGTGGTCTGCGAAGGTGGAAGGCTAGACAGCCTCAGCGGAAAAACGACGCCGAGCATTTACTTCCGCAAGAGCGGGGACACGTGGTCCCAGGTGGATGCCCCGCAAGAAACTGGCGCGACCATGCCCGTGATCGTACTCGAAGAAGATATGAATTCAGCTCCTCGAATTTTTGCCGTCGATCCAGCAACCAGCCGGAAATCGCTGCTCCTGGACCTGAATCCTCAGTTCCGGGATCTGGCTCTCGCCAGGGTCGAGGAAGTTTCGTGGCAGAGTTCTCTGGGCGATGAACTTAAGGCTGGACTCTATTGGCCGGTGGACTACGTCGCTGGCCGGAAATACCCGCTGGTCATCCAAACCCACGGCTGGAGTTCTGATGTATTTTGGATGGATGGTCCCTTCGCGTCGGCATTTGCCGCCCAACCTCTGGCGGGAAAGGGGTTTTTCGTATTGCAGATGGCTGAAATGCCAAACTGGCATCTTGAAGAAACACCTCAGGAAGCGCCAAGCGCCATGGCGGCCTACGAGAGTGCCATCGATTACCTGGATGGCAGAGGGCTTATTGACCGGAATCTCGTGGGAATTATCGGATTCAGCCGAACCTGTTACTACGTGACTCACACCCTGGTATTTTCGAAGTACCGCATTGCGGCAGCCGTGATTGCCGATGGGGTGGACATGGACTACTTTCAGTATTTCGCGTTCTCGAGCTCAAGCAGTGGCCTGGCCGCGGAAGTCGAGGCTCTGAACGGTGGCGCACCCTTTGGCGACGCGCTATCTTCCTGGATCAAGCGGGTTTCCGCTTTTCACATGGACCAAGTCCAGGCCCCGGTGCGGATCCAGGCTCTCGGGCCGGATTCTTTGCTGTTTGAGTGGAATTGGTTTTCGGGTCTCCTTGGACTGGGAAAACCGGTCGACATGGTCTACCTTCCCGACGGTACGCACATCACAACCAAGCCTTGGGAGCGGATGGCTTCGCAACAGGGTGACGTGGACTGGTTTTGCTATTGGCTCAAGGGGGAAGAGGATCCCGATCCGGCCAAGGCTGAACAATACAGGCGCTGGGGCGAGCTGCGCAGCTTGAACCGTACGGCGGCTTCCAGCGTTCGGTAACCATGATCTATTTCCGCTTCAGAGCACGTTCTCTATTCGTCAAGGTCATAGGCAGGGATGATGTGCCAGTGGATCGACTCGATCACCCCCATCCGGCCCCTGACCAATGTACCGCGAAGCAATTCCGGCACCCTACCCAGAACGACGATGTTCGGTTTGCAGTAGATGATTGGTTGATCCATTTTAAGCGCCTCCACTCTTTGTCCACTGATTTTGCTTATGCGCAACTTCAGTGAGGCCATTGACAGTCACGGTGGGTTCGCGTGTTTTAGGGCTATTGGCGACCACTCTCCAAGGAATACGTGAAAACATCGTCCAGACGGTGCTCTGGACCACTGTCGAGTTTTGAGGCCACTCATCGACGACGTCATCTGAATTGATGTCCCTCTCAGCTTTGGAAAGATTTTCCACGGCTCCGCAAATCTTTCTCTGGGAAGTAGGTCTTTCCCACATACGCTCTCCTCCTGGTGCGTGTTCTCTCCTCCCAAGCGCGCACGAGCCCGGAGATGAACTCATGAATTTCCTGACCACGAAGGAAACTGCGAGCTTGGTGCGTCGCCCCGAAAGCACTCTCCGCCGATGGCGATCCGCAGGCAAAGGTCCCCCGTGCTACAAGCTGGAAGGGCAATGGGCTTACATCGAAGAGGAGGTGATAGAATGGGTTCGCGCTAACCGAATCACTTTCTCTGTGCGGGACGAACACTTTGAAAGAGAGGCGGCGCGTGTCAGTGTATAGAAGAGATGGCTCGCCGTTCTATCACTACGATTTTGAATGGAACGGTTCCAGACACAGAGGATCGACCAAGCAGAAGACAGAACAGAAGGCAAGACTGTTTGAATCGAAGTTAATGGCCCAACTCAGGGAGGACGGGATTTTAGTACGCAAGTCCCCGACTCTGGAGGCTTTTTCTCCGGCATTTCTGAATTGGGTTAAGAACAGCCAACGAATAACCGAAAGCACCCGGAAGTATTACCGCCAGGGCTGGAATCTTTTGGCTAGCACCAAACTGAAACACATTCGCATGGATCAGATCAGGGACGAGCATGTCGAAGTGACAACCTTTTCCGCTGGTCCGTCCAACGCGAACTGTGCGATCCGAACCTTGCGCAGGATGTTGGGTAAAGCCAAGGACGACGGTTTGGTCGCAAGACTTCCCAAACTCCAGCTCCGAAATGAAGCCAAGCGTTTGCTGCTTATGGACGATGCTTCTGAGGCGAGGATTCTTCCACTGCTGTCCGACAACGCGGCCGACGTGATTGTGATTACGCGAGACAGTGGCATGCGGAACCACAGCGAAGTCTGTCGCATGAGGTGGGAATACGTCAATTGGGATTGGTTCTGCTACACCAATCCAAAAGGCAAAACGGAAGCCGCGGAAAGGCCCGGAATTCCTTTGAGTGATCGGGTATTGGACATCTTGAAACGCAGGCACCTAAGACAAGGGATGCCGGCACAAGGATGGGTCTTCCCAACATCCAGATCCAAGGGCGGACACTTGACAACGATAAATCAAGTCTTCCGCAACGCACGAAGAAAAGCTGGACTGCCGGAGGCCCTGGTTCCTTATTGCGGGCGCCACGATTTTGGCACGACAGCGATGGCCGCCACCGGCGATCCAAAACTCGTGGGCACCCTTATGGGTCACCGCGACACCAAAACCACGATGCGCTACAACCATCCGCCCAAGGAACAGGTCGAGCGTATTCGCGTAGTCCTGAACACCCGCAGGTCTACGACACAATTACGACACAATGCCACTCTTGACGAAATGGCGTCTGCCGTAATTAACTGAAAACAAAGGCTTGGGCGCGTAGCTCAATTGGCAGAGCAACTGACTCTTAATCAGTAGGTTGTAGGTTCGATTCCTACCGCGCTCACCACTTCTGCTGATTCAGCCGATCGATGACGACTTTGATCTGCGCCGTTTCGGGATGCAGATAACCCATCGTCGTCGTGAGGCTCTCATGCCGCATGACTTCCTTCACCAGTCCCGGATTTTTCGTCTCTGCCGCCTCTATAAAGACGATGTCACGGATTCGACCAGCAGAGAAAAGCAAACGTCCGAGGATCAATCACCCCGTTTGGCGCCAGGCCATTGCTTCTCTGAAAGGCGCGCAGGGCGGTGTCCATGGCGGCATCGAAAACGCCATTCGGCAAGATTCCGAGCCGGTGCTGCACCCACTTCACCCGATCGCCACTCTCTCCCCGGAGCATGGGATGGAAGCGGTTCAGATCTACGTTCCCAGGGGCAAAGCCGGGAAATCCGATGGCGTCCCCCTGGTACTGCTGTATCCACCAGTTCGTTCCTTGGAGGCTGCGATTGGCTGGATTGCGCCACGGAAACGGCAAATCAGGAGGAGCGATCCGCGCGACCGCGGCGTCGTGGCGAGCTGGACCCTTGTTGAAGGGATAGTACTTCACCCAGAGCGGGGATCGCGCCAGGTCCGAGGCGTCCAGGTTCGAGAGATCCTCACGCCACACGCGTTCGCTGGTGTAGATCATGGGAGCGACGCCGTAATAATTTTTGAGCACCCGCCAAGCGGCGCGCACCTGCTCGAGGCATTGCTCTGGCTTCATCCCCGTCTTGGCGGCGCGGCCGCCGGGGAACTCGACATCGAGTGTTGGTGGAAGATCACCCTTTTCTAGCAGGCTGAGCGGCAATGTTTGCGTCACGGCCCTGGCCTGCGTAACCGGGTCGTCCGGCGGGCCGTACCGTCTGTCGACTTCGGGATGCGGGAAGCGGAGGAAGAGAAATGCGCCCCGCACAATGCCGGCGTCCTTCATCCGGTGCCATTCCGTCAGGAAAGCGCTGTCGACAGAGGCGCCCCAGTTCGAGCGGAAGACCGCGAAGTTGATCGGGCCTTCAGCTTTGGCTCTGGTCCAGTCTCGCGTTCTGTTGCCGTCAAGGCCGAAGGTGTCCAGACCAAGGATCAGCGGAGCATTTGACGGTTGCACCACTGGCGCGGCCTGGGGAGCGCCGGACGGAAACGGCACTCGCCGAGTTTGAAGACGCGCGACCAGAGGACGCACCACCGCCGTCTGGATTTGCACCCACTCTTGCGCCAGGCGAGTCTCGTGCGGGGAGATCTTGCGGCCATTGAGTTCGGGGTGCCGGACGTAAAACACCAGGTCGGTGAGGCGGTTCACGTCGGTGATTCCGCTGCGCAGGGCCTCGGCGACGGCCTGGTTCCATTGCCCAGATTGCACGAACTGGCGAAAGCGATCGGCGGACAGCGGCTGTGGGGAGATTTCCCCCATCAGTTCACGGCGAACTGGAAAGCGGGCAGGAAATCGCCGAGGAAAGCGAACCGGGAACCGCTGCGGAAAACGCGTGGGCAGCCGGCGCGGGACGGTAATCGGCAGCCGTCGGGGAACGGCGACCGGCACAGCGGTTCGTGCGCGCTGAAGAATGGGGCCAGCCTGCCGTTCGATCCGGTTCAGGATGACGTTTCCCACCGTAGACAGCGCCGCTTTTTGGATGTTCTGGCCCGAAGCGACTTTCTTAACAAACGAGAGCGCATCCGCGGCGTAGGGGGATGGAGGCAACAACCGCCCGGCAGCTGCGAGAGCCGCGTCCTGAATATTTCGGCCTTTTGCCAGCGCCAAACCGGCGTCGAAAGCGGCCTGCGCAGCGGGGCCGCCCGGAAGCTGGGTCCGCGCGGAATTCAGCAGAGCGTCTCCCACGCTCTTGCCTTTGGCCACGTTTACAGCCGTATCAAACGCAAATTGTGCAATCGCACCACCCGGGACAGCGCTGCGAGCGGCCGAGATCAGCGCGTCGGTGATCGGCTGTCCGGCGGCGAGAGCGTTCGCTGCGCCCAAGGCCGCCGCTACTCCGGTGCCCAGGCCCGGTATGAAGGGGGCTACCATGGCGGCAAACTGCAGACTCTTGCGCAGGTCACCGATCTGTCCCTGGGCAGCTTGTTGCATCGCCTTCAGCACGTTCTCCCCGCGGGCCGCGGCCATCGCCGTGTCCACGTAAAAACGCGTTACTGGAGTGCTGGCGAGCGATCGCACGGCTCCCTGGAAGACATTTTTTCCATCTGCGGCTGCTTGTGCTGCCCCCAGGCCGGCGCGGGCGGCCATGCCCATGGGCGTCCACGCCAAACCACTGCTGAGCACGGACATAGGTATGACCTTGTCGACGGCGGAGATTCCTTTGCCTACGGTCTTTACCACTCCACCCGCCGCTTTGGCCACACCCCCTGCGGCCTTGGCGACGCTATGGACCACGCTGCCCAGAAAGTGGTCCAACTCATCGTCATCTGCCATGTAGAGCGCGTATTCGAAGCTCTTTAGGCCCTCATTCAGCAGCTCAGGAGACTCGTACATCTCCTGCAAGACTTCCTGCTGATAGGAGCGCGGTAGGGGAAGAGGTTCGAAAGCCATTTGCATACAGCAACCTCGTTAAGCAGAGACTCACACGCACAAGCCGCCCGGTTGGGCACAAATCTTCATGTGATAGAAGAAGGATCAGGAACACTGGAACTGTCAAAGTCGATGTTGGGCAGCTTCTGCGCGGAAGAAACGCTGAGAGCCCCAACGCTCACCGCAAGCTGCCAAAGCGTGCTGAACTCGATGCCGCTCAGCAAAGGTTCGGGAGCGGGCAACGGATTCTGGTAAGAAGCCTTCGCGCCGCTTTGGAATTTGCCCGCATTCACCACCCAGAACACCGGCCGGCTATCGAATCCGCGAAGTTGCCGAGCCAGCACGTGCGGGCAGTACACGCCAGGAACAAAAGTTCCGGCAAGGATTCCTGCAATCCAACTCCGGTAATAGTCGCGCAGCGGATTTTCCACTGTGCCCCAACTCTCGAGGTCGAGGTAGATCACAGATCCAGCTGGAAAGCCTGCTTTGCTGGCCAGACGAATTGCATCGGCGGCGTCCTGCGTACCCTTGGCGGCGGAGGGTTTGAAGGAGCAGCCCTTACACCACTCAGCGCCTTTGTATTGCTGCTCTCCGACATAGATCGGCGCCAAGCCCCAACCAAGGCCAGTCAAGAATGCTCGCTTGGTCATCCAGGAAGTGCCCTTGCCCTGACTTGGGGCCGGGGCCAGGTAGAAGCCGCACCACGCCAGATTGGTCTGGTTCCACAGCGCGGTCATCAAAGCATCGCCGGGATAGTCGAGGCGATCAAATCCTGCGTAGCCGAGTTCAACCGGAGCGCGTACCGAAGAAGGGAACAAGCCGGGCCAGTTGCCCGCGATGGGCAGGGGGAAACCGGAGTCGACCGCATCTTTCTTTATGTCGTAACGCCAGTACTGGTCTTTCCGGAAAAAGTATGCCTTGCCATTGCCCCAGTTGATGCAGCCATCTACCGCGTCGAGGGTGAGGCCGGGCCACTTGCCGGCAATGGGTAGCGGGTAGCCGGGATCAGCGGCATCTTTCTTGATGTCATAGCGCCAGTATTGTCCACCCCGGAAAAAATATGCCTTGCCATTGCCCCAATTGATGCAGGCGTCCACGGCATCGAAAGTGAGACCAGTCCAGTTCCCGGAAATGGGCTGCGGAAAGCCCGTATCCACCTGATCGAGCTTGGTGTTGAACCTGTAGTATTGCGGGCCTGCGAAAAAGTAGACGAATCCGTTTCCCCAATTGATAGCCGCATCTACTCCGGTCGCCGGCAAGCCCGACCAGTTGCCGGAGACGGGAAGCGGGTAGGCGGCATCAACCGCGTCCTGCTTGATGTCGTAGCGGGAGTACTGCCCGCCGTTGAAGAAATAGAGTTTGCTCATCGCTCGACCCGAAGCCAAGGACGCTTAGTCCGCGCCATCCTCTGGCCCGCCCCAGGAATCTGCGTCTGGTCTTGCGCGCGCATCCTGGAAGCTGCACGCGACCAGGAACCGCGCATGAAAACTGCACCAGCAAAGTTGCACGTCGCCTGCCAGTCCTGAAGTGCCTCATTCGCTTGCAGCTATAGAACCGGAGATTGAGAAATGGCGAAGCTGTCTTCGCAGATCTCGCGCACAACTTCGGCTGGTACGAAGCATCCTTCGCTGCGTTCACCATTTTTCAGCCAGTTGCGCGCGGCAAGCGGCGTGCATGAGGAGCGCCGATGCTGTTGGCCCCGCATCGAGGGGTCGCCATTTTGAGAGGAGGGCAGACATGCCTCATGACACAGATCGCACGCAGTTGGAGTTCGGGTCAGAGCTCTTTGAATATGGGGAAGTCCCCGAACTAGCCTCCGAACAATACGAATCCACCGGTGGGCTGGGGAGCGTCCTGGGATCGATTTTCGGCGAGGCTCAAGCTGAGGGCGCCTTCGAGGGCGGGTATCAGGAGTATCAGGAGTATGGGGAGTTGCCTGAAATGATGCACGACGAGCTGGCTGCCGAACTGCTCGAAGTGCGCAGCGACCAGGAACTCGATCATTTTCTGGGTAGCTTGTTCAAGAAAGTCGCAAGCGGCCTGGGCCAAGCCATCAATTCCCCGGTTGGGCAAGCCCTTGGCGGAGTTCTGAAACAAGTCGCCAAGCAAGCTCTGCCCATGGTGGGCAAAGCGGTTGGCAGCTACTTCGGTGGCCCCGTCGGTGGTGCGATCGGCGGTAGCCTGGCATCGAGCGCCGGCAGCGCTTTCGGACTCGAGTACGAGGGACTCAGCTCGGAAGATCGCGATTTTGAAGCGGCAAAACGCTATGTGCGTTTCGCGACTCACGCCGCCAAGAGGGCAGCGCGTGCCCACCCCCAGGCAGACCCGGTCGTGGTGGCCAAGACGGCGGTGGTAGATGCCGCGAAGAAATACGCTCCCGGTCTGCTTGCTCCGCTGGCTGGTGGTCCTCAGGCCGGGGCAGCGCCGTATCGGCCCGGCGCCCCGCCCAGGCCGGTCGCGCCCGGCGCCTTCCAACACCCCGACTATGGGCCTTCCGCGGCTCCGTGCCCTAGTTGCGGCGGGGTTGCGGGCAGACACCGCCGTCAGGGGAAGTGGATTCGCCGCGGCCGGCACATCGTTCTTCTCGGAGTGTGAGCTTGTATGAACGCTCATTCGGCGGCCTTATGGCTCCTGGAGCAGGAGGCGCGCGCGCTGATCGCGCGCCTGGGGCGGGTGAAGCCGTTCGCGCTGATCGCACCCATGGTGATGGCGGCGAGCGTGCCGCAAGCGGCGCAGGCCGCCATGGAAAACCACCTGATCCTGGGCCGGCGGAAGCTGCGCATCATGATCGACGAGTTCATCGGTTGGGTGCGCAGCCCGAAAGGACGCAACGCTTCGCCGCCTGAAGCGCAGGCCAAACTTGTTTTCTTAAGACTGAGGTTTAATGCGGTGCTTTCGCAGTTTCACATTTTCGCCGACGTGCTCACGCAGCGGAGCGAACACGAGATGGGCGTGTGGATCGCCGGCCTCGACGACTTTGCTGCCGACGCTCTGGCGCTACCGGGCGGGTATTACCAGATGCCTGCGGTCGTCTGCTACGTAGACCGGGGGCACGGCGGGGCCATTCGACGGGCGCGCACGCGTCTGCCGGGCGGCGATCCCAGCCCGGTGGCCATCATCCGCATTCCGCACGAGCGCATGATCGGCAGTGGAATCGCTTCCTCTCTCGTACACGAGACGGGACATGAAGCCTCTCACCTGCTCGGCCTGCTCGGTCCGCTGCGAAAGGTGCTGGGGCTGCGGCAGCGCACGGCCGGAGCGGCGTCGGTGTGGGGATATTGGGAGCGCTGGATCTCGGAAATTATGGCCGACTTCTGGGGCGTTTCCAAAGTTGGCGTTGCTTCCACGCTTGGTCTCATGAGCCTGGTAAGCCTTCCGCGAGCTTTTGTCTTTCGAATCGATACGCAGGATCCTCACCCGACGCCGTGGATTCGCGTGAAGTTGAGCTGCGCCATGGGGCAGGTGTTGTATCCGCATCCCCAGTGGGCGGCGCTGGCCAGTTTGTGGGAGTTGCTCTACCCGAAAGATGGCCTCGAGGAAAAACAAAAGGCCACACTGGCGGCACTGGAGGCAGGCATTCCGGAGTTCGTGCAGTTGGTGGTGAACTTCCGTCCGGCGTCGTTGCGCGGCAAGTCACTCAAAGGAGTGATGCCGCTGGCGGAGCGTCATCCAATGCGCCTGGCCGCTTATTACCGGGACTGGGCGGCGTCGCCGGCCAAGATGCGAACGGCAGCGCCGTCGCTGGTGTTTGCGGTCATCGGCCAGGCCAAGGCCGACGGGAAAATTTCGCCCGAAGCGGAAAGCAAGTTGCTCGCCGACCTGCTCAGTTATTGGGCGATGCGCAGTGCTTTAGATACTTCAGCAATATGTGGCACGCAACCGAGAGCGCGGCTGGCTCAACCACCGACTCTCGCTGTGAAACCGACAATGACTTTACAGTGAGGAGGATTAAATGGCACCGCAATCCCAAATCTCAATTACTGCAAATACGAATGCTGTCTACGAGGGTCAGCAGGTTGCGCTTACGGCCGCGGTAAGTGGTGGGACGCCAAAGCAAATCGCCGCCGCGATCGGAACCGCACCGATTACCTACGCCTGGGCGATCAGCAACGGTCAGTACAATTACTCCGGCACATCGACCGGCACTACAACGACTGGGAACTTCACCTGGGATACGACTGGTGCAGAATCCGGAAACTACACGGTGACGGTGACATTGACGTCCAGTGACAACCCTGCAATCGTCAACCCCTCAGGGCAACCCCCGGCGGTGCCAGTGGTTCCAGCCGACGTGACGGTAAACCTGCGGCCCATCTCCAGCGGAGACACTCTCCCGGTCACGATGCGGCGTGCCGCGGAACCGCCAACCTCTGATGCGGCACTGTGGGTGGCGATCCGCTACAGCTCAAATCAGTTGTCCTTCCCCAACTTTGTCAAGTTTGCTGACACCATAATGTGCAATGACACTGGCGGCACCTTTGACAGCATAATCGACAACTACGTCAACGGATCCGCTTGTCTGGTCCCGCTGGCCCAGAGAAGGTTCACTCCCTTTCCCAACATGGATGCGTATCGGGTGCTCAAGATTGCCACCGAATGCTTCCTGATGCTGAATTGTGGAGTTTACTTAGCTCCGGACATGTTGTACTCGCTGGTGAACAAGAAACTCACTGGCGTCATCCCCCCGACGCACGGCCTGCCGTTTCCGCCTGCAGTTTTCGACGTCAACGACGATGCCTCGCGGCTCAACCAGAGTGCTTCCAACCTGCCTGAGCAAATCACAAGCTGGTGGAACAGCTACCTCCAAACGGGAAATCAGAACTTGAACTCCAGCGATCCCTTCCAAGGCCTGATCATCCCTTACCTGGCCCTGGTCCGGTCGCGGCTGAAAGATCTCCCGATGAAGCCCATCTGTGATATGGGCATGGACTGCTACGGCATTTTGCAGCGCAAGCTCTCGAATCCCTGCCTGATCGAGCTGATCTGGTCGTACTGGCACGAAGAAGCGATGCTGGTGCAAACCATGAACGCAATCAGCCGGCGATTCCAGAACCTCCGCGGAGTTGGCGATCGCGATCCTCTGGCCCGCTTCGATATTGATCCCCTCCGCCGCCTGAACAGTTTTCTCTGGGGGTACGTCCAGGACGAGCAGCATCGCCTGACGGTGGTGCGGCGCGCCTACGAATATAACCACGAATATGGACTCACGCTCGAGGGCAAAGCCCTGCGGGCGCTGCGGCCTTCGGACAGCCGGTCGAAATTCCTGGAGGCATTCCACAATCTGTTGTATCTGTGCACGATCTTCTTCAAGGAGGATGACGACACAACGGTGGTTGCAGACGGCTTCCCGCTGCTGAATGCGCTGAGAGAAGTCCACTACATTCTTGCCGCCGGCGCGCATAACCAGTTCGGCGAGCTACCCTCAACGGCACGCCAGGAAATGCTGATGCAGCAATGGCTGTTGGCGCGGCCCGAGATGAGGGAGTTTCTGGGCGGGAAGATCATGGTGCCTTATCCCGAAGATTGGATGGATCGCGTGGACAACGTCAAGAGCATGGAGGGCTGGACCGATGTCTCTGTAGTTCACTTCCACGATCTCGCCGTTTATGGAGAACAGATCGTTCTATCCGTCCGGTATGGCGCCTGGAGCCTTACGACGGCAACCGCAGCCCAGGCCGCCAACTGGGCACGCTATTGGCGCAATGAGATTCAGGGCTACGTTCACGCTTATCGCGCCGCCACGGGTGTGGATCTCACCGCGGAGCCGGTGAATTCCACGCTGCCGTCGGTTCTGCTGCTGCGGCGGCTGGCCACGCAACGGCCGGTGGCTCGTTGAGGTCGGCGTGCGACCGTGCTGGATTTCACTTCGGCACTGTACCTGGGGCTGAGGCATCCGAGTGGATCGCTTCGCCCCTGGCCGCAGCTGACTACCGGCGTTCCGGCAGCGCTGGCAGCGCCGCCGGAGGCTGACGCAATTGCGCAGCAGGTGGCCACGCTGCAAGGATGCCAGCGCGGCCTGCTGGGCCCTTCTACGTTCCATCTGTTCTGGGACTTGTTTGGAATGCTCGCGCGGCAGCCGGTGGCAATCTACGTCGACGCAGAAGCGTATCCGATAGCACGCTGGGGCGTGGAAAGAGCCGCCGCGCGCGGCGTTCCGGTGCGCGAGTTCGCCCATCACGACGGGGAGGCATTAGCGCGCAAGCTTGAACAGGATGCCCGCGCGAAGCTGCGACCGGTAGTGCTGACCGACGGCTTTTGTCCGGCGTGTGGGAAGTCTGCGCCGTTGCCCGCGTATAGGGCAGTGCTCCGTGCGCGAGGCGGATGGTTGATCGTGGATGACACTCAGGCGCTGGGCATTTTTGGGCATACACCCGGGCCGGATGCTCCCTACGGCCGGGATGGAGGCGGAATGCTTGCGTGGTTCGACATCAACGAGCCAAACGTGCTCGCGGTCAGCTCGCTGGCGAAGGGATTTGGCGCTCCGCTTGCCGTTCTAAGCGGAAGCAGGAGTGCCGTGGGCCACTTTGAGCAGAACAGCGAGACGCGCATGCACTGTAGCCCTCCTTCCATCGCTGCCATTCGCGCTGCCGAGCACGCGTTGACAGTGAATCGCGCTCACGGCAACGGCTTGCGATTGCGCCTCGCCGCTGCAGTCAGACGCTTTCGTGCTCGCGCGGCGCACGCCGGCCTGCGTTTCACTGGCGGTCTGTTTCCAGTGCAGACGCTTGCGCCTGTGCTGGGAATGAATCCGATTCAGGTGTACGAGCGGCTGCTTCAGAGGGGCGTCCAGGCGGTTCTCCACCGTGCTCGAAAGGGAAGGGCACTGCAACTCAGCTTCTTGATTACGGCGCGCCATCTTCCGCAGGAAATTGACCTCGCAGTCGATACGCTCATTGGAGCTCTCTCGAATCGGCAGGCAATCTTCACGGCTTCAGGGAAACGGCGATGAGATACGACTTCGGATTTGAGGTTGCGCCGCACCATGCCTTCACGGCTCCATACCGCGAAAGCGTGCTGGAGTATTCCAATCAGCCGGCCCAGACTCCGCAGGCCGTGCCTGTCTTGCACCTCAGCGGCTTTCGCCTTGGCCGCTTCGGTGCGCCGATCACAGTAGCGCCCTCAGGGTTCGAGTCTTTCTTCTGCGATCCGCTTCCATACCCGCAGGTTTCCTTCACCATCAGGGGGCGGGTTCTGATGCAACAAAGTGGCGGGCGCCGGCTCTTCGCCCCATCCGACTGGAAGACGTTGGGGCCACTTAACGTCGTGAATCGCGTGTACACAGGACGGGGCGTGAGCAACAGCACCAGCTGGGTCGGAGCCGTCAAACCAGACGGAACCTTCGCCACTCAGTCCGTGCTGGTCGTCGACCCTGGCACCCGCCGCATTCGCGTCCAGGTGACGCTCGAGACGAGAACCGGCAAGCAGGTCTCAACCGAGGTGCTCATCCAATACAGCCCGCTGGAATGCTTCCTCACGCTCATGGACTCGTGGGAGGACCGCATGCCGCTAGCGGGCACCGCTACATGCAATGGTGCGGCAACGCACATTGAGTTTCTGGCGGCGGCGCGCAAGATGTTTCAACCGCCGCCCGCGCCCGGCGGCAAGACGCCAGACCCGTCATGGGAAGCGGCGTTCAATGCCTTCCTTGCTCGCAACGCGCAAATCTGTCCGCTCACCGCACTCGATTCGGTCGACGGCAGGAATATCCGCCGCTATGAAAACATCGAGATCGGAGGCGCCAATGTCGATATGGGCCACGTGCTTACCGGCATAGAAGGGTCGCGCCGCCAAAAACCTGCCTCGGTCTTGCCCCCGGTTCGAAGCGCAGCAGGCACCGAAGCGTTTGTGACGTGGGCGGGTGATCTGGGCAGCGCCCTGGAACAATACGCAGAGACGGCAGTCTCCGGGGCGCGTGGCGATCTCAAATACTACCTCGGGCAAAAGGCTGGAGCAGAGGACCTTCTCGGTGACATCGACGGCATCAACATCGGCGCGGTCTACGATGAGAACAAGTCGCTGGCCGAGAATCTCCGCGACTACTATCGAGCCACGCCGTTTCGCCGGTTCCACAATTTTCTTGGCAACGCCAGAAATGATGACGGTACGGCGCTGTTTCGCCTTGCGCGCAGCACGCCACCGTTGCTCGATCGGACTGGGCGGCTACCGATCTCGGCGAAAATCGCTATCTTCGCGCGCGGCCTGGCTTTCAAACATAACGTGGCCAGTAGGCTGCCCCAGCCTAAGGCAACCCGGCTGACGGATATGCTGCAGGAAGGCCCTACAAAAGCCGGCCCGGCCTCCGCGGAAATGGAGGCGGTAGTCGAATATTTCCTGAGCTTCCTGGAAAACGGGCTCGCCAGGGAATCAGGCACTTAAGTCAGCGTGACCAGCGCGAATTACGCCACGCCTAGAAACAAGGAATTCGATGATCATCGATAGTCATTGCCACGCGGGCAAAGGTGACGGCCTCACCGGGCCGTGGGATACGGACGCCTCGCTTCGAAAGTATCTTCACCGCGCCTCCAGCGCCGGCATCAACCGCACGGTGCTCTTTCCAGCGTTTCATTCGGACTACGCCGTCGCCAACCGCGCGGTCGCTCGCATCGTCGCCAGCCACCCTGACCGCTTCTATGGCTTCGCCTTCGTTCATCCGGAACGGGACCGTGGCCGCGTGTTCGCGATGGTGAAGGTTGCGGTGGAACAATACGGTTTTCGCGGGATCAAAGTGCACCGCCATGATGGGCGCATCACGCGGGAGATTTGTGAGGTGGCGCGCGCCTTCTCTCTACCTGTGCTGTATGACGTGATGGGGGAAGTCTCAACGGTCGAACTGATTGCGCAAGAATATCCCGATGTGACCTTTATCATTCCTCATCTTGGCAGCTTTGCCGACGACTGGCGCGCCCAGCTTGCGCTCATCGACCATCTCATCCGCCATCGCAACGTTTATACCGATACCTCCGGCATCCGCCGCTTCGACCTGCTGCAAGAGGCGGTACGGCGAGCCGGGGCACACAAGGTGCTGTTCGGTACGGATGGTCCCTGGCTGCATCCCGCAGTCGAACTGGTCAAGGTACGCGTGCTGGGTCTGCCGCAGTACGAGGAGCAGATGATCCTTAGCGGCAACTTTCTTCGCTTGACGGCTGGGGTCAGGCGGCGTCCAAAGGGGTATGCCCTTGCCGCGGTTGCCGCCGCGTGGACTCCCGCTGAATTTCGAGATCCCTGGGCCGGCCAGCAATTTCCCTCAAGCTGAATGTGGCAGTGGACTGTTGCCCTCCCCGGATTTCTTTCCGCTGGCGCTCTTTCGCCCGGCGGCTCGACGCATTTGCAATGCCCGATCGGTGACGCCCAGCTGGCGTGCGGCCCGTGACAGGTTTCCGTTCGCACTGGCCACTGCCAGCCGGATGGCCGTGTCCACGGCGGCGTGGCTGATCTCCTTAAGACCGGCACCCAGTGACATCGCCCTGCCAATTGCGGCATCAAAAGAGCCATCGCGCCAATCCCCTGGAGCGGCGTCCACAGCCGGCCGTTCCTCTTCCGGAATGTCACCGGCGGTCAGGGGACCCGGCCCTACGTGACGGAAACTCATGCGGGAAACGACTTGTTTCAGGTCTCGAACGTTGCCGGGATAATCACGGCGGGTGAGGTAATCCCGCACCGCCTGATCCATCTCGGGCTCCTCGTCCGGCCGGAGTTGTCGCAGAAAATGATGCGCCAGCGGCAGGATGTCCTCCGGACGTTCGCGCAGGGGAGGCAGCTTACAGGTCCAAGAGGCGATGCGGTAGTAAAGATCGCGCCGGAAGCGACCCTGCGACTCTTCGTGCAACAGATTGCGATTGGTCGCGCATACTAGGCGGAAATCAGTCTGGTGCCAGACGTTACTGCCCACCCGCTTAAAAGTGTGTTCCTGCACAACCCGCAACAGCTCTGCCTGCAGGGTCAGGGGAAGTTCGCCCACCTCGTCGAGAAACAGAGTTCCTCCGCTAGCCAAAGCGAAGGCGCCATCCCGCGCAGCGATCGCCCCGGTGAACGCTCCACGTTCGTGGCCGAAAAACTCGCTTCCCGATAATTCGGGAACAATGGTGGTGCAGTCCAGAACCACCAGATCACGCTTCTGGCGCTGCGCGTCGAGAGAGTGGATAAGCCTTGCTACCAGTTCTTTGCCGGTGCCACTTTCGCCAGCAACCAGCACGGATGCGTCGGTAAATCTCGCCACCTCCACAATCTGTCGCAGCATCGCGATCCACGCCGGGTTGCTCCCAACCAGATTCTCAGCTACCACGGAGGAGGCAACCGTGTCGTCGACTGCTTCCCAACGTTCAAAACGTGCGGCAATCTCACGGGCCGGATAGTTGGAATGGTCCCAGGCGAAAACGTCGGAGGCTCCACTGCGAAGGAGCTGCCACACATAGTTGCCCGTCAAAGTGGAATGGGATATCGCAACTGCAAGAACTCGCTCCAGTCCGTTGCGGCTGCAATGACGGACCAGATCGCAGAGGTTCTGGCTCATCTGGTCGAAAAAGAGAATGCCTGGGCCGGCAGCTTCTTCGGAGGCGAGCGGATGGGTGCGCACACCTTCGCGCGTGAGCGCCTGCACGGTAGCGCCCCGGCGGACCGAATCGCTGTCAACAAAGCGGTGCCACAGGCTGGTCATAGCCACCGCCTTCAGCTCGGTAAAAACTGCGTTAGTTGTTTTGCAGCGAGGGCCTCCCGCCCACACGCGTGGATCGTCGTTTCGACATTTGAAGCGACTTCGACTTATGATCCACAGCGCCCCTTCCGTGGGCCGGAGTTGCTAACCAACACCCCAAGCGATTGGGTGAGTTGTCGGACCGAGCAAAAATCGGGTCTCCAGATGGCCGGAGCACACTGCAGCTTCGGCAACGATGGAGCCGGTCGGCGTCTGCAATCCCTCTTACTGCAGGCAGTTCGTGCGCGATCGCAACCTGTACTCCTTGCCAAGTCGTCGCAGGGGGAAGGAAATGCGGCTTAAGACGAAAGCGCTGGAGCGGAAGTTTACGCTCACGCTGCAATTGGACGAGCAGAAAAAATGATTCTGTTACGAAATGCGAACAACGTTGCAGCTAGGGTCACTTGCTGCGAATCTCAGGGCAGCCAAGATGCGATTCAAAGTCTGCGATCTGCTCTCGACTGTCTTGTATGGGAACTTGTAATCGCTGCGAAGGGAAGGGGTGGTAAGTAATAGCCTTGTCGAACTTGTTTTACATTTGAATCCAACGTTCAGGTCAAAGGAATGCAAATGGCAGGATTCTTGTGCAATGTCTGACTGGTTTGCGTTGCATGGATCGATTCGCGCCGACTACCACAATGACCTTCACCGCTCCGGTACGTCGGGGCCGTTGCCTCGAACTCGCCGCAGATTCATTGGCAGGGTTTGAATGCATTGGCCATCGTAACAAGATGATCAGAGCAGCTCATCGCCATCATCACCATCACGCGCACAGCGCGTCGGCGGGGGAGTTTGGCTGAGCTAGCTAACACCTGAAGAGATTCGAGCCCGCTGATGCGATCTACGCTCAGCGGGCTTTTTGGTTTTGAAGCAAAAGTCGAAGAGGAAGGACCGTTTGAACGATGCAACACTGCATCTGCGCTGCAGTCCCAAGATTTTCGCGTTGAGCACCATCCGTCCACAATCCATTATCGCTGCCTTGCATGTCCCAAGACCGCCAAAACTGCCACCCCTTGCCCTGTAAATCGTTGAAACTACGTCAAGTGCGGATTCGATTCCTTCCGCGCTCACCATCTCTAACAGATGTCGTTCGCTAACTCATCTGGCAAGCTGTGGTTGACTCACGGGCGCCATCCCCGGCTCATCGTCCGATCACAATAATGTGTGACTTGCGTCACTGACGCGGTATGGTGGTTGGACCATAACTACTATCACGTTCGCAAGTGCTGCTCGGCACGAGAACGTGGGCGGCGCGATTCGAACCAACGTTCGACAGATGCCGAAAGGCGAGTTGTGGAGATTTGCCTCACCGCCGCCTCGGAAAGACGCGCCAGTTCTGGGTTGTTACCCGCCGACTGCCATTACGTCAAGGACAGCCTGCGGGCCGCCTCGCGTGCCTTCCTTAAGCAACTTGACACTGAAGAATCTCGAACTGGAGGCGGAGTGTTCCGGCCGGAATGCATCGCGCCTTCCAAGGCCCGCGTGTTGCCCAGATAGAGATGACCAAGCAAAGTTAGGGATCTCGGTCCGAATCCGTATTGAACGCAGTCATAACAGATCGCAGAAGACGAGAACGACGCAGCACTAATTCAAGTCCGGTAGGGAGGTGCAGCATGGCAGCTCGACTTGCCGAAGAATGGTTTGCCATATGTGGAGGTTGTGAAGTAACCATCCTCGACATCGGTGAACCACTCCTAGACGTCCTCAAACAAGTGGAAATCGTGCACATGCCAGTCCTGATGGACCACAAGCTTTACGGTCAGACTGGCGAAGGTACAGAGATGGAAATCCCCGCGGCGGATGTCGGGCTGATATCTGGAGGAATCCGCAGTGAAGAGCACAAGAAACTGGCGCAGGAGATGCGCAAGAAATGCAAGATCCTCATCTCTCTGGGTTCCTGTGCCTGCTTTGGAGGTGTGCCGGCGCTGGCGAATCAGTTCAGCACAGAAGAGTTGTTGGAGAAGGTCTACCGTGACAGCGTGACAACCGAGAAAAACGGCCTACCTCACGAGCAGATTCCCGCCCTGACTGACCGGGTATATGCGGTCCATGAAGTTGTGAAGGTGGATGCGTATCTGCCGGGATGTCCAACCACGCCAGAGATGGTGGCGGGAGCACTGGTCGCTTTGATCGAAGGCAAGCCCTTGCCCGCGCTGGCGTCGAAGAGTGTTTGTGACGAGTGTCCCACCAAGCGTGAAAAAAAGGCGGTTTCCACGCTGAAGCGTCGCCTGGATGCGCCGGACTTCAAACCGGGAGCGCCACTGAGCGAAATGCGCTGCCTGATGGAGCAGGGCATCCTGTGTCTGGGGCCAGCAACACGCGCCGGCTGCGGTGGCAGCGAGGGAAACCCGCGCTGCATCCGCGCTTACATGCCATGCGAGGGTTGCTTTGGCCCGCTGTCGGACAAAGCCAATCCCATGGTGGACATGATGGGCGCGCTCTCCTCGATCGGACTCGATCCCAAGCAGATTCCGGATCGGGCCGCAACCTTCAACCGTTTTGCTGGCGCTGGCCGTCTGCGGCCGATGCCCAGGAGGTGATCCATGGCAAAGACACTCGTCATTCAACCTGTCACTCGCATCGAGGGCCACGCCAAAGTGACCATCCAGCTCAACGATGCCGGCAACGTGGACACCGCCCGGGTGAATGTCATTGAACTGCGCGGCTTCGAGAAGTTCTGCCTCGGACGCCCCGTGGAAGACCTTCCCCGTATCACGCCACGTATTTGCGGTGTGTGTCCGTGGTCGCATCACCTGGCCTCGGCCAAGGCTTGCGACGCGGTCTTTGGGGTCGAGCCGCCCCCCGCCGGCAAGAAGCTGCGCGAGCTGTGCAACAGCATCGCCTACATGGAAGAGCACATCCTGCACTTTTACTTCCTGGCGGGAGCCGATTTCCTGCTCGGTCCAGATGCTGATTATTCCATCCGCAATGTCATTGGCGTGCTGCAGGCAGCGCCGGACATTGCGAGAAAAGTGGTGAAGGTGCGCCACCTGTGCGCCAAGATGCTGGAAACCCTGGCGGGCAAGTCTATCCATCCTCAGGCCGCCGTTCCTGGCGGATTCAGCAAGCCACTGGCTCCTGCCGAGCGTGACGAGTTGCGCAAGCAGGCCGATGACACTCTCGAACTCGCCAAGTTCTCCATCGCTTTTGCCAAGGAGAACGTTTTCCCCAAGTACCTCGACGTGGTGAAGTCGCTGGGAGTGATCACGACCGGCTTCATCGGCACCGTCAAGGAAAACGGCGCACTCAACCTCTACGACGGAAAGCTTCGCCTGATGGCGCCGAATGGCTCGTACCAGGACTTCCCGTATGACCGCTATACGGAGTTCATCTCCGAGCACATTGAATCGTGGAGCTACCTGAAGTTCCCATACGCCAAACAGTGGGGCGAAGGTTTCTCCATGGATGTCGATAATCCCAAGGGCGTGTATCGAGCCAACACGCTGGCCCGCATCAACGTCTGCGACTTCATCGACACGCCCCTGGCGCAGGCCGAACTGGAGGAGTTTCGCGCAAAGTTCGGGCGGCCCGCACAGCTCACGCTGCTCTATCACTGGGCGCGGCTGATCGAACTGCTCTACAACGCCGAAAACACCATCCGCCTGCTGGACGATCCTGAGATCACCAGCACCGAAACCCGGGTGAAGTGCACGCCGCGGGCAGCGCGAGGCGTGGGCGTCACCGAAGCGCCGCGCGGCACGCTCATCCACGACTACACCACCGATGCCGATGGCCTGATCACCAACGTCAACCTGATTGTCGGCACCACGCACAACAACGCTCCCATCAACATGTCGGTCACACAGGCCGCCAAGAGTTTGATCCATGACGGCAAGTACGACCAGGGAGTGCTGAACAAAGTAGAAATGTCAATCCGCGCCTACGATCCGTGCTTGTCCTGCGCGACCCACCGGCTAGACGGAAAAATGTCCGTCAAGCTGGATATTTTCGACGTAGAGGGCAAGTTGCTCGGCTCGCTAGCCAACTGAAAGGCAGCGAAAAGGAAGAATGTATGCGGGAGATCGGACAATTCGTGGTCGATCAAGCCGACATCGATCAGTCTGATCTTCCCGACTTCTGCCGGAAGCCGACCGTAGTGCTCGGCGTTGGGAACATTCTGTTTGGAGATGACGGCTTCGGGTGCGCGGTAGTTGACTATCTCGAGTCACACTACCCTGTACCCGAAGCAGTCTGCTTGCTGGACGCCGGCACGGGCGTGCGCAAGCTGCTATTCACCCTCTGCCTGAGTTCCGCGCGTCCGCAGCGCTTGCTAATACTGGACGCGATCGATGCCAGACGAAGTCCCGGAGAGATATTCGAGGTCGATCCCGCCGAGATTCCCGTGGCTAAGCTTGATGATTTTTCAATGCATCAGTTGCCCACGTCCAACCTGCTGCGCGAGTTGCAAGAAACTTGCGGGGTCGAGGTGCGGGTGCTAGCTTGCCAAACGGGGCCACTGCCGGAAGAGATCTCACAAGGTTTGTCGAAAGCAGTCAGCGACGCCGTGCCGCAAGCCGCAGAGTGGCTGGTCCGCGAGTATTTTCCCCGCCCCGCAAGATCGCCAGTAAAAAACACTTACGCAACACCGTGTGAAAGCGCAGGAGGCGTCGTATGAGCCCGAATCTCGCAATGATCAGCGATGGCATGAAGTTCATGTGGGATGGGCAGCCCTACGAGACCAAAGAAGAGGCGTCACAAGCAGCAAAGTCATATCAGAACGAGAACTTTCAGATCCAGATGGTGGAAGAAGGCGGAAAGTTCCTGGTGTACACCAGGAGGACCGCGAAGGAATGGGCAGCCGCTGTGCAGTAGCGGGCACGATTCGGTAGAGGTGGCAAATGGCAGCAGGCACATTGCCGGTTCAAAGCGATCCCACGCTGCTGGCCGACATCCGGCAGTATGGAAAGTTCGACCCCACAGGCTGCTACCAGTGCGGAAGCTGCACCCTCTCGTGCGATCTGGTGGGGGATTCTGTGACCTTCCCCCGCAGGAGCATTCGCTACGCTCTGCTCGGACTTAGGCAACCGCTCCTCGAAAACCTGGACCCATGGGTCTGCCATGACTGCGGCGACTGTTCCCTGGTCTGCCCACGTCAATCGGAACCCAGGATCTCCATGCTCACGCTGCGGCGCTTCCTCAGCGCGCAGTACGACTGGACGGGCATCGCCTCCAAGCTGCTCCAGTCCAAGGCGTGGTACCTCGGTTCTTTATTCTCTGTGGCGTTTGTGGTCGTGCTGCTGATCGTTGGTTACCACTTGTGGTACGTGGGGATGCAGGCTAAGGACTTCGTCACCATGCCGTTGGGATTGGATCACATGTTCCCGCTCATGACCTACTACACCCTGACGGTGATCCTGGCTCCCCTTTTGCTGTTGTTCTCGCGTGTCTTCCGCATCTGGCGGCTTACGATGGGTGGGGAAAAGGCGCATCTTCCGCTTTCCATCTACCTGCTCGAGACCTGGGTCTACGTCTACCAGTCCGTGAGCGACTCAATGATGAGGAAGTGCCCGGAAAAAGGCCGATGGCTGGGGCATTTCATGCTGGCCAGCGGTGTGGTCATGATGCTGGCCGTCAAGGTCCTGGCTCTGCGGTGGTTTCAAACCGACAATCTCTACCCCTTGTACCATCCCCAGCGTTGGCTCGGATACCTCGCGACAGGCCTCATCCTCTACGGAATCGGAGACATCTTCTTAGGCCGTTTGCGGGCGCAGAAGGAGATCTATAAGGAGACGTCGTTTCAGGATCTCATCTTTCCCATCTTGCTCGTGTTGACTGTGGTCAGCGGTCTCGCGGCACACACGTTCCGCTATGCCGGCTTTGCGCTTACCTGTCATTTCCTATACGCCCTACACATCATCATCGCGACGCCCATGCTGCTGGTAGAGATGTCGTTTGGAAAGTGGTCGCACATGGTCTATCGGCCGCTGGCGCTGTATTTCATTGCGGTCAGGGAGAAAACCGCGCGCCATGTGCCCGCGGCGGAGGTCGTTCCCCATGCGCTCTGAGGAATCCAGAACCGCACCGGTAGGCGCTGCCCTGGTCGTTGGAGGCGGTATCGGCGGCATGCAGGCGGCCCTCGATCTCGCCAACGGCGGCATCAAGGTGTATCTGGCCGAACGCGGCCCTGCCATTGGCGGAGTCATGGCGCAGCTCGACAAGACCTTTCCCACCAACGATTGCGCCATGTGCACCATGGCACCGCGTCTGGTCGAGATCGGCAGGCACAAGGACATCGACATTCTCACCTTGTGCGAGGTCGAAGGCGTCGCGGGGCGGCCGGGGAATTTCACGGTCAGCATCAAGCAACAGCCGCGTTTTATAGACGCGACGAAGTGCACGGGTTGCGGGGCATGCGTGGCAGAGTGTCCAGTCACGCTGCCGTCCGAATTCGATCAGGGGCTGGGAGAGCGGAAGGCGATCTACCGGCCGTTCCCGCAAGCCGTCCCCAATATCTTCGCCATTTCGCGCCGCGGGACCTCTCCCTGCCAGGCCGGATGCCCCATCCATCAGAGCGCGCAGGGCTATGTGACGCTGATCGCGCAAGGACGCTTCGACGAAGCGCTCCAGGTCATTCTGCGCGACAACCCGCTTCCGTCGATCTGCGGTCGCATCTGCACCCACCCCTGTACCACCGCCTGCACGCGCAGCAGTGTGGACGACCCGCTGAATGTGCCGGCGTTGAAGCGTTTCGTTACCGACCGTTGCCCCGATTACAAGTTGCCGCAACCCACCGTGCCCGATCGTCCCGAGAAGATTGCCATCATAGGTTCGGGCCCAGCCGGCCTCCTCTGTGCTTACCAGCTCCGGCAGAAAGGCTATGGCGCGACGATCTTCGAGGCACTCCCGGTGGCGGGCGGGATGCTGGCCGTCGGCATTCCTTCCTTTCGCTTACCCAGGCCATTGCTGAACGCCGAGTTGGACAGGCTGCGCTCGATCGGCATCGAGATCCTGCTGGAGACGCCGGTGGGCCTCAGCATCACGTTCGAAGAATTGCGCAAGAGCTACGCGGCAGTTTTCGTCGCCATCGGAGCTCACGTCGAACGGAAGCTCGGAATTCCGGGGGAACATCTCCCGGGCGTCACCGGTGGAGTGGAGTTCCTGCGGCGAGTCAATCTCTCGAGCCGGGTAGCGCCAGGGCAGCATGTGCTGGTGGTGGGAGGAGGCAACTCCGCGCTGGACGCGGCGCGCGCCGCCCTCCGCTGCGGAGCGGCAGAGGTGACGGTCGTCTACCGGCGAACCCGGGCAGAAATGCCCGCTGACCAGCGGGAGATCGAAGGCGCAGAGCACGAAGGCGCCAAGTTGAGATTCCTGGCCGCACCCAAATCATTCCAGTCCGGACCTGACGGCCGCGTGGTCGGCCTTGAGTGCGTGAAGATGAAGCTTGGCCGGCCCGATGCCAGCGGCCGGCCAACTCCGGAACCGATTCCCGGCTCGGAGTTCGTCATTCCCTGCGACGCTGTCGTGGTCAGCATCGGCCAATTCCCCGACGTGAATGCCCTGGGAGAACGGCTGGGCTTGGGCACCACAAAATCAGGAATACTACGCGCCGATCCCTTGACGCTGGAGACAGACTTGCCCGGTGTGTTCGCCGGCGGGGATTGCGTGACCGGTCCCGACGTGGTGGTTGCGGCGATGGCTGCAGGTAAGAAAGCGGCCAACTCCATCGATCGCTGGCTCAATGGCAAAGATCTCCGTGTGGGGCGTGAACTGGAAGGGCCGTATCAGACCCAGTACGTCGTGGATACAGCTGGCGTGCTAATGCAACGCCAGATACCCGTACAAGCCCTTGACCCCAGGACTCGTGGAAAAACGTTTGCCGAGGTCCACGTCGGCTACACGGAGGAAGAAGCGGTCGCTGAGGCTAAGCGTTGCCTCGCGTGCGGCATTTGCTGCGACTGTCGTACCTGCGCAACGGTCTGCCAGGCCAATGCCATCGACTATACCCAGAGAGCAGAGACTCGCGAGTTACAGGTAGGCGCCATCGTCCTCGCACCGGGATACGAGATCTACGACGCCCGCTTAAAGAATGACCTGGGTTATGGCCGCTTCCCCAATGTGCTCACGTCCCTGGAGTTCGAGCGGATTCTCTCCGCCTCCGGACCCTACTCCGGCCATGTCTGC
>Ga0310038_10000644_pt1 | contig 28489 bp, 24 predicted proteins | sample Sb_taG_6_FD_200461 | JGI IMG/M metagenome (GOLD analysis project Ga0310038, IMG submission 200461) | Peat soil microbial communities from Weissenstadt, Germany - Sb_50d_4_PS metaG (v2) (version 2) | ecosystem: Environmental > Terrestrial > Soil > Wetlands > Peat | place: Germany: Weissenstadt... | reverse complement strand
CCTTAATCCAGTGGAGCGGATCCTCGCGCGCCGGAAGAGCGAGAGCTGGGTCGACGCCCAACCGGCCCGCCAGTCGGCGGATCAGGGCCAAGGCGTCGGACGCCGTCGGCGGCCTTACCCTTGGCGTCCCGACCGGGGCTGCGCCACGCCAGACCGGCTGGCCGTCGCGCCGCCAGTACAGCCCCAGCACCCAACGCGGCAGAGCCTCGCCCGGATACCATTTGCCCTGACCGTAGTGCAGCATGCCCCTCGGGCCGAAGCGGCGCTTCAGACGCTCAATCAGTTGCTCGGCGATGACCGGCTTGGTCGGGCCCGAGGCGTCGGTCTTCCATTCGGCGGCCTCGAAGTCGTCAATGGACACGAAGGTCGGCTCGCCGCCCATGGTCAGCCTCACGTCCTGGGCTTGCAGATCAGCCTCGACCCGCTCGCCAAGTTGGTCGAGGGCGTCCCAACCGGCGTCATCGAACGGCCGGGTGATGCGTATGGTATCGACCAGCCGTGAGACGTTCATCTCGAACTCGAAGGCAGTCTCCGCCATGCTCACGGCGCCGGTGATGGCAGCCGACGACCGGTAGTGGGGGGAAGCCGCCAGCGGCAGGTGCCCCTCCCCGCACAGCAGACCGGAGGTGGCGTCAAAGCCGATCCATCCCGCGCCTGGGATGTAGACCTCCGCCCAGGCGTGCAGGTCAGTGAAATCGCGCCGGGTTCCGAGGGGTCCATCTATCGGATCGATGTCGGCCCTGAGCTGAATCAGGTAGCCGGAGACGAAGCGAGCGGCGAAGCCCAGGCTGCGCATTATCTGGACCAGCAGCCAAGCGCTGTCGCGGCACGATCCAGATGCGAGCGACAGGGTCTGATCGGGAGTCTGAACCCCGGGCTCCATGCGCACGAGATGGGCGACGGTATGCTCAATCTGCGTATTCAGGCCGACGAGAAAATCGATGGTGCGCTTTCCCGCAGGCTCCAGGCTGGCGACAGCGGCCTCGAGCAGTGGCCCGCCCTCGTCGACCTCCATATAGGCCGCTAAGTCGCCGCGCAGATCGTCGGCGTAGCGGAACGGCAGGGTTTCGGCATGGGGTTCGACGAAAAAATCGAAAGGATTGATCACTGACATCTCGGCGGTGAGGTCGACCGCAACGCTGAATTCCGTCGTCCGTTCCGGAAACACCAGCCGCGCCAGCCAGTTGCCATGGGGATCCTGTTGCCAATTGATGAAGTGGTTCGCCGGCGTGATCTTTAGCGAATAACTGAGAATCCGAGTACGGCAGTGCGGCGCCGGCCGAAGGCGCACGACCTGCGGGCCCAGCTCCACCGGCCGGTCGTAATGGTACCGGGTCACATGGTGTAGTGCAGCGACGACCGACAGGGCGATCTCCTGGTTCGAGGCAGGCTGAGCTTCATTGCGCCGCCATCCCTAATGACCAAGCCCGCCACCAAAAGGCTGAGCAACCCTGAGGCTCCTTGGTGGATCGTCGAGGCTGTCGACAAGAAGCAGGCCAGATTGAACTGCATCCAGCATCTGGTGAGCATGATCCTTTACGAGGGAGTTTATCACGACGAAGTAGCTTTGCCGGCGCGCGTCCACAACCCGGACTAAATACGAGGCCGATCCCCAAGCGGAAGTAGTTCCATCGATCTACTAGCCAAACCGCCCCAGAGAGCGACAACGATCTTTAGTGTCTAAAACTCCGACGCAACTGGCGAGACACCTAATGTCATCAACATCATGGCCGCGCTGAAGGAGAGCATGCAGGCCAAGGTTCGTGACGCGGTTCGCCGTCGCATGGGCAAAGAGGTCGTCAAATCTTGAGCACCAGCCTGAAGCGCAGCCGAACAGGTTGGTTACCGATGCGCTCGTGCCCACACGCGGCGTAAAGTCGCCGACCCAACGTCGGCATTCTATTTAACGCCCTCTCGCAATCATCGAGACGTTAAAAAAAGTTCCAGCGTGTGCATGTCCAAGCAGTGGCCAACGATACCCTCATCGCATATCGCCACCTTTTGAACGTCGTCATGTGGTTGGGCCGACGAGCGGCTGGTTAGAGTTTCACTGGCAACGATAGCCAACGAGATCGCGATGACCGTCAGAACTGACTTCCTGAGGCGGTCAGCGCCCGTACCGGCAAGCCTGAGGCTCGGGACGTCAGTGTTGACGAATGACTGATCATGGCGTGACGGCTCGCGCGGCGCGCCGGCTCGGCCGTCCAGGTTTGGCTGAGCTGATCGAGAAGGAGCAGACGTGCGGGGCTTATCCGGTCGTCGAAACGGTACTGGCATCTTGCTGTTGCTTTCTCCGGTAGCGGTCATCACGCAAAAGGCCAGGGTCGTTTGCGCCGCTCTGAATTGCCATTAACCTGAGCCCGACGTGCAGGATGTCGCTGATGCGATCAGGCATCAAGTCTATCACTCCCTTGACGAGAATTTGTATCAGACGGGCGTCCAGGTTTGTTGGCGTCCATTCAACCTCCCTGGCGCTACCACGACCGATGCCGGTCTTTCGCGGAGGCCTCCCACAACGTGGCGCTCGTGCCGAAGGTCGATCAGGGGCTCGTGCTGGCGCTGCGCGGGGTCGATGTCGTGAGCTACGACGACAACTGGCATCCTTCCGCAGGAACCACGGAAGATGGACAAAAAGGTGGGGAGGGCCGCAGCCTCAATTTTGCGGCTCCGGCATGCATCGATCATGCGCCGATAACAGGATCATTCGCCTTTCAGATGCACCGCGGGGAAGTACAGTCCCAGCAATCGCCGGTCCCACCATCGGCCCCTCGCCTTTTCCTCGCTGCCGGCATAGGTGTAGTCGTAGAACTGCGCGCGCACATAGATCGGCGGCTTGTCCGGAAAGGGATTCCTTTCCAGTAGCGCCGTCACTGTGGGTTCGTTCTCCAGCAACCGTTCGAGGAAACGCGAAAACCACCGCAGGCGCCGCGGGTCGTCGAGCGCGGCGAACCACATCTGCCAGTCCAGGCGCGGCTGATGCGGGATGTTCCAGCGCGGGGGGCGCGCGACATCGCCAGGCTTGTACCAGAATTCGTAGTCGCGCCATTCGGCACCGTCATACGAACCCTCGATGACGATTTCGTGGCGCTTCGTGGTCATGACCGCGAACAGGCCGTAAGCGCTGACGATATGCAGCGGTTCGATCAAGCCGTCGACCGCCTGCGCCACCACGGGCGGGTTGCCGCCGAAACGCTCATCCATCTGCACCAGGCTGCAGAACACGATCAGCAGCGCCAATGCGTTGACGACGACCGTCACCGCCCGTCGCGGCGCCTGATTTCTCGCCTGCAGCAGCGGGGTCAGGCGACGCGGCAATATCTTTCGCATCGCCGCGTCATCGAACAGCGGCAGGCATAGCAACATGGTCTGGAGATTGAACCAGTTGTAATTCCCAGTGATGAGAATGCAGCTTTGCAGCAGCAGGATGCCGAAGGCCGAGAAAAACCGCAGCCGGCGCGGGCAGAAGATCAGGAACGGCAGAATCAGCTCGATGAAAAACGTGCCGCCGGCGGTGAATTTCAATAGGCCGGGCGGCAGCCGCGCGGCGTACCAAGCGAGCGGCGTGGGCAGCGGCTGCGTCAGAAAGTGATCCAACAGCGCGGACAGGTTCCACCAGTTGGGATCGCCGCTCAGCAGCTTGACGACGCCCGACATGAACATGAAGCGGAACAGCAGCCAGCGCAACAGCCAAATGCCCGGCGCAGTGGCGACGCTCAACAGAAGCGCGACAAACCCGGTTTCCAGCAGGAACGTGTCCCACTGGAAGTTCATGAAGGCTTGCCCGGCATAAAACAGCGAAAGGTAGAGCGCATAGAGCAGAAACAGGCTCAGGCGCGGCAACAGATTCACGACCAGCAGTAGCGACAGCCCGGCCCCCGCCCAGCATACGGCCTGAATGGCGACATCGCTGTCGTTTAACCAGAACACCATCGGCGCCAGGAAGAAACGCTCCGGCCCGAGACGGCCGGCGACGGCATCGACCAGTTCGGCCACCGGCAGGATGCCATGGCTTCCGATGAGCCCCTGCGCCTGCACGGCGAAGGAGACGAAGGCCGACAGGTAGACCAGCCCGAACAGGCGCAGGAACAGGAACGAGATGAGATCGTAGCGCGGCGGCTCGTGGTTCCTGCCCCACATCAGTAGGCTGACGCGGAAAAATGCCGGCCGGTGCGCGGCGATGAACGCGTAAGCCAGTTCCGAGACGGCCGCGAAACCGGGCAGATTTCTGTAGAGAGCGAGCCAGAATCCCTTGCCGCGCGCGTGGCTCAGGGTCAGGAAACTGGCCTCGGCGGCGCTGGCATGATGTCCGTCGGGCGCGATGAATTGCACCGCGCGCTGAAAATCGGCTTGTGAGATCGCGGGATATTGCGCGGCTACTTCCTGATACGGCCGGTATTCGACGCAGTCGCCCGTGAGCTTCTGCCAGTAACGCGCCCAATAGCTGCAGAACCCGCAATCGCCGTCATAGACCAGCAGCGGCCGCGGACTGGCGGCTGGCGTTTTAGCGGCATCGGCGGACTGATTTCCGGATGTCTCTTGCACGATATTAACGACGACTGGCGCCGAGTCGCGCCTCGACGCATATGATCCTGGGCTAGCTTACCGGCCCTGGCAACCAGGCGGATCGAGTGTTTGCCGCGCTCAAACACGCGATGGAAGCGCTCTTGCCGACCTTGCTCTCGCCAACGATCGCAACGTCGCCCCAGGTCTCGACCTCAAGCTCCTTGAAGTTGGCGAAATTAGCGATCCGAACGCGAGAAACACGCCCAATCGCCCCCACAACTCTGACCTAGGGTGACACTGTACACGTCTCGCTGCTCGAGCGCGCGCGAGATTACTGGATGTCGGCTACGGGTCATTTGCTGATCCCAAGCGCCCGACCGATGCCTTCCGGCTTGCCCGCTGGCTTGCGGGCAGTCGGGTCGACGGGGAAGACATCGTGCAAGAGGCCGCGATTCGCGCTTTTTAAGGGATTCGGGGGTTTGCTGGCGGAGACCCACGTGCCTGGGTGCTAACCATCGTGCGTATAACACAAGCTACAGCTGGCTCGCCAAGAACCACCCTGCAGCAATTGTGCTTGCGAACGACCTCGATGAATTCGCTCGCGAGCAGATAGACGAGACGGCTGTGAGCGAGGCGGAGCAAACACCGGAGTCGGCGCTGATCGCCAAAGCCGAGGCTGAAGGAGTGCGCAAGGCGGTTGCATCCCTGCCAGCGCACTTCCGCGAAGTGCTGGTGCTGCGCGAGATCCACGATCTCAACTATCGGACGATTGCCGAGGTGGTGGGCATCCCCATTGGTACGGTGATGTCCCAGCTTGCCCGCGCGCGGCGGCTCTTGATCGAAGCCATTGAGGGGAGTGCAGCATGATCCTTTCCAAGCAAGATGAGCTTCTTCTCAATGCCTATGTGGAGAGCTCGACGCGATCGAGGCTACGCGTTTCGAGAAGCGCGTCGCGCGCGAATCCGCACTCAATGTCGCGTTTGAAGCCCGTCGCGCGCTCCGTGCCGCGCTTCGCTCTGACCTGGGCGAGGATGTGCCGTCGGACGATCTTCGCCGCCGCATCACTAGGAGACTGAATGTCGGCACATGGGGCCGTCGCTACTCATGGCGCTCCGTGGCAGCATCGTTCCTCCTCGGCGCCGTAATGGCGGGCACGAGCTTCGTTGTGCTCAAATATCAAAGCGACGACCTTGGAGGCCAAGTCGTGTCTGCGCACATCCGCGGCCTCATGGCGCCGCAGCCGACGGACCTGCTCTCCTCGGACCACCATACGGTGAAGCCTTGGTTCAACGGAAAGATGCTTTCGCGCCCGTCGTCGAGGATCTCTCCGTTGACGGCTTTCCGCTCGTCGGTGCAAGGATCGACGTCATTGGGCTCGAGCCGGCTGCGACTCTCGTCTATCGCCCCGGCATGCATCTGATCAGCCTGACGGAAATGCCAAGTACGCGTGCGCTATCCGCATCCATTAGTCATAACCTCCAGCGAGGCTATCTCGTCCTGTCTTGGAGCGACGGAAAAATCAACTATTGGGCGGTTTCCGATAGCGCTGCCGATGAGCTACAGAGTTTCGTCAGGCAATTCCTGACCGCATCAGCGGGTTCCTGATCGGCGTCCTACGCGGCTGCAATTTACGAGACTAGCGCCTTCGCTTATCACTTCTAGACCCGGCAAAGGTCGCGCAATGTCCGCTCTGGGTCATTCGCGGACTCCCGGTGAGGGCCCGGCTTCATCGGTGCGATGGCTTGAGAACGCGTTGTGCGAGGTGAAGGAGCCGCTTTTCCCTCAGAGGTCCAGCGCACCTAAGGTGGGTCGGGCAGATTTGCCCTTGATCGCTCAATCGACGCTTTAGACGCTGGCGGCCCGCAAACAGGATGCCCTAGCGGAAGCGAAGCGCGACATTGATTAGCTTCTTTCGCGACTGTAGAGGGATGATCCGAGCCTCCGCCGACCAAGGGTCTGAACTGACCTCACGCGCTTGACCCCTTCGCTGATGCTTGCTTGCCGCGGATGATGTCCCACGCCACGTTGATCTGTTTGAGCCTGCGCTCCCTCATTAGACGCTCTTCCTCTCGGGTGGCCCGATCGGGGTGCCAGTTCTGGCGAAGCGTTTTGACGATCTTCTTCAGCATCTCCTCCCCTGTTTCCGGACTTGCGCCGAGCACCTGCAGCGCCTCTTTTCGGGTCGACGGCAGTCGCTCGCTCACTTCTGCGGATGGCGCAATCGGTGCTGATGGCTGCGGCCGAAAAGGATTGGGCGTAAAGCCTGTGGATGCCCTAGCGTTGGTTTCTCGTTGAGACACGGTCGTGACGTCCATTCGATCGTCACGCCGCGCCCATACTAACCACATCGCGGAGATTAGAAGTGTTGCGACTAGTCCAAACCAAACGTTATTGGCAATCTTGCCCCACAGGGGTGCAACCGGAGCTTGGCCGCCAGGGCTAACCTCATTGGTCGTTGCTTCCCTTCTCTTCGGAAGCCGGGCTACTGACGCTCCTGCCATCAATGATCTCGCTTCCGCGCTGCCAAAGGTTTGGCCGGCTTTTGAGACCGAAGGTTCTAAATTCGCGGTCTGCATGTCGGGCCGACGCTCTTCCTTGGGTAGCCCTCCGGCGGCCCTATTGACCTGAGGCGCAGGCCTCTCGACCGGTTCGGGTTGGCCACTCGGCTCAGACGTGAAGTGGGCGAACGGTCCCACCACCGGGGCAAACCCGGAGGGCATGTCGATTACTTGCTGTGGGCTATCTGGTGGCGCACTCGCGCATGGCCCATCGAAGTCAGGACGGCCATATCGCCACGGCGCATAACCGGACGGCCGCCTTATGTAGCATGGTCCGCCGCGCGTCCTGTTCCACCAGGGTCCCATCTTCACGTGGAGCCGACCGTCGCTGACCCAAAAGCGGCTGCCACTCCGCCTCGTCAGGGCATCGACTACCGATAGCCACGAGACCCTGACGCCGCTGCAGTCGATGTCAAACCGGTGCACCAACCAGTTCCGACAAATCTCAGGTGCTTTCGGCGAGCAGGCTGTAAACAACTGACGTTCGGGAGTTCCGTAAATTCGATACGATTGGCTCGGCCCCGGGACGAGCGCGACTTCTCCTCCCCGGTCCTGGCACGCAAAGGGCATAACAAGTCGTTCTTCTGATTGTGCGGCATTCGCTGCCAGAGACGACATTGCGATGCCGCAGAGGGCGGCAACTTGCACCACCAATGCGCGCATTGTTAAGTCCCCCGAGTTCGGCACCAAACGTCTCCAAGTGGAGGTGGGCTGAGCATCCAAGGTATCTACCAGACCTTGGCACCTTTATGGCTAGGGACACGTCGTGTCGTCGCAGTATCCTTGGAACAGAGCCAAAAAGCGTAGCCCTTAGCGCCTATTTGGTGGCGTATTCATGGGTGGGCTCCGCGGGCACGGTCTCCACGACCGAGCGCCTGGTCCGCTTTGGGTCAGTAGCTGACGTAATAGGTGTGTGCCAAAGACGTCCGCTCCCCCCCACAAACGAACGACGGGATAGGGGTGTCAGTGTCGGTTAAGTGCCGCAGGAATCCTGTTCCGTGAAGGTTGGTCGCGAGGGCCCGCAACCAGCTTTGTTTGCACCTTGACTATGCGGCTCTTTAGTTCGGTATCGGTGGTTGGGGGGCTTGATAACCCATCTGAGGCCAGGCACGCCAAAATTGGACCCGAATGCTACATCTGTAGTCGAAGCCACTCAAAGGGCTGCACAGCCACCTCTGGTCCGCTTTTAACATAGGAAAGCAGCGTGAAGGCGGAGTCGGATTGCATCATTTGGAGTTGGGAGGGTCAAGAGGTTCGGGTCGGATATGACCGCCTCGGAGTAGGACCGATCGTCCTTTTGCTCCCCGCCCTGAGCTCGATATCCACTCGACAAGAAATGAGGCCGCTTCAGGAGCGGCTCGCGTCCGACTTCGCTACCGTGGCCATTGACTGGCCTGGTTTTGGAGACGAGCCCCGCCCGCCAATCCCGTGGCAACCTGCGGCGTATACGGCCTTTCTGCAATACGTCCTTACCCATGTGGCTACCCATCCGCTCGCCACGGTAGCTGCCGGGCACGCCGCGAGCTACGCCCTCTCGGTTGCTGCTGCCTCGCCGAACTCAGCAGGGATGTTATGCCTGATCGCCCCAACCTGGCGTGGCCCCTTGCCGACCATGATGGGTGGACGACGTCGGGTGAGAGAATGGGTCGCCCGCGCAAGCGACCTGCCGGTGCTTGGCCAGATACTCTACCGGCTCAACGTCAACCCGGCCATGGTGCGCATGATGGCGCGCGGCCACGTCTACGCCGACCCAGATTGGCTCACAGGAGAGCGGTTCACCCAAAAGATGGCTGTCGTTACCGGTGCAGGTGCACGGTATGCCGCCATCCGATTCGTTACCGGCATGCTCGACCCGATGGCCAACCACTCATCATTCATCGAGACAGCAAAGCGTGTCAAAGAGCCGATACTCGTGGTCTACGGAGCCGCGACACCGAGAAGGTCTAAAGCAGAAATGAAAGCACTTGCGTCGGTCCCGCATGTTCGGTCTGTCGAACTGCCGCACGGCAAACTGGCCGTCCACGAGGAGTTTCCCGACCCGGTCTCCGAAGCGGTGAGGTCATTCCTCCGGCGGGATAGCGGTGGTAAGTCACCCCACTGAGAACGTGGTAGAGCGTCCACAGGCATGGGTATGCCACTCAGCGAAACAGATGAGGACTTGCGCCGGGTCGTCGCCCGCGTGGCCCTCCTGAACCTTGCCTATTTCGGGGTCGAGTTCAGCGTAGCGCTCGCCATCGGCTCGGTGTCTCTGTTCGCCGATAGCATCGACTTCCTAGAGGACACCTCGGTCAACTTCCTAATCCTCATCGCTTTGGGGTTGGAGCGCTCGTCACCGCACGCATGTGGGCATGGTGCTCGCTGGCATCCTGCTCATTCCGGGGCTAGCGACGCTCTGGATGGCTTGGGATAAATTCCTGCTTCCCGTGCCACCGGCGTGCTCCCGCTTTCTCTGACCGGGGGCAGGAGCCATGGCTGTGAACCTCACCTGCGCCCTCATGCTGGCGCGCTATCGCAGTCATGGCGGAAGCTTGACGCGCGCCGCCTTCCTGTCCGCGAGAAACGATGTTCTAGCCAACGCCGCGATTATCGGTGCCGGACTTTCACCACTTACACCGCATCCGCGTGGCCCGATTTGATTGTCGGGCTGGGTATCTTCTTCATGAACTCAGACGCGGCGCGCGAGGTATACGTTGCGGCTCGTAGAGGGCTAGCCGAGGTCGAATCGCCGGTCTTTGAGTCCGCTTTGGGTCAGTAGCCAACGTCACAGCGCCCCATCGAGTTGGTCCGCTTCGTGCCACAAACAGACCTTTCCATCGCTGCCTAGGACAATCATTGATCCTACGACCGCCGCCGAGGCTGCGAACAGGATCAGGAATGCGGTACCGCGCATTTTCAGTCATGTGATCCGGCCTCACCGCTCGCTTCTCTTTTTTGGGTTGGAACCCTCGGCAACGCCGGCACACAGGGCAGAACGCGGCCGAAAAAAACCTTGGTGGCGACCCGCTGGCGACCTTCAAGAAAGAACGGGACCGTGGCGGGTTCGTTAGAATGCCGGGGGGCTTGGCCTGACCCGTACCCAGGCCCCGGTGCCTGCACACCGTTGTTTGCCGGGCCGCGACTGCCATCGTGTACTTGTCATCGGCCGTCGTACCCCTATGGTGAGGGTTCGGTGGAACCCTCCTTTTGTGGAACTTCGTGGAGCGCTCGCAATGAGTAATCAAATCGGTGACTTAGCCCAGGAAGAGGAATCCGGAAACAAGCGCAAACGCCCCGTGAAACAGATTCTGCTTGATGAGGCAAAGAAGTTTATCGGTATTTTCGTTTATCTTGTGATCGTTTTCGGTTTGTTTGTTCTTCACGAATGGGTTGTGCTGAGCAAGCAACACATCAGTTATAGATTTTACGGATTTGCGCTAATCAACGCATTGGTTCTAGCCAAAATAATTCTCGTGGCGGAAGGATTGCATTTCGCCGATAGATTCAGGGAAAAGCCTCTGGCATATCCAATTGTATATAAATCTCTGGCATTCACTATTTTGCTCATATGCGCCTACATCGCAGAAGAAATTATCGTTGCAATGTTGCATGGGAAGACCGCGGTCCAGGGCATGCCAGATATTGGCGGAGGAACGATTGGGGGATTTACATCCGTCGCGATCATCATGTGTGTCGCCCTGATCCCTTTCTTCGCATTCAGAGAGATCAGCCGGGTTTTTGGTGAGGCCGAACTTCACGCCCTCGTTTTTACCCGTGGAACGAAGGCTGCTCGCTCGCTCTCCGAGTAATGAATTCATCAATGGGCGATTGATGGCGGCCTGGAGGTGAACGATCGATCGGAAGACGCCCCGTTTTAAGCGCCGCCCGGTTCCGCCCGTCAGCAGGAGGATCCGGACACGCCAGACATGCTTCTGCGGGCTGTTTCGATTGGCCACGATCGCCGCAAGCCGCAAGCGATCCTCGCCATTGACGTTCACCACGATCCTTCTGCGCAGGCCCCAGACTTGCATGCACGCGAACCATCGGGAACCCTTAAACGGACTCGTTCGTTAAGTTGCTACCACTTCTGGCAGCTCGGCTGGAACAAGCACAGGTACCTCCAGCTCACCATCATTGTCGGCATGCTTAAGAACGCGATGGCGAAATCCTAAGCAGGATCGCTAGCAGAGCTGGCCTAAGACGTTATTTGCACTGTTTCATGTCTGCCATGGCCTTCTCGGCCGCATGCTTGAGGCCCAGTCGATTCCTCCTCGACTGCTAAACGGATGGCTTCGGCGGCAGAGGTGAAGCTCCCAACGGATCGTCTTCGCGGTGCCTATCTTGAAGTCGCCGAGGAGAGGTCCGATGCGAACGGAATTCGCCAGCTGTACGAGAGCGACAATAGTCGGCCTTGCGTATGTTGCCTCGGCGTACGCTTTCTTGAACCCGACAGCAGCAGCGGGTGCACGATTTCTCACGCCACGAGTTTGATGTGGGTCAACGACCGGCACGCACCGCCACCTGATGATGACTTGCGGGTCGCTAATTCAGCAATTCGCTGGCAAAAATGAAGGCACTGATGCCAACTTCAACGCGCCTGTAGCCGACGCTCAAGCAGGTCCAACGTCGGCAAGATCTGATGGACCGCATGATGAAGACGAGTGGAGTTCACGTGCTTACGGCGTGATGGCCTCAGCCTAGCCATCAATCAATGCCTCGATCGCCAGCGTGGTCTTGTTTCGGGCACACCTCGGTCTGCCGGCGGGATTGCCGCCTTCGCCCTTTTGAAATCTCCTGTCGATGTTCTGTCGTTCGCCTGTTCTCAGTGAGCTCATTCGGAGGTGATTAGCCTTCCATGCGGGCAGCGCTCCCACAACGTGCAGGCGGCCCATCGTGGGCCGCGGTCAGCGTCCGGCAGTGGAGCGGTAGAAAAAGCCCTTGGTGATTTCGACGAGCGCCAGATACGCAGCTGTCACGATGATCAGGTAGACGAAAAACAGCGGCGGCGGTGCAACGAAACCGAACCACCGGCCCACTGAGAGAAGAGGAAGGACGATCGCGACAGCGACAGACCCAAGTGCCATGGCGACGAGGAACCCGCTCGGCCTGCTCTGGAAGAATCGCCGGCGCGTACGGAGGGCGAAGACCACCAGCACCTGGGTCGTGATCGACTCGATGAACCAGCCGGTCTGAAAAAGCGCCTCGCCGGCGCCAAACAGATGCAGCAAAGCGTAGAAGGTCAGAAAATCGAAGACGGAGCTGACCGGCCCGAATACTAGCATGAACCGCTCGATCAGCTTGACGTCCCACTTCACTGGCCGGGCGGTAGCCTCCTGATCCACCCGATCGAACGGAATTGCGATCTCTGACACGTCATAGAGCAGGTTATTCAGCAATATCTGGATCGGCAGCATCGGCAGGAAAGGCAGGAACAGCGCTGCGCCGGCCATGCTGAACATGTTGCCGAAATTTGAGCTTGAGCCCATCAGAACATACTTGGACACGTTCTGGACCGCGCTACGCCCGTCGACCACACCTTCGCGCACCACCGAGAGGTCGTGTTCGAGCAGGACCAGATCAGCAGCCGCACGCGCGACATCGGCGGCACTATCGACCGAGATCCCGACATCCGCAGCGTGTAGCGCCGGAGCGTCGTTGATACCATCCCCCATGAAGCCGACAACATGGCCGAGCCGCTTCAGCGCCAGTAGGATCTGATGCTTCTGCTGCGGGTTGACACGGCAAAACAAGTTGACCCCTGACAACTGTCCGATCAGCGCCTCGTCCGAGAGACGCGTCAGCGCGTCGCCTGTGAGTACTCCCGTGACCGGTATGCCGATCTCAGCGAAGACGTGGCGGGTCACGAGCTCGTTATCGCCGGTCAGCACCTTCACGGAGATGCCCGCAGCCGCCATTGCCTGGATCGTAGCCCCGGCGCTCGCTTTCGGAGGATCCAGGAAAACGGCGAAGCCGGAGAAAATAAGGTCGCTCTCGTCTATGATCGCGGCGGTCTCATGGCTCATATCGACCTCGCCGCTTGCTATGCCCAGCGCGCGGAATCCCTGCGCACCGAGCGCGTCAAGGGTGGCCTCGAAGGTACGACGCGTCTCGGCGTCGAGCGGCCGCTCCTCTCCGTCCGCACCCTCGTATCGCCCGGACAGCCGCAGGAGATCCTCAGGCGCACCCTTCACGATTAGACGACGCTTGGCGTCGTGCTCAACCAGGACCGAGACACGCCGTCGCTCGAAATCGAACGGCACCTCGTCGATCTTTCTCCAACCAGTCATGTCGAACGGATGGGCAGCGAGGATCGCCTCGTCGAGCGGACTCTTCATGCCGGTTTCGAACCGGCTGTTGATATAGGCATAGGCATAGGCGCGCTGACTCTCCGCGCCGCGCCCGTCGATCGCGCGCACGAGCTTGATCGTGGCTTCTGTCAGCGTGCCGGTCTTGTCGGTGCACAGCACATTCATGGCGCCGAGATCGTGGATTGCGGAGAGGCGCTTCACGATCACCTTTCGCTTGGACAACTCCATTGCTGACTGGGCAAGTGTGACCGTCACGATCATCGGCAGCAGCTCGGGTGTCAGCCCGACAGCGAGTGCCAGCGCGAACATCAGCGACTCCAGCACTGGCCGATGGAAAGAGATGTTCACCACTAGGACGAATAGCACCATCAACACGGTGAGGCGCATGATCAGCATGCCGAAACGTTGAATGCCGACCGCGAAGTCGGTGGCCGGCGGCTTTTCCGCAAGGCTCGCCGCGAGTTGGCCGAGCGCCGTCTTGCCGCCAGTTCGGCAGATCACAATAGTTGCAGTGCCGCTGATCACGGAGGTGCCGGCAAAGACGGCGTTCGACGCTCCGGCGGGGTTTTCGGCGCCCAAGGCTGCGTCGCTGGCCTGCTTCTCGGCTGGGTACGGCTCGCCCGTGAGGAGAGCCTGGTTGACGAAAAGATCGCGGCTTTCGAGCAGTCGCGAGTCCGCAGGAACGAGATCGCCAGCGATCAGCTCGACAATGTCGCCGGGGACCAGTTGGTCGATCGGCACCGAGAGGCTTGCACCGTTGCGCCGTACGGTTGCCTGCACCGCCACCGACCGGCGCAGCGCCTCAACCGCATTCTGAGCGCGGACTTCCTGGACGAAATCAAGTGTCATACTGATCGTTACGATGGTCACGACGATGAAGAAGCTCGCGATGTCGCCAGTCGCCGCGGACAACCCGCTCGCCACGAGCAGGATGATGACCAGCGGGTTGCGAAAGCGGGCGAGGAATTGTAGCCAGAGCGGCGAACGCTTGACGGTTGCGGCGTCGTTGGGTCCATAGGTCGTCAACCGCGATTGCACCTCTGCGGTATCAAGGCCCGCAGGGGTCGTTCCGAGTCGTTCGAGAAGCCGGTCTGTCGGCTCCTTCCAGATTTCTTCGGGGCCAAGTTCGCCATTTGCGGGGTCCTTGGCGCCATCGCGATGTGACCCGCTCACTTCTCCAGGTTCACGCGCATTCATTGGCTGTCGTTCCTTTGAGTGCCGCTCCAACTGCGCGCAACGATTGATCGCTAGAAAGTCGTTCAATGGACCGCCGTCGCGACGTAGCCAAGTAAATTGCCCTTTTTGGCAACTAGGAACCCACCCCTGATCTGTCTGTACTAGCGTGACCGGAGTCTGTGCTTCTAGCTTGGTGGCTTGCTCGGCGTCGGGCGGCCTGGAGCCATAAGCCGGGGGGTACTCGCGGAAGCATTAGTTCCGAAATGTGCCAAAGGCGAAAGCTTGTGCGTCAGCCTTCACTTCTTGTCTGGGTGTGCTCCGATCACTTCGCAAGCCATCCTATCGCCAGCTCCAAACCGGCATTCGACCTGGGTCATTCAATAGTGGCTGACTTACAGGCATGCTTTCCTTGAGCCAATTGCCCTAGCGACGGGCCCCCGCTGGCGGGGCATATTTATAGGTTCTGCGCGCGAATGCTACACGTACGTTGGCGATCAGATGACGATGGAAAAAGATCAATCAACAGGCGGCCAGAACCGCGAGATACCCGAGCCTCCCCACCCGCGCGAGCGGCGCGAGCCGTTGCCGTGGCAAGTCCCCAAGGCCGCTGAGGAAGATCCCGAAGCGCTACGTCGCGTTCAGGCGATTTTGAACAGTTCGAGCTATCGACTGGCCGAGGAGGACGTTGATTTCCTCGCGCGCAACGACCTTCGCGGCGTACGCCTTCTGATCGAGTATCTTAAGCCGGAATTGTTAATTGCGGAGCATGGAATTCGTCACACCATAGTAGTCTTCGGCGGCACGCGCATCTGCGAAGGCGCAGCTGCACGCCGCAAGGTCGAAATGCTGCGCCGGGCATTGGCAGCCGATACTGGTAACAAGAACCTCGAGCGGCGGCTCGCAATCGCCGAGCGAATTCTGGCAAAGAGCCACTACTATGAGATTGCCCGCGAGTTCGGACGCCTGGTCGGCGAGGCCAACAGCGGCCACCCTGCGCCGCATACGGTTATCATGACCGGCGGCGGCCCGGGTATAATGGAGGCGGCCAATCGCGGGACTTTCGACGTCGGGGCCAAATCCGTCGGCCTGAATATCAGCCTGCCGCACGAACAATATCCGAACCCCTACGTCACAGCTGATCTCTGTTTCAGCTTTCATTACTTCGCGTTGCGCAAACTGCATCTGCTTCTGCGGGCGCGTGCGCTCGTTGCCTTTCCAGGCGGCTATGGCACATTCGACGAGCTGTTCGAGGTCCTAACCCTGGTACAGACACGCAAGATCAAGCCGATCCCAGTCGTGCTTGTGGGCGAGAGCTACTGGCGGCGAGTCGTCGACATCGATTACCTGGTTGATGAAGGCGTCATCGATCCAGAGGATCGCGATCTATTCTGGTTCGCTGAAACCGCACAAGAGATCTGGGACGGCATCCTGCATTGGCATAAGCAAAGCGGCGAACCCCTGCCGCATACGCGTTGACGAGCTGTCTCACGCGAGTTCAGTCACGTCCCTCGCAATGTGATACGGCTCTGCAATCTGAATTCAGGGAGGATTTTCTTGAAGCTGTCTTTTCATGGCGCCGATCGAGGTGTCACAGGTTCTTGTCACCTGATCGAATCCGCCGGCCGCCATGTCCTCATCGATTGCGGCCTTTACCAGGGTGAGTATGAACTTGCAGAGGAGAATGCGGGTCCCTTCGGTTTTGATCCGACGGCCCTCGACTATGTACTGTTGACACACGCCCATCTTGATCATTGTGGACGCTTGCCGCTTCTCGCGGAAAGAGGCTTCCGTGGTGAAATCATCACGACCGCAGCCACGCGTGAGCTCACCCGGCTGGTGTTGCTTGATGCGGCCCAGTTGCAGGAGGAAGAGGCGCGCTACCTTGCCCACAGGGCAGCGCGACATGGCGCCAACCAGAAAGCGTTCCAACCGCTGTACTCGGTGCTCGATGCGCTCAACACCCTCGATTTCTTCGGGCGGACCGCCACATATGGACCATCGTTCGTAATCGCCCCGGGCATCCATGCGACCTTCCTCGATGCAGGCCATATTCTCGGCTCGGCCAGCATCTTCCTGCAACTCGAGGAGCGTGACCTTCACTGCGGAGTTCTGTTTTCCGGCGATCTCGGTAATATCGGTGGCCCATTGCTGCGAAACCCTGCGATCCCGCCCAAGACGGACGTCGTCGTGCTGGAAACAACCTACGGCAACCGCCTGCATAAACCGCTGCATCTCTCGGTCGATGAACTCTACCAGGCCATCAACGAGACGTTCGCGCGTGGGGGAAACGTAATCATTCCGACTTTTGCGCTCGAACGTGCGCAAGTGCTGCTCTATTTCCTACGCCAAGGCCTGGAACAGGACCGCCTACCAAATACGATGCAAGTATTTCTGGACTCGCCGCTGGCGATTTCGGCTACCGCAATCTTCGAGCATCACCCTGAATGTCTTGAGCCAAAGGTCGCCGAACTCTTCCGCAATAGCGGCGACCCATTCAACCTGCGTGGCTTGCACTTCGTTCGGGAGACGTCGGAGTCCGTCGCTTTGAACAGCATTAAAGGCGGGGCGATCATCATTGCTGGCTCAGGAATGTGCACCGGCGGGCGGGTCATGCACCATCTCAAGCATAATCTTTGGCGAGCGGACTCGAGCATCGTATTCGTGGGCTATGCCGCCGTGGGAACCCTGGCTCGCCGCATTATCGATGGGGCAAAGCAAGTCAACATCTTCGGCGAAGATATCCAAGTCAAAGCCAGTATACACACGATCAACGGATTTTCTGCCCATGCGGATCAGGCAGAGTTGCTGGCATGGCATAAACAAGCTGATGCCAGCCGCACCTTCCTCGTTCACGGCGAAGAAGATGTTATGCGATCCTTTGCAGCCAAACTGGCCGACACACGCATCGAGATGCCGGCATTGAATGAGACTTTCGACCTTTGAGGAAAGCTCACAGGGGCAGCAATCCAATTAACAAACGCGCGCTGAGTTTGAGTGCACATATCTTGTCTGGCACCAGTGAACCACATGGATAGGAATGAACGATCGACTGAGTAAGGACGAGCGTGACGGCATTGACGCTTATTGGCGCGCGGCAAACTACCTTTCCGTGGGACAGATCTATCTGCTTGATAATCCACTGCTGCGCGAGCCGCTGAGACCGGCGCACATCAAACCTCGCCTGCTTGGCCACTGGGGCACGTCACCCGGACTTAATTTCATCTACGTTCACCTCAACCGGGTCATTCGCAACCACGACCTCAACATGATATTCGTCACCGGTCCTGGTCACGGTGCACCCGCAATCGTAGCAAACACCTATTTGGAAGGAAGCTACACCGAGTGCTTTCCCGCCATCACTCGGGACGCCGAAGGTCTAAGGGAGCTGTTTCGCCAGTTCTCTTTCCCGGGCGGCATTCCAAGTCACACCGGACCGGAGACGCCAGGATCAATCAACGAAGGCGGCGAGCTCGGCTATTCCCTCGCCCACGCTTTTGGCGCGGCCTTCGACAATCCAGACCTGATCGTTGCCTGCGTCATCGGTGACGGCGAGGCCGAGACCGGCCCGCTTGCTGCTGCATGGCACGCCAACAAATTCCTGAATCCCGCGACCGACGGCGTTGTTCTGCCGATCCTTCACCTCAACGGCTATAAGATCTCCAATCCCACCATCCTGGCCCGCATCCACCGAGACGAATTGACTAGCCTGCTTCGCGGTTACGGCTACACGCCTTATTTCGTGGAAGGTTTTGAGCCGGCCGCGATGCACCTCAAAATGGCCGACACTCTCGATCAGGTGGTTGCTCAGACTGGCGAAATTCAGAAACGCGCACGCACCCACGAAGAAGCCTTCCGTCCGCGCTGGCCGGTGCTTGTCCTTGTCACGCCGAAGGGGTGGACGGGGCCCAAAGAGGTCGATGGTCTCAAGATGGAAGGTACTTGGCGCTCGCACCAGGTTCCTCTCGCCGAGGTGCGTACCAATCCTGAGCATCTCGCCATCCTCGAACGATGGTTGCGCAGCTATAGAGCCGAAGAGCTGTTCGACGCTTCTGGCAGGCTGCGAGCGGAGCTTGCGGCGCTTGCGCCTGAGCGCGAGCGGCGCATGGGATCAAATCCGCATGCGAATGGCGGATGTTTGCTTAAGGACCTTAAGCTGCCCAAAGTTGAGGCTTACGCGGTCGAGATGCCTGAGCCAGGCGAGACTTACGCTGAGTCAACAAGGGTTCTTGGCACTTATCTGCGCGATGTGATGCGTCTCAATGCGGACACCCGCAACTTTCGCGTCTTTGGGCCTGACGAGACCGCATCCAATCGCCTCAACGCCCTATTCGAGGTTACCGACCGCACCTGGGATGCTGAGCGCCTCGACAGCGACGACCATCTCAGCCCAGACGGCCGCGTCATGGAAATCCTGAGCGAGCATATCTGCCAGGGCTGGCTCGAAGGCTATCTGCTCACGGGACGGCATGGCCTGTTTTCGAGCTACGAGGCCTTCATCCACATCGTAGATTCAATGTTCAATCAGCACGCAAAATGGCTGAAGGTGGCGAGCAGGGAGGTGCCTTGGCGCCGGCCCATCGCGTCGCTCAACTATCTTCTCACCTCCCATGTCTGGCGTCAGGACCACAATGGCTTCAGCCACCAAGACCCAGGCTTCATCGACCATGTTGTGAACAAGAAGGCGGACGTGATCCGCGTCTACTTGCCGCCAGACGCGAACACCTTGCTCGTTACTTTCGACAGGTGCTTGCGGAGCCGAAACTTGGTCAATGTCGTCGTGGCCGGCAAGCAGCCCGAGCTGCAGTGGCTTTCGCTCAAAGATGCCATTCACCATTGCGACGCCGGCATTGGTATTTGGGCCTGGGCCAGCAACGATGTCGATGGCGAGCCTGACGTGACTATGGCCTGCGCCGGTGACGTGCCAACCCTTGAGACATTGGCTGCGGCGAGTCTGTTAGGGGAGCATTTTCCTGAGCTCAAGGTCAGAGTAGTGAACGTCGTTGATCTCATGCGCCTGCAACCGCAGGAGGAACACCCCCACGGGCTTTCAGCCCGCGAATTCGATGCCTTATTCACCGCCGACAAGCCAATCATTTTCAATTATCACGGCTATCCGTGGCTCATTCACCGGCTCACCTACCGGCGCACCAATCACAACCTCCATGTGCGCGGCTATAAGGAGGAGGGCACCACGACGACCCCTTTCGATATGGCCGTGCGCAACAACATCGATCGCTTCCAGTTGGTGATCGACGTCATCGACCGCGTCCCGTCGCTCGCCACCAGTGCGGCATTCGTACGCCAGGCCATGCGAGACAAGCTGTCCGATCATCGCCATTACATTGTCGAGCATGGCGAGGACATGCCCGAGGTACGGGATTGGAAGTGGCCGATTTGTACTGTCAGGCGTTGAACACCCAGAGAGGCCTATCCGCTAAGTAGATCGGATGCGTGCGGAACCCATGATACGGAGCCAAGAATAGGCCCAATACATTGCTCCCACGACCTTCGCTTCACTGGCTTGAGTCTGCTGAGTTCATGTTGCAGGCGATCCGCAGGAAGGTTGGAGACAGAGGATGAGTTGGTTACCCCATGAGCGGCAGTGGGGCCCCGCCGCGGCAGGACCGGTCTGAGTTGGCCCACAAGGCCGATCCGAGCCAGGACGTCGTGCTCGTTGTCAATGCGGGCTCGTCCAGCATCAAATTCGCCGTCTATGGCGTGGGCGGTGATGGGCTCGATCGTCTGACCCATGGCGAGATCGACGGCATCGGGACGTTGCCACGCTTCCATGCACGCGATGCCTCTGGCGCCGAGATTACCGGACTGCCTTGGGCCAAAGACTCCAATTTCTCGGTTCACAAGCTGATCGAGGCCCTGATCGAATGGATCGAGCAACGATGCGGTCGCGGCAGGATCATGGCCGCCGGGCACCGTGTCGTGCTCGGTGGGCTCGAGCATACAGCACCCGTGCTGATCAATGCCGGCCTGCTTGAGCGGCTCCGCGAGCTCATCCCTCTTGCTCCCATGCATCAGCCCCGCAATCTGGAGCCGATTGAGGCGCTCGCGAAGTTGAACCCCAAGATGCCGCAGGTCGCCTGTTTTGACACGGCCTTCCATCGGACCATCCCCGAGATTGCGCAGCTTTACGGCCTACCACGGAAGCTCACCGAGGCAGGGGCGAGGCGCTACGGTTTTCACGGGCTCTCCTACGAATACATTGCCAGCGTCCTACCTCGGTTCGATGAGCGGGCTGCCGGTGGTCGCACGGCAGTCGCCCATCTCGGCAACGGTGCCAGCATGTGCGCGCTCGTCGGCGGACGCAGTGTGGCGACGACGATGGGGTTCAGCCCGCTCTCTGGGCTTCTGATGGGTACGCGTCCAGGCGAAATCGACCCAGGCCTGCTGCTCTGGCTGATGCAAGCCAAGGGCATGGCGGTGGAAGCAATCGAGGCCATGCTCTATCACGAATGCGGCCTCAAAGGCGTGTCGGGCATCAGCAGTGATATGCGTGATCTTTTGGCTAGTGATGATGCGCATGCGAGGCAGGCGGTTGATCTTTTCATTTACCGAATATGCTGGGAACTCGGCTCGCTCGCGGCCGCTGCCGAGGGCCTCGATGCCTTGATCTTCACCGCCGGCATCGGCGAAAACGCGAGCTCTGTTCGCGAAGCTGTCTGCCGCCAGTCGGCTTGGCTCGGTATCGAGCTCGACGCCGCGGCGAATGCACGAGGCGAGCAACGGATCAGTACGATCGCCAGTCCCGTCTCCGTTTGGGTGATCCCAACCGATGAGGAGCGCATGATCGCTATCCACACTTTGGCAATCCTTAAAGAGCTACCTAAGACGATTCTTTGATGAGGCTGAACGCATGGAGCATCGCGAAGCAGCAATCAATCCGAAATCGGAGCATTCGGTCCCATGGTTCTGGCCTTACGCGGCGGCAATCGAGCTTGGCGATGAAGGTCTCAGACTATTCAGGGACAACCTGAAATTCGTCGCCGAGGCTGGCGAGATCAGCGCTCCGTCGCCCCCCGAATGGGCAACGGACAATCGCGTCGTCCTTGATCTCGATACCATGCGCCTCAGGGACTTCTCGAAAACTGGAGCATCAGTCCCGCCGGTCCTCGTTGACCCGCCCTATGCCGGGCATAGCTCGACGATCACCGACTATGCCAAGGGCCAGAGCTTGGTCGAGACCCTGCTCGGGGCAGGCCTCGATCGCGTGCTCGTCACCGACTGGAAGGGCGCCACCGATGCGATGCGGAATTTCGATATCGATAAGTACCTGGCGGAAATCAACGTCGTGGTGGACGATCTTGGCGGCGCGGTGCACCTGATCGGCCTTTGCCAAGGCGGTTGGATGTGCGCCATGTTTGCAGCCCGCTTCCCGGAAAAGGTTAGGAGTCTGGTCCTTGCTGGCGCACCCATCGACACCGACGCCGGACATGGACCCATCAAGGAGCTCGTCCATAGGCTGCCTCTTGACATCTATCAGGAGATGGTCGACGTCGGCGGTGGCCGGATGCTCGGCAAGACGATGCTGGCCGGCTGGAAGGACATGCATCCCGGTGAGCAGTTCATGGGCAAATACGTGGACCTATTCGCCCATATCGAGGACAAGTGCTACATCGAGCGTACCGAGCGCTTTGAACGGTGGTACGAAAACCCGATGGACCTGCCGGGCGTCTATTACCTTCAGGCGGTCAAGCTCTTGTTCAAGGAAAACCGGCTGGCTAAAGGCACATTCGTGGCCCTTGGCCGCAAGCTTGCGCTGAAGGACATCACCGTACCTACCTACCTTCTCGCCGGACAGTCCGACGATATCACCACCGAGGAACAGGTGTTCAATGCCGAGAAGCTCATCGGCACGCCTTCTTCCGCCATCATAAAGAAACTTGCTCCGGGTGGTCATATCGGCCTCTTCATGGGCCAGCGCACCCTGGCCGAAATCTGGCCGGAGATCGGACGATGGATCCTGGCATACTCTGCGTCACCGCGGTGACCGCCGAGCTCGGAGAGGAGGCTGTGCTTGGTTGCCACGAAGCAAGCGAGCCTTCGCCGTGCCTCCTAATGCAGGCTCTCGAGGACCAAGGCGATGCCTTGGCCGCCGCCGATGCAAAGGGTAACAACGCCCCGCTTGATGCCGTCCCGCTGCATCGAATGGAGCAGCCGCGTGGTCAGGACCGCGCCGGTCGCACCGATCGGGTGCCCATGAGCAATGGCCCCGCCTTCTACGTTCACAATATCCTCTGCAAGGCCGAGCTCACGCGTAACCGCAATCACGATGGCGGCAAAGGCCTCATTGATCTCGATGCGTTCGATGTCAGCGATCGTCCAATCTGCGCGGGCAAGAGCTTGACGGACGGCAGGGATCGGACCAAGGCCGAACATGCCCGGCTCGACCGCGGCAATACCGTAAGACAGGAGCCGCGCCATCGGCTGAAGACCTTGCTGCTCGGCCCAGTCCCGCTCCGCCACTATCATGGCGGCGGCGGCGCTATTGAGACCCGGTGCATTTCCGGCGGTAATCGTTCCATCCTTGCGGAATGCCGGATGCAGTTTGGCTAGAGCTTCGAGTGTCGTGCCCGGTCGGTTGTGCTCGTCCTTGTCGAAGACTTCCGGCCCCTTCCGGCTTTTCACCTCAACCGGAACAATCTCATCCCTGAACTTCCCCGCGGCTTGCGCTGCGGAAAAGCGCTGCTGGGATCGCACGGCCCACCGATCCTGCTCCTCACGCGTGATCTGGCGAGATTTGGCCAGATCCTCGGTGTGCCAGCCGGAGTGCTCGCCCGAGAACGCATCGTTCAGCCCATCGCGCAGCATGCTGTCGTAGATCTGGGCGTCGCCAAGCCGATAACCCCACCGCCCACCCGCGGCGAGATAGGGGGCCATGTCCATGTTCTCCATGCCGCCAGCGATCGCACTGTCCGACATGCCGAGCATGATTTCCTGGGCGGCGGAGACAATAGCTTGGGCACCGGAACCGCAGACGCGGTTGACCGTCATGGCCGGGACGTCAACGGGAAGCCCGCCATAGACGGCTGATTGCCGCGCTGGATTCATCTTGTTGCCGGCCTCGATCACATTGCCCATCACCGCCGTACCGATCTTGGCTGGATCAAGTTTTGAGCGGGCCAGTACGGCGCGCACCACGGTGGCGCCGAGTTCGGTCGCCGGCACCGATTTCAGACTGCCGTCGAACGTGCCGATCGCTGTGCGCAGCGGCGTGCACAGCACGGTTTCGCGTGTAGCCATTCTTCCTCCCTTGATGCCAATCTGCCAGCAATCACAAACGCAGGCCCCCATCGATCTCGAGGATGCGGCCGTTGTAGTAGTCGTTCTGCAGGATATAGAGCACCGTGCCGCCGATCTCTTCCGGCTCCCCCAATCGTCTCAACGGAATCGTCGAGATTATCTTCTCACGGATCTCCGGCTTAATGTTGGCCACCATACGCGTGTCGCAAAATCCCGGAGCAATGCCGGCGACGCGTATCTTGTAGCGCGCCAGCTCCTTGGCCCAGGTCACCGTCATGGCGGCCACACCTGCCTTGGCGGCGGCGTAGTTGGTTTGTCCGATGTTGCCGGCGCGAGAGATGCTGGAGATGTTGATGATCACCCCGCCGCGTCCGCCTTCGACCATGTGCACCGCGGCCTCACGACCGCAAAGAAAGACACCAACCAGGTCGACTGCGATCACCTTGTTGAAGTCGGCGAGCGACATCTTGTTTTGCACCTTGCCGTCCTTCACTTTGACCAACAAGGCATCGCGGTTGGTGCCGGCGTTATTGATAAGGCCGTCTACGCTCCCAAAGTCCTTACGCACGCTGGCGAAGAGCGCCTCCACTGCCGCCTCCTCCGCCACATTGGCCGGGTAGCTCTTGGCTTGGCTGCCAACATTTGCACAAAGGCGCGCGGTCTCCTGAAGCTTCGCCTCATCGAGGTCGACAAGTGCAATCCTGGCTCCTTGGCCCGCTAAGACCTCCGCCATTTTTTGGCCAAGCCCTTGCGCCGCACCCGTGATCACGATCGCTTTCTCCTTTGGATCCATGACGCCTGTGCCTCTCACTTCACCGAAACATAGCGCCCGGGCGCATCCTCAGCGGCGCGAATCCAGCCGCCGCCTTGCCGAGCGGTGGCGGTTGGACCGGATCGGCCCGATTGCGCGTCGAGCCATGCAGTCCAGGTCGGCCACCAAGACCCCTCGCGCGGCTCATAGCCGGCAAGCCAAGTGTCTGGACCCATCACCGCGCCGTCCTTTTGACCAGGACACACATCAGGTGCCAATCAAACTAAGCGCGACAGCTGGTAGACACAATCCGACCCATCGACGCAGAAGCCACACCCCGGCATTGCGGCGCCATCGGTCCGTTCATAGCGCGCCTTGCTCGCGGTAGTGATGCGCGAGCAACAGGGCGATGGCGCAGGACGCCATCCGGCTCAGCGTCTTATCGGCTCGGCTGGTCAGCACGATGGGAACGCGCGCGCCAAGTACGATCCCTGCTCCATCGGCGTCGGCCAAGTATTCAAGCTGCTTCGCCAACATGTTTCCCGCCTCAAGGTCCGGCACGAGCAGGATGTCAGCCTGTCCCGCCACTGGCGAGACGATGTGCTTTGTCTTCGCCGCGTCGGCGGAAACGGCATTGTCGAACCCAAGCGGCCCATCAAGGATGCCGCCCGTGATCTGGCCGCGGTCTGCCATCTTGCAAAGGGCTGCCGCATCGAGCGTGGACTTGATCTTGGGCGAGACGGTCTCGACCGCGGACAGGATTGCGACCTTCGGCCTTTCAATGCCGAGCGCGTGCGCGAGTTCGATCGCGTTCTGGACGATATCTCGTTTCGCCTCGAGATCGGGATAGATGTTGATAGCCGCATCGGTGATCAGCAGCGGCCGGGGATAGGTCGGCACGTCCATGACGAAGACGTGACTGACGCGCCGTTCCGTGCGCAGGTTGCGGTCTCCAGCGACGACAGCATGCATGAGCGCGTCGGTATGCAGCGCGCCCTTCATGATCGCGTCGGCCGAGCCGGCAAGCACGAGGTCCACGGCCTTTGCGGCGGCTGCCTCGGCATCTGTCGCAGGGGCAATTTCGTACCCTGAAATGTCGATGCCACTCGCATTGGCCGCAGCCTTAATGGCATCGGGGGGACCGATCAGAATCGGAATAATCAGCTTGGCGCGTGCCGCCTCGATCGCACCGGCTAGGGAGAGGTCATCGATGGGATTGACGACGGCAATGCGGATTGGGTCATGGCCTTGCGTCTGGACAATGAGCTCCCGGTGACGACGCCCAGGCTCCTCAAGCCGGACTTCCGGCAAAATGACGCGGGTTCGCTGAATCTTCTCGGCCGGGGCAATAACGGTGGCCACGCCGTCGATGACGACTTTTCCGGTCTGGTTCACGACGCGGCAATCGAGGATGACGTCTCGCTTGGCCGCATTCTTTTCACGCACGGTGACTGTTACCACCACGGTGTCGCCCAGAACAACAGGATTTCGGAAATTGAGCGTCTGACTGCGATAGATGGTGCCGGGCCCGGGAAGCTCCGTGCCGAGCAGGGTAGAGATCAGGGTTCCGCCCCACATGCCATGCGCAATGATCGTATGGAACATGTCATCGCGCGCAAACGCTTCATCGACATGAATTGGATTTACGTCACCGGACATCACGGCAAAGAGCTCGATGTCCTGCTTGGTCAGCGTGCGAGACAGGCTGACCGAATCCCCGACCCTGATTTCGTCGAATGTCCGATTCTCGATGTCTGACACCGCTTCCATCCAACGTCATCCCACGACGTGATATCCCGCATCGACGTAAGCAATGTTTCCGGTGATCGCTTTGGCAGCGTCGCTCACCAGGAAGGCAGCAAGAGCGCCGATATCGTCGAGCGTTATGAGTTTGTGCTCGGGAGCCAGTTTGACGGCGCGCTCCAAGAGTTCATCAAAGTGCTCAATACCCGATGCCGCGCGTGTGGCGACCAGTCCGGGCGAAAGAGCATTCACACGAATATATTTGGGGCCGAGTTCCACCGCCATGTAACGCACCGCTGCTTCGAGCGCCGCCTTGACTGGCCCCATCACGTTGTAGTGGGCCATCGCTTTGTCTGCCCCGATCACGCGCGCGTGTCACGCGGTATTCTTTTCCTGTGGTGTCTCCTTCGCTTCCAAACAGAGCGTATTGACATCAATATCGCCGTCCTGAATGCGCTTCTTGGCTTTGATCAGAGTCTTGGCCGTTTGCGAAAGGGGTCCTATCGCTCACGACGAAACAGCGCGGGATATCGTTACCCGGCCCCTGAGCTTGATGGATCGGATCGCAGTGATGTGCCGAAAAATGAACATAGAAAACCTCCTGCGGGCTAATATATGCATGCCTATGGGGTATGCCTGAGCGCGACAGGCACAAGCCACGCGCCTTGGTATCGACAGCTTGCGGTCGTGCCGCTTTGTAACTTGTACTGGAGGTTGGGCACGAGGCTTGTCCCCAAAGCGCGGCATCCAAAAGGGGAGGGACTACCAATGGAAAACCATGAACGAAAGCCTTGGACGAAGCCAATTCATGTTCTCGCCGCCAGTTGGGCGTTGGCGGTAGCCTTAGTGATCTTGTTTGCGCTTTGCGTCCTCGCGGCAGTGCTGTTTCCAAACCTCCCCCTCGCGCATGGCTGGGCGGGCGTCTTCTCAACCGCACCTATAGGCTCCGCTAGAAACCTTATGGAAGGAATCGTCGGCAGCCTCCTATTCGGCTGGGTAAATGCCGCCGTATTCGGCCCTGCTCTACAACTTGTTGGTCTCAAACGGCTCCGGGCCTATCTTGGTCTGACAAAGGAGGGACGATGATGACGCGACGCCAAGCCAGTTCCGGAATTCTCGCCAGCGCGACGCTTGTCGCGGCTTCAACTCTCACGGTTGCGCAGGAGCTTAAGCCCCTCGACTTGCCGCCGCCGCGAAGCGAGGGCGGCCAGCCATTGACTGCAACACTCCGGTTGAGGCGTTCCACGCGCGAATATTCGGACCGGCCACTTCCGGTGCAGGTGCTGTCCGATCTGTTATGGGCGGCCTTCGGCATCAATCGTCCGAGCGGCGACCGGACTGCCCCTTATTGGCGTCATGTCATGGTGATGGACATTTACGTCGCGATGGCCGACGGCGTCTGGCTCTATGAGCCGAAGGTCCACACTCTGCTGCCCCATTTGAAGGACGATATCCGCGCGCAGACCGGCCTTCAGGACTTCGTCGCCACCGCACCGCTCAACCTCGTCTATGTCGCGCATGGCGAGCGCATGGTGGATGTCTCTGCCGAAGAGCGTCGACTCTATGCCTCGGTCGATTCCGGTTTCATCGGCCAGAACGTTTATCTGTTCTGTGCCTCGGAGGGACTCGCCACGGTCTTTCGGGGAGCGGTCGACTATCCGAGGCTCGCTCGGACCCTGCAGCTTCCAGACCAGCAGTTCGTGACCTTCGCGCAGACAGTGGGATACCCCCGCGCGTAAACGCCAACCGAAGAACAGTAAGATTTGCAGAGGTGGATGTTCAGACCGAACCTCTCGAACTTGTCCACGTCGCGACCGGAGCAGTTACCGACCTTCACGTTCTAGAGTAAGTCAGAGCGGTCATCGTCGTTGATTTCGATCATGGCGCAACGCGGCGAGACGACCGAAAAGTTGCCATGACCACGACGTCCTGATCGAAAATGAGAATACGTGTTCGCTCGCCGATGGCGATTATTGCGTTGACAATAGTCTCCGCATGGAATGCCGACGCATCTGCCGCGCCGCACCAGCTCGATTGCGTCTTGACAGACACTGAGGCACAAACCCAATCCGAAAACCGACCGATTGTCGTCATATTTGATGAAGACAAGAGGACATTGACGGCCGAAGAAGGCAGTCACATTTACAGCTTCATAAAGGTTTCAATTAGCAACGTGACCATAAACGGTCAGGCTGATAATGTCAGCCTCGGCATCGACC